>Ga0209164_1000221_pt1 | contig 175351 bp, 171 predicted proteins | sample MTBNYHSulfiMetaG_FD_187458 | JGI IMG/M metagenome (GOLD analysis project Ga0209164, IMG submission 187458) | Enrichment culture microbial communities from rom New York Harbor, USA that are MTBE-degrading - MTBE-NYH (New York Harbor Sulfidogenic)... | ecosystem: Environmental > Aquatic > Marine...
CAAAGGGGGATCCGTATTTGCGATAACCAGATGAAAGAAGTTAACTTAAAGCATTACACACAACGGCCCAACTGGAACTACTCAATTGCTCCAGTGAAAAATGTGAATTAATTTTTGCGCAAGCCCTTATCCCGTTACCAGACTGGGCCGCATTTTACCGGCCATCATCATCTGCTCTTCCAGCGGCAGGTCGATGCCCTTGAGCATCATATTCCAGTAAACCCACTTGAACATCATCTTGCCCCAGTAGTTAAAGTTGCTGTCGCCCAAAAGGGAGAATGGGCCAAGACCCGGGAAAGGGAATTTGCCGGGAAGGGGCTCGACCTTGTAGTTGAAATCGATCAGGATCGCCTTTTCGTTCCCCGAACAGATAAAGCAGGTGGCATGCCCGTCAAAGGCCGGCCTGGGCTCCTGCCCCTCTATTTCGCGAATCAGGTTTCCGACGACAGTTTCGGATTCGTAGTGGGCGACGGCGCCAGCCTTTGAAGCTGGCACATTGGTGGCATCACCGATGACATAAATATGGTCATAATTTTTTGCCTTCAAAGTAAAATGGTCGGTATCGACAAAACATAAGGGGTCGCCCATTCCGGAATCGCCGATATACTGTGCGCCGAAGTTGGGGGGTATGGATATCAGCAAATCGTAGGGGACCTTTTCACCCTTATGAGATTCCAATGTTTTTTCAGCCGCGTTGACCTGTGCAATATCAAAATTTGGCGTTACTTTAATGTTTTTCCGGACCGCCGTTTCACCCAGGATCCTGGAGGCAATCGGTTTGGAAAAGGCGCCTGCGATGGGCGTTACCAGTTCAATTTCAATTTTATCGCGGCAACCGTTTCGGGTAAAAAACCAATCCGCCATGAAAATAAATTCAAGGGGTGCAACGGGACACTTATAGGGGAGTTCGGCGATGTTCAGGACCACTCGCCCGGAATTGAAATATTTCATTTTTTGGCGAAGCGCGAGCGCGCCTTCAAGGGTATAAAAGTCATGAATGTTGCCGTGCCAGTCATCCATCATTCCCTCGATTTCTTGCGGAACAATCCGGCACCCCGTGGCGATCACCAGCCAGTCATAAGCGTAAGTCGCTTTTTTCCCCGATACCTGGCGTTTGTCCGGATTAACGCCCACGATTTCATCGAACACGAAATCTACCCCCTTGGGAATGAACTCTCTTTTGGGTTTCTGGCAATCCCGGGCGGTGTAGATACCGAAAGGGATGAACAGCCATCCGGGCTGGTAGTGATGGATTTCATCATTGTCAATGATCGTGATCTGCCACTCCGAATCACTTAATTCATTACGCAGTTTACTGGCAACGATCGTGCCGCCGGCGCCTGAACCGAGAATTACTACTTTTTTCATGAAGACCTCCTGTGTGATTTTTTGATTCCTAAAAACAACTGCCGCGGTTATGATGTTTTGGATTTGCGGACGGGACGGCAGGCCTCTTTAGCGCCGTTTGTATGGGTATCGGCCTTTAAGAGATCTGCGATGGTGGTTGTGTCCAGCTTGCTGTAAAGGGCCTGGGTCGCGTCCATCCAGGCCAGGCGAACCCGGCAGTCGTCGGACATAGGACATTTTTCCGGGCAGCTGATGCATTCAACCAGTTCGGCCTGGCCTTCGAAGAGGCGTACGATTTGTCCGAGGGTGACTTTTTCCGGGTTTTTAGACAGGATGTGTCCACCCTTTGGTCCCCTTACGCTGGCTATCAGGCTGGCCTCTTTTAGCGGCCGAATGAGCTGTTCCAGGTATTTTACGGAAATGCCCTGGCGTTTGGAAATCTCACCGATCTGGACAGGCCCCCGGTCCTGATTGTTTGCCAGATCCACCAGGATTCTGGTGCCGTAGCGGCTCCGGGTCGAAAGTTTCATGGCTTCCTCATCTATGCGGATTAATCAGACGGTTTTAATCTATATCAATTTAGTATGGATTATGCTGGAAGGAAAAATACCTGTCAAGAAAATTTTTTAAGGGATGAGATTTTTTTAAGTCAGGCCGATTCCTTATATAAGCGGGAATTCGGCATCAACTGCTGGGCGGATCAGGTATCGGAAATTTGATGATAAAGCGAGCGCCGCCATCCTTGCCGGATAATGCCTGAATGGTGCCGCCGCAATCTTTAATAATTCCGTAGCTGATGGAAAGGCCCAGTCCGGTCCCCTGACCTACCTTTTTAGTAGTGAAAAAAGGTTCGAATATCTTGTCGGAAATAGTTTGGGGAATTCCCGTGCCGGTATCACGAACCTCTGCGATGACGGTCTTGCCTTCAGAAACCGTTTTCAGGGTGATGCATTTGTCGGCTTTACCCGCTTTTTGATTTTGCCAGCGATCCTCAATGGCGTCACGAGCATTGATCAGCAAATTGATGAACACCTGTTCCAGGCGGCCGGGGTCTGCCGATATTTCCGGCAGACCCCTTTCAAGCGCCCAGAATACTTCGATTTCCCTTAATTTCAACTGCTGGCTGAAAATCTGAAATGCATTTTGCAGCAGGTCATTGACCTGGACCGGTTCCATGGTTAAATCCGACTTGCGGCCGAACTGTCGCATGTGATTGATAATATTGGTAGCACGATCGACGTAGCCGTCGATTTCCTTTGCCATCGTATATAGGGTTGAATCATCAATCTTTTCGTTTTTACTGATTTTTCGCATAAAATAATTGCTGGCGGTTTTTATGACGGAAAGCGGCTGATTGAGCTCATGGGCTACGCCAGTGGACATTTCTCCAAGGGTTGCCATTTTGCTGGCGTGAATCAACTGCCTTTCAGCCTCGAAAATCTTGGTGATGTCGCTGGTGGTAACCAGAAGCACCTTTTGACCGGGATATTCCGAAGGCGATACGCGGATATGCACATACAGGATCCGGCCCCTGTTATCCAACTGCTTGGCCCGGTTGATGAAAGCCGATGTCTTGATCTTTTCAGCATACATCTCCTTTTCATCTTCCGAAAAGAGTTCCAGAAAGGATTTGCGGATAATTTCGGATTTTGAATAACCGTAAACGAATTTTACGCTTTCATTGCAGTCCAGAATTCCCAGCGTGTCCACATCCAATACAAATACCGGGTTTGGTATGTTGTTGAAAATCGCGTAGTATTTTTTTTCGGACTTTTCCAGTTTTTCCTCCAGCAGCTTGCGATGAGAGATATCAAGGTTCATTTCGATAACGGCAACAATTTCGCCCTTATCGTTTTTAATGGGCGAGGTGTTGACGATCCAGTGCGCCGTGCTGCCGTCCTTGTTGAAGCCGGTTTCTTCGCTGTAATGCGAACGGCCGTCTTCAAACGTTTGTTCCACCGGACAGACCAGGCATTTTTCGCTGCGCCCTTTATAAGCGTAATAACAGTAATCACCGGGCTTGGGATCGAACTTTTCAGCAAATTCACGATTATAGCGAATGAGTTTGTAGCTCCGGTCCTGTACGGTGATAATGCAGGGAACCAGTTCAAACAGGGTTTGATATTCTGCACGCTGCTTGTTCAGCTCGGTCTGCTTTTCACCGATTTCTTTGCCCATCTGATTGATTGCCGCCGCCAGCTGGCCCATTTCATCCTTTTGGTCGATATGAATCCGGGTTGCGTAATCCCCCTTGGCGATAAGCCGGGTTCCCTTAATCAGCAGTTTGACTGGGCGGTATACAAAACGGTAAGCAAAAATGAAATTAATGGCTGCGGTTAAAATAAAAATAAGAACGGCCAGTACCAGCAACCGGCTTCCAAACGGAAGCACTTCGTCCGGAAGGCCGACCTGGCCGGCAATCTTTTCCATGAAGGCATAGTTCAGGTAGACCCATAAGGAGATGCCGACAATCAAGGTGAGCCCTGTTGACAGGATAAACTTGGAAAGGAGGCTTTGCCGAATGGTTTGAAGCGTGATTGACATCGATTCACCTTTATTTTAATGGGAAAAAGCTAATGCCCGTCTACCGATCGGTCTTGGGCCGATAGCGTATTTAAGATACCTTAAATGTGATTGCAGGTCAACCGGATGTCACACATTGTGGCAAGTACAGAAAAAGGTAAGCGGAAAAAATTCGTATTTAATTGTCACCCGATGAAGCGGTTATTTATCCGGATTCTTTTCCTTTTCGCCGACCCATGCGTCGATTCCTTTTTTTTGCAGAAACCAGATCGGACAGGAAGGACGAAATTTGCAGTAAAGTTCCGGGTCGCGGCACTTGAGACATTCCTCGCACAGATAGACATTGTATTTCATGCACACATAGTTGGTTACAATCTCCGGGTGGCAAGAACATTTTTCCATTCAGGTGCTCCATGAGATTTAAATAGTTAGCCTTCATCATCCAACAGGTATCAGGAGAAGACCATTTTATCGAACGATGAAGGGCTGAGTCGGCTCAGCCCCCGCGAGAAGTTTTTTTACGGCCGCTTCAATTTGGGTTTGGGCAATCATACCGGTAATTTTGTCCAGCACCTTTCCCTGCTTAAAAAACATCAAGGTGGGGATGGCCTTGATGCCGTATTTGCCCGGTGTGACGGGGTTGTCGTCCACATTGCATTTGACGAAGCGGCATTGTCCGCCGTATACTTCGGCGAGTTTTTCAATCACCGGACCGATGGCTTTGCACGGCCCGCACCAGGGCGCCCAGAAATCAACCAGCACCGGTTTGTCGGATTGCAGCACCGCTGCCTCAAAACTGCCGTCATCAACTTCAATAAGGTTATCTGCCATCTTGTTCATTCCTTTCCAAAATAAATTCTGTTGCTGTCGGCTTAACATGCATGAGTATCAACCTTTGTCTTTCAAGCACAAATCGGCCTGCGCTATATGCCGATTAGCCTTTTTCGAGCAATCGAGTGCCTGGCGCAATTCATCAGCAACCTTGATCAGCCCGGCTGCCTCAGCCTTTTGAATCCATAGTTCCTGATCACGAATATGATCGTCGTTATGGTGGCGCCAGTGCGGCAATAAAATAGATAATTTATCTATGTCCGTTTGTGTTTTGGTTTGGTTTTCCATGGAGTATTTCCTTTTGTTTTTATATCGAGTATGGGATGGTAATCATACCACCCCATAGTGATCAAGAATTTATTAAACCTTCAACAGGAAATTTTCTATCAGGTTGGATCGGTTGGTTGCTTTTCCAGCGCATCAATCCGTCGGTTGATGGCATCCAGTGAATTCTTCATATATTCGGCCTTCTCCCTGAGCATGTCGATTTCGCCTGCGGCGCTCATGGGATAAACCGGCGCATAAACCGGACCGGCGGCCGGGGGAACCCATCCGTATCCGCGGCCATACCCGCGCCCCATACCGGGGCCGTAACCGCCCCTGAAACCACGCCTCAGTCCGAGTCCGCGGCCATAGCCGTAGCCGCCATATGCCGGATTATATCCGGCTGTTGCGGGGTTGCAAAAGCCTCTGCGCCCACCGGTCATGGGACCGGCCCCCACGGGCCCTTTTCTGTCAAATCCTGGCATGATAGGATCTCCTTTATGGTTTGATGTTTATGTTACTGCCGGCTGCGGCCTTTGCCCTGGTCCTGTCCGGCATTCCGTCCTTTTCCCTGACCCCGACCTTTTCCGGCTCCACGGCCGGATTCCATACCGCCTTGCCCGGGCGGAACAGATGTCTGATTCTTCGGATTGCATCGACCTTGGCCCCTGCCTGTTTTTGAACCCTGGCCCTGGGGGCCGGTTCCGTCTCTTTTCGGCATCGCTTTGATCTCCTTTGTTCTGTTTGTGGTTGACTATTTTTCAAGAGGCGTACCGCCCTCTGATAACTTTGGATCGGAAACTATAGAGGCTGCCATCCTCTCCCTCTCCGGCGGCGCCGTGCGCCCATGCCGCGCAGCTCATAAACCCCGCCTTCAATTTTCAGGGCCTTTCCGGTAACCAGCGCTTCGGCGATGATGCTGCGCGCATTGGCCAGAATTCGACCGAAGGTGTGGCGGGATATCTCCATCATGCCGGCGGCGGTTTCCTGGTCCAGGTTTTCAAAATCGCTGAGACGGATGGCTTCCAGTCCTTCAAGGGACATGGAAACCTCGCCGCTGACGGGTATGCCGTGGGGGACAAACGCCGCAATGGCCGGATAGGCTGAAACGAATCTGATTTTTTTGGGTCTGGGCATCGGGCATGTTCCTTTGTTATGCTCATTTGAGCGTAATATAAATACTACTGTTCATGCTGTCAAGACAAAATATGCTCATATGATCAAAATGTCAGGAAAGAACTTGTGGGGTCTTGATGGAACTGGAAGGTTGATGCTTTTTGCTAAGATCCTGAATTTTGAGAGTGTTTTACGGACTTAGGGACTATTTTCGGAATTTTAATGCTGAACTTGGATCCCTTGCCCGGCGCCGAACTGACCGCAATCGTGCCGCCGTGCTGCTTAATGATCCGGTCTGAGATAAACAGGCCCAGTCCCGTCCCCTTTTTCCCTTTAGACGAGAAAAATAGCGTGAAGATTTTTTCGCGGGTTTCGGCATCCATACCGATGCCGTTATCGGAAATGACAAACAGAATATCGTCGTTGTCTGCTTTTACAATGAAGTGGATCTGGTGCTCTTTTTCAGAGGCATCGTTGATACAGGCATCCACGGCGTTGTCAAGGATGTTGATCAAAGCCGCATGAACCGAACCCGGGTCGATCTCAAACTCGTCCAATGAAGGATCAAATTCGCATACCAGTTCGACGCCCTGCTTTTTAATTTTCGGTGCCACCGTCAGGGTGACTTCTTTGGCAAAACTCAGGACGTTGACCCGCTCCCAGGAGAGGTTGCGCTCCTTGGCGTAAAAAAGAATATCCATGACCATCTTGCGGATGCGTTCGGCCATGATTTTTACAACTTCAATACCCTCTTTGATCTGTTCCTGTTTCTGCTTGGCAAAACCCGAATCAAGCAGATACATGCCGCCGTCCAAACCGGTTAAGAGTCCTTTGATGCCGTGGGAGATGGAACTGATCATCAGCCCCAGAGACGACAGGTGATCCTGCAACTCGGTCTTTTCGCGGATCAGCCGTTCCAGGTTTTCGGTGTATTCACGCAACTGCCGACGCATGCGGATTTTGTCTTGCGCCCGTTTCAGTGAAATTTCGAGGGCATCCACATTGATCGGCTTGGTAATAAAGTCGGTGGCTTCATTTTTAAGGCTTTCAATGGCCAGATCCATATCCCCGTGGCCCGTAATCATGATGACTTCCGTTTCAGGATTTTCAAGTTTAATCCTGCGCAGCAGCTCAATTCCGTCCATGACCGGCATCTTGATATCCGTCAATACAACCGGAGGATTCAGCTCATTGAAACGGAGCAAGGCTTCATTCCCGTTTTCCGCCGTGCACACGTCGTATCCGCAATCCGATAAAGCTATCGCCAGCACATCACGGATATCCTCTTCATCATCGACCAGTAAAACAGGTCCTTTTTTTGGATTTAGATTCATTGTCCTTTATTCTGTTTGGGAAAAGTTAAAATAAAACAGGCCCCCCGACCGCTTTCGGATTGGACCCGGATGGTCCCGCCGCAGTCCTTTACAATGCCGTAACTGATGGAAAGCCCCAGTCCGGTCCCTTTCCCCACTTCTTTGGTGGTGTAGAACGGCTCGAAAATCTTGTCTGCAGCCCCCTGGGGAATTCCAATCCCTGTATCGCAGACCTCGGCCGTCACCGTTTTTTCGTTTGACGCGGTTTTAAGGGTTATTTTTTTGTCGCCGCTTTCGGACTCCCGGGATGCCCATTTTTCTTCGACGGCATCCCGCGCATTTAAAATCAGATTGATAAATACCTGCTCCAGGCGGTCGGGATCCGCCAAAATAAAAGGAAGATCCGGATCTAATTTCCAGTCAACTTCGATTCCCCTCAGCTTTAACTGCTGGCTGAAAATCTCAAAAGCGCGTTCCAGCACATCATTGATCTGCACCTTCACCAGCGCCATATCGGTTTTTCGGGCGAATTGGCGCATGTGGGTGATAATTTTGGTGGCGCGGTCGACATTGCTGTCTATTTTATTCAGCATGGTGAAAAGGGTTTCATCCGCAATTTTTTCATTTTTGCCTGCTTTTTTGATGCAGAAACTGCTGGCGGTTTTGATCACCGAAAGGGGCTGGTTCAGTTCATGCGCCACACCGGTGGCCATTTCACCCAGGGTGGCCATTTTGCTGGCCTGGATGAGCTGCTGTTCGGTTTCAAGCCGCTGGGTGATATCGGTGGTGGTCACCAGGAATACCGATTGCCCTTCATATACCAGCGGCGATATCCAGATATCCACATAAATGGTTTCGCCGGTTTTGGTCAGGTGGGTCAGCTGATTCAACACGCTGGCGGTTTGGATCTTGCGGGCGGTGGCGCCGTTGTGTCTGTCCTTGAAAAGATCCAGAAAAGAGGTATGAATCAGTTCTTCCCGGCTGAAGCCGTAAACCTTTTGGACACGCCGGTTGCAGTCAAGGATTTGCAGGGAGTGTGCATCCAGCACAAAGGCGGAATTGGGCATATTGTTGAAAATTTCATGATATTTTTTTTCGGATTCTTCCAGTTTTTCCTCAAGCTGCCGGCTGTGGGTAATATCCAGACTCATTTCCATGGCGGCAACAATCTCATTGTTTGCATTCCGAATGGGCGCTGTTTTTACGATCCAGTGGGTGATGCTTCCATCCTTATTCAAACCGGTTTCTTCAGCATAATGCGACTTGCCGTCCATAAAGGTTTTTTCAACCGGACATTCGCTGCATTTGCGGTCGCGCCCCTTGTAGGCCTGAAAACAATATTCTCCCAGGGTAGGCCCGAATTTTTCAGAAAATTCACGGTTAAAACCGATCAGGCGGTAATCTTTGTCCTGGACGGTGATCAGGCAGGGGACATAGTCAAACAGGGACTGGTATTCATTTCTTTGGCGGTTGAGCTCCGCCTGGTTTTCCCAGATCTCTTTGCCCATCTTGTTGATGGCGGCTGCCAGCTGCCCGATTTCATCCGCCCCGGCTATATCGACTTTGCTGAGATAATTCCCTTTCGCGATTCGATGGGTGCCGATAATCAGCTTCTTGATGGGCAGGTTGACGAATTTCAGCACGAAGATAAATATGATCGCTGACGTTACCAGGAAAACAAAAGCCGCAAGGGCGCTGATTCCTTTTCCCAGATGGAAGAGCTCCTTATCGGTTTTTTCAAGCGAAAAAACCAGGTTCAGTACGCCCAGGATGTTTTTTTCTTCGGAATGGATATGACAGGATCCGGTGGAGCACCCGGGCTCGTTCCGGATCGGCGTTACAATCTCGAGCTGGCGCGACCCGTCCGACAGGGTGCTTAACCATGTTCTTTGGTGTAAGGGTACATTGGCAGGCGGCGGACCGGATGCATGACATACCGAACAGGCCCTTGACTGATCATCAACGGTCCGGTCGACTTCGTCAAACCGGCTGGAAAATTTGATAGCCCCTTCTTTGTTGAAAACCCTTAAGGTTTTAATTTCTTTTTGCCGGCTGATGTTTTTGAACATCCGGGCAATGTCGTCTCTTGAGTTGTGCAGCATGGCGTCATACGTGCCGAGGGCGATGATATTGGCCAGCCGGTCGGCGTCCGCCACAATATGATCCATCAGCTTGGCCTGCTGGTACCTGACATTGAAGTAAGCCCAGATGGAAATGGAAAGAAGCAGGGTGATGCCGACGGTCACGATCAGCTTAAACCCCAAGCTATGGCGCATTTTTTTTAGCGACATGAAGACGACCCTCATAAGCAGTTTCCAACTTGTCTGACATCAGAAACTTTTGGGAACTGTCCAATGGCTCCTTCCGGCTGCAGCGTCAGGCCGGAACAACGCTGCCGTATAGTTTTTCACGGAAACATTTGGTAACCGCCAGGTTCAATTCAAGACGCAGGTCCTTTTCCGGCAGGCCGATCGCCAGTCCCAGAAGCTGGGGGAGATAGAGGATGCTGATGTGAAGTTCTTCCTTTTGCAATTTTGAAATCTGATGCTGGTAGGCTTCCAGATTCATCTGGCACATGGGACAGACCGTGACGATCGCATCGGCGCCCCGGGCCTGCTTTAAGATGCCGGCCACCAGTTCAAGGCCTACTTCCATCTTGGTGTTCATATGGGAAGCGCCGCAGCACCTTGCGCCCATATCCCAGGAATATACCTCGGCCCCGGTCGCCTGTATCAACGCTTCCATGGAACGCGGTTTTTCCGGATCATCAAAAACCGCATAAGGACGGAGGCACTGACAGCCGTAATACGGTGCAATCCTGAGCCCGGAAAGCGTCTGTTTTAACCGGCTCTGGATGGCCTGGGGCTTCAGATCGTTTACGACAACATCCAGCAGATGCCGCACGCGGACCCGTCCCTTTAACTGGAGGTCTTCCTCACTTAAAATTTCATTGATTTTTTTCAAGAGCTCGGGTTCTTTGCGGGTTTTTTCCTCCACTTTTTTCAGGTTCAGATAGCAGGCGCTGCAAGGCACCAGGATGTCTTTGGGGTCGCCCATTTTTTCCGCCAGGGCGATATTCCTGGCCGGCAGCGCCAGGGACAGCAGGCGGCTGACCGACTCGACCGCTGTGGCGCCGCAACAGGTCCAGTTGTCCAGTTCGATCAGTTCAGTGCCCACGGCCTGCATGAATGCCTTGGTGGACTCATTGTATTCCAAAGCGGTTCCTTCCAGCGAGCAACCGGGATAGTAGAGATATTTCATGAGCGCCCCTCCATTTCTTCGACCTTGCGGAAAATGGCTTCCAATGCATTTGGTTCTCGCGACGGGATCTCGATGGAGACCTTCCTTTTAGCCAGCAGGCGCAAGCCGAGCGGTGTGAACTTAAGCGGCAAAAAAGGGCTTTTCATCGACAGGAAATAAAGGGTCATTAACTCCATCTCATGGACCCGGCCGTGGCGGCGGACGCTGTTCATGAAACTTTTGTAGAAACGGATCCCCTTTTTATACCGATCCAGGTTTTGAGCGGACGCAATCTGTTTAAGCGCCCCCATGGCTTCGGTCAACAGCAGCCCGCGGGGACACCGCAGGGTGCAGTAATAACAGGCCGAGCAAAGCGAGAACGTCTGACTCCTGAAGATCGCGTCCGTTTGTCCCAGGAGCACCATGCGCCACAGGTGACGCGGGGTCAGATCCATTGCAAAGGCATTGGGACAGGAAGCCGAACAGGTGCCGCACTGGATACAGGCTTTCAGCATATCCTGGACCGGCGTCAGCGGGTCCGGTGCAACGGCCGGCGCGAGTTCTTTTTCGATGGGTTCCAATTGATTCATGCGTGATCCTTTATAGATAGTTTCGGGTTTTATCAGTCAAAGGTATTTTCAAGAGCCGCATCAATGATCTCAAACATCTGTTCTTCAAGGAATCCCTCCAGGACGGAAGCGCTGTTGGGGCAAACGGCGGCGCAGGAACCGCACCCCTGGCACATGACGGGATTGACTAAAATCTTTTCCAGATCGAAATCATGCGTGCGTGCGCCGTAAGGGCAGGCATCGATACAGCGTTCGCACAGGCTGCAGATGCTGTGATGGACGCTTGCCACAATTCTTCCGGAAGGAAGAAGCTTTTGCGACAGAACGCGAAGGGATCGCTGCGCGGCCGCTTCAGCGGTGGTAACGGCTTCGGCAATGGACCGCGGCGAATGCGCCAGACCACAGGCGAACACCCCTTCCCTGATGGCGTCTACCGGTCGCCATTTGGTTTCAGCCTCCTGAAAAAATCCGTCCTGATCCAGAGTGGCTCCCAAGGACGCCGCCAGGTCGGCAGGGAGGCGCGGCACCACCCCCATGGAAAGGACCACCAGATCGGCATCGATTTCGACCGGACGTCCCATGATCGGATCATGGCCTTTGACGCAGAGAACGCCATCGGCTCCGGACTCAGGCGGCGGGACAACCTCGGGTTTTTGCTCCGGGTTGTACTGGATAAATATGATCCCGGCCCGGCGGGCCTGGGTAAAATAGGTCTCGCTAAAACCGTAGGCCATCAGGTCGCGATAAAAGATGTAGATTTCAGTTGCCGGGTTTTTCGCTTTTAACGCCAGGGCGTGTTTCAAGGCTGAGGCGCAGCAGATCCGGCTGCAATAATTTCGCGGTTCTTCGCGCGATTCAACGCACTGGATCATGACCACCGATTCCAGTTTCAGAGGGTCGATCTCGTTTTGATTCAGTTTTTGCTCGAGTTCTTTCTGGGTGATAATCGCAGCATTCTCACCGTAATGATAAGTGGTCGGGGTCGCTTCGACGGCGCCGGTGGCCAGAATGATGACGCCGTGCCGGATCGTATCGGCGTGACCGTCCTGAGTTTCGATGGAGCTGAAAAAATTCCCCACCTGGCCGTAAGCGCCCACAACCTGTGTTTGGGTGTGAACTTCAATCAGGGGGTGTTTTTCAACCTTGGCAAGCGTTTCCTGCAATACGGGCTTTACGGCATGCCCCTCCAGGGTATGCTGGAGCCAGGACAGGTTGCCGCCGAGCTGGGCATCCTTTTCGATCAGGTCGACATTATACCCATGGTCCGCAATTGCCAGGGCCGCCGTCATACCGGCAATTCCCCCGCCGACAATCAGTGCCCGCTGCTGGATCTTGACGGTTTCCGCCGGGGCGGGATTGACGCGCTTGAGCCTGGCCAGGCCGGTTAAAAGAGCGTTTTCCATCATGGCGATAATGTGTTTCGGGTCGGCCGGCTTTTCCTGATTTAAAATTTCAAAAGCGGGTGAACGGATGTCCACCACGTCGGTCAGGGACGGGTTGAGGCCCGACCGGCGGGCGAGTTCTTTTATTTTTCGCGCATAGACATAAGGGAGGCAGGCGCCGATCAAGACCCGGTTGGGCCGATGTTTTTCAACGAGTTGCGCCAACGCTTCCCAGCCGCCGCCGGTACAGATCCGGTCAATAAATTCAACTGCGTTTACCGCCGGATCGGCTTTAAGGCGGGCCGCCAAATCCGCTGATCGAACCCATTCGGCAAGCGTATCATTGCAGATGCAAAGCGCAACCAGCGTACGGGGCAGTTCCCTCGACAGATCAACCTGTTCGGGAGCGGGTGGCGCTTCCAGCGCCAGGCTGCCGCCGGCGTTGTGGATGGCGCGGGACGCGGATAAAGCTGCAGCCGACGCCTGAATGACGGATTCGCTGATATCCTTCAGTCCGGAATAGGCGCCGCCGATGAGGATTCCTTCCTTCCCGGTTTTGGTCATGGAAAACGGTTCGGCCTGGCAGAAACCCCACGGGTTGAGCGGTATAGCGAGCATGTCCGACAGCTTCTGCGTATCAGCGGCCGGCCGCTGGCCCACTGCCAGCACAACCATGTCAAAGCGGTCTTCGCAGATTTTGCCGGTGGAATCGGCATACCGGACCGAGAGATCTCCTTCAGTTCCGTCGCCGGAACCGTCCCTGTCGACTGAATGGACCCGGCCTCTTTCGAACCGGATGCCATGACTTTTTTCGGCCTCGTCGCGGTAGCGTTGATAGGATTTGCCGAATGTGCGCATATCCATGTAAAACAGGGTGGTATCAATCGCATCGCCGAATTTTTCCTTGGCTACCTGCGCCTCCTTGATACTGTACATGCAGCAGATATTTGAGCAAAAATCGGCATTGGTCTGAAGATCCCGCGATCCGACGCAATGAATCCAGGCGATTTTACGGATCGGCCGGCCGTCTTCCGTCCGCACCAGGCGGCCCCGGCACGGTCCGGTGCCGCTCATGATCCGTTCAAATTCGAGGCTGGTCACCACTCCCGGAAACAGTTTGTAGCCGAACGTGTTTTTACCGTCGGCCGGATTAAAATAGTCGGTCCCGCCGCATAAGACCAGCGCGTGGACCTCTATCTGCCGATCCTGGGAGGCTTCCAGGCTTTCATACAGTTTCAGAATTTTGGGTATCAGGGTTTGCGGATCAAATGGTTTGATCAGGTAATCAAGCGCACCGATCTTCATGGCCTCTACCGCGGTTTCGACGGTGGCGTAGGCGGTCATCATGACAACCTGAATTTCGGGCAAAATTTCCTTGGCTTTTTTAAGCACTTCCACGCCGTCCATTTCCGGCATCTTGATGTCCAGCAGCATCAACTGGTACGCGCCTTTGGCCAGCTTGTCGAGGGCCGCCGGTCCGGATTCGGCCGTATCGACCGCAAACCCTTCTTCATCGTCAAGCCAGGCCTTGATGGAGTCACGAACGATCAGCTCATCATCCACCACCAGGATACGAAATTTTTTCCGTTCCTGTTCGGACAGGCGGATGGCGCCGGTCGGGCAGACCTTTTCACAGGCGCCGCAACGGGTGCAGGCGGTTCCATCGATGACGTAGGGATTGGGGATGGCATGCGGTACCGGCAGGTAGATGGCCTTGCGGGTTGCAAGGGCGGCATTGAAATCGTCGGGAACCTCCACCGGGCAAACCGGCACGCAGGCATTGCAGCCGATGCAAAGCGCCGGATCGACCCAGGCCGGTTTCTGCCGGAGCTTTACCCGGTAATTTCCCGGTTCACCTTCCACCGCTGAGAGTTCGGTGGAAAGCAGGATTTCGATGTTTTCATGGAAAAGCCCTTTGCGCAGGCAGTATTGCGAAGAGGCATCCCGATCCACCAGGGGGAGCATTTTGCACATGCCGCAGCGATCCGTAGGGAACTGATAGTCGAGCTGGGACAGAATCCCGCCCAGGTGAGGCGAGCGATCGATAAGCGTCACCCCATAGCCCACTTCGGCCAAATCCAGCGCCGAACGGATACCGCTGATGCCGGCGCCTACCACCAGCGCCTTGCCGATCTTTTTTTTCATAATAAGACCTCTTTTTATAAGATAATTTATAATTCTTATGTCTTTATAACAGCAGCTTTCCCGACGGCCCCAATCTGGACTAATCTTGCTTAGTGTCCGTTGTGGTTTGATGGTTGTCAGTTGCAGTTCTATTTTTTCCGGCTGTTGCTATTGCTGCAAACCATGCAAATCCGAAGGCATGGAATCAGACATCAGAGCAACGGACAACGGACGACCGGCAACAGACATGGTGCCTTTCAAGCACCATAGACCGCCACCTCTTTCAAATCGGGTCCCAGATACTCGCGTTCATTTTCACCCAGAATTCCCAGCGAAAGGCAGATCAGGGTCCATAAATGCACCGTATGATAAGCAGCCTGATGATGTTCGGCCAAGTCGTGAATCTGGGCATGACAGTTGTGACAGGCCGTGATGCAGTAATCCGCCTTGGTTGCTAATATCTGATTTAATTTCAGCTCACCGTACTTGCGACGGGCTTCGACATACCCGGATTGCAGAAAACCGCCGCCGCCGCCGCAGCAGTAATTGTTTGATCTGTTCGGATGCATTTCTACAAAGTTTTCCTCACCCACCAGGGTTTTGACCACAAAACGCAGATCCTCCGCTACCGGATCCCCGAAACTTTTACGCACGATCTGGCAGGGGTCCTGAACGGTGAATTTGATCTTCAGGTCCTTGTTCCAGTCGGCATTGATTTTCAGTTTCCCCTCTCGAACCCATTTGGCATAATACTGGTAGATGCTGGCAACTTCAAAATGATGCTCAATATTGAATTTTTTCAGTCCGGCCCGGACTGCAAAGGTGACGTGCCCTCACTCGGTATTGAGAAAAACCTTGCACCCCAGGTCGTCGGCCTGTTTGGCGGCCGTCCGCGCAATGTGTTCCCAGGAAGCATCGTCCGCCAGAAACATGCAGTAATTTTCACCGCCCCAGCCCTTGCTGCCATAAGTCCAGTCGGCCCCGACCCGATGAAGGATCTTCCAGAGCGGCACCATTTCATCCGGTTCGGTGACCGGTTCGCGCGAATTCTGGTTCAAAAAGAAATAGGCCCCTTTTTTGTCAATCGGCGCCTGCATGTCTTTGAAATCCGGTTGGGCGGCGCGGTACTCTTCCAGCACATCTTCCACGACAAACTGGAAATCTTCCGGTGAAGCGCCCATGGCGCTGCAGCTGTCATTGCGCAGCGCCATGTCGCAGGAGCCCAGGATTCCCTTGGGCCGGGTTTCGCGCGGCCAGGAGCTGCGCGCGTAATAAACCAGTTGCGGGATATCGATCTGCATGGGGCAGACATATATACAGCGCTGGCACATGGTGCACATCCAGACCCACGGGGTTGACGTCAGCTCTTCGTCCATCCCCAGTGCCGCCATGCGCAGAAACTTGCGCGGATCCATTCCCTCCAGGCCCGTTGCCGGACAACCGGAAGCACAGGCGCCGCAGGTGAGGCACAGATTGAGATTCCCGCCTTCCGGCAGAAGTTCTTTCACCTTATCGATAAACCGGCTTTCTTTCTTTTTTCCGAGCTTGACTGCTGCAACCGACATAATTTTACCTCTTGTATCAATTTAGCTGTTTCTCAAATTATCGTATTTTTTCAAGAATCCAAACTATCACCACCTCTTCAATTTTTATTTATACGGAGATTCCCACCACCTCGTTAAATTCATTTTCACGAAACTCGGACAGGGGCGGCTTTTCTTCCAGGCTGCGGCCGGCTTCGTAATTGAATCCCTGCTGCGTGCGCGCCGCCACGGTGCGAAAGAGTTCCATTACCGGGATGTCGTTGGGGCAGGCATTGGAGCATTGGCCGCAGCCGACACAGGCCGTACTCATGTGTGCGAGCCGGGTAATATGGTAAAAAACGGTATCGGTGGGCATCTTGATGACGCCTTTACGGGCCGCCCATCTTAAATATTGCGCCGGTTCATGGTTAAAGACATCCGTTACAAAGACGCATTCCTTGCAGTAGCAGACCGGGCAGGCGACCCGGCAGTTGTAACAGTTGACGCAATTCGCCAGATAGGTCGTCAGTTTTTCCAGGCTGGCGGTGGCTTCGGCGGTTCGGGCAAACATCTGATCGCGATAGGCCGTTCTTGCGGCGATCAGGTCGTCAATGGCCTTCTGGCGTTCCGGCGGCACTTGGGTTCCCTTGAGGCTGAGCGGCGTTAAGACCGCTTCACCCGCCGGCGTCAGGGCCTGAACCATAAAGTGGTCGTCGGTATTGGCGCCGTAAAGGCCGATCTGGATATCGGCGTGGGAGGGAACGGGGTATTCACAGGCCTTGCAGGCCTCTGCCAGATCGACGCTGTCGAGGGCGGTGCCCTGGCCGGAAAGCACGCTTTGATAAAACCGCCGGGTCGAAGCTTCGACATCGGTACCGACAAATTTAAAATAGTCCGAATTTTTGTAAGCGCCCAGGCAATCAATCGACATGATGACGATTTCATCCGGGCGCCCCTGTTTGAGCTTTACCAGTTCGACAAATGCCCGGATTTCACAAGGGCGCAGTACCGCCACCACTTTGCCGCCCATGGGCTTGCGGGTAAGCCGGGATACGATTTTGGCGGTGTTCATGGGGAATGCCGGCGAGAGGGGATCGACGCCGTCCAATTGCTGCGGATCGCTGACCAGCATCGGCATCACCATGTTTTTCATGGGAAGGCGCCGGGGAACTAAAATTGCGCTGATTTCTTCCATTTCCAGAATGGAGCGTAAAAGCTGCTGCAGCGATCCTGAAAGGGTCTGATCTTTTGTACTAAATTTCCATATTGTTGCCATTGGTTTCCTCCGAAATAGCGTATCAACCGAAATCGATTTTAATGCCGGCCCGATACGGCGGTTCTCAGCTTTTAAATCACCATTTTCAGTTTTGCCTCGTTGGGCCCCAGCTTTTTGATTTGCGCCACCAGTTCATGCATGATCTCAGCGAACTGAATACCGTCACTGGCGCCGATCCAGGTTAATCGGAGCCGTTCAGGCGCAAATCCGAACTGCGGCAGGATCTCTTTTAAAAGCTTGATCCGGCGCCGGGCCTTAAAGTTGCCGTTGATGTAATGGCAGTCCCCGGGATGACACCCGCTGACGAGAACACCGTCGGCTCCCTCCAAAAGGGCTTTGATCACATACTGGGGATCCACCATTCCCGTACACATGACACGGATCAGCCGCACGTTTTTGGGATAGCTCAGGCGCGAGGTTCCGGCCAGATCGGAAGCGGTGTAAGTGCACCAGTTACAGACAAAGGCGACGATACTGGGTTCAAAGTCTTGCATGCATACCTCCAAATATGTTGACAAAAGTTTACAGGGATCAGTGTCTTATTTACATCCCGACCGAATCCAATGCGTCCATAAGCCCGTCAAATTCGGCAAATATTTGTTTTTTTTGAAAATGTTTAATCTGGGCGGCGCCGCTCGGGCAAAACCCGGAGCAACTGCCGCAGCCTTTGCAGACCGCTTCATTGACAACCGATACCCCCCGGCGTTCATCAAACTCAATGGCCGAATATGGGCATAGGCCGATACAGGTCTGGCAGCCGGCGCATACATCCGGGTCAATCCAGGAAATTGTCGAAGGCACCTGAACGATTCCCCGGGTTGCCAGCGAGAGGGCCTTGGCGGCGGCCCCCGAAGCTTGGGCGACGGTATCGGGTATGTCCTTGGGAGACTGGCAGGCGCCGGCGAGAAAGACGCCGTCCGTGGCCGTGTTCAGGGGACCCAGTTTGGGGTGCTCTTCCAGAAAGAATCCGTCCGCACCCAGGTTTACGCCGAAAATGCGGCCGACCTCATTGGCATCCGCGCGCGCCTCCATTGCGGCACATAGAACGACCATATCCACCGGCACCCGCAAAATACTTCCCAGGAGGGTGTCTTCGGCAACGGCGATGAGTTTGCCCTCTTCCTCCGGCTTAGTCGCCCGGTTCGTGATTTCAGCAACTTTACCCCTGATAAAGGTAGTCCCCTCCTCCTGGCATCTTTTATAAAACTCTTCATAGCCTTTGCCGTAACAGCGCTGATCGATATAGAAATCATAGACTGCCGTATCGTGCCCCACCTTTTCCTTGATCAGGTGTGAATATTTCAGCGCATACATGCAACAGACGCGCGAGCAGTATTCATGGTAATTCACATCACGGCTGCCGACACAGTGGAGAATTGCCACGCTGGCGGGGGTTTTGGTAAATTCGCCTTTATCATCTCTGATCAGAATTTTACCCCCGGTCGGTCCGGTTGCATTGCTGAGCCGTTCGAACTCAAGGCTGGTAAATACATTGGGATAGGAGCCATAGCCGAATTGTTTCATGGGGGCGGGGTCCATGAGGTCATAACCGGTGGCGATAATAATGCTGCCGACCTTTACTTCCATTTCTTCGGCCTGCATGCTGTGATCAATGGCTTTGGCTTCGCAGACCCTTACGCATTCCATACATTCGGAACAGACGCCGCAATTCAGACAGCGCCGGGCCTCCCGGCGGGCCTCTTCTTCCGAAAAGCCGCGGTTGACTTCGCTGAAAGCCGCAGCTCGCTCGACCGGCGGCAGGTGATCGGGCTGAGCTCTTTTCTGCCTGAAAACATTTTCAGGAATTTCCTGCCAGATTTGACCCGGGGCTTCGGCGCCGGCCAGTTTCAGGGCGTATTCATCCAGATTTTCACCGTTGAGGTAGTGATCAATCGCCTCAACCGCCTTGCGTCCGGACGCAACCGCTTCGATCACGGAAGCCGGGCCGGTTACCGCATCGCCGGCCGCAAATACGTGCGGAAGGGATGTCTGCATGGTCTGGGGGTGTACTGCGAGCGTACCCCTTGCCGTCAGGTTCGGGCCTTTGTTTGCTGCAATCCAGTCGAAATCCATCCGCTGTCCGATGGCGCCGATAATCGCATCGCATTCAATCAGAAACTCCGACCCTTCCACCGGCACCGGACGACGGCGTCCACTGGCATCCGGCGCGCCGAGTTCGGTTTTTATGCATTTCAGGCCGCTGACGTTTCCCTTTTCGCCAACGATCCCCACCGGCGCCGTCAGGTAATGGATTTTGATTTCCTCCGCCAAGGCGTCTTCGATTTCTTCAGGATAGGCCGGCATTTCGTTGCGGGTGCGCCGGTATACCATTGTTACGGAATCGCAACCCAAACGCTTGGCGATCCGGGCGGCATCGATGGCGACGTTGCCGCCGCCGATTACAGCAACCCGTTTGCCGGGCAGTTTGCGGTCTCCTAGATTGATTTCCCGCAGGAAGTCGACCGCATTGAATACGCCGGCAAATTCTTTTTCACCCGGAATATTGATATCCAGACTTTTATGGGCGCCGGTTGCCAGAAAAACGGTATGGTACCCTTCGGCCTTGAGACTATCGAGGGTAAAATCCCGGCCCAGACGTTTGTTCAATTCCGTTTGTACGCCCAGCCGGAGAATGAAGCCGATTTCTTTGTCCAGCATTTCCGGCGGCAGGCGGTAATCGGGAATGCCGACCCGGAGCATGCCGCCCAGTTTGGGAAGGGCCTCAAAAATGGTGACAGGGTACCCTTTCAGGCGCAGATAATAGGCAGCCGTCAGTCCGGCAGGTCCGGATCCGACCACCGCCACTTTTTCGCTACGGTCATTGATTTCAGGCAGCGGCAGTTCCGCCGGATCAACCTGGTCGGCGGCAAAACGCTTTAATTCACGGATGGCGATGGCCTGGTCGGTTTCCTGGCGCCGGCATTGCTTTTCACAGGGGTGCGGGCAGACGCGTCCCAGGACGCCCGGCAGGGGGAGTTTTTCCATGATCAACTGAACGGCTTCTTTATACTTACCCTGACCGATCAACTGAACATACCCTTGAACGTTGATTCCGGCCGGGCAGGTGACTACACAGGGCGCCCGGTCCTTTTTGTCGATGCAGAAGGTGATGGGTACCGCCTGGGGAAAAGACCGGTAAATGGCCTTGCGGCTGCCAAGGGACTGATCCCATTCACTGGGGACGGATACCGGGCAGACAGTGGCGCATTCGCCGCAGCCCGTACAGACGCCTTCTTTTACATAACGCGGTTTGCGCTCTATTTTAACCGTATAGTTGCCGATATAGCCGGAGATTTCCTTTACCTCACTGTAAGATAAGAGTTTGATATTCGCATTCTGGGCGACTTCCACCATTTTGGGGGTGCCGATACAGGCGGCGCAGTCAAGGGTGGGGAAGGTCTTGTCAAACTGCAGCATATGGCCGCCGATGGTAGTCTGTTTTTCAACCAGATAAACCGTATGGCCGGAGTTGCCGATGTCTATCGCTGCCTGCATTCCGGCGATGCCGCCGCCCACCACCATGATATCCGGATGGACATTGACCTCGCGGGTTTCAAGGCTGTGGTGATAATTGACCCGATTAATGGCCGCGGCCGCGAGGGTCTTGGCCTTGCGGGTGGCTTCGTCTTCATCGGGCGTCACCCATGAAACCTGCTCGCGGACGGAAGCCATCTGAAACATATACGGATTGAGCCCGGCCCGTTCACAGGCCCCGCGAAATGTTTTTTCGTGAAGGCGGGGTGAACAGGACGCCACGACAACCCGGTTGAGTCCATATTCTCTGATATCCTTTTCGATCATTTCCTGGCCGGGATCGGAACACATGAATTTATAATCCCTGGCCACAACGACATTGGGAAGTTTGCGGACAAAGTCGGCGACCTCACCCACGCGCACCCGGTATGCGATATTGATCCCGCAGTGACAAATAAAGAATCCAATTTTAATGGACATGAACACCCTCCTGTCTGGATCGGAATAATTTCTTTTTTCAGCCTTAAAATAAAAAAACCAGCATAAGCCGTTTCACTGTCCTGTCGATATCTTGCTCCTGATGGCAGGATTACGCCGTCATCCAGGCAATGCCTAAAAATTAGCGCTTTTTTTCATCTGAACCCGGTATGTGGACGCCTCCTCAAGTTCTTCAATGATGAGAAGTTCATATGAAGACGGCGGCAGAACCTTAAACATATCGGTACGCGTATCCGGATCGCAGCAGATGATTTCCAGGGTTTGATTCGGCTTCATTTCCCTGAAAGCCTGACTGACCTTGAGCAAGGTTATCGGAGGAATCGCTCCCCTTAAATCGAGAATATGATCCGGTTTTCTTTTCACAAAGATCGTTCCTTCAATTGGCCATAGATGCTTTAATGCCTGGATCAATGCAAATTGGATGCCAGTTGAACCGCCGGGCGTTTCAGGGGTTGCTTTCCAATATTTTGCAGCGGTAACGATTTTTTTGTTGCATTTTGATGTTAAGGTGTTAATTAAATAAATTTAATAGGTGTTAAATTTTAACAGGGGGCTTTTAATGTTTGAACAGGAGTTAAACGTCTATTGGAAAAAAGTTGTGGATACGATCCGGGACGGCGTCATGATCGTTGATAAGGGGGGGCGCATCGTTTCGGTCAACAGGGCCCTCGAAAAAATAACCGGGTATTCAAAAGACGAAATGCTGGGAAAGCCCTGTTCGATATTGAACTGTAATATCTTTGAATTTGCCCGCCGGGATAAGGGCGAGCACTGGTGTGTTTTATTTAAGACCGGCTCCATGGACATGCGCAGATGTACGTTTATCCGAAAAGGCGGCCGAATGATTCATGTTCTGAAAAATGCCTCGCTCCTGTATGATTCCGCAGGTGAAGTCATGGGGGCCGTGGAAACCGTTACGGACATTACCGAAATTATCGAAAAAGACAACCAGATCGCAGCGTTTCAACGTGAATTGCGAGCGGAGAACGGGTTTCACGGCATCCTGGGCGTATCCGCCTCCATGCAGCAGGTGTTTGACTTGATAACCAACGCGGCCCAATCGGATGCTCCGGTGATTATTTTCGGGGAAAGCGGCACCGGCAAGGAACTGGTGGCCAAAGCGATCCATGATAACAGCCAGCGCCAGTCCCATCCGTATTTGAAAGTCAACTGCGCATCATTAAATGAATCCCTCCTTGAAAGCGAGCTTTTCGGGCACGTCAAAGGGGCCTATACCGGTGCCATTCGCGATCGGGCGGGAAGGTTTGAGGCCGCCCATAAGGGGAGCATTTTTCTGGACGAGATCGGCGATTTGCCTGTTCTGACGCAAGTCAAGCTGCTGCGGGTGCTCGAAGAAAAAGTCATCGAGCGGGTGGGGGACAACCATCCCATCCATATCAATGTCCGGATTATATCCGCCACCAACAAGGACCTGAGGAAACTGGTGGAACAGGGGCTTTTCCGGGAGGATCTCTTTTATCGGATCAATGTAATACCGATCCATGTCCCGCCCTTGCGGGCGCGGGTTGAGGATATTCCCATATTGGCCGAGGCCTTTTTCAGAAGAATTCGTCTGAAAACCGACAAGAAAATCAACAGCATCAGCAATGATGCCCTGCGGGTATTGATGGGCTACTCCTGGCCGGGAAATGTACGGGAGTTAAGAAGCACCTTTGAATATGCCTTTGTTACCTGCCAGGATTCGGTTATTCAGCCGCATCACCTGCCGCCCGCTATTTATGGGGAGAACCCATCGGAGAAAACGGTTAGAAAAAATCCGATGGACAAGCATGAGATAAAAAAGCGCCGCCTGATAGAGGCCCTTGAGAAATCCAACGGAAACCAATCCCTGGCGGCCGATCTTCTGGGGGTCTCCCGTGTGACGGTTTGGAATCAGATGAAACGATTCAATGTGGAAGTAGCGCAGGGGAAACTGACATACTAAAAGTATAAATCCTTGCCCATAGGACAAGGTTTCCAATACTGGAATGAATATTGAATTTGCGAACTAGGGTATTAAATGCTCATCCCCGCCGCTTTCACAGGCAGCTCCAGCTTGAACGTGCTTCCCTGTCCCGGCCGGCTTTCGACGGATACGCTTCCCTTGTGGCGTTCCATGATGCCGTAAACCGTCGAAAGTCCGAGGCCCACGCCATAGCCTTCCTTTTTGGTGGTGAAGAAGGGTTCGAAGATATGGGGAAGATCTGCTTCGGATATTCCCGACCCGGTATCCTTGACGGAAATGACAACGCGCTCGGAAGCCTGATCATAGAATCCCGCAAGGGTCAGGGTTCCTCCCTCCGGCATGGCGTCAATGGCATTAAAAATAAGGTTGATCACACACTGCTGCAGCTGGTTAAAGTCTCCTTCAACCGGCGGGGTATCCGGTTCGATCCGGGACTCCAGGCCGATATGCTGTAATTGAAGCTTATGCTGGCTCAGAATGATGCTGCGTTCAATCAGGTCGGCGATGGATACGCTCTCAAAGGTCAGGGCGGATTTACGCGAAAAGGTCAACAGGCTTGAAACGATCTGGGAGCAGCGGCCCGTTTCGGTTTCAACCAGCGCCAGATACTGGCCGAATTTTTGGCGCTGTTCTTCCGTCAGCGGACCCCGGTTGATAACACGAATCATCAGGCGGGCATAATTCAGTATTCCGGAAAGCGGATTGTTGATTTCATGAACCACGCTGGCGGCCAATCTTCCCAGCGAAATCATTTTATCCTGATGGAGAATGCGGGCCTGGTCGGCATATTCCCTCTCCAGGAGCGCCGTGTAATCCTTGAGCTGTTTTCTGGCGCTGTAACGCTCGCGGGCACGCTTTAACGCCATCTGCAGCGCATCGTCGTTAACCGGTTTGGTAATGAAATCAGAAGCATCTAACTGCAACGCCCGGATGGCCAGGTCCATTTCACCAAAAGCGCTGAACACGATCACTTCAATATCCGGGTTTCGTTTTTTGATCTCTTCCAGAACCTCGATGCCGGTCATTCCGGGCATGCGGATGTCCGTAATGACGATCTGCGGTGCAACGGTTTCGCAGAGACGGAGACCGGTTTTTCCGTCAGAGGCCGTGTGGACAACATAACCGGCATCCGCCAGTGCGATGGCCATGACTTCACGGATATCCGCTTCATCATCCACCAACACGATTTTCCATTCGGATACGTCATTCATGCTGATGCTCCTTTGATAGTCCTTCATACTTTATGCAGCCGAAGCCTGTCAACATCGTTGAACCGCAAAAGCCCGGAAACGGTAACTTTCATATTTATTTAGCGCTCGGCCGCCGGCAGGATCGGGGGGATAGGACCGAAACAGTGGCATGAATCTTGCTGCCTTGCTGGTAATATGGATTTTCAACTGAATGGGTAAAGGAGGTTATGATATGAAAATAGCCGTGTCCGCCGCCGGTAAAGATCTGGCGTCGAAAATAGATCCCCGCTTTGGTCGGGCCGCATATTTCATCGTAGTCGATTCCGAAACGATGGCGTTTCAGGTCGTAAACAACAGCCAGAGCCTGGACCTTCCCCAGGGCGCCGGAATTCAGGCGGGTCAAACCATTGTACAAAACCGGGTGGATGTGTTGATAACCGGAAACTGCGGCCCCAAGGCTTTTCAGGTTTTGCAGAATGCCGGTGTTGAAATTGTTACCGGCGCCGGCGGAACCGTCAAAGACGCTATTTTACAATACAAAGACGGGAAATTAAAGCCGGCCGAAAATCCCAATGTTGAGGGGCACTGGGTTTAGCCGGATAAAAGGCGACGACTTGAACCCCTTCTAAGGGAAAAATCGGCCGGCTTGCGTGGAAATCATTTGTCTGGTAAAGAGGTCCCCGGCATTTTCAAAAACGATTATGGATTCCGACTCTCGGTTCCGCTGAGACCGGAATGATGGTTTAATTTACGGGTTAAAATTTTACGAAATTTGTTTTATTGGGTTATCTTAAACGATAAGGAGGCGTGTTTTCAGATGGAAAGCAGGAATAAAGGAACGGTTCAGATCCAGTCGAAAGCAGAGATGGAAAAATCCCTTGCCCAGGATGAGGTGGATAAATCCATCAAGCAGTCGCTGGGAAAAATAAAAAATAAATTTCTGGTTATGAGCGGCAAGGGCGGCGTGGGCAAAACCAGCGTATCGGTTAATCTGTCCATTGCTTTGGCCGGCATGGGATACCAGGTTGGTCTGATGGATGTGGATATCCATGGTCCGGATGTGCCGCGAATGCTCGGGCTGAAGGGTATGCTGAATGTCGGGAAAAGCAACAAATTAAGCCCGATGCGCTATTCGGACAATCTGCGGGCGGTTTCCATAGAATCGTTAATTGCCAACAAGGACGATGCGATCATATGGCGGGGGCCGTTAAAAAACTCCGTCATCAAACAGTTTGTGGGCGAAGTCGAATGGGGCGATCTTGATTATTTGGTTATTGATTCTCCACCGGGGACCGGTGATGAACCGCTGACCATTGCCCAGACGATATCCGATGCCAAGGCCATTATCGTGACGACGCCCCAGGAGGTTTCCCTGGCCGATGTCAGGAAGTCGATTAATTTTTGCAGGGCGGTTAAAATGAAAATCCTGGGACTCATTGAAAACATGAGCGGTTTTATATGCCCACACTGCGGCCAGGGCGTTGATCTGTTCGGCTCGGGCGGCGGGGAAAGGACCGCCAAGACGGCCGGGATTCAATTTTTAGGGAGAATTCCGTTTGATCCGAAGGTGGTGGCGTGCGGTGATGCCGGTGAAGCCCTCCAGGAAAAACACGGGAAATCCCCGACATCGGTGGCTTTTGTCGATATTGCCCAAAAAATAGCCGAAGGCCGTTAGGGAATAAATTCGATATGACGCCGAAGACCGTATTTCGGACCGTGAAAAACTTACGACTATGTGAACGTAACGTCGAACAGAACCTTGATCAAAATGGAAAAGGGGAAAAATGAATCGTCTGGTTGAAGCGCCCACCCAGATCATTCTGGACAGCATTGCCGACGGTGTCTTCACCGTGGATTCGGAATGGCGGATTACCTCCTTTAACAAGGCTGCTGAAAAAATAACCGGAATCAGCAAAAAGGATGCCCTGAAACGGCACTGCTGGGAGGTTTTTAAAGCCAGCATCTGTGAACAGCGCTGCACCCTGCGGCAGACGATCGAGACCCGTCGTCCCATCGTGAATCAATCCATATTTATTGTAAATTCCGAGGGAAATCGCATGCCGGTCAGTATTTCAACCGCCATCTTAAAGGACAAAAACGGCGCTATTATCGGCGGGGTGGAGACATTCCGGGATTTAAGCGTGGTGGAGGCCTTGCGCAAGGAACTGGCCGATCAGCATTCATTTCTGGATATCATCAGTAAAAACAAGGAGATGCTGAATTTATTCAGAATGCTTGAGCTGGTTTCTGAAAATGATACGACCGTGCTTCTTGAGGGGGAAAGCGGGACCGGGAAAGAACTTTTTGCCAAAGCCATCCACTCCCTCAGCCATCGCAAAAAGGGGCCGATTGTTACCGTTAATTGCGGGTCCCTGCCGGATACCCTGCTTGAATCGGAACTGTTCGGATATAAAGCCGGCGCATTTACCGACGCCAAAAAAGACAAGCCCGGACGGCTGGCCCTGGCCGAAGGCGGCACCCTGTTTCTGGATGAAATCGGGGATATTTCTCAGATGCTGCAGGTCAGACTCCTTCGCGTTCTTCAGGAAAAAGCGTACGAACCGCTCGGGGGTACCCGAACGGAAAAAGCCAATGTCCGGATTGTTGCCGCGACGAACAAAAACCTGGAAACGCTGGTGCAAAAGGGAGTTTTTCGCGACGATCTGTTTTACCGGATCAATGTGGTGCGACTGTGTCTGCCGCCTTTAAGAAGACGAAAGGAAGATATCCCCCTCTTGACGGAACATTTTATCCGCAAGTTCAATCGGTTGAATGGTGGTGATATTCAGGGAATTTCCCCGGAGGCATTGACCGTCCTCATGTTGCACGATTATCCCGGTAATATTCGTGAACTGGAAAATATTATCGAATACGCTACCGTGGTGTGTAAAAACGGTCTGATCGGAATTGAACACCTGCCGGAAGCCATTCGCAAGACGCCGGACCGAGGATCGAAACATGAATCTGAAGAGAATGATACGAAATATACGTTCGATGAAATGGAACGGCAGTTCATCTATCAAACTTTGCGGCAGAATAATTGGAGTAAAACCGCTACAGCAAAGCATATGGATATCCACCCCACAACGCTCTGGCGAAAAATCAAACGGTTGAACATTGAAGTGCCCCGGCAAGGCGCCCATACGGGGAAACATTCCTGAATCCATTGAAGGACCTAAATGAAAAGACTGCATGATTGCAATATTGCATTGCAGCTATTTGCAATCATGCGGTGTTCGGCCCCGGGGGCGGGTGGGCATTCCCGGCCGCGCCGATGAAGGTGCTCCCCCTGACCCGGTTTTTTTCCGGCCGTTGTTAAACCACCTGGCCGATTCTTTGCATCCGTCCGCAACCCCCGCTTTGTATTCCATAGCCCTCAATCGCTGGCATGAAACATGCATTATGAATAAACGACCGGCTTGCGGCTTGCCGGTTCCATAATACCCCCTGCGAACTTCCCTCCCTACGGGGAGGGAAGAACGGGTGAAAACCGAAAACGGGAATCATAATAAAAAATGTGAAACTCATGGATAAGTCGATTTATGGATTTAAAGGAGATTCAAAATGAAAATTGCGGTGAGTTCCAGCGGAAAAGATTTAGAGTCACCCATCGATCAACGTTTCGGCAGATGCGCTTATTTTGCAATCGTGGAAACGGATGATATGAGTTTTCAGGTTGTGGACAATGACAGCGCCTCCCTGGGGGGCGGCGCCGGGATACAATCGGCTCAATTTGTTGCCGCTCAGGGAGCTAAATTTGTAATCACCGGAAACTGCGGCCCCAACGCCATCAATACCCTTTCAGCCGCGGGGGTTCAATTGATTGTCGGCCAGGCCGGGACAGTCAAAGATGCCGTTTTGCGTTTTAAAAATGGAGAACTCACGGTGGCAGAAGATGCCAATGTGCCTGAATTTTATGGCATCGGCAAGGTCGGCACTAATGGAAAGGTTCAATCGCAGCCGGTCGGCAGAGGCATGGGCATGGGCGGCGGTATGGGTATGGGGGGCGGCCGCGGTCGAGGCATGGGGCGCGGTATGGGCGGCGGCAGTGGCAAGGGCGGAGGCTGTGGCATGGGCGGCGGGGGCAAAGGCTTTGGGAGATGAAACTCACAGGCCGGAGAGGCTAAACCTAAGGAGCTCAACCGATTAGAAGGATATTGGCCATGAAGATCGCTGTTCCGATCTGGGAGGATAAAGTCTCTCCCTTGCTCGATACAGCCGCCAGGCTGCTGATTTTAGAAACGTTGGACCGGATCGATATAAGCCGTTCGGAGGCTGTTCTGGATGAACAGGAGATATCGAAACGCTGTTTTCGCATTCAAAAACTCGGGATCGACGTTTTAATTTGCGGTGCGGTTTCAAGGCCGTTTTCGGATATTCTGGCGGCCGCGGGCATCAGCATCATTCCGGGGATATCGGGAGCGGTGGAAGAAATCGTTGCCGCTTATTTGGGCGGCACCCTCAACCAGGCAAAATACCTGATGCCGGGATGCAGCCGCATACAGACAAGCGCCGGGCACATGCTGCCGCCGGGAAAGAAATTATCCCGGCGGACCATTAAAAAGAAATAAATTGTAACCGCTTAGCTTTTTGAAAAAATACGATGATTTGAGACAGCTAAATTGATGCAATAAATTTTATTAAGAGTGAGGCAAATTTTCAATGAGCGATGATATCGATGCGTTTGTTCAGAAATTTCAAGAAGAGATGCTGAAGCAGGCACGCGAAACTTACGGCGATGTGTTTTTTCGGCGCTGGCAGAATCCGGTTTACCTGGGTTTTATGGCAGATGCCGACACTGCTTCATTTTTAAAGGGTTCCTGCGGCGATACGATGGAAATTTTTTTAAAGTTTAAGAACGGATGCGTTGAAAAGGCTTCATTTCAAACGGATGGCTGCGCTCCCAGCATTGTCTGCGGGTCGTTTGCGGCCGAACTGTCGATCGGCAAAAGTCCGGAGGAGATTCTGGATATTCGTGCAGAGACCATTATAGAGAAAATCGGAAAGCTCCCCCAGGAAGTTCAACACTGCGCCTTTCTGGCAGCGGCGACCGTTCACAGCGCCGTGGACAAATATATGCTGAAGCAAATCCGTAAAGAGAATGAAACCGCAGGTTAAGAAGATGAAAAGGCTCAAAATGCCAAGTTCGAATTTCAGGCGTGACACAACAGCGAATATTCTAAATCAAAGTCGGGTCCTGGACCGGAGTATAATTTTATAGAGAGGACAATAATGATTATCAGTATTGCCAGCGGTAAAGGCGGAACCGGGAAAACAACCGTGGCAGTGAATCTGGCCAAAGCGGTGGGAGCAAATATTCAGTTGCTGGATTGCGATGTCGAAGAACCGAATGCCCATCTCTTCTTGAATCCCGTATTCACTCACACCGAAACGGTTTTTACGCCGGTTCCTGAAGTGGACAAGGAAAAGTGCAGTTACTGCGGCAAGTGCGGAGACATCTGCCGGTATAAAGCCATCGTTGTCGTCAACGAAATTGTTTTGACGTTTCCCGAACTGTGTCACAGCTGCGGCGGCTGCATGCAAGTATGCCCGGAGAATGCCATCACAGAGGTCGGGCGGGAATTGGGGGACGTTCAGAAGGGGCGCAGCAACGGAATTGATTTTATCCACGGCAGGTTGAGGGTCGGGGAGGCCATGTCGCCGCCATTAATCCGAAAGGTCCGGGAATATTCCGAACCGGACAAATTGACCATCATTGATGCGCCGCCGGGAACGTCCTGTCCGGTCATCGCTTCCATGAAAGACTCGGATTTCATCCTGCTGGTAACCGAGCCGACCCCCTTCGGCCTGCATGACCTGGAGCTGGCTGTGGGTGCGGTCAAAATTCTCGATATTCCCTGCGGGGTGGTGATTAACCGCTCGGATATGGGAGATGATCGCGTCGGCGTTTACGCGCAGAAAGAAAACCTTCCCGTTCTGCTGGAAATCCCATTCGACCGGGGGATCGCCGAAGCCTATTCGCGGGGAGAGCTGATGATTGATGCGATTCCTGCATGGAAAGAAACGTTTATTAAGTTGTATAACGATATCCAGGCATTGGCAAATTAACGGGAGCAATATAAATGAAAGAATTGATCGTCATCAGCGGCAAGGGAGGCACGGGCAAGACCAGCCTGGTGGCAGCATTTGCATCGCTGGCCAGGGACATGGTTCTGTGTGATGCGGATGTGGATGCCTCCGACCTGCACCTGATCATGAATCCGACCGTCAAGGAAGTTCATGTGTTCCAATCCGGAAATGAACCGATTATCCAAAAGGAAAAGTGCACGCAGTGCGGCCTATGCAGGGAGTTGTGCCGCTGGGACGCCATATCCGAAGACTTCGTGGCGGACCCGATTGCATGTGAAGGATGCGGTGTTTGCGTCTACTTTTGCCCTGAAAAAGCCATTGATTTTCCCATAAAGACCTGCGGTGAGTGGTTTATCTCCGATACCCGCTTCGGCCCCATGGTCCATGCCCGCCTCGGTATTGCCGAAGAAAATTCCGGCAAACTGGTTTCGCTGGTTCGACGCCGGGCCCAGGAGCTTGCAGATGAAAAAGGGTTGGGTCTTATTTTGACCGACGGTCCCCCCGGTATCGGCTGCCCGGTGATCGCTTCCATCGGCGGCGCCGGCGGGGTTCTGATTGTAACCGAACCGACCGTTTCCGGAAAACATGACATGACCCGGGTCGCCGATCTGGCTGCGCATTTTAATGTTCCGGCAATGGTTTGCATCAACAAATTCGATATTAATTTTGATGCGACCCGGGATATTGAAAGATATGCCGGCGAAAAGGGACTGCCGGTAGTGGGGCGCATTCCGTTTGACCCCGAGTTTGTTAAATCCATGGTTCAGGGACAGACCCTGTTTGAATATCATTCCGGCTCAAAAACCGGACGGGCCGTAGAGGAGATCTGGCGGGAAGTGACGGCGGAGCTGAAAATATAAAAAATATTTTTGAAAAACAGTATAAAATTAACCTATAGGAGGAAGAGAATGAAATTTGCAATACCGTTAGCCGAAGGAAAATTGACTGCTCATTTCGGGCACTGCCAGGAATTTGCGCTGATCGATGTGGAAGGCGAACGCATAACAAACAAACAGGTGCTGGTGCCCCCCCCCCATGAACCGGGGGTGCTGCCGAAATGGCTGCATGATATGGGCGCTACGGTTATCATCGCCGGCGGCATGGGGCAGCGCGCCGTAAGTTTGTTTAACCAGAACGGGATTAAAGTTGTTACCGGCGCGCCTGCGCTGGAGCCGGAAACCCTTGTGAAAAGTTATCTCGACAATACCCTTGAAACCGGCGGCAATCTCTGCGATCATTAACATGGCAGGGTTTAAGGGGTCCAGGGCTCAGGGGCTCAGGTGAAATTAAAATCTGCACCTGAACATTCCGCTCTTTTGACCGGCTAAAAAAAGGATATGTCTAAAATGAAAACAGTTAACGGACGCGTAACGATCCTTACGGACAATGTCGTTCCGGGTAAAAGCGAGCTGATCGGCGAGCATGGATTCAGCGCATACATCGAAACGGGGAGCGGCAATTTTCTTTTTGATACCGGCAGGGGGAAATCGGTCGTTCACAACGCCCTTGCATTGCAGAAAGATCTGGCCGCAATCAATAAGATTGCCATCAGCCACGGGCATGGCGATCATACCGGCGGACTGCCGGAAGTTCTCCGCGTTCAGGGCAAGAAAAAGATCGATGTTTATGCCCACCCGCACATATTTTTATACAAGTATCGTCTCCAGAACCGGGAGGAGACCTACGGCAACATCCCCTTTACACGCGGCCATCTCGAAAAAATGGGGGCGCGCTTCATTTTCAATGAAAGATATGTTGAAATTGAAGACGGCGTCTTCCTAACCGGCGAGGTGCCGCGGGAAACCCCTTTCGAAGGGGGGGATATGGCCGACCGTTTCGTAAGACTGGAGGGGGGAGAAATTGTTGCGGATATCATTCAGGATGACCAATCCATAGCCATTCATACCGATAAGGGATTAATGGTTGTCCTGGGGTGCGCCCATGCGGGCATCATCAATACGCTCAACCATATCATCAAAAAGTCCGGCATCGATAAGATCTACTGCATTGTCGGCGGAACGCATATCGGATTTTCTGGAGAGGTTCAGCTCCGGGAAAGCATCAGGGCCTTAAAGTCTTACAACATTCAGCACCTGGCGCCTTCCCATTGTACCGGTCTGGAAGCGATTACCCGCATCAAACAGGAATTCGAAGACATTTTTCAGTTTTCCCATGTCGGTTGGAGTATAGCGTTCTAAGAGGGACCCTACTGTGACAATGATCATAGACGCCCTGGTTTCATCCCTGGATCTTAATGGAGAAGTCCGCGACATTCGCCAGGGGGTTTTCCACACCGCGGTGCAGTCGCGTTTCTGCGGCCTGGCCGCAACCCTTCCCCGGGACGCCTTGCGGCAGGAGCCTCCCCTGGTGAAACAGCCGGGCGATCTGCTGGAAAAAACTCCGGGCGAATTGGTGCAGATGGCATACTCCGACAGCATTCTTGAAGCGGCCGTCGGAATGGCGACCATCAATTCGCTGCTCGACATCGAGGAAGAAAACTGCACAGAGGTCAATGCGCGTGAACTGATTGTCCGCAAAGGAAAAAACAAACGCATCGCGGTGGTAGGGCACTTTCCGTTCATTCCGATGCTGCGAAGCATTGCTAAAGACTTATGGGTTATTGAAAAAAACCCACAGGAAGCGGATTACAACGAGGCTGAATCCGACCGCCTGATTCCCCGGGCCGATATCGTTGCGATCACCGGTACGGCCATTACCAATCATACGGTCGGCCATCTCCTTGAGATGTGCGATCCGAAGGCTTTTGTCATGTTGCTGGGGGATACCGCTCCATTATCGCCGATCCTGTTTGATTTCCATATCGATGCCGTCGCCGGAACAAAGGTGGTGGATGCCGGACTGGTTTTGCGCTGTGTCAGCCAAGGCGCAAATTTCAGGCAGATCAGGGGCACGCGGCGGTTGACCCTGATGCGTTAAACCCGGCAAAGTAAAATGGCAACCGATGTTTGAAAAAGTTAAACGGGAGATGATATGAAAAAAACAGCTGCAAAAATGCCGCGATGCGCCGATTGTAAAATTAAAAAAAAGATCTGCAAGGAGCCGGACGGTAAAGGTCCGGCCGATTGTCCCACCCTAAACCTGAAGGATGTCATTGCAAACTCGCTTTCGGAATACAATGGGCCCGGGATTAAAAGCTTTGCGAAGAACGCCAGCATTCAGGAAGGAGAGTGCTATGTCAATCGCGGCAAGGACAATACCCACGTGCGCTATGCCGTCAAACCGCGCGTTCAGGAAACCATCGAGTTCGCCCATAAAATGGGTTATAAAAAACTGGGGCTCGCATTTTGCGGCGGATTGAAAAAAGAGGCCGGGATTTTATCGGAGATATTGACGTCCCAGGGATTTGAAGTGGTCTCGGTGGTGTGTAAAGTCGGTAGAACGCCGAAAGAGTTTCTGGGCCTGACCGAAGAACAGAAAATCAATCCGGGAAGTTTTGAATCGATGTGCAGCCCCATCACCCAGGCATGTGTCTTAAATGCTGCGAACACGGAGTTTAATATTATTTTCGGATTGTGCGTCGGGCATGATTCTCTGGTCATGCGTTATGCCGATGCCCTCTGTACGGTGCTGGTTGCCAAGGACCGGGTAACCGGCCATAATCCCTTGGCGGCCCTGCAGTTATATCAGTCCTACTATAAGAAACTGAGGGAGGAAAAATTTCATAAAGGCGGCAGCGTGACCGTTTCGTTGAAGGAAAATTCATAAAAAGGAGGCCGTGAAATATGCGTCAGCAAAAACCGGAACTGCCGAAACCGGAGCCTGTTAGCGTGGATGTAAACCGTACCGCCGTTCTGGTTTTAGACGGAAGCCAGCGCTGGGGCGACCCTGCCCAACCCTGCAACCGTCTGATACCGGCCGTGCCGAAATTTCTGGATCGGGTGCGCAAAGCGGGCCTGCCGATCATTTATACGGTTTCATTTCGAAATAAAGGGACACCGGAAGGAGTGGTATATACCGGCTTAAACCCAAGGCCGAACGAGCCCGTCATCTATCCGGACGGATTTGACAAATTTACCGGCGGGGAATTACAGTCGTATTTAAATCTCTTTACCATCGATACGCTCATCATCACCGGGTACCGTTCCAATATCTCGGTATTGAATACCGCCACCAAAGCCACCCGGGAGCTCGATTACACCGCAATTATTCCCATTGACGGGATGACCGCCAAAACCGATTATGAACAGGAATATACCCTGTTTCACTTTACGGTCCTGCCGTCCCAAGCGGCAGACCGGTTTAGATTTACCCTGCTCGATATGATTCATTTCGCCGGGGAGAAAAGATGAGTGCGGAAAAAATTCTGGATAGCCGGGACTGGCGGAAATGCATTGAATTTCACGGGCATACCTGCCCTGGCATAGCCCTTGGTTACCGGGCGGCGCAGGCGGGGCTGGAACTTCTCAAAGAGGACAGGGCCCTGGATGAAGAACTGGTCACGATAGTGGAAACCGACGCCTGTGATGCGGATGCGATTCAGGTTTTAACCGGATGCACTTTCGGCAAGGGTAATTTTATCTATAGGGATTACGGCAAGCATGCGTTTACGTTTTTCAGCCGTAATACCGGGAAAGGATTTCGGGTGGTTTTAAAACCCGGGGTTTTTGAACCGGATCCAAAGCACCAGGAGCTGGCGCAGCGGGTCAGAGAAGGTTCTGCCGACGAAACCGATCGCGCCGAATTCGGAAAGATCCATTTTCAGCGGACCTGTGATGTTTTGGATAGGCCGCTTGATCAGCTTTTCAATATCAGCGCGGTTGACGTACCAATACCGGACAAGGCTGTAATCTTTTCTTCCGAGGTATGCGATGGTTGCGGAGAGCCGGTTATGGCGACCCGGCTGACCGAGGTCAACGGCAGGCGGATGTGCTGCGGCTGCCTTAAAAAAAATCCTTCCAGCCTCTATTAAAAAACGGGGCTGGAAGGATTTTTAATATTTGCTATATGGGAACGCCATGCATGTAGATGAACTGCTGAAAAAATCCGCAAACGGAGAGGTGCTGTCTCGGAACGAACTGGTCAATCTTTTAAAACTGCCGCAGGATTCTGCTGAAGCCTATCGGGTGATGGCTGCGGCCAATCGCATTTCCAGGGAGCTTGCCGATAACCGGGCCGAGATCCATGCCCAACTGGCGCTTAACCTGGCGCCCTGCCCCGGAAATTGCGCGTTCTGCTCGTTTGCCCGGGTTAACGGGGTGTTCGATACGGAGACACGGCTGGAACCGGCCCAAGCCGTGGCGTATGCCCGGCAGTTTGAAACCGACGGCGCCAATGCCGTTTTTATAATGACAACCGCGACCTATCCGTTCGGACGGTTTATTGAAATGTCCCGGGAGATCCGTAGAAACCTGAAACCGGAGACGATCCTCATCGCCAATGTCGGCGATCAGCCGCCGGAAAACGCCCACCGGATGAGGGCTGCCGGATTTTCAGGGGTCTATCATGCCGTGCGCCTGCGCGAGGGGATCGACACCGGCCTTTCGCCGGATAAACGCAAAGAAAGCATCCGCAACTTTCAGGATGCCGGCTTGGAGGTGGGAACCTGTGTGGAACCGGTCGGCCCGGAACACAGTCCTGAGGAGCTTGCGGACATGATTCTGTATACGGCATCCATCAATCCCGCATATAGCGGCGCGGCCCGCCGGATCAGCATCCCCGGCACCCGGATAGCCCAAAACGGCATGATCAGCGAACTGCGCATGGCCCAGATCGTGGCGGTCACGCGCCTGGGCATGCCCCGGACGGTTCCGGGCAATTGCACCCACGAGCCCTGCGCACTGGGTGCAGTTGCCGGCGCCAGTCTGTTCTGGGCCGAGGCCGGGGCCAATCCGCGGGATGTCGAGAAAAAAACCGAAGAAGGCCGGGGCGAGACGGTATCTGACTGTAAAAAGATATTCAGCGAATCCGGTTGGGATGTCTGGGAAGGACCGTCGCGGTATTATAACCGGAAATTGAAAACCTGAACGGTTCGATTAGAGGGTTCAGGTAAAACAGCAGTGAGGAGGTGTGCGTATGCCGGAAGAGGTAAAAGTGGGTTGTGCCCGCCCGACAGGGGGGCCGGTAGGGGAGGAAGTTGTTGAAGAAACCAAGGGGGAAAAAGTCGTTCAGCGAAAGGAGGCGAGTATGATTCAGGTGGGGAAAAAAGCGCCGGATTTCATGGCGCCCGGCTATCACAAGGGAAAATTTGTAAATATCAAGCTTTCCGATTATCTGGGGAAATGGGTATTATTGTGTTTTTATCCCGGTGATTTTACGTTTGTCTGAGCGACTGAAATTTCAGCAGTTGCTGAAAAATATCCCGTATATCAGAAGCTGGGGGTGGAAATATTTTCCATGAGCATCGACAGCATGTTTGTTCATAAAATGTGGGACGATCATGAACTTTCCAAAATGGTCAAGGGGGGAGTCCCCTTTGCGATGCTTTCGGATGCCGGCGGCCGGGTGGGAAAGGTCTATGGCATTTATGATGAAGATGCCGGTGTTGAGAACCGCGGCCGGTTTATCATTGATCCGGATGGCGTGATCCAGGGGTTTGAAGTCTTGACCCCGCCGGTGGGCAGAAATGTCGGTGAAACTTTGCGCCAGGTTCAGGCCTTTCAACTGATCCGGGCGTCAAAGGGGGCGGAAGCCACCCCCTCGGGGTGGAAACCGGGCAAGAAAACCCTCAAGCCGGGAATTGACCTGGTGGGCAATGTCTGGAAAGAATGGAAAACGGAAATGGCGTTTGACTAAACAAAAAGGTATAGACACGGATGGATAAAAAAGCGTTTCAAGACTATTACCCGGACGACCACAGCCACTGTTACGGCTGCGGTCGTCTGAACCAGCGCGGTCTTCAAATTAAAAGCTACTGGGACGGCGAGGAAACCGTTGCCGATTTTACGCCGCACCCCTATCATTTGGCCATGCAGGGTTTTGTTTACGGCGGGTTGATTGCATCGCTGATTGACTGTCACAGCACCGGCAGCGCTGCGGCGGCGGCCTATCGCGCCGCCGGCCGCGAAATGGATACGGAGCCCCCGTTTCGGTATGTAACGGCGTCTTTGAAAGTCGATTATTTGCGGCCGACCCCCATGGGCGTTCCCCTGGAACTGCGCGGCCGGGTGAAAGAAATCAAAGGGCGCAAGGTGGTTGTGGAAACCACCCTGTCGGCCAACGGCGCCGTCTGCGCCCGGGGCGAGGTAGTTGCGGTGCAGCTGCCGGAGAAGATGATGGCGGGAAGGGTATGAATGCCGGGCAGTCGTTTAATGCAAGCAATTGCGAGAAACCGGTGGTGCACATCGCCCTGGTCGGGGGTGGGAGTGCCTGCACGTTTTTTCTCGAGCTGCTCAGATCCGGCGAATTTCCGTATTTAAAAATCAATCTGGCGGGAGTTTGCGACAGTGACCCGAATGCCGAAGGACTGAGAGTGGCCCGGGAAATGGGCATATTCACCACCGGTGATTTTCGCGACCTGTTTACGATCAAACCCCTTGATTATGTTATCGAACTTTCAAACGACCAAAAGGTTTTCAATGATCTCATGCGCCTGCGCCCGCCGGAGGTCGGCATCGTGGAACACAATATCGGCCGGCTGCTGCAAACCCTCTCGATTTTCAGCCGACGCCTGAAATCCGCCGAACATCAGATAATCCTCGAGAGAATGTCTTCCGACTTTCTCATCCAGCAAAGCAGCGCGGCCATCGTGGTATTGAATACCGACTTTACGATTGCGGATGCCAATGAAGCCTATCTCAAGAATGTCCGGCGGACGCGCGAAGAGGTTATCGGCGCTTACTGCTACGAAATATCCCATCGATTAAATGCACCCTGCGCGGTTGCCAATCCCACCCAGAAATGCCCGATGATTGAGACCCTGAAAACCGGGAAATCCGCGCACGTCATCCATGAACTGACCGGTATTCACAACCGCGAGAGTTATGGAAATATTGTAACGTATCCGCTCAAGGATCAAGAAGGGAATATTTTCAAGATTATTGAGATGTGGCACGATGTTACTGAGGAAATTTCCCTGCGCTGGCAAAAACGGACGGCGGAATTAAAAGCGGATCTTAATAAAATCGTACAGGAAGACCGGATGATCTCCCTGGGAAAGCTTTCCGCCAGTTGTGTGCATGAGATCAACAACCCGATTCAAGGGTTATTGACCTTTGCACACCTGATGCAGCGTATTTTAGACGATGGCGTCCCCACTCCGGAGGATTTAGCGGCGTTTCGGCAGCATCTTGCCCTGATGTCGCATGAACTGGAACGGTGCGGCAGGATCGTAACCGGTTTGCTTTCGTTCTCACGGCCTTCCCATCCGGGTTATACCGATCTGGATTTAAATGAAGTCCTCAAAGAAATCACTGCCTTGATCCAGCACAAGGCGGAACTTCAGAATATCCGTTTCAATGTTGATCTCCGGGCGCATCCATTAATGATTAAAGGCGACATGAATCAGTTGCAGCAATGTTTTCTGAACCTGATTTTCAATGCCATGGAAGCCATGCCCCAGGGAGGGCAATTAGACCTTATTTCTGAATCAGACCGTGAACGAAACCAGGCCCGGATCGAAATTCGGGATACCGGAATCGGGATCCCGACCGAAAATATCCCGCATGTTTTTGATCCTTTTTTTACAACCAAGGGGGAAGGCGAGGGTACCGGTTTGGGATTGTCGATCGTTTACGGCATTGTTAAAAATCACCGCGGTCATATCAGCGTAATCAACCGGACCGACAAAGGGTGTTCCTTTATGGTCGGTTTTCCATTGACGTAACAACGATTGGGCGTTTAGAAAATTAAAATGGACAAAAAAATTACCATTATGATCGTGGATGATGAACCGATCGTGCGGGAGTCATTTTTACACTGGTTTGAACGCTTGGGGTACCGGGTGGAAACAGCCGCATCGGGAATCGAAGCTCTGGAAAAACTGAAACAGTTCGGCTTTGATCTTCTGTTTGTGGACATCAAGATGCCCGGCATGAACGGCATTGAGCTTCTGGGAAAGGTGAAAGAAGAATACCCGGACACGATCGTCGTCATCATAACCGCCTATGGATCCATCGATACGGCGGTTGAAGCAATGAAAAAGGGAGCGGCCGATTACCTGCTGAAACCCTTCAAACCGGAGCAGCTTTCCCTGGTGATGGAGAAGGTGCTGAATCAGAAAAAGCTGATTACGGAATACCAATACCTGAAGGGGCGTCTCGACAAGATCAGCCGTTTTGAAAATATTATCGGCCAGTCCAAAGCCATGCAGACAATTTTCAGTCTGATTCAGGAGGTCGCCCAAAGCGATTCTTCGGTTCTCATCGTCGGCGAAACCGGTACGGGCAAGGAACTGATTGCAAAGGCCGTCCATGCCAAGAGCCGGCGCGCGCAGCATCCGTTTATCGCCATCAATTGCGGCGCTTTGCCGGACAGTCTCCTCGAGAGCGAACTGTTCGGATATCAGAAGGGCGCCTTTACCGGCGCGACCCATCCGCGTAAAGGATTTCTGGAAATCGTTTCCGGCGGGACCCTCTTTTTGGATGAAATCGGAGAAACCAGCCCCAAGATGCAGGTGGATCTATTGCGGGTTCTGCAGGAGAAAAAAATCACGCGGCTGGGAGACAGGAGTTTGATCGACGTGGATTTCAGACTGATATCGGCGACCCGGCGGGATCTGGAGGAGGAGATTCAAAAGGGGAATTTCCGGGAAGATTTCTTCTATCGCATCCATGTGATTACGATAGCCGTGCCCGGCCTCAGAGATCGAAAGGACGACATTCCCCTGCTGGTTGAGCACTTTGTCGAAAAGTACAGTCATGAAACCACCAAAAAGGTGGATCAGGTCAGCCGCGATGCCATGGCGCTTTTGCAGGATTATGATTGGCCCGGCAACGTCAGAGAGCTGGAGAACGCTATTGAGCGCGCCGTGGTGCTGTCCAAAGCCAGAACCCTGCAAAAAGAAGATTTTTCTTTTCTGTGTTCCCCCGTCGTTCGAACGGCCGGATCCCGGTCATTGCGCGACATGGAAAAGACGCATATTGAAAATGTGCTGGATGAATGCGACTGGAATATCACCCGGGCTGCCGGAATTCTGAAGGTAAATCGAGTCTCCCTGCACAAGATGATCAAGCGTTATGGCCTGCAGCGACCCTTGTGAGTGTGACCATGAAGCCCATCGGGGTGGTTTCCTTCGGAGAGATTGACGGTATGGTGCTAAAGGCCATCGCCGCCCATATCCTTGGATATTTACGAATCGATACGGAAATTTTTTCCCCGCTGGGATATCCGGGATATGCATATGACCCCCGGCGACTGCAGTACGATGCCGGAGCCATTCTGAAAGCTTTTGAATCCCTTCCGGTTCAAAACTATGCCAAGGTAATCGGCATCCTGGATGCAGACCTTTTTGTCCCGATTCTGACCTATGTGTTCGGAGAAGCCAGGCAGGGCGGCAAGTGCGCGGTAGTGTCCCTCCACAGGTTGAAAAACAACCCGGATGGATCCAAAGCATCCGCACCACTTTTTTTAGAACGTGCCGCCAAAGTAGCCCTGCATGAGTTGGGACACCTTTTTAATCTGACCCATTGTGAAGATGAAAGATGCCTGATGCATTTTTCAGGCGGCATCCGGGATCTGGATACGCTGCCGCCCTACTTTTGCCGCTACTGTTCGGTCTACCTCCACGACGGGCTCGCTCTCCTTTAAATTTTTTTCGTATGCAGAAACGTGTGGACTAGCTGGTCCCATTCAAGATTCGGTATATTTCCGAAGATATCGTTAATGATTTCACCACCGGTGGCCGCCAGTTGTTCGTATTGAGGTCCCAAAGCGCTCATCAGTTTGCGGGATTCCTGTTCGATCCAGTCAAAGCTTTCTTTGTCAAAATAAAGTTTTTTTAAATTTCGTTTGGGCATGTCGGGCTCCACCATAAAAAGCCAACCGGACTGGTAGGGATCGGATTGGGTGATCTCCGGATGTTCGACGGCCCGGTAGTTGGTTGAGAGCAGCGTTCCGGAAACCGGCGACAACACCGCTGCCTGGTGCCCGCTGCGGCCGAATGTCCAACCGACCTCATCCTGCTTCAACGCAGCGCCCAAGGGCGGGAGATTTAATTCACCGATGGCGCCGAATAATTTTATTAGAAAATCATCGAATCCGACCCTTGCAAGTCCCCCGTGCTCAAATCTGACCCAGCTGTGTCCCATATGATAATAATAGCCGTTTGCCACTTTAAATCCCGACACGTTCTTATAGCCGGGTTCATGCGCAAATCTGGCAAAATTTTCTTCTTCCAGCAATTGGTCATAGCCGCAATGATAGCACTCATAGTCCATCGTGCATATTTTAGGGGCATCCACTCGCCCGGTCAATGCATGCCGGCAGGGCCGCGCAGACCCCTGATATCTTTTGCGAAGATATTGCACCCAGCCGGGGCTTGCATCTTTTGTTTCAGGGGGTGATTCCAGATTCATGGCTTTTCTCATACCATGGTCGAAGGGACACGTATTGCAGTCATAGGCATTGTCGCAGAGTCTGAAATTGACTACGCCGGCTTTCATCCAGATACATTCGTTTTCTGCTACCTGAAAGCCTTTGACCCGTTTACTGTCATTTTTTTCGTGACGGACATTTTTTTCTTTCATTGGACGCGTTCTCCTTTAAGCGTTATTGGAATGATTTTGCGCAAATAATGCCGTATGATCGGTTTATGCGGCGACGGCCGGAAAAATTTCATGCCGGGTTTCCAGCTCGTCCAGCCACTGATCAAAGGGACATTTCCAGCATTCATAGTTATAAATACAAATTTTCGGAATCAGGGTGCGGCCATTTTCCAAATGGCGGCAGGGGTGAAAAGACACTGGAACTTTCATCCGGGTTTCCGGACGGATGGTAAATTTGCTCCTCATGATAAACCTCCTTTTGTTGGGGGTATGGTTTTTTGCAGCTTGCCTGTGAATGCGCTTTTACCAATTCGTATGAGCAAAGAAGATGCCACAAATCCGGACGGCGCCGTTCACTTTTTTAACCGTTTGGAATCGTTGCATATTATTTTAAATAACGGATGGGGAAATGAAAAATGGGCGATCAATGAGGTGTGATGGCATAATAATTTTGGCTACAACAGAGAGTCCGGGCGAGAGCGATAACTTAATATTTATTTATGATATTGATAAGTTGGAATGTAGTAGCCTATGGCTATAGCATGTGTAAACATTGTTTACACCGACTTGCGGTACTTTAAAATTGAAAACTGGCATGAATTTTGATTGCATACATTCATGAAACAGTATTGACCCTGAATCAAGAAATTTCAGGTTTAGGGTTATAACTGTTCAAAAATATTTTGACGGGAGGTGAATTTATGAAATCTCAAGTGGAGGCTTGGAACGCTGTCTCCGAAGAACGGCAGGCGCAAAAAAAGACGCCGCAGGAGGAAGTCGCTGCGCTGCACGATTTGTTCCAAAATAAGAAGGTAAAAAAGATTCTGGATTTGGGGTGCGGCAGCGGCCGCCACCTAGTGTATTTCGCAAAACTGGGCTACGACGTCTGCGGCATCGATATGTCGCCGGTGGCGATCCAACTCTCCCGGGAATGGCTGGCGAATGAAGGCCTGAAGGCGGAAGTGCATTGTGAAGACATGCGGCGCCTGCCCTGGCCGGACAATTTTTTTGATGCCGCAATTTCGGTGCAGGTCATTGAACACAATCCATTGGAACAAATTCGGAAAATTATAGAAGAGATCCATCGCGTCATGCATACCTCCGGCTATTTTTTCGCGATGGTTAAAAAGTATCCTCCCCCCGACAACTGGCAAAAAGGAAACTTTGTCAGGCGGGATCATCATCTGTATGCCCCGACGGAGGGAACTGAAAAAGGAGTTGTGCATTACTTTTTTACGAAGGATGAATTAAATGAAGCCTTTGCCGGTTTTGATATCATTGACATTAAGGAGTGTAAGAAAAGCGGACATTACTGCATTGTGATGCAAAAGTGATTTTTGTCTGCAAGCACAAGCGTCAGGAACGTTATGAACGGATACCCTCTCTGAAAAACAATTGGTGAGAATCAAACGGAATTTGCCAGAATATAAATCCATTTACTTTTTGACTTCACTTTCATGTAAGGAGAATGCCATGAACATCAGACGCGCCAAGGTGATTTACTTTTCCCCGACCCGAACCACGAAAAAAATCATGGAGGACATTGCAGCAGGCCTTCAGTTCGAGACCGTCGAAAGCATCGATTTAACGCCGCCGGAGATGAAGACGGCGGCGCCGGACTGGATTTCCGATGAACTGGTACTGCTGGGCGCTCCGGTTTATTCGGGGCGGGTATCCCCTCAGGCCGCCGAACGAATAGGCCGATTCCAGGGGTGCGGCACGCCGGCGGTTGTGGTGGTCGTCTATGGAAACCGGGGCTATGACGATGCGCTGCTGGAGCTTAGAGATATTGCCGTTGCGGCCGGATTCAGGCCAGTTGCCGGTGCGGCGTTTATCGGCGAACATTCGTATGCCGATTCGGCAAGGCCTGTTGCCCTCGGCCGCCCGGACCAAAACGACCTGGCGAAAGCGCGTAAATTCGGTGAAGGTATTCGAACGAAGTTGGATGCCATGACCCCCCTTGAGGCCGATGCGGTTTTGCAGGTGCCCGGTAAAGCTCCATACAAAGAACGACGAAAGGGAGAGCCGGTTTCTCCCGTTACCCGCGAAGACACCTGCATCAAATGCGGCCGGTGCGCCGAGGTCTGCCCCGAGGCCGCCATCACGGTTGCGGACACGGTCGTAACCGAGACGACGGCTTGCATCCATTGCTATGCGTGTGTCAAGAACTGCCCGACCGGCGCCAGGCGCATGGAGGACCCGGGGTTGGAGAAGACTGCAAAATGGCTGAGTGAAAACTGTTCCGCGCGCAAAGAGCCGGAGATATTCATGCAATAGCTGGCAGGCCGTTCTTAACCCTGAAGGTATCCATATATCTGCATATAAAAGATCCTGATGACGATAAATTCTTCGAATGCGCAGTTGCCGGTAAATGCCCAAGACTTGTCAGCGGCGATCAGCAATCACTAAAATGATCAGGATTTCGTGTCCCCCTGTTATTTTTTACCCTAAAGATAGGGAACAAAATTTTTCCAAATTCGTTGACATTGACATGAAAATTGAGGGAAAAACACACAAAGCATTTAATCCTGATGAAATTCAATCAGCCAATCGTAAAGGGGATAACCAATGAATTCAGGAACGGTCCGTTTCGATAATCGCGTGGCAATTGTTACCGGGGCCGGTGGCGGGCTCGGCCGGACGTATGCATTGGAGCTGGCCGGCCGCGGCGCCAAGGTGTTGGTAAACGATTTCGGCAGCGCCCGGGACGGTTCGGGCGGGGGAACGGCAGCACCTGCCGACCGGGTGGCGGATGAGATCCGGGCCTTGGGCGGTGAAGCGGTTGCCAATCATGATACGGTAACAACCTCCCAAGGGGGCGAAAACATTATCCGGGCGGCGCTGGATGCCTTTGGAAGGGTTGACATTCTGATCAATAACGCCGGAATTCTGCGCGACAAAACGTTTTTAAAGCTGGAACCGGAAAACTGGCAGGCGGTGATGGCGGTTCACCTGGACGGCGCTTTTCATGCAACCCGGCCGGCCTTCCGGGAAATGAAAGCACAGGGTTATGGCCGCATCATCATGATTACATCGGCTGCCGGGCTTTACGGCAACTTCGGCCAGGCCAACTATTCCGCCGCCAAGATGGCCCTGGTAGGCCTTATGAACACACTCAAGCTGGAAGGCCAAAAGTATAACATCACAGTCAACACGGTGGCCCCGGTGGCCGGCACCCGCATGATGGAAGACATCATGCCGCCGGACGTCTTTAAAAAAATGAAAGCGGAACTGGTGGCGCCGCTGGTGCTTTACCTTTGCAGCGAGGATTGCAATGAAACCGGTGCGATTTACAATGCCGGCATGGGATTTTTCAACCGTGCCGCCGTTCTGACCGGCCCCGGCATCCAACTGGGGAGCGACGAAAATCCGCCCATGGTCGAAGATGTCCGCGACCGCTGGGACCGGATCAACAGCCTGGAAGGGGCCAAAACCATCAGTGATGCTACCACGGCGATTTTTTCACTGGCCTCACCGCCGGGATCTGAAAAAAAATTATAGTTTCGCAATCTGTCGGTTTATCTTGCGCCCGGGACTGTGCGCTCGCGGTCCGGAAAGCCCCACTTCCAGGAGGTTTAAAAATTGACCCGCGATGGGGTGGGCCATTTTGGTGCACGGATGGGAGCAGGTCCAAACAGAAGAATCGAAAGAAAGACCCGGTTCAGGGCTGTTCCGAGAAGCCGTAGTAAAATATTTCGTATTCGGTTCTGCCCCCCAGCAGCTCATCGATTTTTGCCTGAATGCCCTGCCTATCCCTGCTTAACAACCATTTGCCCCAGTCATCCGAGGTTTGCCAGGTACTGATAACCAGAAAGGTATCGGGCCGGTCCAGGCTCTTTAAGGTTTCGCCGGAAATATAGCCTGGCTGATCGTTGGCCAGGTTACGCATCTGCCTGAAAAGCGGGATGATTTCTCTGGCTTTTTCCTGCGGGACGGTTCGTTTAATGAGGATTTTTACTGCCATCGTCTCCTCCTTTTGTTGGGTGCGTTTAAGGGAAGGGGCGTGCATGGGACTATGTTTGGCTGCATGGTCCGAATGCCGGAAGAATATCACAAAAAAGGAAAATTTTAAACAATCATATTTTATATTACGCGTTCCCGGCAGCCCTGCCGGACCTTACGGACATCCATCTGATCGATGCGTGCAACTCGAATTTATCCATTATTCCGGTCGTTTTGACTTGCGTTTTCATTTAGCGGCGGGGAGATCCGGGACCAGATCAGCTTCAGGTAAGTGGGGAGGTTGATGACAAGGGGAAATACACCCAGGGGCGCCCAGCAGCGGCGATGCCAAGCTGAATCGATCATGCGGAACATATCCACGGCAAGGCTGAGCATGCCCATGGCCAGAGAGGTCCGCTGGGCGATCAGAGAAGGGAGCTCAGCCAGGGAATGAATACCCTTCAGCAGGCTGAAACCTTCGCCGAGCAAAAAATAGCTCAGTGCACTGGGAATCCCGCAAAATAAGGCATTATAAAGCGTCAGCCGGTAGGCATTGCCGTCCATTCCGTTAAGTTTTGCAAAGGTCTGCTGGTCGCTGCGGGTCAAGGAACCCCCGATGTAATACGTATAGAAAGCAACCATAAAACCGCTCAGGGCGCGGATGATCAGCAGGTGATTGTGCCGGATCTGCTGCTGCCAGAAACCGGTCAAACCGTGGGGCTGTTTTTCCGGAACGCCGTTGCTTAAGAGCAGCCAGCGGGCCAGCCTTAAAATTTGCCGGCCGACGATTCCGCTGCGCGAAATCAGGTAATCAATGGACTTTTCAGTAGAATTCATATGTTAAGTTGCACACCCATATAACCTTTAAAAATTTGACAGATAATGTGCCTGTCATAGAATCTAATGTCAATATATTCCGAAAAAATCTCCTTTGTTGATTATTTTCAGGATATCAGGCATTGTAAAAAAAATCGCAACAGGCCCACGACCGACAAACATCGGTCGGAAGCAATGTTTTCGGACACGCTCCGCAATAAGACCATTTACAGGAAGGAGGACCGGTGGCTTTATTGAAAAATGATCTCTTTTTAAGAGCGTGTAAGCGGTTGCCGGTTGAACGCACGCCCATATGGGTCATGCGCCAGGCCGGCCGGTATTTGCCGGAATATCGGGCCATTCGCGAGCAGGCTGATTTTATGACCATGTGCAAAACACCGCAACTGGCCGCCGAGGTAACGATTCAACCGGTTGATATCATCGGCGTGGATGCCGCCATCATTTTTTCCGATATCCTGGTGATTCCCGAAGCCATGGGGATGCAGCTGGAGATGCACGAGGGTAGAGGGCCGGTATTTCCGCATCCGATCCGGAATGAAACGGATATCGACAGTATCCGGAACATCGATCCCACCGAAGATTTAAGGTATGTTCTCGATGCGGTCGCACTGGCAAAAAAGGAACTGGCCGGCAGGGTGCCCCTGATCGGTTTCAGCGGGTCCCCGTGGACCCTCCTGACCTATATGGTTGAAGGGCAGGGCTCCAAAAATTTTTCAAAAGTTAAAAATTTCATATACAATTATCCCCGGTCGGCCCATCGTCTGCTGGAAATGATCGCTGATGCCGCTGCCAAGTACTTAAGTGCCAAAATCGCGGCGGGGGTTGATGCGGTTCAAATTTTCGACACCTGGGGCGGCATTCTTTCTCCGGATGATTTTGAAACGTTTTCCCTGAAATATATTGAACGGATCATCTCGCAGATAACGCGCGGGGATGAGCCGGTCATCGTGTTTTGCAAGGGCGTTCATTTCCGGCTGAACCGGCTGGCCGATTGCGGCGCGGATACATTGGGCCTCGATTGGACAATGGATATCGGTGAAGTTCGGGAAATGGTCGGCCATAAAGTCGCCCTGCAGGGCAACCTCGATCCCACGGTTCTCTACATGCGCCCTGAAAATATCGCCCAGAAAGCCCGGAAGGTATTGGAATCCTACGGCCGCTATGACGGTCATATTTTCAATCTCGGTCATGGGATCCTGCCCGATGTATCACCCGCCAACCTGAAATTTCTGGTTGATTTCGTCAAAGCGGAAAGCGCCGGCTTCCATGAAAAAAAGGAAAAATTTTGCTAAACCTCGATATTGATTTAATCCGGAAATATGACAAACCGGGACCGCGCTATACAAGCTACCCCACTGCGCCGCAATTCAGTGCCGCATTCACCCCGGCGGATTTTTTAAACGAGATCGTCAAGACCAACCAGGGCGGCAGCCCGGCGGATCTTTCATTATACTTTCATTTGCCTTTCTGCGACACGCTGTGCTACTTCTGCGGCTGCAATATGATTGTCAGCCATAACCGGGACAGGATCCGGCGCTATCTGAAATACCTGAAAAAGGAAATCGATCACATCCGCAGCCTGATTGCAGAAGATCGAAAAACAATTCAGCAGCACTGGGGAGGCGGCACCCCCACCCATCTAAGCCCCGACGAAATTTCGGATCTGATTGCATATATCCGGCGCCGTTTTGTAATAGTTCCGGAGGCGGAGGTCAGTTGTGAGATCGACCCGCGCGAACTGACCAAGGAACATCTGGCGGCATTGAGGTCCGGCGGCTTTAACCGGATCAGCATGGGCGTCCAGGACGTTAACGTAAAGGTCCAGCAGGCGGTTAACCGGATCCAGCCGGAAAAGCTGACCCGGCGGGTGGCGGCCTGGGTCCGAAAAGCGGGGTTTGAAAGTTTAAATATCGATTTAATCTATGGCCTCCCTTTTCAGACGGCGCGGAATTTTGAAAAGACGCTTGACGTCATTATCGATATTTACCCGGATCGAATCGCATTGTTCAATTTCGCATACGTCCCCTGGATGAAAAAGCATCAGAAACTGATTCACAAGGAAGACCTGCCGTCTTCCGAGGAGAAATTAAGAATTCTGAAAATGTCGGTGGAAAAACTGACCGGCGCTGGTTACGTATTCATCGGGATGGACCATTTCGCCAAACCGGATGATGAACTGGCGGCGGCCCTCAAGGCCAAAAAACTCTATCGGAATTTTCAGGGATACAGCACCCACGCAGGTGCCGATCTGTATGCCATGGGCATTACCAGCATCAGCCAGTTCGGTGAAATCTACGCCCAGAACGTGAAGACGGAAAAGGAATATTTCGCCGCCCTGGATAAAGGAATTCTGCCGACGGTCAAGGGCTGCCGTCTCAATCCCGATGATATCCTGCGGCGCAAGGTGATTACCCGGCTCATGTGTGATTTTGAGTTGGATTTTAGAGCCATTGAAGCTGAATTTCAGATCGACTTTGAAACTTACTTTCGGTGGGGGCTCGGGAATTTAAACGAAATGAGGGAGGATCGGCTGATCAGGATAGAAGACAAAAAGCTGTATGTTACGGAAACGGGCCGGCTGCTGATCCGGAATATTGCAATGAATTTCGACGGATACCTTGAACGCAAAGAGGATCAGGCGCGATATTCAAGGACCGTCTAACAGGCTGTTGAAAAACTGCGTCTGAGGCCGCCAGGCTGCGTTGCGCGGCTCTCGCCAATGCTCACATATGATTTGAATATGCTGCGCTTGTCGAATCGCCGCGCGCCTTGCCTGGCGACCTGATCCTTGTTTTTCAAAAGCCTGGCATATTGATGAAATTAGCATGAAAAAATCGATGACGCGATATGCGGTAGTATTGCTGAATCTCGGGGGACCTGATTCGCCGGCCGCGGTCGAGCCTTTTTTAAGGAATTTGTTCAGCGACCATGATATTTTCAAAATACCGGTCGGCCAGGAGCTGTTTGCACGGTTGATCGCAAAATGGCGGGCACCCAAGGTTATGGCGCGTTATGGAAAAATCGGGGGGAAATCGCCCATCAATGCGTGGACGGCCATCCAGGCAAAGAAGCTGAAAGATGCGCTTCAAAAAGAATCCGGGGAGATCGAAGTCCATGTCGGAATGCGCTACTGGCACCCCGCCATCAAGGCGGCGGCGGCAAGCCTTTCAGAAGCGGATGTTGTCAAAATCGTGCTGCTCCCCCTTTACCCGCAGTATTCGATAACCACCACGGGGTCTTCTTTCAGGGAATGGCGGCGGTCTTATACCGGTCCACCCGCCCGGCTGGTTTATGTCGATCAATACTGCGAAAATGAAAAATATATTGCGGCCATCAATCAAAGAATCGATGAAGCGATTCTGCGCTTCCCCGAGCCGGTCAGGGGAGATATTCAAATCGTTTTCAGCGCTCATGGAACGCCCCAGAAGCTGGCAACTCAGGGGGATCCCTACAGCCACCAGATCAGGCAAACGGTTGAGGGCGTCATGGCAAAACGCGGTTTTTCCCATCCCCATCACCTTTGCTTTCAAAGCAAAGTCGGCCCGATGCAATGGCTGAAACCTTCAACCCGTGAGACCCTGGAAGTGCTGGGCCGCAATGACAAAAAACAGATACTGGTGGTTCCCGTCAGTTTTGTCAGCGATCATATCGAGACCCTGTTTGAACTGGAGATGGAATATCGGGACGTTGCCGTCAGCGCCGGGGTTGAAACCTATGTGGTCATGCGGGGACTGAACGATTCGGCGCTTTTTGTTTCGGCGTTGAAGGATATCGTCGAGCAGGCCTTAAAAGAAGGACCAACCAACACCCCATCGGGATAAAAACCTGAATGCGTAGCAATCACAAAAAAATCACGATTCTGGGGGCCGGCATATCCGGACTGTCGGCGGCTTACTGGCTGCGCAAGGCCGGCTGGGATGTCGCCGTGCTGGAAGCAGGACAAGAACCGGGCGGCTCCATGGCGACCCGGCGCGAGGAAGGCTTTCTGATCGATTACGGCGCCAACAGCGGCCTGGATACCACTCCCCTGATCGTGCAAATGGCGGTGGATTTGGGGTTGACGGAAGAACTGGTCTATGCCGATGAGATCGGCAGCAAGCGCTATATTTTAAAAAATGGGCGGCTTCATGCGCTGCCGACAAATCCCCTGGCCTTTATCCGGACGGATTTATTTTCCTTCCGGGCCAAAGTGCGGCTCCTGGCCGAACCCTTTATCGGACGGTCTCAAGACGGTTACTATCAGAGCATTGCCCAATTTGTGGAAAGACGGCTGGGGCGGGAGTTTCTGGATTATGCGATTAATCCCTTTGTGGCGGGCGTTTATGCCGGAAAGCCGGAAGACCTGAGCGTGAAATCCGCCTTTCCGAAATTGTATCGCTTGGAAGAAGTTTACGGCGGATTGATCAAAGGGCTCATTAAAGGCGCAAAGGAACGGAAAAAAAGCGCCGAAACCTCGAAGCAAAGCGCCCGGATGTTTTCCTTCAGAAGCGGCATGCAGGCATTTCCCAGGGCCCTTGCGGCCGGACCCGGCATCCGTATCCGTTATGACTGCAAGGTTGAAAAGGTCGTTGCAAGGCAAAACGGCTTTGCGGTCTGTTACAGCCATAACGGAAAACCGGCGGAATATGAAACCGATATTGTCTTGTCCGCCATCCCGGCCTACGCCGCGGCGCCTGTATTCGCCGAACTGGACCCGCAATTATCCCGGCATTTAAGGAAGATCTATTATCCGCCGGTCAAGGTCCTGTTCCTGGGCTACCCCAGGGCGGCGATACGGCAGCCGCTGGACGGGTTCGGATTCCTGATTCCGGAAAAGGAACGCAAAAAGTTCCTGGGTGCGATCTGGAGCTCGACGATATTTCCGGATAGAAGTCGGGAGGATCGGGCGGCATTTACACTCTTTATCGGCGGGGCCAGATCCCCCGAGCTGTTGGACGAGGACCCCGCCCGGCTCAACCGGGCCGTTATTTCCGAGTTTCAGGAGATCATGGGGATTGCCGGTCAGCCGGTGTTTGCAGATGAAAAAATGTGGCCCCGGGCCATTCCTCAATATAACGTCGGATACGTGGAGCATGAGAGTTACTTTGAAAGATTTGAGTGCGACCACCCCGGTATCTTCTTAAGCGGAAACTACCGCGGCGGCATTTCAGTGGGGGACTGCATCAAAAATTCCGAAACCCGATTTAAGAATATAAAGGACCATATTGAGCGTTCCGACGACTAAAAGGGAGGAGCAGGATGAAGGCGCAGGACTTTGCGAAACAGATTACATTAACAGCCGTAAAATACAATTTTTTCGATATCAGGGCACTGCAGAAAAGAGGGATTGCCGATGTCTCCCGGCTCCCTTTTACGATCCGGATTCTGGTTGAAAATCTTTTGCGAAAGCTGGATGGCCGGATTGTCCGGGAGGAGGACCTCGTCAACATTGCCCGCTGGCAGAAGACCTATAACGAACCGGTGGAAATTCCCTTTCACCCGGCCCGGGTGATGATGCATGATTATACCGGTGCGCCGGCGATTGTGGACCTTGCGGCCATGCGGGATGCCGTTAAAGCCCTGGGCGGGGATCCCAAAATCGTCAACCCGCTTATACCGGTTGAGTTCATCGTGGATCATTCCATTCAGATCGATCACTTCGGTACGGTCGACGCCCTCGACAAAAATGTTGCAAAAGAATACCGGCGCAACGGCGAACGCTATGCCCTCCTGAAATGGGCCCAGAAAAGTTTTAACAATTTTAAGGTGGTGCCCCCCAAGGCCGGCATCTGCCACCAGGTCAATCTGGAGTATCTGGGACGGGTGGTCATCAGCGCAAAGGAAAAAAGAAAATCGATACTCTATCCGGACACCATGATCTGCACCGATTCCCATACCCCCATGATCAACGGGATCGGCGTTATCGGGGTGGGCGTCGGCGGCATCGAAGCCGAAGCCGTGATGCTGGGGCAGCCCTATTACATGGCGATCCCCGAGGTGATCGGCGTCCGGCTGACAGGGAGCTTAAAAGAGGGGGTCACCGCCACGGATCTTGTCCTGACGGTCACCGAGATGCTGCGCCGGCACAAGGTGGTTGAAAAATATGTGGAGTATTTCGGGCCGGGCATCAAAAGCCTGACCGTTCCGGACCGGGCTACGGTGGCCAACATGACGCCGGAGTACGGCGCCACTCTTGGATTTTTCCCGGTAGACGAAAAAACCATTGACTACCTGAAGCTGACCAATCGCGCAAACCAGGCAACCCTTGCGGCCAGGTATTTAAAAGCCCAGGGGCTTTTCTACCGCGACGGTATCGATCCGGAATATACCGAGGTGCTGTCGCTCGATCTGGGAACGGTCGAGCCTTGCGTGGCCGGCCCTTCCCGGCCCCAGGATCGGGTTGCGCTGAAAGATTTAAAAGAAAGCTTTGCCCATGTACTGGGGTGCGAATATGAGCGCGACACCAGCGTGGGGCAGCTTTCCACCTTCATCGACGAGTCCGGCTGTCAGACCGTTCGGGCCAGAACCTGCAGGCCAGTCAACTCGCGGCTCTACGATGTCAATGTCAACGGAAACGAAGAAAAAATCGGGGACGGCAGCATCGTCATCGCCGCGATTACCTCGTGCACCAACACCTCGAATCCCTACGTCATGCTGGGCGCGGGGCTGATTGCCAAAAGGGCCGTTGCCAAAGGCCTGCGGGTGCCCCCTTGCGTGAAAACGTCGCTGGCCCCCGGCTCAAAGGTGGTGATCCAGTATCTGACCGATGCCGGCCTCATGCCCTATCTGGAAGCGCTGGGATTTCATACGGCCGGATTCGGCTGCACCACCTGTATCGGCAACAGCGGCCCCCTGAATCCGGAGATTGAAAGGGTCATCCGGAAAAATGATTTGACCGTGGCGGCCGTTCTTTCCGGAAACCGCAACTTTGAGGCCCGGATTCACCAGAGCGTCAAGGCCAATTTCCTGGCGTCACCGATGCTGGTGGTGGCCTTTGCACTGGCCGGCCGGATCGATGTGGATATGACCGCCGAACCGGTTGCCCTGGATCCCGGCGGCGACCCGGTTTATCTGGCGGAACTCTGGCCGAAGTCCGAAGAAATCAAGGCGTTGATCCGAAAGCATGTGCGCCCGGAATTTTTTAAGCTGGAATACGGGCGGATATTTGACGGGGATGAACTCTGGCATCAACTGCCGGTCAGGGAGAGCACCACCTTCAACTGGGACCCGGCATCGACCTACATCAAAAAGCCGCCGTTTTTTGACGGCATCGGCCTTAAAGCGGCTCCTGTCGACGATATCCGCGATGCGCGGGCGTTGCTGCTGCTGGGAAACTCGATCACCACCGACCACATCTCCCCGGCCGGAGCGTTTTCCGAAAAGTATCCGGCCGGCCGCTACCTTAAAGAAAAAAAAGTCGCGCCGTCCGATTTTAATTCATACGGCGCCCGGCGGGGCAATCATGAAGTCATGCTGCGGGGCGCCTTTGCCAACATCCGGATCAAAAACAAGCTGGTGGATCCCAAAGAAGGCGGCTATACCCTTAAATTTCCCGAAAAAGAGGAGATGTTTGTGTGCGAAGCCGCCGAAAAATACAAGCAGGAAGGGGTTCCGCTGGTGGTTCTGGGCGGGAGGGAATACGGCGGCGGTTCTTCCCGGGACTGGGCGGCCAAAGGCCCCAATCTGCTGGGGGTCAGGGCCGTCATCGCTGAATCCTTCGAGCGGATTCACCGCAGCAATCTGCTGGGCATGGGACTTTTACCGCTGCAATTCAAACCGGGCCAGAGCTGGGAAAGTCTGGGTCTGCAGGGGTCTGAAACGTATTCCATCAGCGGGGTCGGCGACATGACCCCCCGCAAGGTCCTGCAGGTAAAGGCGGTCAGGGAAGACGGCAGCGAAGTTAACTTCGATGCAATCGCCCGGCTGGACACCGAAGTGGATATCGAATATTTTCTAAACGGCGGGATCCTGCCGTATGTACTGCGCAAGTTAATGCAATGAAACCACTTATACTCGCGGTCGTTCAGTTTACGCCTGAATTTGACCGGAAACAAAAGAATCTCGATCGCATCGCGCACCTGACTGCGGGCCTGGTGGCGGACATTGTCGTTCTGCCGGAACTTTGCACCACCGGCTATTTCTTTCTTTCCCGGGAAGAAGCGGCTGATGCGGCCGAACCGGCGGACGGCCCCAGCGTCCGGTTTTTTCAGGACATGGCGCAGCGGCTGAATGCCGTTGTGGTGGCCGGTTTTGCCGAACGCGACGGCGCTAAACTGTTTAATGCCTGCCTGATTGCCCGGCCGCAGGCGCCCCTCCGGGTTTACCGGAAAACACACCTTTTTTATAAGGAAAAATTCTGTTTTGATCCCGGCGACCGGGGTTTTTTTGTCGTTGCGGATGAAACCCGGGATCTGCGCCTGGGTGCGATGATCTGCTATGACTTTCGCTTTCCGGAAGCGGCCCGCAGCCTGACGCTGCAGGGGGCCGATGTGATCGCGTGCCCGTCGAACCTGGTTACGGGCGCCTGGCATCCGCTGATGGCGGCCCGGGCCATTGAAAACAAGGTATATATAGCGGTGGCCAACCGGGCCGGCCGGGAAAACAGAAACGGCGAAGAGCTGATGTTTTCAGGAAACTCGGCGATTTTCGGCTACAACGGCCGGGCGCTGCAAACGGCAAAGCCCGCAGGCGATGGTGTTCTGCTGGAAGCCGTCATCCCGTCTCAGACTCGGGATAAGTCCATCAATTCCCTCAACGATCTCATTAAAGACCGGCGCCCCGGGCATTACGGTTCGCTGGTGTGAAATGGAAGCCCTGGTCGATAAACCCAATCGACTTTTCTAATAAATAAAATTGAACTCAATATCTGGTCTTCAGGAACGGTGGCTTTTGGATCCTTCAACATTCATAACATAATCCAATGGATCCAAATGCTCATTCTTGACTTAATGCCAAACAAAAGTTACAAGAGAGATACGGATTTTCAGGATATGAAGTCGGGGCGCGAAAAAATGGAGGCCCAGCAATGATCATCGCCTTGCCCAGAGAAACCTTTCCGGGGGAAAACCGGGTTGCCCTGGTACCGGCGGATATTGCGAGCTTAAAAAAAGCCGGCTGCGAAGTGCTCGTGGAAGTGGGCGCCGGTGAAAATGCGGGGTATCTCGATGCCGTCTATGCGGAAAAGGGGGCTCGCATTGTCGGCGAACGCAGCGAAGTCTTCTCTCTGGCGGATATCATTCTGCAGGTAAGGGGTTTCTGCGCTAATCCCGTCCTCGGGAAAGCGGACCTCGACCTGTTCCATGACGGCCAGGTTCTGATCGGCTTCATGAAGCCATGCAGCAACGCAAAATACGTTAAAACCATATCCGAACGTAAAGTCGTCACCTTTGCCATGGAGCTGATGCCGCGCATCAGCCGCGCCCAGAGCATGGATACCCTTTCCTCCATGATGACGATTGCCGGTTACAAGGCCGTGTTGCTTGCGGCCGATACGCTTCCCCGGATGTTTCCCATGTTCATTACCGCAGGAGGCACGATTACTCCAGCCCGGGTCTTTGTCATTGGCGCCGGCGTTTCCGGCCTCCAGGCCATCGCTACTTCCAGGCGTTTGGGGGGGGTGGTGCGCGCCTTCGATATCCGTCCGGCCGTAAAGGAACAGGTCCAAAGCCTGGGGGCGCGTTTCGTTGAAGTGGAGCTGAACGCCCGGGATACGGAAACCCAGGCGGGCTACGCCAAGGAAATGGATGAAGCATTTTACGAAAACCAGCGGCGCCTGCTGAAAAAGACCGTTGCCGAGAGCGATACCGTGATCACCACCGCGGCCATTCCGGGCAAAAAAGCGCCGGTGCTCATTACCGCCGAAATGGTAAAAGGGATGGCGCCGGGATCCGTTATTGTGGATGTTGCGGCGGAAAGCGGCGGAAACTGCGAGCTGACCGAGCGCGGCAAGACCGTCGTCAAGGACGGCGTCACCATTATCGGTAACGCCAACCTCCCTGCAACCGTGCCCTATCACGCCAGCCAGCTTTACTCCCGCAACATTACCAATTTTCTTCTCCATATGCTCAAGGAGGGAAAACTGTCATTTGATATGCAAGACCCCATCATCAAGGACACCCTGGTGTCCAAAGACGGGGAATTTATAGACGGTAAAATCAAGGCCGTCCTCGATCTGAACAGCCTGAAGCTGTAACGCCCAACCGGCCCGGACAAAAGTTTTTAGTGCTCCGGGGCGAAAATTCGGTGACGTATTATTGCGAACTGAGTTTAAAGATACATTCTCTAAAAATCCCCCTTGCCCCCTTTAATAAAGGGGGAATTTTTGCCCCTCCCTTTAGCAAAGGGAGGCCGGGATGGATTTTAAAATCTAATCGCATTTATGACAACATGTACTTGGTTTTGCTCATTTTGTCATTTGGCATTAGGATTTGTTTCGGATTTCGATATTCGGATTTTGCCTGAACAGACATTTTGGTTCAGGCCCTAAGTAGAGGATGCTGAATATGGATGCTTTCAGTGCAGGGCTTACGATTTTTGTGCTGGCGCTTTTCGTCGGGTTTGAAGTCATCACCAAGGTGCCGCCGATTCTGCATACCCCCCTGATGTCCGGCTCCAATGCCATCTCGGGAATCACCCTGATCGGGGCACTGATTTCCGCCGGCACCCAGGCCACTGTCCTGACCTCCGTCCTTGGTTTCATTGCCGTGGTATTTGCCACCGTCAATGTCGTGGGGGGATTTCTGGTCACCCACCGCATGTTGAAAATGTTCAGGAAAAAGGAGTAACCCGTGCCGCCCTTGATGCTACAGATCAGTTACCTCGTTTCGGCCGTTCTTTTTATCCTGGGATTGAAACGCCTATCGCATCCCCGCACGGCCGTGACCGGAAATATGATGGGCGCCGGCGCCATGCTGCTGGCGGTGGTGGTCACCCTCTTTGACCGGCAGATCATCGGTTATGACCTGATTATCAGCGGTCTGATCGTGGGGGCGGCCATCGGCGTTCTGCTCGCTTTGAAAATAAAGATGACGGCCATGCCCCAGTTGGTGGGCCTGTTCAACGGGCTCGGCGGAGGGGCGTCGGTGCTGGTGGCCGGCGCCGCCCTGATGGAAGCGATCATTCATTCCGCCGGCCGGCAGCCCCCCGGGGTTATTTTCGCCGTTGCCATGGGTTTTTCTGGGATTGTGGGCGCCGTCACTTTCTGGGGAAGCCTGGTCGCTTTTGCAAAACTGCAGGGCCTGGTGTCATCAAGGGCCGTGCAATTCAGCGGCCAGGGCGCCATCAAGCTGGCCCTGCTCCTCCTCTCGGTGCTGCTGGCAGCCTGGCTGGTTTTTACGCCTCTCAGTGCCGGCATTTACGGGGGCATGGTTCTACTTTCATCGCTGATGGGAATTTTTCTGGTCATCGCCATCGGCGGCGCGGACATGCCGGTCGTGATTGCACTTTTAAACTCCTATTCCGGCATGGCTGCTGCGGCCACCGGTTTTGTCCTGTCCAACAACCTTCTGATCATTTCGGGTTCGCTGGTGGGGGCATCCGGGCTGATTCTGACCCAGATCATGTGCCGCGCCATGAACCGCTCGCTGCGAAACGTTTTGTTCGGCGGCGTGGGCGGAGCGGTTGCCGAAGAAGCCGGAAGCGAAGACATTTATGCCGGCAAAGTCAAATCAGCCGGCGCGGAAGAGATTGCCATGATGATGGACGGGGCCGGGCGGGTTGTCATCGTACCGGGCTACGGCATGGCGGTGGCCCAGGCCCAGTATGCCGTCAAAGACCTGATGAACCTTCTGGAATCCCGGGGGAGCCGGGTGGAATTTGCCATTCATCCGGTGGCGGGCCGCATGCCGGGGCATATGAATGTGCTTCTGGCCGAGGCCGATATTCCCTATGAGAAATTGAAGGAAATGGACGAAATCAACGCTTCCATGGAGCAGGTGGATGTGGCCATGGTGATCGGCGCCAATGATGTGGTCAACCCCGTTGCCAGAACCCGTCCGGATACTCCCCTGGCCGGCATGCCGATCATCAACGTGGACAAGGCCCGCGCCGTGGTTGTGGTCAAACGCAGCCTCAGCCCCGGATTTGCCGGGCTTCCCAACCCGCTCTTTGCCGCGGAAAATACCCAGATGTATTATGGTGACGGGAAAAAGGCCATCCTCGATCTGATTGCAGCATTAAAAGACGCATAAATCCATCAATGGAGGACACTCATGCTGAAGAAACGCAAACTCGGAAATTCAGGCATGGAAGTTTATCCCCTGGCCTTCGGAGGCAACGTTTTTGGATGGACCGTGGATGAAGCGATGTCATTCAAGCTGCTGGACGGTTTTGTCGCTGCGGGATTCAACCTGATCGATACCGCCGACAGTTATTCCAAGTGGGCTCCGGGCAACAAGGGCGGCGAATCCGAGACCATCATCGGAAACTGGTTAAAGCAAAGGGAGAACCGCGAGAAGGTCATCATTGCCACCAAGGTCGGAAGTGAACTGGGTCCAGATCAAAAAGGGCTCTCAAAAGCTTATATTTTACGCGCGGCCGAAGACTCGCTCCGGCGGCTGCAGACGGACTATATCGATCTGTATCAGTCGCATTTCGACGACCCGGATACTCCCCTTGAAGAAACGCTGGAGGCCTATGCCCAATTAAAACGGCAGGGCAAGATACGGGCAGTCGGCGCTTCCAACTACAGCGCCGAGCGGCTTGCACTGGCCCTGCAAGCCGGTCAAACGCACGGGTATCCGGTCTACCGGAGCCTGCAGCCGTTATACAATCTATATGACCGCGCCGATTTCGAAAAGGAGCTTGAACCCCTTTGCCGCGAAAAAGGGCTGGGGGTCATTACCTACTTCTCACTGGCAAGCGGGTTTCTGACCGGAAAGTACCGCAGCCAGGCAGATGTATCCAAAAGCGCCCGGGACCGGTTTGTCGAAAAATATCTGACCCCCCGCGGGTTTCGTATTCTCGATGCACTGACCCAGGTTGCCGCCGAGCAGCAGGTCCCCCCGGCAACAGTTGCGCTGGCCTGGCTGATTTCGCGCCCGACCGTCACCGCGCCTATCGCCAGCGCCACGAATCCGGAACAGTTAAAGGCTTTGATCAAAGCGACAGCGCTTGAGCTGGATCCTTCCGCGCTGGAGCGGTTGAGCCAGGCCAGTTCCTATAACGGGAAGGGTGAGCCGGATCCGGCTTCCGGGTAAACCCAGCAGTTGCATAAAAAACAGGGCAAAATATGAAGCTGCCGGATATCCGGGACGTTCCTCGGTTATTCGGATTTTTCGAAGTCCTCAACCAAAAGCTTTAATCCTTGCTGCTCGACGATCCTCCGTCCTTTCGCTGCGGATTCACTCGCCGTCGAGAAAGCGATATTCAGGCCCGGTAATTTTTCCTTGAAATACACCAGAAATGTCTATATTATGTGTATATAGGTTTGGAGGTGATCATATGGGAAGAACAAACGTGGTGGTTGACGATGATCTGGTTAATGAATGTCAAAAACTGACTGGAATCCGAACACGGCGCGCTCTCATAGACTACGCACTGCATGAGGTACGCCGCCGGGGTCGCCAGAAACGCCTGCTTGAACTGAAGGGCGCTATCAAATGGGAGGGGGACCTTGCCGAGTGGCGGGAGGCACGTGATTGATGGTGCTTGTCGATACAACAGTCTGGATCGACTTTTTTGCCGGCCGTAACGAGTCGCACGTGATGTCGCTTCAGGAATTGATCGAGCGCCAAGAGGATTTGTCCCTCTGTGGAGTTATCCTTGCGGAAGTTCTCCAAGGTATCCGATCTGATGCCGAATTTATCAAAACAAAGGAGTATCTTGGCGATCTTATTTTCCTGCCCATGCGGTACGCAACATTTGTACAAGCGGCTGAGATCTATAGGTCCCTTCGAAAGAAGGGGGCTACAATTCGGAAACCTGTTGATTGCATGATTGCGTCTGTTGCGATTGAGTTTAACATCCAGCTGCTTCACAATGACCGTGATTTCAACAATATTGCCAAGCACTCGAAGCTTAGAAGCTTATAAAGGATCAAAAAAAGAGAAGCAATGACCGGCGAATATGACTGGAGAATAAAAGAAGCCAGGAAATCGCTAAATCGTATTCTTCCTGAAGTGGAAAAGACGTTTGCAGCCGATCTTGAGCAGGCGCCGCATGAATGGCATAAATTCAAAAACCGGCTTTACAGGGAGTGGGAGCGCCTGTTTACCTATCTGCATCAGCTATACGGTTGGCAATATGATTTCTTTTATACCATCGAGCGGATTTTAAGATCCATGGTGCAATATTGGCTGGAGCGGCCTGCCGAACTTAAATCGCTTGATGAGAAACGGGAAGCCGAGCCATTCTGGTATTTATCCGAAAAAATGGTGGGCGGCGTTTTATATGTGGATCTTTTCAGCGACAACCTCGCCAAACTGGATGATCACATTTCCTATTTCAAAAAACTCGGCCTGACCTATCTGCATCTGATGCCTTTATTTGCCATTCCCAAAGGAGAAAACGACGGCGGTTACGCTGTCAGCGACTACCGGGCCATCAACCCGGATATCGGCACCATGGAGGACCTCGCCAGATTGGCGGCCGCAATGCGTCAGGAAGGGATCAGCCTGGCATTGGATTTCGTGTTCAATCATACATCCGATGAGCACCTGTGGGCCCAAAAGGCCAAATCCGGCGATCCGGATTTTATAGCCTATTACTACACCTATCCGGATCGTGAGCTGCCGGATCAGTTCCAGAAGTATCTCAGGGACATATTCCCCACCGTGCGCAAGGGAAGTTTTACATGGTGTCAAGATCTCAATCGATGGGTTTGGACCACCTTCAACAGCTTCCAGTGGGATCTGAATTACGCTAACTCGGAAGTGTTTCGCGCCATGGCCGAAGAGATGCTCTTTCTGGCCAATCAAGGGGTTGAGGTGCTGCGGCTGGACGCCGTGGCCTTTATCTGGAAAAGACTGGGTACGGATTGCGAAAATCAACCGGAAGCGCATACGATCCTTAGGGCCTTTAATGCCATAGCGAAAATCGTCGCGCCGTGTTTGCTGCTTAAATCGGAAGCCATTGTGCATCCGGATGAAGTGATCCGGTACCTTCACCCGGATGAATGTCAATTGTCTTACAACCCCCTGCTCATGGCCCTGCTGTGGGAAGCGCTGGCAACCCGTGAAGTGAAGTTTTTGGAGTATGCCATGCGGAATCGTTATCGTACACCGGCCGGATGCACATGGATAAACTATATTCGGTGCCATGATGATATCGGATGGACGTTTGACGATCAAGATGCGCGCAACCTCGGCATTGATCCTGCCGGCCACCGCAATTTTTTAAATAAATTCTACACGGGCGATTACCCGGGTTCTTTTGCAAGGGGCGTTCCCTTTCAATTCAACGGTGAAACGGGGGATGTTCGGATTTCCGGGACATTTTCATCTCTGGCAGGACTCGAAGAGGCCATCGAGAAACAAGACGCCGAGTTGATTGAGCGTGCCGTCCGGCGGATTAACCTGCTGAGGAGCGTCCAGGTCAGTATCGGCGGCATTCCACTGTTATATATCGGCGATGAATGGGGGATAATAAATGATTATACTTACCTGAGCGACCCCACAAAAGCCAATGACAGCCGATGGGTTCATCGCTCCAGAAAGAAATGGGAGGCCCGCGAAGATTTGACGGATCAGAATGCCCTGGAATGGCGATTTTTTCATGAAATGGTCAAGCTGCTCACTTTACGCAAAAAATTAATCGCTTTTCAAAACGGCGGGATGGAGGTCATTCATACCGGAAATCCCCACCTGTTCGGATATATCCGGGCCTTTAACGATCAGTACATACTGATCGTAAACAACTTTGCGGAAGAACCCCAGCGGATGGATGCCGCGCATCTGAATGCTTGCGGTGTAAAAGGGGATGTTATTAACTTGTTGAACGGTGACGTGCTTTCTTCGGGCAACGACCTGGTATTAAACGACCATCAATCGGTGTGGCTGGATATCTCTCAACCCTAGCATTTTTTTCTGATGACGATGCCTGCAAATATTCAGCGAGCGGCCGGGCGCGTCAGCGGGTTACTCCCATACGCCTTTCAAGCCAGGCCGCGACCTGCAGCAGCCGTGCGTCGTTTCCCCTGCCCGCCACAACCTGCACACCCATGGGAAGACCACTTGTGCTCGTCAGGAGCGGCAGGGTGATGGCCGGAACGCCGCAGAGGGTCCAGATGGTAGAGAAAATGGGGTTCCCCGTCGATTCGAGGCCGGCCGGTGCGGGTCCCGGAGCGGCCGGAATGATCAAAGCGTCGTAATCCTGCATGAGGGGGTCGAGGGCGGCATTGAGCCGGGGGATGCTTTCAACGGCCCGGTTGTATTCATGGGCCGGGACGGTCATTCCCGCCTCGATGGTATTTCTCAGTACCGAACTGAGCTGCTCGGCGCCGCGCCGGTAAATATCGGCAAAATTGAGCGCGAAGTCCGCCTGCATGATGACTTTGTGGAAAGAAACCGCTCTTTCAAAGATTTTCGGAAGCTCCACCGTGGCGACCCCCTTTCCCAATTGCTTCAGAAAGTCGCTGAAGCTCTGCCGGGTTTCTTCGTCCGCCTGATTCCAGACCGGCGTTTGGGTAAAGGCGATTCGGGGCGGTTGCGCCGGCGGCGTGTCCACCGCTTTTTTAAGAGCCGGGGGCGCAAAAGGGCGCATACTCGGGTCGCGGCTGTCAAAGCCGATGAGTTCATCCGCCAGCAGCGCCGCATCTGCCACGTTGCAGGCAAAGACCCCCACCTGATCCAGGACCCATGACTGATGCAGGACCCCCTGGCGGGAAATGCGTCCGTGGGTCGGCTTGAAGCCGACCACGCCGCAGAAAGCCGCCGGCCGGATCACCGAGCCGTTGGTCTGGGTGCCTATCGCCAGTGGAACCATCCCGGCTGCCACGGCGGCGGCCGAACCGCTGGAGGACCCTCCGGGCGTGTGCTTGGGATTATGGGGGTTGCGGGTCTTTCCCGGGGCATAAAAGGCCAGTTCGGCGGTAACGGTCTTTCCCATAATCACGGCTCCGGCGGAGCGCAGGTAAGAGACCACCGTGGCATCCTGCGAAGGCTGCCATCCCGAATAGAGCACGGTGCCGTATTCGGTGGGCATGTCCGCGGTGTCGAAGATGTCCTTGACGCCCACCGGAACGCCGTGGAGCATGCCGAGGGCTTCTCCCCGTGCCCTGGCCTGATCGGCGCGGCGGGCCTGTTCGATGGCATAATCGCGGTTTAAATAAGCCCAGGCCTGCACGTTTTCTTCAGTGGATTCGATGTGGTCGAGACAGGCTTGGGTCACTTCTTCCGAAGAGATCCGGCCGCTGCGAATCAGTTCCGAAATTCTGCCGGCGGACATGCGGGTCCATTCTTTTACCATGTTATCGTCTCCTCAAAATTATAATTTCCGGTATTTAATAATTACCCTGGGTTCTCCACTTTGAAAGTCAACGGATCAGCGAGGGCAACCACAGCGAAAGAAACGGCACGAAGGTCGTAAGCAAAATTACAACGGTTTCGCATATTATAAATGGAATGGCCTCCCGGATGGCCTCCTGAAACGGCACCTTGCCGATGTTGGAAGCCAGGTAAAGCGCCAGGCCGACAGGCGGCGTCAGGTGAGCCATTGACAGGTTTACGGTCATGATGGCCCCAAAATGGATCGGATCCACCCCGATTGCCTTTACGAGAGGGAAAAACAAAGGCACCAGAATATAAATGGCAGACACCGGATCAATGAACATTCCGGCGACAACAAACCCGACGTTAATGAGCAGGAGAATAATTACACGGTTGCCGCCGCTGATATTGAGGACAAAATCCTTCATGGTATAGGCCACTCCCTGGGTCAGCATCAGCCAGGAAAACAGGGAAGCAAAAACCATCAGAAGCATGACCACGCCGGTTGACCGGGCTGATGACAGAATAATTTCCCGATAGTCTATCAGGCGGACTTCATGATACACAAAGAGATCAACGAGGACGACATAGGCCACGGCGACAGCGGCCGCTTCGGTGGCGGTAAAGATGCCGCCATAGATGCCGCCGAGTATGATGACCGGCGCGGCCAGCCCCCAGAAGGCTTCCTTAAACGCCTTCATGATATTTTTAAAATTCCGCTCGACTTTTAATCCCCGCCACCCCCTTTTCCTTGATATGAGATATATATAGAGCGAAAGGGTTACCATGAGAAGGACTCCCGGGAGCACTCCGGCTGCAAAAAGCTTGGGAATCGAGGTTTCCGTCAAGACGCCGTAGATGATCAGGTTCATGCTGGGGGGGACAATGACGCCGAAGGTGCACCCCGCCGCTATGACCGCCACGCCGAACTTGCGGGGGTACCCCACGTCTTCCATGGCGCCCACCAGAAAAAAAAGTGCGGCCACGGATGCGACGTTTGAGCCGGACATGGCCCCCAGGATGGCGCCGGTGACAATCGTCACAATGGCAACCCCGCCGGGCAGATCGCCCAGAAGGATCGAAGCCAGGTTGACCAGTCGCCGCGCCATACCCGTTTTGCTCACCACGGTTCCGAACATGATGAATAGCGGGATGGCAAGCAGCGCAAACGAATCGATCGACCCGGAAATGATCTGGGGAATCACCTGGAGAGGGGCAACCTGGAAAATAATCAGCGTCGTCAGAGAGGAGAGCCCTATCGCAACGGCCACCGGAAAGTTGAGCGCAACAAAAACAGCAAACGCAAGAAACATGAATATGCCTGGAGTCATCATGGCAAGCTCCTCTTACCCTAATCTTTGGTTTTATCAGACAGCCGCAATCTAAACTGGATCACTCGGTAAATGCAGAAAACAAACGCAAGAATCAGGCCGAAATTTACCACCCAGTAGGGGATTTTGGTCGCAGGGCTTAACTGTCCGGAATAGAGTCCCAGGCTGACCAGGCCCCAGCCGACATAGACAATGACCGCGAAAAGGACCACCGTCAGGACAACAGCGGCTTCGGCAACGATCCGGGCCAGTCGGGGAGGAAATTTTTCCACCAGTATCGGAAGTCCGCTGTGGGCGCCGTACTTGAACGCATAGGATGCGCCGAACATTGACCCCCAGATGAACAGGTATCGCACCAACTCCTCGCTCCAGGCGATACTGTGATGAAAAGCAAAACGGGAGAGAACAGCGCCAAAGGTGAGAATGGCGATGCCCAGCATGCACAACATGATTACTGCTTCTTCAAAGAAGCTGATGATTGATTCGATATGGCGGTACATCAGACCCCCCCATTGTTAATAAAAATTCGAGTACGCTTCATTGACCTCGACAAGGGGGCTCTCCCTGCCGTATCTAGGAAAGCCCCTTATCCAAAATATGCTTAATTACTTCTTCATCGCTTTGGCCACTTCGCTTTCGAAGACGGAAACCGTTTCCTTGCCCAGTTTTTCCTTGAACTCGTCATACACCGGACGGATCGCATCCTGGAAAACTTTTGTCTGGGCCGGATTTGGAACCGTCACTTTCATTCCCTTCTTTTCAAGTTCTCCGGCAAGAGATTTGTCCTCGCCCCGTACCACCTGGCGTTCATGACCCATGGCCTCTTTGGCTGCTTTGATGAACATTTCCTTATCTGCACTTGAGAGCGATCCCCACAGTCTGTCGCTGGCGATGAAACAGACGGCGTCATACATGTAATTCCAGAGTGTAATATACTTCTGGACTTCGAAAAACCGGGACGACCAGATCAGGGACAGGGGGTTTTCCTGTCCGTCAACGGTCTGGGTCTGAAGTGCGGTAAATACCTCCGCAAAACTCATGGAAACTGGAATGCTGCCGAGTTTTCTAAAGATGGCGAGGCTAAGATCGATTCCCGGAACCCGCATCTTTAGTCCTACCATGTCATTGGGTGAAAGGATTTCCCTTCGTCCGTTTGTGACTTGGCGAAATCCGTTTACACCCCAGGCAAGCCCCTTAAGCTTATGCTTTGGCAGAAGGTCCATCAGCAGATCGCCGGCCGGACCGTCCATTACAGTTTCGGCTACATCATGGTTTGCAAACTGAAACGGCAGTTGAATGGTGGTAAAACGGGGATCGAGGGCCGGCATCCACATGGTCGACTTGATGAGTAAGTCGATGACGCCGCTTTGGGTCATCTCGATTTCAACCCGGTCATTTCCCTGAGCTAGAACGGCGTTGGGGAAAGTTTCGACTTTGAATTTTCCATTACTGCGTTGTTCGATAAGTTCCTTAAATTTCAGCGCGCCCTTGTCCCAACTGGAACCGGGGGCCACATTGTAGCTGATTTTAAGCGTTTTTGCCGCGGCCAGAACGTTTCCGGCGGCAAATCCCAGTGCGACGCAAGCACACACCGTGATAATAAACAGACGTGATTTCATCTTACCCTCCTCATAATTGAATGATTGGATTTAGATCCCTTCGCATGAACAACACCTGACACGATCTTTTTTGTTTTATGACACCCCCTTTCTCTCCTATGCAGCGAATTAGGCATTTCTGCCTTTCGTTCACTTTTTTAAAAACTCGTTGATCACCTGAAAGTGTCTTTTCATTTCCCTGACCGCAAGCATTTCGTCACCCTTCAGCATGGCGCTGTAAACACTTTCATGCACCTCGATGAATTTTTCTCCGACTCCCGTGACAGACAATACGCCGATGCGGCGTTCATAGTGGCTGCGCTTCAGCAGAGCCGCAATGATCTCATAAACGAATACAAACAAATCGTTATGGGTGGCCCGCATGATGGCAAGATGAAACTCGAAATCGGTATCTACCCCCAAATGGTCTCTTACCAGGGTTTTGGGCATGCGATCGATGATCTCTCGGATTTGGGCAAGTTCCTGGGGCGTTGCTCTTTTGGTTGCCAGCCGGATGGCTTCGCATTCCAGGGTGAGGCGCAATTCCAGGATATTTTCCGAGAGGGTCGGTTTCAGGGCAATCATCAGCTCAAAAAAGGAGGAGAGGGAGCGAATGTTGGGCGGCAGAATATACGACCCTTGTCCCGGCACGCTGACAATGATGCCGAGAATTTCCAGCGCACGCAAGGTTTCTCTAAGGCTGGCACGACTGACGCCGATATGTTCTCCCAATTCCCGTTCGGGCAGGAGGCAGTCCCCGGGAGTTAAACCGCCGCTTAAGATAGACTCTTTGAAATAACGTAAAATCGTGTCGAAAGGTTTGGATTTAGCCAGGGCAAGCGAAAGATTGGTTTTATCTTTGTCCATTTGCGGTCTGCGATTGGTTTTTTTGTGGTTTGCTTGCGGTCTAAACTATCATAAAAAGAACGGATGTCAAGAATTATATCTAACTTCTAAAAAACTATAACATTCTGTATTTAAATGGAATAAATGCCGACAAGTTTGAATAAGGCGGCAGAGGGATTTCTTTATGGAAAATGCTATTTTTTATCTTCTTTTTCAATAAGGTTTTGGGGGTCAGTGATAAAGCTGTCATAAACCCATTTGGAAATGACATAGGTCCAGGGGCTGATTTTTATATTCTGTTTTTCTGCTTCTTGCGCCGGGTTGACCTGATTTTCCGGTTGAACCGGATCTGCTTTTTCCGGATGTGGCAGGTAGCCGACCTCCGCCCGGAAGTAATGCTTTTCCGGGTCGTCTTTCAGGACGGCGCCGGCAAAGACATGGTAAACGGTCCCGTCATAGAGGTGGTAGTCAAAGCGGGGTGCGCCGTTGAAGCGGGCGGCCGTGTCTTTCCGGCCGTGATCGGCCACATCTTCGACGGTCAGGGAAGTCAGGGCTTCAAACACCTGGTCGGCCTTTAACTTTGCCGTCATTTTTCCCTTCGGCAGTCCGGATAAAACCGGTTCGCGGTCTTCGGCGGGGCGCGCAAGGGTATAAATCGGCCGGTTCCTGCGGGTGTCAAAGCATACCACCTTTTGAATCCGCTTGGGATTGAGATCAATGGGTTTTTTGTTCAACCAGTCCCCAGGCTTTTTATCCAGAAGCCGGAAATCCTGGTCGACGAGATACACTTGGTTTTCCGGCGGCTGCAGGACATAGGAGCCGGATCCGGCCCCGGCACTCTCCTCCCGCGGCTTTCCAATAATCAGATCCGCCAGTGTTTTACCGTCCGCATCCGCCAGGACGATCCGGGTTCCCTTCTGCTCGGCCGGCGGTTCCGGTTGTTCCGGCGGATAGAGGGATAATCTTGCCTGAATTTCCGGCGAAGCCGGAAAGGTGCGGCCGATTTTGGCGTCGGATAGTTTTTGCACCAGTTCGACAACTTTGGAAAAATCGGCCGGATAATCAAAGCGGTTTGCAACGATCCAACCGGCGTCGGTCTGTTTGAGACCGGTGGTTGCCTCCGGGCTTGTAACCGTCAGCGCTGCAATTTCGCCGACGGCCAGTCGGTCTAAGAGCCGGGCGCCCATAACGGCCGACTGGTCGGCCGTTTTTTGGGGGCGTGAGACCAACAGCACGACGGCCAGCAGAATGCAACAGGTAATCAGCAGCATCGCGAATGTTTTCAGTTTCATCAGCCGGCGCTCCTTCGATTCCGCAGAATTGCAAAAACAATACCGAAGATTCCGATCAACAGCGGCATCAGGAAAATATTGATCAGCTTGACGGTCTTTCCCAGGGATTCGATCTCCGCTCTCAGATTGCGGCGCACAATTTTTAATTCCCGGTTGATCCGGCGTTTTTCTTCCTGGAATTTTTTTATTTCGGCTTCCTGCTCGCTGCTGGCAATCAGCCGCTGGGAGGCGTCCTTCTGCCCTTCGAGCTGTTCCAGTTTGCGGTTGGTTTCTTCAACCTTCTTAATGAGTTCCTGTTCCCGGGCCAGCCATTTCATCTGGGCTTTTTCTTCCAGGGCCTTTACCCGGGTAAACGGTTTTTCGAATTTCCCCCGGGAGCGGATATGGATGAGGTCCGGTCCGCCGGCCAGCATTTCGCTTGAGTTTAAGACAAAGTTGAGGTTGTCGTTGAAAATCCGGGCGATATTAAAGCCCAAAAAGTTTTGGCGGTGAAGGTAATAGCCGTCGAAGAGGAAGTCGGCATCGGCGATGACGATGACCGTTGCCGGCTGGATACCTGTTTTCAGGGGCGCTGCCGGCGGTTGCTCCGGTACCGGCGGCGCCGTCGGAGCGGTCCCGGTTTCAGCCTTTTCATCAACCTTGGGTCGGCCGTCCTTAAATGCCGTCTGAAAAATGCCGGTTATCTTAAAGGCCAGGTCAAACTTTTTATTCTCCGGCTTGAAATCGCGTCTGATCTCATCCACACCCGATCGAACACTGCCCGAATCGATTAAGGCTGAGTTGAGGCTGGATTGCAGCAGTGGTTCATAGGTGAGACCGGCCGTTCCGGTTTTCTGAATCACACCGGCTGCAGGGAGCAGCATGGATTCAAGTTTGGAAGTAATCAGACTGTCGGCGTTAAAGGTTTCCGGCGGCAGTGAAATCCAAAAGGGGTTGTCTTCAATCTGGTTGCTTTCGGTCCGGACCCGGGTTGCGTAGCTGAAATCGGCGACCGTCCGGGTATTGTCAAAGGCAATCCCCCAGGCATCGAACAGTTTTTTGAGCGGCGGGGTCCCGGCTGTGCCGGGTCCGCGGCCGGCGGTGGAGAAGGGGTCGGCAAAAATGACGGCGTTTCCGCCGGCCAGGATGAATTGATCGACGGCATATTGCATGATATCGCTCACGGTTGTGGGATTGATGATCAGCAGCAGGCTGATGTCCGGATCGATGCGCGCCGCATCCGGTCCGATTTCCCTGACGTCATAAGTTTTTTGAAGCTCGGTTACAAAATACCAGGGCGGCTGAGGGTTCTGCCCGGTATAGGGATTGGGCGGCTGGCCCATTACAGGGAGGCCGGTAATAATCCCGATTTTGGGTTTGTGCGGCGACTGCACCCTTAAAATAATGCGGGTGATGTCATATTCCAGCCGTTCCTCATTGGTGGAATCCAGGGCTTTAATGATTTCTTCCTGATCGGCGGCGACCGCCACCAGGCCGATGTAAATTTTTTCGCCGGTTGCCAGTTCAACCCCTTCCAATCCATATTTCTGTGCCCATTCTTCCTCTTCCGAATCGGCCTTGGGGTCATAAACCTCGATCCTGACTTTGCCGTTGCTGTAATTTTCATACTCGGAAAGAAAATCCAGCATCCGGTTGGCATAATTTTTGACGTACGATGGCGTATTCACGACACTTTTACTGTAAAAGACTTTGATGGTCACATCGTGCCGGAGGTTGTGCAGAATTTTTTCAGTGCTGTCGGAAAGAGAGTAGAGCTTTTCCCCGGTGGCATCCCAGCGGATGTTCACCCTGGCAAACAGGATATTTGCCAGTACCAGTATCAGCAACACCAGGACCAGGCCCAGGACTGAAAAAAATGATTTTTCAAGAAATCTTTTCTGGTCGGACATGTTCGATTGCCTCCGTTGATTCATGAAGTTCCGGCATTTATAATATTTACTTTTATGAGGCGCTGCGGTTCCGTATTACCAGGCCGTTTAAGAACAACATGAAAAAAATAACGGAAAAGTAATACAGGATATCCCGCAGGTCCAGCACCCCGCGTTCAATCGAGATGAAATGAAACAAAAAACTCGTTTTTGAAATCAGGGTTATCAGCCACAACGGCGCCCAATCGGTCATGGCATTCGTTACCGGGGGAAATCCGGCCAGTACAAAAAACAGACAAATAACGACGGCCACAATAAAGCTGATGACCTGGCTTTTTGTCAGCGAAGACGTCATGACGCCGACGCTTAAAAATGCGCCGGCCATCAGAAAACTTCCCAGGTACGCACATAAAATGGCCCCGATATCCGGCTCGCCCAGATAAATCACGGTCAACACCATGGGAAATGTAAAGAACAGGGACACGCCGATAAAAGCCCATGCGGCCAGAAATTTGCCGATGATGGCTTCGGTTATGGATATCGGAAAAGTTAAAATCAGTTCGATGGTCCCCAGGCGTCTTTCCTCCGCCCAGAGACGCATGGCCAGTGCGGGTATCATCAGCATGTAAACCCAGGGGTGCCATGAAAAAAAACTTCTCAGATCGGCCTGGCCCATTTCAAAAAAATTGCTGACATAGAATGTGAAAAATCCCAGCAGCAGCAAAAAGATGACAATAAACACGTAGGCCACGGGAGAACTGAAATATCCGCAAAGTTCTCTTTTAAAAATAGCCTTGATATTGACGGCGGCTTCATTGATTCTCATAAATCACCTTTTAAGTTAACTTCAACGATCTTCCATTCCAGTAAGGGCCTGTCGTATCAATTCAGCTGTTTCTTAAATCATCGAGCCTGATCAGGCTTATCGTATTTTTCAAAAAGCTAAACTATTACGGCCGATCTAATTATCAGTGATGGCGCGAAAAACTTCGTCCAGTCGGCCCGGTTCAACAAAAATGGATTTGATCTTAAAATTGTTTTCCGCCAGGGCGGACATTACCCGGTCCGCTATGGGCGCCTCTTTGTTTTCCGGGAACACCCGCACCATTATATGGGGGGAGGCGTCGTCCACAATCTCTGCCGATTTCACGCCGCCGATAGGCTGCAGAGAGGCCAGCAGGGCGGCCGGGTCCGTATCTTGCAGGGTCACGGAAACGGCTCCGTAAAGGGAGGAGCGGGCTTTGAGTCCGGCGGGGGTGTCGTCCGCCACGATCGATCCGCCGGCGATAATGATGGCACGGGTGCAGACGGCCTCAACTTCATCCAGGATATGGGTCGACAGAATAATGACCTTGTCGGCGCTCATTGTACGAATCATGAGCCGGACTTCGTGTTTCTGGTTGGGATCAAGCCCATCGGTGGGTTCATCCAGAATCAGATACTCCGGATCATGCAGAATGCTCTGGGCAAAACAGACGCGCTGTTTAAAGCCCTTGGAGAGGGTATGAATCGTCTGGCGCCGAACATCTGAAAGGAAACACCGGTCGATAACATCCGCCACTTTCCGCTTTTTAGAGGCGCCTGAAAATCCCCGGATTTCGGCGCAAAATTCCAGATAGGCGGTTACGGCCATATCCGGATATACCGGGGCGTTTTCAGGCAGGTAGCCGATGCGTTTGCGAGCTGAAATCGGATCGTCGCTGATATCAAAACCGCTGATGACGGCGGTGCCGCTCGACGGCGGGATAAAACCCGTAATCATCCGCATGGTGGTGGACTTGCCGGCCCCATTGGGTCCCAGGAACCCCAGAATCTCCCCCTTTTTCACGGTGAATGAAACATTGTCCACCGCCTTTTTAATGCCAAAATACTTCGTCAGACCGCATATTTCAATCATTGGCGAGTTTAACTCCCTGTTTGAGTTGCGTATTCCGTATGAGGGCGATAACCGCCCCATTCATCATCCTTTTATAAAATGTCGACCCCGGCGGACGGAAAAAACTTATTAGGGCCGAAGCCTTTTGTCAATGGGTCGAAAATGTATTATGGATAGACGGGAATCGCCGCTGCCCGCCCCGGATCCCCACAATGTCATATGCGGCGGTCAGGGCGAACATTCCTGAAAATTGAGCAATCTTAAATGATTTTCGATCATTGTCAAGAACTACCGGCAACATTATATTTATTTGCGTTGCATAAAATGATCTGATATGAAATCCGGATTAAATCTTTTTTAAAGGGAATTCAGATGCAAAAAGAAAATGTTTCAACGAATATTTTTGACGACCTATGGGATTTTTTTTCTTCTATAAAATTGACGGTTGTGGTTCTGCTTTCACTGGCGGCGACATCGATCATCGGAACACTGGTTCCGCAGAATCAAGACCCGGCCATGTATTACCAGGCTTTCGGAGAAGTCTGGTACCGGATATTCCATGTGCTTGATATCTTTGATATGTATCACTCCTGGTGGTTTCAGTTTCTGCTGCTGCTGATCACGGTAAACGTAATTGTCTGCTCAATCGACCGGCTATCCGCCACCTGGAAAATCGTTTTCGGCAAAACACGGTCGTTTCAGGCTGCCAGATTCAGGCAACTTCCCCGTAGAGAGGAGTTTGTTTCGGACCGCTCGCAGGAAAAGCTGGCAGCCTTGCTGGCGCCGGTCGTTGCAGACAATTTTTCATACAGCACGGTGGAAAAAACAGATAAAAGTACGCTTGTTTTTGGAGAAAAAGGGCGCTGGAGCCGTCTGGGGGTGTATGTCGTCCACCTGAGCGTCGTGCTGCTGCTGCTGGGCGGGTTAATCGGTTCGATTTTCGGATTTGACGGGTTTGTTACGATCCCTGAAGGGGAATCGGTGGACCGGGTCCAGCTTAGAAACGGCCATGCCGCCATTCCCATGGGGTTTGAAATCCGCTGCGATGATTTCAGCGTCAGTTTCTATGACAACGGGATGCCGCGGGAATACCGTTCCAGCCTGACCTTGCTGGAGGGGGGACAGCCGGTAAAGCAAAAAGATATTATCGTCAACGATCCCCTGCGATATAAAGGCATCAACATGTTTCAGTCCAGCTACGGGGTTCTGTCTCCAAAAGAAGTTTCCTTGAACTTTGAAAGCCTCGAATCGGGTATGAACTATCAAAAAACCGTCAAATTCGGCGAGCAGACGGACATTCCGGAAGGGTTGGGCAGGTTCGTCATCAGGGATTACACCGGCAATTACAGGATTCGCGGCCAGGACGTCGGGGAGGCCTTTTTCGGTGTTCTCGTACAGGCGGACAAGGCGCCCGTTGAAATCGTCCTTCCGACGAAAATTCCCGGTTTCGACAACATGAGAAAGGGGGCGGTGGCGGTTTCAATCCGGAATTACACCCCGCGGTATTACACTGGTCTGCAGGTGACAAAAGACCCCGGGGTCTGGGTGGTTTATGCCGGATTCATCCTCCTCATCGCAGGGTGCTTTATTACATTTTTCATGTCCCATCAGAGACTTTGCGTTGAAATTACCGGCAGCGGCAAAAAAAACAAAGTAACGGTGGCGGGATTCAGCAACAAGAACAAACTGGGGATGCAGAATCAGGTGACCCGTCTTTCCAAAAAATTACAGGGCGTTGTTAACAATGCCCCATCCACTATGCAGAGTGAGGATCCATCATGAACAGTTCCATTGTATTATCGCTGACAACGTTTATTTACGCCTTTTCGGCTTTTTGGTATCTTGCCGCCTGGGTCTTTGGAAAAACGGTCTTTGGCCGCGTGGCGACCTGGACGGTTATAATAGGCGTTTGCGGAAATACCCTGGGTATCGGGTTGCGCTGGGTGGAATCCTACCAGCTCGGCATCGGCCATGCCCCGCTGTCGAACCTTTATGAATCGCTTGTTTTCTTCGCCTGGACCATTGCGGTATTGTATCTGATTGTTGAAAAAAAATATCACAACCGGACGATCGGAGTTGTTGTCTTGCCCCTGGCCTTTCTGGCGATGGCCTATGCCTCCCTGTCCCCGAATATCAGCGACAAGATTCAGCCTCTGCTCCCCGCCCTTAAAAGCAACTGGCTGATTGCGCATGTCATGACCTGTTTTGTCGGTTACGCCGCTTTTGCCATTGCGTTCGGATTAAGCGGGATGTACCTGTTAAAAAGGCGGCAAACCGTCGGCAGCGGGTCGCTCCTGTCGCACTTTCCCGAAACCGGCGTATTGGATGAATTGACCCATCAGATGGTGATGTTCGGTTTTCTTTTCCTGACAGTCGGGATCATTACGGGAGCGGTTTGGGCCAATTCAGCCTGGGGGCGTTACTGGGGATGGGATCCGAAAGAGACCTGGTCGCTGATCACCTGGTTTGTCTACGCCACCCTGTTGCATGCCCGGCTCATGCGGGGCTGGCACGGCAAGCGCATCGCCTTTCTTTCGATTGCCGGGTTTCTGGCGGTTCTTTTTACCTATTTCGGGGTTAATTACCTGCCGGGCCTGCACAGCTATGGCGCAATGGGCCAATGATTTTCACTTGACAAAAAAAATGTCTATGGGGTACACAATCCTTTCACGCAATCGTTTCATCCGTACAAGGTATATGGTTACATCGTCAACAACAGAAAAACGGAGTTTCCATGAACGCAATCGATGACAAGGCCGCAGAATCGGCCGATGCGGCAGGCAGCAGCGCTTCAATGGATGAACCTGCGGTTTCCGGCGGCGCCCCCAATGAACACAAGGCGCCTTTGAGCCATTCGGTCGGTCCCGTCATACTTTTTTTCCTGCTGGGATTAGCTGCCAGCCTGGTGGTGGGATGGGGCGTTTTCCCCAAACTCCTGTACTCCCAAAAACAGCAACCCATCAATTTCAATCATATCCTCCACGTCGAAGCGGTCAGCGACGGATGCGAAAGCTGCCATTTTTTCCGGGACGACGGCAGTTTCTCCGGCATTCCGAAACTGGAGCAGTGCACCGGATGTCATGACGAACAGCAGGGGCAGTCGGACGATGAAAAAATGTTTGTCAGTGAGTATGTCGCCAAGGGGTTGGAAGTCCCCTGGCTGGTATATGCGCGCCAGCCGGACTGCGTGTTTTTTTCCCATGCCGCCCACGTCAAAATCGGTAAAATGGAATGTGCCGTCTGCCACGGACCCATCGGCGAGTCGGAACGGTCGCGGGTTTACGAAGAAAACCGGATTACCGGTTACAGCCGGGACATTTGGGGAGCGAATTTGGCCGGGCTCAAGAAAAACAGCTGGGATCGCATGAAAATGGACGATTGCGCCCAGTGCCATGCCGAACAGATGGATGCGTCTGAAAGTGAACCGGTCAAATCGGCATTGGGCAGATTGTTTACGAACGTTGTGAGCATCCCCTTTCCCGATTCTACCAGGACCGGACGAAAATCCAGTGTGCAGACTGAGCGCGAAGCCTGTTTTGTATGCCATAAATAAACAGGGTCAAATCGGCCGACGGCCCGATGGAAGGTCACCAATCTGTTTGATGATAAGGGGTAGCGTCTATGAAAATAGATAGAAGAAGTTTCCTGGCGTTTGTGATCGGCGGGGCTGCCGGTACGGCCCTTTCACCTTTGCCCTACAAACTGACGGACGATTTGTCGATCTGGTCGCAGAATTGGCCGTGGACGCCGGTTCCGCCGGACGGGGAGGTGAGTTATGTGGACTCGACCTGCACCCTGTGCCCCGGCGGGTGCGGTATATCGGTTCGCAAGGTCGACCAGCGGGCGGTTAAGATCGAAGGGATGAAAGGGCATCCGGTCAATGACGGCGGCATCTGTCTCCTGGGCCTGTCGGGGCTCCAACTCCTCTATGGTCCCACCCGTGTTCAGCAGCCCTTGCAACGTACGGGCCGGCGTGGCGAAGGACGCTGGCGTGCGATTTCCTGGCCGGAGGCGATATCAAAAGTCGCTGCAAATATGCGGGAGATCAGGGCTGCCGATAAGCCTCATGCCGTCGGGTGCATCCTGACGTCGGACCGCGGAACCGTGCCGTTCTTATTTGACCGGTTTCTGACGGCCTACGGTTCGCCCAACCTCATGCGGACGCCGTCTTTTCTGGATTCTTATGAACTGGTGCTGCATGTCATGCAGGGGGTTCAGGCCATGGCGGGTTTTGATCTGGAAAACGCCACCTTTGTGCTGAGTTTCGGCAGCGGATTGATCGACGGATGGAGTTCACCGGTACGCCTGTTCCGGGCAAACAGCGCCTGGCGCCGGAACCATGCTAAAATCATACAGGTTGAACCGCGTCTCTCCAACACGGCCGCCAAAGCGGACCAGTGGATTGCGATTCGACCGGGCACCGAAGCTGCGCTGGCCCTGGGAATGGCGCATGTCATCATCAGGGAATCGCTCTATAATAATGAGTTTGTTGAAAACAGCGCCTTTGGTTTTTCCGGCTGGACGGACAAAGAGGGTCAGTCCCATACGGGGTTTAAAGAACTGGTGCTCGGGGAGTATGGTCCGGATAAGGTGTCCCGGATTACCGGGGTCAAGAGCGATGAAATCGTATCCCTGGCCCGGGGTTTTGCACGGGCTTCGCGCCCCCTGGCGCTCACCGGCCGGGGCCGCGGCCTCACCCCCGGCAGCACCGGCGAGTATATGGCGGTCCATGCCCTGAATGCGCTGGTCGGCAATATCAACCTCCCCGGCGGAATCTGGACGCTGCCGGAACCGGACTACACCAGCTGGCCGGAACTGGAAATGGATGCGGTTGCGGCCCATGGGGTGCAGCGCGGCTCTATCGACGGCGCCGGGAGCAAGCAGTTCCCCTTTACCCGTTCCCTGCTGAACCGGTTGCCGGAAGTCCTGAACGCCGGCAAGGGAAACGGACTTCAGATGCTGATGATCCACGGTGCCAACCCCTGCTATACACTGCCGGACAGCAAAGCCGTGGTTGAGGCGTTCGGCAGGATACCTTTTGTGGTCAGTTTTTCCTCCTATATGGACGAGACGGCCAGAAATGCTGATCTGATTCTGCCGAATCACACCTATCTGGAACGGTATGAGGATGTTCCGGCTCCGGCCGGACTGTCAAAGCCCTTTATCGGTCTTACCCGGCCGGTGGTCCCGCCGCAGTTTAACACCCGCCATGTAGGCGATGTCGTTCTTCAACTGGCAAAAACCCTGGGCGGCAGCGTCGGCCGGTCACTCCCCTGGGGCAGTTATAAAGACTGTCTGAAAGAAACCCTGCGAGACAAGTGGCGGACTTTGGAAGATAAGGGCTTCTGGCACCAGCCGGATTTTAAACCTCCGGCCGGGGCTGCAGCGTTTGAAACCGCTTCACAAAAATTTGAGTTCTTTGCCACGGCCATCCATGCTGAAAAACGGAAAGATCCGGACGCGCTGCCGCATTTCAAACCGGTTGAGCCCGAGGGGGATTCATCCGCATACCCCCTGATTCTGATACCGTACGACAGCATGCGCCTGGCCGCTGGTGTTATCGGCACACCTCCCTTCATGATCAAGACGGTGGAGGACACGGTTTTAAAGGGGGTGCACGTCCTGGTGGAAGTGAATCCGGAAACTGCTAAAAAGCTCGGTCTGGCCGAAGGGAAAACCGCTGTGCTGGAAACGCCGAAGGGCCGGATAACCGTTAAAATCCACCTCTTCGACGGCATCATGCCGGATGTGATCGCGATGCCGAGGGGTTTGGGACACAGCGCTTATGACAAGTATCTGGCGGGAAAAGGCGTTAATTTCAATGAAATGATCGGTCCGGTACAGGACCCGATTTCCGGGCTGGATGCCGCCTGGGGAATCCATGCCAGGCTGCAAAAAGCCTGAAAGCAACCGTGACACTGAAACAGGCTTTGTTCGGGAGCGATATAAGGGAAAAAGTTGACTGCTGCATCAATCGAACGAGGTTCAGATGAAAGAAGAAGGCAAGGGCAAAAACGCAAAAAAGTTTGGGATGGTAATCGATCTGGACAGCTGCACCGGGTGTGGATCCTGCATGGTGGCCTGCATGGCCGAAAACAACGTGCCGTTCAAAGCCGATGAATCCAATAAGCTGGACAGTATTACCTGGATGCGGGTTTACAAGCTCAGCAACGGCAAACCTTTTCCGGATGCGGATATCTGCTACCTGCCGCGGCCGTGCATGCACTGCGGCGGCGTGGGCGACCACGGCCATTCTCCCTGCGTGTCGGTCTGCCCGGCAACCGCAACGGATTACAGTACCGAAACCGGCATCGTCAGCCAGATTTATACCCGCTGTTTCGGCTGCCGCTACTGCATGGCCGCCTGTCCCTATCATGCCCGCTATTTTAACTGGTGGGATCCGGTCTGGCCGGACGGCATGGAAAAATACCTGAGCCCGAATGTTTCCGCGCGCATGCGCGGCGTGGTTGAAAAGTGCAGCTTCTGCTTTCACCGCTACCAGCTGGCCAAAAACCGGGCGTTTGCAGAGGGACGGCGGGCGGTTGCGGAAGATGAATACCAGACGGCCTGCACCCAGGCCTGTCCGGCGGGCGCCATTACCTTCGGGGATTTGAACAACCCGGATCATCGCGTGCATCAACTGGTCAAACCGGATCCGCTCCATGGCGGCAGGCCCCGGAGCCCCCAGGCCTTTCGCCTGCTGGAACGGCTGCAGACCAATCCCAAGGTTTACTATATGTCCAGCCGGGAATGGGTGCGACGGGCCGGGGACAATTATCTCAAAAACGAGGCGAGTTCATAAAACCGGCGGTCGGCTGTAAGGCGCAGCCTAACCGTTTGACAGAAACCGTATGATACAGTTAGGAGCACGAAATCTATGGATGCTGCTTTAATACCCAAGGGCGTAAAAAGGTGCCCGCTGCCTCAGTTTGCGGTCGGAATCGCCATTGTCGGCGCTGTGGCCTTGTGGGGTGTTTTTGCCATGCTGCTGGTCTGGATCAAAGGGCTGAACCAGACCAATATGAATGATGCCTACGGATTCGCGTTGTGGATCTGGGCCGATCTGACGGTCATTGCCCTGGGCGGCGGCGCTTTTTTTACGGGCTTCTTAAGATATATCGTGGGCAAGGACGAACTGAAACATATCATCAACTACGCGGTTCTGATCGGTTTCATCTGCTACAGTTCCGCCCTGCTGATCCTGGGGATCGATATCGGCCAGCCCCTGAGGGGGTGGTTCATTTTCTGGCATGCCAACGTTCATTCGATGCTGACCGAGGTGGCATTCTGCCTGACGGTCTATTTCGGAGTATTGACCATTGAATTCGTACCCCTGGTTCTTGAAAACCGCCAGATCGACAGGGTTCCGTTTTTTCATAATCTCAGCCACAACATGCATGAGATCATGGCGGTTTTCGCCGCCACCGGCGCGTTTCTCTCTTTTTTCCACCAGGGTTCTTTGGGCGGTGTGCCGGGGGTTTTGTTCGGCCGGCCGTTCGGTTATCGCGAAGGGGTTCTCATCTGGCCTTGGACGTTTTTTCTGTTCACTTGGTCGGCCGCTGCGGTGGGTCCCTGTTTTACGATTTTAATTACAAAGATTACCGAGGCCGTCACCCGCAAAAAACTGGTCAAGCCCAATGTGATCGATCTGCTGGCAAAGATTTCCGGATGGATGCTGCTGACTTACATCACTGCCAAGATCATCGATACCTGGTACTGGGCGGCGGTTACGGCGCCTTCCAAAGGCTTTACCCTGATAGATTTTTACTCCAACAACCCGCTTTACGGCCTGTGGATACTCATTGCTGAAATCGTTGTCTGCGGCGTCTTGCCCGCACTGATCCTGGTGAGCCCAAAGGGGCGCAATCATCCGACTCTTTTTACGACGTCCCTGGTGCTGGCGGTAATCGGGGTGTGCCTGAACCGCTGGGCGATGGTCCTGCAGGTGCTGGCGACGCCGGTCCTGACTTTTGAAAACTGGGTTATGTACTTTCCCAGCTGGCAGGAGATAGCCACCACGATCCTGCCGGTGGCATACGGCATTATCCTGATTGCAGTGTCGTACCGCTACCTGCCGGTGTTCCCCCAGGAGCAGGAGCTGAACCCGGTGGAATAATGGCAGTGGTCGTTTGTTTAAAGTAATTTTGGATCATCTCCAGATTAGTTCATAAACCGGAGAGGGATCCTTTCTTCCAAACGATAGGGAGAAGAACCGTAATTTTAGTACCAAACAGTTTCTATCGATAAGGAGGTTCGATGTTTCCTTTTAATTTTGAATGGATTTGGGACATGTCCCATATGGTCTTTATGGGAGGGCTGCATTACGCCATGACCATCATCACACTGGGCCTGACCTATTGCGTGATCAAGGCGGTTTATGATACTTATAAGGGCAAAGGCGGCCATACCCACTAAACCGGCTACTCCGTACATTCAGAAAAGCGCCGATTTCACCCTGCCGGGGAGAGCGGCGTTTTTTTTTGCTGCTTAAAAATTATTGGATTCATCCGGCCGGACCATTTCAACAAACTCATAAGGATAAATTTTAAATGGATAAAATCGTGATCGAGGGAGGCCGTACCCTTCAGGGGGAAGTCGCCATCAGCGGCTCTAAAAATGCCGCCCTTCCCATGCTGGTGTCCGCGCTCCTGGCCGATGGCGTGAACACATACACCAATGTGCCCAATCTTCAGGATATTAAGACCATTACGCTGCTGCTGGCCAATTTAGGGGCGCGGGTTGAATCCGACGGAAGCACCGTACGGATTGATGCCGGCGGGCTGTGCAACCATGAAGCCCCCTATGACCTGGTGCGCAAAATGCGTGCATCCATCCTGGTTTTGGGGCCCCTGGTGGCAAGGCTTAAACGGGCGCGGGTGTCGCTTCCGGGCGGCTGTTCCATCGGCGAGCGGCCCATCAACCTGCATTTAAAAGGTCTTCGGCAGATGGGGGCTTCGATCGATCTAACCCATGGATATGTCGAAGCAGCGGCCAAGCGGCTGGTCGGGGCTGAAATCTATTTTGATAATCCCACCGTGACCGGCACCGAAAACCTGATGATGGCCGCGGTCCTGGCCGATGGGGTGACGGTCTTGCAAAATGCCGCGCGTGAGCCCGAAATCACAGCGCTGGCGGACACCCTTAATCTAATGGGGGCAAAAGTGCAGGGGGCCGGCACTTCCGTAATTACCGTTACAGGGGTAGCGGCGCTTCACCCGGCGTCGGTTGCCGTTATACCGGATCGGATCGAAACCGGAACGTTCATGGCGGCGGCGGCCCTGACCGGCGGCGATATTACCATCCGGGGCTGCCGGCCGGAACATCTTGAAGCCGTTATCTTCAAGCTCGGACAGTGCGGCACCAGGATATCCATCGCAAAAGATTCGATGCGGGTGCTGGGTTCGGGTGAGATTGTCAGCGTTGACGTCAAAACACTCCCCTATCCGGGGTTTCCCACCGATATGCAGGCCCAGTTTATGGTGCTCATGTCCGTTGCCGGCGGGTTGAGCATGATTAATGAAAGTATTTTTGAAAACCGGTTTATCCATGTCAGCGAGCTCAAACGGATGGGGGCCGATATCACCATTGCCGGCAGCGTTGCCATGGTAAAAGGGGTCCCGCAACTTTCGGCCGCGCCGGTAATGGCAACCGATCTGAGGGCCAGCGCATCCCTGATTCTGGCCGGCCTGATTGCAAAAGGTAAAACCGAGGTCAACCGGGTCTATCATCTCGACCGCGGCTATGAAGCCATCGAGGAAAAATTTTCACGGTTGGGAGCGGCGATAAAACGGGTAAAATAAAAAGGGTTCAGGGTTCAGGGGTTCAACGGTTCAAGGGTTCACAATTCATAGTTTGATGGTTCATTTCTCCTCTCCCATTGCGGGTGAGGTCAGGCGAGGGGATTATGACCGAAAAGATTTATGCCCGTCCGGTTATTCCGCTTTTGATCGCCTTTATGGTTGGCATCAGTGCGGGCCTGCGGGTTCCCGGTCTGGACGGGTGGGTCTATTTGCTGACGGCGGCAGGTATTGTCGGTTTAGGCATCGGCCTTGCCGGAAACAAAACCCCCCGCATCTTACCGCCTGTTCTGTTTCTTTCCCTCGGATATCTTGCCATACAGCCCTGGGCTGCACCGAATTTCCGCCCCGATCACGTGATGCGCTTCGTCGATTCGGATTCCGGCAGAATCAGTGGAACCATCAACAGCCCGCCGCTGATATACCCCAATCGGGTACGTTTTTTTTTGGATGTGGAAGCCATCGGGACGGAACCCCCAAGACCGGTAAACGGCCGGATCGTTGTGTCGGTCTGGGGAAGCGGCCCGGTGATTTCAAGCGGGGACCGCATTGCTTTTATCGGCACAATCCGGAAGTTCCGGAATTTCAACAACCCGGGAGGGTTTGATTACCGCCGACATATGAATTTCAATAATGTCTGGGGGGCCGCCCACGTTCAGGCAAAAGATCTGCAGTTCCTGGATGGAAACCGGGCGCCGGGCCGTTGGCCCGATATTGAAACCGCGCGAAGTCGAATTTCGCTACTCATCGACCAAACCGGCGAGGGGGAACATCGGGGTGTTCTGAAAGCCCTCATCATCGGTGAGCGCAGCCAGATTTCCGATGGGATGACCACGGCCTTTAACCGGGCCGGGGTGAGCCATCTTCTTGCTATTTCCGGGCTGCATGTCGGGATCGTCGCCGGCGCGGCTTTCGCTTTTTTTCAATGGCTGCTGCAATGGATGCGTCCGCTCTTGTGGCGGGCCTGGACGCGCAAGGGGGCTGCGCTGCTGACCCTGATACCGGTGATGATATACGGCCTGCTGGCCGGAATGTCGCCGTCCACCCAGCGGGCCGTGATCATGGTTGCAATATTCCTCTTTACCTTTTTACTGGAAACCGATCAGGACCTGATCAATACCCTGGCGGTCGCCGCCATGGCGATCCTGATTATTCATCCGCCGGCGCTGTTTTCCATATCTTTTCAACTCTCGTTCGCAGCGGTGTTTTTCATCGTCTGCGGGCTTGCCGGAACCCGGCAAGGCAATCTGAAACCGGGGGTATTCCATAAACTGCTGGTTTTTATTCAAGTCTCTTTTCTGGCGATAATGGGGACCCTCCCGCTCGTGATGTTTTACTTCAATCAGATATCCTTGATTGGTCTGGTGAGCAATCTCGTGCTGATACCGCTGATCGGGTTCGGGGTGGTGCCCCTCAGTCTGACGGCGGTCTTCATCTATCCGGTCAGCTCTACCGGAGCGTTGTGGTGTTTAAAGGCCGGTGCGGCGATACTGAATCCATCCCTGGATATCGTCCATTTTTTCGCCGGTCTGCCGTTTGCAGCCGTTAAAACGATCACGCCCAGCCTTGTTGAAATCGCCTGCTATTTCGGCTTGGCGGGGGTGCTGTTTTACCGGCGGCAGCGCCGACCGGGGCCGGCAACCGGTCCAAACGCGCCGCCGCACCTTCCGGAAATGCTTTCATGGACATTCCTGAAAAAAAATCTGGCCGCTGCGGCGGCAGGGGCCTTGCTGCTGACAGCCGGAATCGATGCTTCCTACTGGTATTATCAGCGCTTCCGGCACCCTGACCTCCGGGTGACGGTCATCGATGTCGGCCAGGGCAGCGCCGCCCTGCTGGAGCTGCCCGGGGGACGCCATGTGCTGATCGACGGGGGCGGATTTTCGGACAACTCCAGCTTTGATGTGGGCGCCCAGGTTGTGGCCCCCCTGTTGTGGCGAAAAAAAATAATGACTATCGACGCCCTGGTCCTGAGCCACCCCAACAGCGACCATTTAAACGGGCTGCTGTATATCGTCGAACACTTCAACGTTAAAGAAGTCTGGGCAAACGGTCAGCCTGCCCCTATCCGGAGCCATGAGCGCTTTCTGGAAATAATCGAAAAGAACAAAATCCGGATGCCCGCATTCGACACGCTCGCCCGCAGCCGTGAAATCAATGGGGTCCGGCTGAATATCCTCTATCCGCCGCCGGGATTTTCAGATAAGGTGCCGATTGAAAAATGGCGTGATTTAAACAACAATTCCCTGGTGCTGCAGGTCCGATTCGGGGCAAAGGCAATGCTTTTCCCCGGGGACATCATGACGCCGGCCGAGGCCGAGCTGATTTCAGCAGCGGGAACTGTGCTGGACGGCGATGTCCTGGTTTCCCCCCATCACGGCAGCAGACATTCCAGTTCTGGCGCTTTTTTAGACGCGGTCTCCCCGGAGGCGGTGATTATTTCATGCGGATGGAAAAACAGGTTCCATTTTCCCCACGAGCCGGTGCTGGAAAAATACCGCCGCCGCGGATATCAAATTTTCAGGACAGATACGGACGGAGCGGTTTTCATCACCACGGACGGGAAAGAACTGAAAATCCGATCGTTTCTGACCCATAACTTGACAGATAACCGGTAAAGTGTTAGCGACATATCCAAATTTAGGCAGGTACTTCAGGGGGGTTGCGCTACCCTCACACGGTTTTTAGTGTTTGTTGCCCTGCTTTTATTACAAGAAAAATCTAAATAAATGTTGGTAATATTTTCAACTGTATTACCAGGAGACCCACGCCAGGCAAAACAGCATCATGAAATCTGCCAGAGAAGGTCCGTGCAGTTTATTCCTGAATGTCTCTAAATTTATCCTCTTTCTTGCCCTTTTTTGCCCCTTCAGTCTTTCAGCAGCCAACGTCAATCCGCCTTTAAAAGGCTATTTTCAGTCTGGGTCCGGCGACAAATGCCGGTATCAAACGGTTTACCGGTTGGAAAAGTATTTTGCTGACCTTGAGCAGCGCATCTGCCTTCACACCTTTGACGATCCCGGCGCCATGCCGAAAGACGACCTTTACAAGCGGATGATCGCCAATGGGGTGGCCCGGTTTTATGTCGAGCCTGTTTTTCAGGCCGACACCCACTTTAAAACCGATCCGGCCGAGTGGAACCCGGCGGCCGGTTTGCAGAAAAAGGGATTTTCCATAACGGCGAGAAATTATCCCCCACCCTCCATCTGGATCGATTTTGTGTTAAGCCCGGACAAACAGAAAATTGTCCGGGTGGTCCATGGGAAAGGGATGAATTTTTAAAAGTGGTTTGGGGAAAGATTTTTTGTCAGGTGTGGTTTATGGCAAGCTATGTACAGTTTCTATAAATGATCAAATCTTAAATGCGAGGCTCCACTATCCACAGGTAATACAGAAGGTCTAAAAAAAACGGGTATCCACTTTAAAATTAGAGGATTATCTAATGGACAAGTTTAGTGATAAAAACGAAAAAATACCAGCTAATAATTTCGAAGGGAAACCAATAAAAAATATACTTTTTGTTGATGATGAGGAGTCGGTCCGTAAGATTTTCAAAGAAGCCTTGGAAAGATTTGGTTATGGAGTTCAAGTTGCATCTGATGGTGATGAAGGCCTGGACCACTTTCGTAAAAATCCAGCTGATTTAATTATCACAGATATTTTTATGCCTGGTAAGGAAGGTCATGAGTTCATTACTGATATCAGGCAGGAATTTCCGCTGGTTAAAATTTTTGCAATAACTGGTAAAAATTCTTTGCATCCAAATATGGAATTAGATTTGGCCAAATCACTGGGCGCAATAAAAGTTTTTACTAAACCCTGTAAAATAAGCGAACTAATAGCCGCTATCGAAGAAGTTTCGGATGATCAAAAAGAAAAATTTTCCAAAAAGAAGATTAAATGGGTCGAACAATTACAAAATCTTTTCAAAAAAAATCAAAATACAAGTGCTTTGATAGGGGTAGGTGTATTATTTTTAGTTTTTCTAATTATTGTTTTTAGCCTGGAGAGAAAGAACAATATCAACAATGCACAATTCAAAAGCTTTCAGTTGGGACTGATAGATCTGAATGCTAAAATTGATAGGGTTGAAAAAATTACTAAAAGCGTCTCAGCGGGGGGGGAAGAAGCAAATGCGATGGCTCGGCTTGAGAAAAAAATCGAAATGATAGAGGCTTCTCTCTCTGAGAAAATGGAAGTTTTTATCATGGAGCTGGATGAATTAAAGAATGAAAGGATGAAAACAGCACCTAAAGAGATATTTTCTAAAACTGTTGGTGTTACTGAAAAAAAAGACGAATTGTTGTTACATGTTGTACAGAAAGGAGAAACGCTCTATCGAATCAGCCGTCGTTATAGCTTAAAGGTGGATGAACTGAGAAAGTTAAACAACCTAACTTCTGATGAGGCCATCTATCCAGGTCAGAAGCTTCGGGTTGGCCAGATGCTTCATGAATAGCTGATAGCGGCTATCTATACTCGGGTATGATGTATATTTAGGGCGGTTTGATTTGGGGGGTCAAGTTGATGGAGTGGGTGAAAAGGATTGCGGGGTTGGTGGGGTTGGTTGTGGCGGTTTACAGTTGGATGCAGGGAGATGCGCTGGACAAGATGCTGGCGATTGAAGAGGCGATGGTGATCCAAAACCTGGCTATCGGCACGAGCGCTGTTCAGAATCTTACCCTCGCAAGGTTTGATTAGGCTGATCAGGGCCTTTATTCATCGCTTGGTATCAACAGGGCCTTTTTGCAGCAGATCTATGACCGGCGCGGCCGGCTGCCGGATCAGATGGTTTCCTCACTGATTCTCACCGTGGCAAAATATCAGAAGGCGTCCGAGATTTCACAAAATAAAAAGTTTGACCAGGTTTTCGGCAAAGATGTTATGGATTTTATGAGCAGGGTTGAAAAGGCGGGAAATGGAAAGGCAAACTAAACCCGAAACGGAAACAACGGGCTATCTGAGTTTTGGTGAAAGGATCAGATTTGATAAATTAAGAGCCTTAGGTTTTACCCGAAACACGCAACATTCAAAGGGAAATAACCATGACAAAAAAAATCGTGATGATCCACGGCATGTGGGGAGGTGGTTGGTATTGGGAAAACTTCAGAAATTTCTTTGAAGATAAGGGCTTTCAATGTTACACCCCAACCCTCCGGCATCATGATGTCGATCCGAAAGATAAGCCTCCCTCCGATTTGGGTTCCACCAGTCTGCTCGATTACGCCCAGGATCTTGAGAAGTTTGTTCGTAACTTAGATGAAAAGCCAATCATCATGGGGCACTCGATGGGAGGGCTATTGGCCCAGATTTTAGGCGCCCGTGGATTAGCCAGTGCGCTGGTCCTGCTGACGCCAGCATCCCCAAGCGGCATATTCGCGTTGAAATTCTCCGTCATAAAAAGCTTCTGGAGCGCCCTTACCACATGGGGGTTCTGGGAAAATCCCACACGCATTCCTTTTGAAGCTGCTGTTTATGCCACTATGCACCTGCTCCCTGAAAATGAGCGCAAACCGCTTTATGACAAGTTCGTATATGAATCCGGGCGGGCGGCCTGTGAAATCGGGTTTTGGTTTTTGGACCCAAAGGGCGCGGCAAAAGTTGACGAGAACAAAGTCAACTGCCCGGTTTTGGTGATTGCAGGCTCCGAGGACAGGATTACGCCGGCATCTGTCGTCAAAAAGGTAGCCAACAAATACAAAACGGTTGCAACATATAAAGAATTTGAAAATCACGCACACTGGATAATCCTTGAAAATGGTTGGCAAAATGTGGCGGCGCTTGCATCTGACTGGATTTGCAACAAATGACTCGGGAGTTGGGGACCGGCAGGCGCGGATTCAGTGGATGAGGTTTAGGAAATGACCGGCATTTTAAGATATGTATGGCAAATTTTGCGAAAGAGCCATGGGCTGAGGGTTGTGAAATAAAAAATAATTTGCAAACAATGTCAGTTCTTATGCGGGAGAGAAAATACCGTTTTTTTAAGGTCTTTGTCATAATCCTGATTTCAGCAATGTCAGGCGGCTGTGGATTGCCGTCTTATGTAACAGTTTAGTCCCTTCCCTCGAAGATGGAACAGTCATTCCCTCGATTTCTTTACGGGGTAGCGGCGTCAGAAGCTGTACAACTATGGAGACATCCATTAATGGTACACGGGCTATTTCCAGAAATCTGTAAAGAAATTTGTCGCCTTCCTTTTCTTTTGACAAGCGTGCGGGTATTCTTTATAAGCACAACAAAAATTTAAATATCGTCCAGTTTTCGAAGCAACGGCAGGGTCATCCTGCCGGGAGAATACAACCGCATGGATTTATCGCTTCAGCAAAAAAAAGCCGTTGAATATACCGGATCGCCGGCACTGGTGGTTGCCGGGGCCGGGTCGGGTAAAACACGGACCCTGACCGCCAAGGTATCTTATCTCATATCCAAAGGGTATGACCCGGCACGCATCCTGGCTATTACGTTTACCAACAAGGCCGCCGATGAAATGAAAGAACGGCTGGTGAAGCTGACCGGCCTGCCGCTGGAAAGCTTTCCATGGGTTCGCACCTATCATTCGGCTTGCTTTAAAATTCTGAAACAGCATTGTACGGAACTGGGGTACCGGCAGCCGCTGCAGATATTTGCCGAATACCAGCAGCAGAAGGTGCTTAAGGGGGTCCTGACCGAAAAGCTGAATATCGAAAAGAAGTATGTTCCCGCTGTTTTAAGCCGGATTTCTCGCGCTAAAAACTCCGGTCGGCCCGAAGTCTATCTTGATAAAAAACCGTTGGTGGCCCACATCCGGGTAGCTGAGGCCTACGCGCTCTATAATCAGGAACTGAAAAACAGCAATGCGGTGGACTTTGACGATATTCTGCTCCTGGTCCGCGATCTGCTGCGCGATCATCAGTGGATTCGCGACCGCTATCAGAAACTGTTTGCGTACATCCTGGTCGACGAGTATCAGGACACCAATAATTTGCAGGAAGAATTGACGGGACTGTTCCTTCGCAACGGCAACCTGTTTTGCGTCGGCGACGACTGGCAGGCCATCTATTCCTTTCGCGGGAGCAATGTCGGCCATTTTTTGTCTTTCCGCAGCAAGTATAAAGATGCCAAAGTCTTTCGGCTGGAACAAAATTATCGCAGCGCCGATGAAATCGTGCAGGTCGCCAATGAACTGATCGGATACAACGACAGCCGCATGGAAAAAAAATGCTTTTCAAAAAAGCAGGGCGGACGGGTAGAGCTGTTCGAGTTTGACGATGAAAAGGAGGAGGCCGGCTGGACATCGCAGCAGATTCGGTCGTTAAGAGACGGGGGGATCGCATATGACCAAATGGCGGTCCTTTACCGGACCAAGTTTTGTTCGCTTTCGTTTGAGCAGGTTTTGCGGGCACAGGGGATTCCTTACCGGATGCTGGGAGGCAAGGGGTTTTTCGAGCGTAAGGAGGTTATGGACATCAACTGCTACCTTACAGCCGCAGCCTTTGAAAAGGATGACGCAGCCTTTGAGCGCATTCTGAATGTCCCCCGGCGCGGGATCGGTCCCGGTACGATTCAGAAGATCGTCCGGCTCAAGACCGACGGGTTGAGTCTCCAGGGAGCGGCCCGGCAGGCATTGAGGGATCATATGCTGCCTGCCAAGATCGCCGCGTCGATTTCGGCGGTCCTGGACCTGCTGGATGATGTCCGGGATTTGCAGCCGGACTTGGCGGTTGCGGAGATCCTCAAACGGACCGGCTATCTGGAATACCTGAAAGCCTATTCACAGGCCAATTCCATGGAATATACCTCCCGGGAGGAGAATATCGACCAGCTGATCTATTCCGCCTCCCAGAAGGACAGCATCGTCGACTACTTGGAAGAAGCGGCCCTGATTAAGGAAGACAAGTCGGATGATGAAGACGATCCGGGTTACGGCGTCAACCTGGCAACCGTACATGCGGCCAAGGGTTTGGAATTTCAGGCGGTATTCGTTGTCGGCTGTGAGGAAAATCTTTTCCCGCACTGGAAATCACTGGAATCCGAAACCGGACTGGAAGAGGAGCGCCGGCTGATGTATGTGGCTGTAACACGCAGCGCGAAGCATTTGTTCTTAAGCTGTGCCGGTTTTCGTAAAGGCCAGTTTAACCCCAAAAGCCGGTTTCTGAATGAAATCGAGGAAGCCCTTGAAAACACAACCTAAATCAACCTAAATGATGGAGTCGTGATGTTGAATGTCTACGCAGCGGGCTGGTGCCCGCACTGTCAGAAAACCGTCGTGTTTTTAGAAGAAAACAATATTGCCTTCAATTATATCGATATTGAAGCGCAGCCGGCCGACGTGGTTGCCCGGGTTGTAGCGGCCAACGGCGGATTTGACTGGGTCGTACCAACCTTTGAATTTAACGGAAAATGGCGAAAGGGCAAGGTGTTTGATTCCCAGGAGCTGACAAAGGATCTGGCGGAACTGGGTGTCATCAGGGAATGACCGGGATCTTTAACAGGCTGTTAAAAAAGACTTCTTTTGTTTAATTTCGACGCCTGTCCATGGACATAGGGAGCCTGTTGCGCTGATCTCAAAACGCATTTTCAGAGGCGAGTTTACTCGATAATTTCCAAAACGATTCTTTTTTTTGCCTTGCCGGAGGCAGCGTTTAAAAGCGCTCTCATCGCCTGGGCTGTGCGTCCCTGTTTACCGATGATTTTTCCGATATCCGCTTTGGCCACTTTTAATTCCAGAACGGAGGTATAGTTCCCCTTAATCTCTTCAACCTTGACCTGTTCCGGGTTGTCCACGATTGACTGGGCAATGTACTTAATCAGATCTTTCATAGCTTCATCTCCCTTGTTGGCAGTCAGGGAACGGGGGGAAAATGTAGACGATTCGACTCTGCAGACTGCTGCCTGCGGGACAGCAGAGTTTGCTTCAGATGAATCCTGGAACACATGGTGCTTTATCGGATAACCCGCTCTGTTGGGGGTGATCCGACATTTCATTTTTCTACTCTTTGACCGTCAATTGGTCGAAAGTTTCAACCGGTATCGCCGGAAAGGTGTTAAATGATATGCCGGTCAGCCGGGTGAGTTTTACGGACGCCTTCATTGCATCTTCAACGCTTGGCAAGTTGACGCAAAACAGCAGATCGTATTGTCCGAGCACTGCATGCATCGCATTGACTTCGCCGTTCAGTTTTTTGATTTCATGTACCACCATTTCGGTTCTTTCAATGCTCATGGTCTTAATGGCCTCGGATGTGTAATTGCCGAACATGAAAAAAGTTGCCATGATCCACCTCCTTTTGAGTAAAAGCGGTTTTTTCCTCCTTTATGGCAGTTGCCGGAATGCCGCTCAGTTGAACGGCCGGAAATTCACCTTCGGCCGGCAGAGACTCTTTGTTTAGACAAAATGAGATGAAGGCATAGAAAATGCCATACAGGCAACATTGAATCAATTTAAGCAATAATTGAACAGGTAATTCAGACTATAAAAAATATGGTTGGACGTCAACAAGATATTGTCTGAAGGCAGCACGAAAATGGATGAGACGCTTTTTTATGAATGGATTCCAAAACTTTATTTTGAAGAAACCCCCGCCGAACGGCAAAAAGAGATAAGTCTTGAGATTTGTCGGGAGTGACCCCCCCGGAACCCTCACGGCAGGTTCTTGACTGTTTCCAGAATTTGATGGGGTGAAGCTGCGATGAAATCGGCTCCGGCTTCAATCAGTTCGTTTTGTCCGCCAAAACCGTAAGTAACGCCCAGGGTGAGGATGCCGTGTTTTTTCGCCCCGAGGATATCGTAGCTGCGATCTCCGACCATCAACGTGCAATCGGCTGCTATCCTTTCGTTCCGGAGTATATGGGAAATCAAGGCGCCTTTATCGGTCAAGTCCCCGTTTAGTTCGCTTCCATATACCCCTTTAAAAAAGCGCATAAGATCAAAGTGCGCCAGGATGTCGCGGGCAAAGACAGCCGGCTTTATGGTCGCCACAAACAGAATAACCTCCTGTTTGCATAGCTCGTCCAATATTTCCGGGATTCCCGGGTAGACTTCATTTTCAAACTTGCCCACGGCATTGAAGCGTTCACGATAAAAGGACAGTGCGGTTTCCGGCAGGCCGGTATCCGGCGGGAGCAGTTTTCTGAAGCTTTCCAGAAGCGGCGGGCCGATGCACCACAACAGATCATCGGCTGACGGGACCGGCCGGGCGAGTATTTTCATGGCGTATTGAATGGATCGGGTAATTCCCACCTTGGGATCGGTCAGCGTTCCATCGAGATCAAACAGGATATTTTCAATTTTCATCTTTTTCGGTTCCCCTTGGTTTTTCTCCTGTCCTTGCCGCTGCGTCGATCCTTTCCACTCTTGAATAGCATGAATGACCTCCTCTTATGTAGCTCTCGTTTTCGCTGTTTGTAAATTCATGCCAAAGTGCAAAACACGGATTCAAGTAAATTATAAAGAACTACAGGGTCAAACGGACCGGGAAAAAGGAACATCGGGGTCGGGTAGGGGTGTATTAACGGCCAGGTGAACCGTTGGTTCGCTGCCGTTGTTCCAGTTGCGATGCGGCACACCGGCAGGAAAGATGATGAGTGAACCGGGGCCGCAGTCATATTTTACGGACTCAATTTCAATGCTCATTGTGCCTTTGAGAATGTAGAATATCTGATCAACGGTGTGAATGTGCATGCCGGCCGGTGATCCGCCGCCGGCGGGGGTTTTGATGCAATTGATGCTGCAGTTTTTAGCGCCCGAGTCATGATCGAAGAGTTTTTGGACCTGACGTTCATCTGCGCTGCTGTTTTCAATAGCCGTGAAATCAACTTTGCGTACATACTCCATGGGGATCCTCCTTTTTTTGATGATCCGGGGTATATGAAAGCGGCGCCGGCGAGTCAAGAAAAAAGAGGGAGGAAAAATGACAGGATCCGTGCTTGACGTTCGCCTGCATTTGTCATAGGGTACGCGACTTTATGAATCATTATGGATTACCCCCATCTCAACGGGTGATTCGATGTGGCTTCAAGGGCACAGGAGGTCCGGCCGGATTCCATGCGCCTGAAAAATTACAAAGGAAGTGTGTTTTGCGCAAGCCTTTTTATGGATGGATTATTGTCGGTGTTTCATTTTTGATAGGCGTTACGGAGGTGGGCGTCTTTCAGAATATTTTGTCCTTATTCATGAAGCCGATGGCCCAGGATTTCGGCTGGAGTCGGGCCGCCTTTACCGGGGCGATTGCCGTCGGTTCCCTTTGCGGGGGACTGATATCGCCGTTTGTCGGTCCGATTCTGGACCGGTATGGACCTCGGATGGTCGCCTTCTGGGGGATTGTCGTTTTCAGCATGGGACTGTCCGCCCTGATGTTTGTCAGGCATCTCTGGCAGTTGTATCTGTTTTTCGGGGTGTGCCGGATGATTTCCGTCGGAATGCTCAGCCTGGTGGTAACGGTTTCGGTCTCCAACTGGTTTGTGCGCCAGAGGGGCCGGGCGCTGGGGATTACCTGGATCGGCGAACGAGTCGGCAGCGCCCTCCTGCCGGTGTTGATTCAGTTTCTGATACTGGCTTATGGATGGCGGATGGCCTGGGGCGCTCTGGGGGTGGTGGTGTTCCTGATGTCCGGCATCCCCACCCTGCTCTTCCTGAGGCGCCGGCCCGAAGATATGGGGCTATTTCCGGACGGCGCGGCGCCGGTGTCTGCAGATAAAAAGACGGAGGGCCCGGCAAATGTCGATGAACGCAGGGAAGGCCCGGTTGAAGCGCCGGAACCGGTCTGGACCCGTGAACAGGCAACTCATACCAGGGCTTTCTGGGTGCTGACCCTGTTGACCTGTCTGATCCCATTTTTACAGGCGGGCATTAATTTTCATGTCTACCCGTTTATGACGGACCAGGGGTTCAGTCAGAAGACCGCCGTCTGGGTCCTCAGCACCATGGCCGCCTTCGGCGCGCTGGGATCGGTCACCTGGGGGATGCTGGCCGATAAGGTCCGTATTCAATCGCTCCTTGCAGTCAATGCCTTTGGGAGCGGGCTGATATTTCTGCTGTTTTTCTGGATGGTCAGCTTTAAACCGGCCGACGGGTTCGGTGTCGGAATCGTCTTTTTTCTGGCGGCGATTCACGGGCTCCTACACGGCGGCAGGAACACGGTTATTTCCGTCATCTGGGCGGTATTTTTCGGCCGCACGGCCCTGGGCAGCATCTACGGCTTTTCGATACCGTTCAAATCCGCCGCCAATGCCTGCGGGCCGATTTTTGCCGCAATCTGTTTTGATCTGTCCGGGAGCTATGCATTTCCGTTCTACTTATTTGTGGCAATTTTCCTGATTTCAGGGGCGATCAGTATCCGGATGAAACCGCCGCAACAACTCCGCCGGAAACTTTAAGCCAAGCCGGAATGATAAATTTTACCGGCTAACGGTCTTGCTTCCGATTTGCGCCCGCTTGACCAAACGGACACACATAGACGCACATTCCGCAGGTCCGCGCTCCCGTAACCTTGTCTTTAAGATGCCGGCGGTAATCGTCACAGCGTTGAACGATGAAACGGGCGTCCCGGTGTTCGGACGGACTAAACGGCCGGCCGGTAAAGGCTTTGGGGGGGCAGGCGTCCACGCATTTGCGGCAGTCGCCGCACCGGCCGGCCACTGGTTCCCCCGGCTTTAACATGGCATCGGTCAAAATCGTTACCCAGCGGACCCGGGGCCCGGCTGCGGGCGTTATCAGCAGACAATTCGGACCGATCCACCCCAGCCCCGACAACCTGGCTGCCAGCTTGTGTGAAAACAGGCCCTGAAATTTTTCATCGTCGATCTTGTCGGAGGCCGGGATCAGGAGCGTCCGGAAACCATTTTTGTTTAAAATGACGCTCAGATTCAGCGCGATCCGGTCTAAAGCCCGGTTGACCGTATAATAGAGGTAATCATAGGTCCGTGCCACACCGATCTCTTCATGGCGGGGAAGCTGATCGACAATGCCGTCGGCCATGGCGATGCCGATTGAGATCCCCCGGGGATAAGCAGACAGGTAATCCCCGCCCTGTTCGGTGATGGTTTCTACCGCGCCGGTCAGATCGGCCGCCCCGATAAAGCGTGCACCCATGGCAGCGGCCATATCGGCAAGCCGTTTCTGCAGTGTTTGAAGGAATGCCTGTTTCATTTTCTTTCTCCTGGTTTTATCGGGGCCGGGTCAAAGCCCGTTTTCACCGATTTGGGATGTCGTAATTGTTATGCCGCGCAAAGCGGCCCATGCATGATCAGGATTTTATATTGGAAATGATAATACCGCGTTTGTCCGATGGCGTCAAACGGCGGATATGCCGCCGGTTTTACGGATGATAAAGATCGCAATCGCACTTCGATTTCTAAAATTCCGATGAACCGCCCCGCAATGATTCCATGGCAGATAAATATTGACATGCAAAGGTAACTTTCCTATAGTTCGCAATCCAAAACATAATGATTTTTCTGAGGGTAATTAACCTCTTAACCGTTTAATACAGAAGGATAAAAAATATAAAGGAGGTGAAGTTAAAGACGCGCATTGATTTTTAATGGGAGCAGTTGTTTTTGACACCTGATCGATTCAATAATCAAACCTAAGGAGGTATTAATGACTTCAACTATTCTTTTTGCTTTAGCATGCGGGCTTCTCGGAGTTGTATACGCCGTTGTTACCGCCATGTGGGTATCCAAGCAGGACGCAGGCAATGCGAAGATGCAGGAGATCTCAAATGCGGTCAAAGAGGGCGCATACGCGTTCCTGGCACGTGAGTATAAAACCGTCGCGATCGTTGCCATCATTCTCGTTGTCCTGATCGCCGTAACGGGTCTGGGCATCTGGACGGCGATCGGTTTTATCGTCGGTACGGTCGGTTCCGCGCTGGCCGGTTTTGTCGGTATGTGGGTAACAGTCCGGGCCAACGTGCGGACCACCCAGGCTGCCAGCAAAGGGCTTCAGGCCGCCCTCGGTCTGGCCTTCAAGGGCGGCTCGGTGACAGGCGTTATGGTGGTCGGGCTCGGCATCATCGGTCTGGCCGGGTTTTATTTTATTGCCAAGCAGTCTTCGCCTGACACGGCCTTCCACGCCCTGATCGGCCTCGGCTTCGGCTGCTCCCTCATGAGCGTGTTTGCCCGGATCGCCGGCGGCATCTACACCAAGGCTGCCGATGTCGGCGCCGACCTGGTCGGCAAAGTGGAAGCCGGGATTCCTGAGGACGATCCCCGGAATCCGGCGGTTATTGCCGACAACGTCGGCGATAATGTCGGCGACTGCGCCGGCATGGCCGCAGACCTTTATGAAACTTACACGGTTACAGTCGTTGCGGCCATGCTGCTGGCCAAGACGGTCTTCGGCGCCGGCAGCGCCTGGGTGGAATTCCCGCTGCTTCTGGGCGGAATATCCATCATTGCTTCCATTATCGGGACCTTTGCCGTAAAGCTCGGCAAAAACCAGTATATCATGGGCGCCCTTTACAAGGGGCTTGCCGTTTCAGGCATACTTGCAGCCATCACATTTTATATTGTAACGGGCTTTTTCCTGAAAGGCTCATCCGCAAAAGCTTCGCTGACGGCCCATCCCTCTTTTACGCAGATGAACGTTTTTCTGATGGCGCTGATCGGTCTGGTATTGACCGGCCTGATCGTGGCCATTACGGAATATTTTACCGCCAAGGAGTATAGCCCGGTAAAACACATCGCCAAGGCCAGTCTGACCGGCCACGGCACCAACGTCATCGCCGGTCTGGCCGTGAGCATGAAGTCGACCGCAGCGCCGGTGATTGTGATCGTTGCCTCGATCCTTTCCGCCTATGCATTAGGCGGCGGATTTTCCGGCGATGCCGCGGGCGGACTGTTTGCCATCGCCTTGTCGGCGGTATCCATGCTGTCCATGACCGGAATCGTCGTTGCCATCGACTCATACGGCCCGATTACGGACAATGCCGGCGGTATTGCCGAAATGGCGGGACTGCCGGAAGAGATCCGCAACATCACCGACCCGCTGGATGCGGTCGGAAATACCACCAAGGCGGTTACCAAGGGGTATGCCATCGGTTCGGCCGGGCTGGCTGCGTTGGTTCTTTTTGCGGAATATTCACGTTCGTTCAGTGATGTCATTCTGTTCGACCTGTCAAATCCGATGGTACTGGCCGGGCTTTTTATCGGCGGACTCCTGCCTTATTACTTCGGTTCGCTCCTCATGGAGGCCGTGGGCAAGGCTGCCGGCAGCATTGTGGAAGAGGTGCGGCGGCAGTTCCGGGAGATTCCCGGCATCATGGAATACAAGGCCAAGCCGGAATACGGCAAATGCGTCGACATCGTTACCAAGGGTGCCATCAAGCAGATGATGGTGCCGGCGCTGATTCCGGTGGTGGTTCCGATTCTGGTCGGCGTGTTCCTCGGCCGGCAAGCGCTTGGCGGGGTTCTGATCGGAAGCATTCTGACCGGGCTTTTCCAGGCCATCGCCATGACCAGCGGCGGCGGCGCATGGGACAATGCCAAGAAATCCTTTGAAGACGGCGTGACCGACGATAACGGCGTTGTTCACAAGAAGGGGAGTGACGGGCACAAGGCTTCCGTTACCGGTGATACCGTCGGCGACCCCTACAAGGATACCGCCGGTCCGGCCATCAACCCGATGATCAAGGTTATCAACATTGTTGCACTGTTGATTGTTCCGATGTTGTAAAAGCAGTTTACACCCTTCTCTTATTCGTTTTGCAGAAGGGATGGATACGACGAGAGCGCCCGGTGTGAAAGCAGTACGCACCGGGCGCTATTTTTTTGGAATCGAAATCAGAAGGAGGGCGAAGGGGTTGACGGGGAATAAGGGGTATAGTAGGCTGCGGCACTTGATTGCGACATGAAAGGACGGATTATGAAGCTTGCCGAGAGAATGAACCGCCTGAAAAAGGAAAGCGCATTTGTTGTATTTGCCAAGGCCACCGAACTTGAGCGCCAGGGCCGGGACATCGTTCACCTTGAAATCGGCGATACGGATTTTAATACGCCCCGAAACATTATTGAAGAAGCTTATGACCGGATGAAAAAAGGGCATACGCATTACTGCCCGTCTGCGGGCATTCCGGAACTGCGCCAAGCCTGCAGCGAATGGCTGGCAAGCAGCAACCGGGGGGATTATCTTCCCCGGGAGATCGTGGTGGGGCCGGGCGGAAAGTCTTTTCTCTATTATGTCATCATGACCCTGACCGGACCCGGGGATGAGGTGATTTATCCGGACCCGGGTTTTCCGGTGTACGAATCGGTGACGCGCTACGCCGGGGCCAAGCCCGTGCCGCTGCCGATGCTGGAGGAAAACGATTTCCGGTTTACGGCCGAAGATCTGGCCGGCCGTGTGACCGATCGCACCCGTCTCATTATTCTGAATTACCCCCACAACCCCACCGGCGGCACCCTGACCCGGGCGGAACTCGATGCCATTGCGGAAATTGCCGTTAAAAAAGACATCGTGGTGTTGTCCGATGAGGTATACGCCCACATGCTGTTTGAAGGCGAGCACATCTCCATTGGAACCCTGCCGGGGATGCGTGACCGGACTATCCTGCTGGAATCATTTTCAAAGACTTACGCCATGACCGGCTGGCGCATGGGATTTGCGGCCGCCCCCGTCTGGCTGGCCGAGCCGCTGACACAGCTCATTACCAACTCGGCCAGCTGCGTTCCGCCCTTTGTACAGTATGCCGGCGTCAAGGCGCTGCGAGGGGACCAGGCTGAAAGCCGGGCCATGATGGCGGATTTTAAAAAGCGGCGGGATTTTTTCATTGCCGGGCTCAACCGGGTACCGGGGATTTCCTGCCAATCACCGGCGGGAGCTTTTTACGCATTTCCGAATGTCAGCCGGCTTCCGGTCAAGGCAGAGGCTTTTGCCGACTACCTGCTGGAACACTCGGGCGTGGCTACGCTTCCGGGCTCGGCCTTTGGCGCCCATGCCGCCAATCATCTGCGCATGTGCTTTGCCACCAGCGTGGCCAACCTGGAAAAAGCCATTGAACGCATCGGCCGGGCGGCGGCAGAGATCGGAAGATAAAACAGTATTCGGATTTCGAATTTTATCCGATGGCATTTGCGGAAATCATGTCCTCTTGGTTTAGACGAAAGACAGCCCTCCTGGTCTCGGATATTTACTTGGAACATTTCCGGCAAAACCCGATAAACTCAAGCCGGTGACCGGTGATTTGATAATCGGTGGACCCGGCCAGCGCATCTTCAACCTGCTTCAGGGGACCGATGCAGAGGTCGTCCACCCGGGCGCAGCGGATGCAGCGGATATGGTAATGGCTTTGGGCGTTGCCGTCGAACCGTTTCATGGCGCCGCCGATTTCAATGTGCTGGATTTCACCTAGCCGGGTGAGAATTTCCAAATTCCGGTATACCGTTCCGAGACTGATGTGCGGCAGCCGCTTTTTTACCTTTTCATATAATTCGTCAGCGCTGGGATGTGTCTTGACTTTCCGGAGTTCTTCCAGAATGACCTGACGCTGGCGGGTCATCCGCAGGTTCTGGTTTTCAAACCGTCCGGTTTTTTTTAACGATATTTTTTTCAAAACAGGGCCGATATCCTTCTATTTGGTTTGTGACTAAGTTGAACTGGGTTCCCTGTCAAGGGTTAATCGCCTACCGCCTCCCTTCCCAGCCGGGGGCAAAAAGGGGGGATCAGCATGTTCAGGTTCAGCGCCGGTCAAGGGGCGTAAATTCGCATTCTTCCGGCCCGCAGTATTCACCGATGTATTGAGATTCCGGCCGGTATAAAACAGGCTTGGGCGCGGCATCCGCAAAGTGCTCTTCCAGCACATGGGCGGTCCATCCGGCGATTCTGGAAATAGCAAAGACCGGCGAAAACAGATCGATGGGGATCCCCATGCTGTAAAAAAGGGAGGCGCTGTAAAAATCGACGTTCGTGAAAATATCTATGCCTTTATGTTTTTTAAAGGCTGCCTTGGCTTTTTTTTCCAATTGACTGGAAATTTCATACCACTGGGGCTGGCCGGTGCGTTCCCCCATTTTTTGGGACATGGGCGCCAGGATGAGTGCGCGCGGATCGTCTACCTTGTATACCGCGTGGCCCAGTCCGAAAATAAGCCGGCCGGCGTCGAGTTCCTGCCGGATGTAATCTTCGATCTTATCAACTGAGCCGATTTTCAGGAGCATCTGCATTACCCGGGCATTGGCGCCGCCGTGCAGCTCACCGGAAAGGGAGCCGACCGCGGCGGAAACCGCCGCATACATGTGCGCCCGGGTCGACGCCACCTCCCGGGCGGCAAAGGTGGAAGCGTTAAAGGTGTGTTCGGCATGCAGGACCATGCCTACATCGAAAAACCGGGCGGTTTCTTCATCCGGAACTTTCCCCTTCAGCATATAAAGGAAATTGGCGGCGTGGCTCAGTTCCGGCAGTGGTTCGAGGGGTTCCCGGCCGTTGCGGATTCTGTCCCAGGCGGCTATCAGGGTGGGGAGCTTTGCGACCAGGCGGATGGCGATTCTTAAAGAGGCTTTCCGGGAGCGATCCGCCAGATCCGGATCGTGATGCGCCAACAGGGATACCCCGGCCTGAAGAATGTCCATGGGAAGGGCCGTGGCTGGCCGGGTTTTCAAGGCGGCGATCAATTCCGGAGAGATCGGACGCTCTATGGAAAGTGCCTGTTTGATTTCCCGAAGCTCATTTTTATCCGGCAGTTTTTCATATAACAGCAGATAGGTGATTTCCTCGAAACTGGCGTCGAGTGCCAGGTCCTTTACCAGGTATCCGCGGTAAATCAGCTTGCCGGTATTGCCGTCAACGTCGCTGATTCGGGATGTGGCTACGGTAAAGCCCCGCAGACCGGTGTTTAAAATCGGACGACATTCTTCCATAAGTCACCTCAACGGTTTGTGAATTCCAAACAGATGTCGAAATCCGGATATTCCCGAATTGCTGTTCATTCCTATTACTAAAAATGAAATCAGTCCAGTAAAAAGTCAAGTTTGACGGTTAAAATTTAAAAATGTCCCCGGTTGTAAATTGAATTTAAAAGTGCTAAAAACAAAAGCATGTATGTTGCGGGAGTTTTTCCTGCAGGCCGCTGCCGGGATTCCTTCCGGCTTTCCTTGTTGTTTTTATCACTAACAGGCGCTCGCCTGGAAGCAGCAGTTGGGTATCTGGGTTGCAGCAGGTGCGGATCATGACGAAGCAAAGGTCCCGGATGATATCGGTCAGGATTAAAAAAGGTTATGATTTGAACATTGCCGGTCGGCCTTCCATGGAAACCGAGACAGCGGCTCCTCCTGCCCGGGTGGCGGCACTTCCTGAAAGAATACCGTTTGTAAGGCCCAAACTTCGCGTTAAAGCCGGCGACCGCGTCAAGGTGGGGTCGGTCCTGTTTGTCGACAAACGCAATCCTGAAATCAAATTCCTGTCTCCCGGCGGCGGCAGGATTGAAAAGATAGACCTGGGGCCCCGCCGCGTCATCCGGGAAATAGTCGTTGTCCTGGACGCGGATGAAACCCATGAGGGCTTTGATACCGTTTCTGAAGCCGCCCTTGACGGTATCGACCGGGATGAACTCGTCCGGCGATTGGTGGACGGCGGGCTCTGGCCCCTGATCCGGGCCCTGCCGTTTCGGGACATTGCCGGGCCCAAGGACGTTCCGCCGGCCGTCATTGTAAGTATCGGCAACTCGCAGCCGTTTCATCCCCAGCCGGAAATTTATTTAAAGGACAAGGCCGATCTTTTTAAATTCGGCTTAAAGGCGATTCGGCGACTGGCGGATGGAAACGTGCAGGTATCGATATCCGGCTCTCGCCCGCAGCTGCAAACGGACCTTGACGGGTTCATTACCCACCGTACCATCGGCAGACATCCGGCCAACGATCCCGGTGTGCTGCTTTACCATACCAAGAAATCGGCGGTGGAAAACCGAACGTGGTTTATCGACGGCCAGGACCTGCTGCTGATCGCAGCGCTCCTTAAAACCGGCCGATATCCGACCGAGCGGACAGTGGTGGTGGCCGGCAGCCGCGCGCTTGAAAAAAAACATCTGCGGACGCGGCTGGGCGCGCCGCTGGCCGATCTGGTCAAGGGGGATATCCGCAAAGGGGACAGCCGCCTGATAGCCGGCGGGGTGTTGACCGGCTACAGCACCGAACCGGAAACGTATCTGGGATTTTATGAAACCGCCCTGGCGCTGGTGCCCTTGGGGGATGCGCGCGAGTTTCTGGCGTTTGTCCGGCCCGGAATAAACAAGCCTACCTATTCCAGAACATTTTTATCGGCCTTGAGCAGGGCCGATTTGGAAATGAACTGTAATCTGCATGGCGGCCTGCGGGCCTGTATCGCCTGCGGGCATTGCATGGATGTCTGCCCGGTGGAGATATTGCCGCAACTGACCTATAAGTGTATTCTGGCCGGCGAGGTGGAGGAGTCCCTGGAGCACGGCCTGCTGGATTGCGTGGAGTGCGGGCTGTGTTCATATGTCTGCCCCTCTAAAATCGAACTGTTTGACACGTTAAAGACGGCCAAGGCGGCTTATTATAAAGAGATTTCCTGAGGATGGATGGCGCGGAATGCAGGTAATTAAGAATATTTTCAATTCGCAGCGCGCGCACTTCAGCGCCGGCGGCAGGTTTGAAAAGTATTACCCCTTCTTTGAGGCGATGGAGACGATTTTTTTCGCTCCTGCCGACACCACCGCCGGAGGACCGCATGTGCGCGACAGCCTCGATGTCAAACGCTATATGACCATTGTCATTGCCGTCCTGATCCCGCCGCTCCTTTTCGGCATTTACAACGCCGGCTACCAGTCCCGCCTGGCGGCGGGACTTTCCCCGGATTTTACCGCGGTATTCAGCAGGGGCCTGTGGATTGTCCTGCCGTTGGTACTGGTATCGTATGCCGTGGGGTTTTTCTGGGAGATTTTATTTGCCGTAAAAAGAAAGCACGCCATCAGCGAGGGCCTGTTTGTCACGGCCATGCTGTTTCCGCTGACGCTGCCGCCGACAACACCGCTGTGGCAGGCCGCCCTGGGGATTTCTTTCGGGATCGTGATCGGCAAGGAACTGTTCGGCGGGACCGGCCGTAATTTCCTTAATCCGGCCCTGACCGGCAGGGCCTTCCTCTTTTTCGCCTATCCCGGCAACATGTCCGGCGATGCCGTCTGGACGGTGATCAGCGGGGCAAAGGACGCGGTGGTCGACACCTTCAGCGGGGCGACCCCCCTGGCGCTGGCCGCCCTGACGGAAAACGGGAGCGTGGCAGCGGCCCTGTCAAAGGCCGGCTATTCTTTTGCGCGGCTTTTCTGGGGTCTTTATCCCGACAGCATCGGGGCGTCATCGGCCCTGCTGTGTCTGGTCGGCGCAGTCATTCTGATGGTCATGGGGATTGCCAACTATCGAATCATTGCCGGCGACGTGCTCGGGGTGCTTTGTACCGGGTTTCTTCTGAACCTGGCGGCATCCGAGTGTTCAAGCCCGTACCTGTTGCTGAACCCCTTTTATCATCTGGTGATGGGCGGCGCCGCCTTCGGAATTGCCTTTATGACCACCGATCCGGTTTCCGCCCCGGACATGAACAGCGCCAAATGGATTTACGGGTTTATGATCGGCGCCCTGACGGTTTTGATCCGGGTGTTCAACCCCGCCTTTCCCGAAGGGATTATGCTGGCGATCCTGTTTATGAACCTGTTCGCGCCCCTGCTGGACAGCATCGTGGTGCGGCTGAAATTAAAAAAACGGGTGCCGAATGTCTGACGGATTCAAGACGGTAATTTTTGCCGCTGCCTTGTGTCTGGTCTGCAGCGTCCTCCTGACGGCTGCTTCGAGCGGGCTGAAGCCGTTTCATCAGACCAATATCATGCTGGACAAGCAGAAAAATATTTTAAAATCGGTCGGGCTGATTCAAGACGACGAAAGTTATTCCTCAGCTGAAATTATCAGCCGGTACAATCAGAACATCAGAGCCCTGTGGGTCAATCCGTCCGGCCAGATTGTTGCGGAGAAACAAAGGGGGGAATCGGATCTGCCGGTTTACCTGTACCAGCAGGGCGAAGCGATCTCGGCTTATATCCTCCCCATCCATACCCGCGGGCTGTGGGGTCGGATCAACGGGTATCTGGCGATCCAAAGCGACGGCGTAACCATTTCCGGTTTTACGGTCTACAGCCATTCGGAAACTCCGGGACTGGGCGGCGAGATCGAAAAACGCTGGTTTCAGAAAAATTTTATCGGTAAGAAAATCGTGGATCGTTCCGGCAATTTTGTTTCCATTGCCGTTGCCAAAGGCGCGGTTGAAGAAAGAATCCCCGCAGAGCGGCAGGCCCATTATGTTGACGGGATCAGCGGCGCAACCCTGACCGGAAAATTTTTGTCAAGCGGATTAAAGGAAATCCTGCTTCAGTATGAACCGGTATCCATCAATTTCAGAAAAAACATCATCGGTAAAACCCATAAGGTGTCGGAATGAAGCTGACTCACAGCAAGTCATTTAAAATTCTGACGGAACCGCTGCTGGCCAATAATCCGATCTCGAACCAGATTCTGGGGATCTGTTCGGCCCTGGCGGTGACGGTGCAGTTAAAAACGGCCATTGTCATGAGCCTGGCCCTGACGTGTGTGGTGTCGTTTTCAAATCTGTCGATCTCGCTGCTGCGAAACCTGATCCCCAAAAATATCCGGATTATCGTTGAAGTCGCCATTATTGCCACCCTGGTGATTCTGATCGATCAGATCCTGCGTGCCTTTCTCTATGACATCAGTAAACAGTTGTCGATTTTTGTCGGCCTGATTATCACCAACTGTATCGTCCTGGGACGGGCGGAAACATACGCCATGGTCAACCCGCCGGGGTATTCCTTTTTAGACGGCGTCGGCAACGGCCTGGGCTACAGCTCGGTTTTGATCGGGGTCGCCTTTTTGCGGGAACTTCTGGGGTCCGGAAAACTGCTGGGGATCCAGGTTATCCCCCTCTCGGTTTACGAATTCGGATACCGGGACAACGGTTTGATGCTGCTGGCGCCCGGAGCTTTTATTGCCATCGGGCTTTTTGCCTGGCTGCAGAATACATGGAAAAAGAAATAGCAAGGGTCGATTAATGGAAAACCTGATCAGCATTGCGTTAGATTCCGTCTTTGTGGGAAACATCCTGCTGGCATATTTTCTGGGGATGTGCTCTTTTCTGGCGGTTTCCAAAACCATGCGGACGGCGGCAGGGCTCGGATTTGCGGTGGTCTTTGTCTTGTCCATCACCGCCCCGGTCAACTGGTTGGTATACCGGGGGCTGCTGGCGCCCGGCGCTCTGGCATGGGCCGGATTGCCCGGTCTGGACCTGAGCTTTTTAAAATTTATTTTATTCATCGCGGTCATTGCCGGCATGGTCCAGGGCGTGGAGATGATCATCGACCGGTATTCCCCGGCGCTGTATACGGCCCTGGGGGTGTTTCTGCCGCTGATAACGGTTAACTGCGCCATTTTGGGAGCTTCACTCTTTATGGTTGAGCGCGAATACACCTTCATTGAATCGGTGGTTTTCGGGATCGGTTCCGGCACCGGCTGGATGCTGGCGATCGTTTCAATGGCGGCCATCCGGCACAAACTTCGTTATGCCGATATCCCCGAAGGGCTGCAGGGTTTCGGGATCAACATGATCGTGACCGGCCTGATGGCCATGGCGTTTATGCTTTTTTCAGGCATTACCCTGTGAGGTGTCTGCGGGACTGCCCTTTCATGCCAAATCCTGCAGTTGCAGCAACAGAATAAAGTTTGGAGTACGGATTGATTTATTTTGTCAGCACAGTCGTTTTCTCCGGTGTGGTGCTCACCTTGGTGGGAATCCTCCTGTTCCTCGAGTCCAAGGTCGTTATCAAGGGCAAGCGCACCATCGTCATCAATGACGATCAAGAAAAGAAACTGCGGGTGCCCGGCGGCATCACCCTGCTGTCGGCTCTGCTGCGAAACGACATTCTACTCCCGTCGGCCTGCGGCGGCAAGGGCACCTGCGGCACCTGCAAGTGCCGGGTGGACGAAGGCGGACGGGACGTTCTGCCCACCGAACTGACTCACCTCAACCGAAAAGATCGACTGGGAAACATCCGCATTGCCTGTCAGGTCAAGGTCAAAGAGGACATGAAAATCCGGGTGCCGGAAGAGATTTTCAGCCTCAAAAAATATCGGGCCAGCGTGGTTTCCAATACTAATGTCGCCACTTTTATCAAAGAGCTGGTTTTGCAGCTCGAACCGGGCGAAAATCTGGACTTCAAGCCCGGGGCATACGTCCAGATCGATATACCGGAGTACGAACTGTCCTATGAACAGATCGACGTGGCCGAGCAATACCGTGCGGTCTGGAAGAAATTCAATTTGTGGGAACTGCAGGCCGTCTCCCGCGAACCGGTCAACCGTGCTTACTCCCTGGCAAACCCGCCTTTTGAAAAGGATATTTTAAAATTTACCATCCGGATTGCGACCCCGCCGCCTAAAGCGGCCGATATTCCCCCCGGCATCGCTTCTTCTTACATATTCAATCTCAAACCGGGAGACGCGGTGGTGCTGAGCGGTCCCTACGGCGAATTTTTTGTCAAGGAGACCGAGAGAGAGATGTGCTTTGTCGGCGGGGGGGCCGGTATGGCGCCGCTTCGCAGTCAGATTCTGCACCAGCTGCTGACGCTGAAGACCCGGCGGAAAATAACGTTCTGGTACGGTGCCCGGTCCAAACAGGAAATGTTTTACGATGATGAGTTTAAAGGGCTGGCGGATAAATTTGAGAATTTTTCCTATTATGTGGCGTTATCGGAACCGCAACCCGAAGACCGGTGGCAAGGGATGACCGGCTTTATTCATCAGTGCCTCTATGACCACTACCTCAAGGACCATGAGGATCCCACCGAAATAGAATATTATATCTGCGGTCCGCCTCCCATGTTGAAGGCCGTCAAAGACACGCTCTACAACCTGGGGGTGGAATCGGAGATGATCGCATATGACGATTTCGGCTGACCTGCCGGACTTATGCTATAAAAACATTTTCTCAGCCGGCCTTCTTTCCGGCACGTACTCGTGCGGAATTTTACCTTCGTTCCATTCCTTTGAGACGTACAGACTGCAATAGCAGGAGCCGAATTCCATAACATCCGGGGTCCGATAAACACAGGGGCAGATGATATCCCGGTCATTTTCGCGGCTGCCGGATGCCAGGCGGCAGGGACAGACCATGTAGCCGTAGCGTTCTTTGTTGACCAGCAGGCCCTGCAGCAGTTCAAATACCTTCTCCATGTCGTTATTAAAAAAGTATCCCTTGGGTTCCTGGACCTTTTTCAGCATTTCATACAGTTGTTGTGTATCCATCAGAGTCCCAGCGCCTCCTTGATTTCTGATTCCTTATACCCGACGATTACCTTATCGCCGATGATGATGGTGGGAAACGAACAGCGGGGATTAAAGTTTTTGACATCCTGCAGGATGGCGGCCCGCTCTTCGCCCTGCAGCTGGTCGACATCAATAAACTCATATTTGATTTCACACTCGCCTAAAAACTTCTTGGCCGCTTTGCAGTGGCCGCAGGTGCTGAGAGAATAGACCTTTACGGATTTTTCGGACATGGCGGGTTCCTTTCTTGGTCGGTATTCGGGTTTAAATCTTTGGTTCGTTCAAACCGGCAGATCGAACTCACATGCCACCATAGCAAAGGGGGCCGGAATTGTAAAGGCGCCGCAATCGGCCGTTTTTTCTTGACCGTCCATTTTTTTAGCGAAAAGACGCTTCGCCCGACTTGACAAAAGAATCCGGTAACCTTAGTATTATCAGTAATGATTATCAATATGGGCTCTTGATACAATCCTTAAATAAAATATTAAATTGACACATGGTGGCATCCACTGTAACCTGATCATCATCAGGATTTCTGACCGGCCGGTCGGTCTTTGGCTGTTCTATTGAAGTTTTAATCTTTTTTAACCTGATAATCATATAAACCTTTCCACGAAGGGAGGAAAAATGGAAAAAAAAACGACCATCTCCGAAAAAAAGGAAAAGGAGATTGCACCGAAAGATCTGACCATATGTGACGCCACGGCCCAGATGATAACGAAAGCCCGCATCGACGGGGTGTCGTTGTCCTTTGATCGGGCGGCCGATATGAAGGCGTGTCCCATCGGCAAGGACTCGGCCTGCTGTAAAAACTGTTTTATGGGACCCTGCCGGTTGAATTCCAAAGACCCCTATGGCAAAGTCGGTGTCTGCGGCGCCACGATCGATACGATCATGGCCCGGAATTTCGGCCGCATGGTGGCGGCCGGAACCGCCTGCCACAACGATCACGGCATGGCCATGCTGGAGCTTTTCCGGGATGTTGTCAACGGCGACATCTCCGACTATTCTATCAAGGATCCCGTCAAACTGGAAGCAGTCGCCGCCTCGGTCGGCATTGCTACCGAAGGCCGCGAGGTCCTGGATATCGCCAAGGATTTGTACCATGAACTGGAGAAAACCTACACGCAGGTGGAGGGCGAAATTCCGTTCGCCAAACGGGTGCCCCCGAAAACGCTGGAAACCTGGCGCAAGCACGGGGTAGTACCCCGAGGGGCCATGCGTGAGATCATGGAAATGATGAACCGGACCCATATCGGGGTCGACCAGGACTACCGCAACATAACCAAGCAGTGCAGCCGGACAGCGCTGGTGGACGGATGGGGCGGTTCCATGGTTGCTACTGAAATCGGCGATATTCTGTTTGGGACCCCCTCGCCGGTCAGCATCGAGGTCGATATGGGGGTTCTCAAGGAAGACCAGGTCAACATCATCGTTCACGGTCACGAGCCCAATCTGTTTGAATCCATGATTGCATCGGTGAATGAACCGACTCTGATCGAATCCGCCAAAAAGGCCGGGGCCAGGGGAATCAACCTGGTGGGAATGTGCTGTTCCGGGCTTGAAATGCTCTCACGGCACGGGATTCCGCATGCCGGCAACTTTTCGTCGACGGAAGCGGTCTTAGTAACCGGTGCGGTTGATGCCATGGCGGTGGATATTCAATGCATCCAGCAGGGGCTGGTCAAGGTTGCCGAATGTTACGGCACGCAGCTTTTTACAACCAATCCGCGCTGTAAAATTGAAGGGGCCACCCACATCGAATTCCATGAGCGTGATCCCAAATCCTGTACCGATGAAGTCGTCATCAAGGCCATTTCACGATTTAAAAATCGTAAGATTCCGCTGGTCATTCCAAAAAAGGTCAGCCGCGGGGTCCACGGCTTTTCGCATGAATATATCAACTACATGCTGGGCGGAAGTTTCCGTGCATCCTACGCTCCGCTGAATGACAACATCATCAACGGCCGGATCAGAGGGGTGGCCGGCGTAGTGGGGTGCACCAATCCCAGGGTCAAGCAGGACTGGGTGCATGTGGAACTGGTAAAAGAACTGATTAAAAACGACGTCCTGGTTGTTCAGACCGGATGTTCGCAGGTCGCGCTGGCCAAAGCCGGCCTGACGACGCCTGAGGCCGCGATTCTGGCCGGCCCGGGCCTGCGCGAAGTCTGCGAAACCGTGGGGATGCCCCCGGTTCTGGGCCTGGGAGCCTGCGTCGACAATACCCGGATCCTGATCGCCTGCTCGGAAATGGTGCGGCAGGGCGGTCTGGGATCCAGCATTGCCGACCTGCCGGTTGCCGGTGCCGCGCCTGAATACATGAGTGAGAAAGCCATCGCCATCGGGCAATACTTTGTGGCTTCCGGGGTGTTCACCGTATTCGGCGTCACCTTTCCCATTATTGAGGGGACCAAATTTCATAAACACCTGTTTGAAGAACTTGAAACGATGGGCTTCGGCAAATGGGGATTTACGCCCGATCCGTATGAAATGGCCCGGATGATGATTGCACATATCGACAAAAAGCGTAAAGCTCTCGGAATCGACAAGGCCAGGGAACGTGTCCTTGTCGATATGGCCACCCGCCGGGAGATGGAAGCGGCCTAACCCGTGCTATCAGTTTTATAACCGAAATAGAATTCGTTAAACAAAAGGGGTTCGCAGGAACCCCTTTTGTTATCTTGACTTCCACATAACATGCTTTCCCATCAGTTTTCTTCAGCAGGAAATCCAGCCGGGAGCCGTTCCCGATTTAATCTTGACAAACGTATGAAACTGAATATGCTATTAAAGATTCGAAAAAGGCAAAGATTTTTTTGTTAAAACCAAGGGTTATTTTAAAATAGGTCTATGTGAACGGAGGTTGGAGAATGAAAGTCCTGGTCAGTGACAACTTGGGTGAAGCGGGGATTGAAATTTTAAGGAAAGAAGCGGGTATAGATGTTGACGTCCAGACAGGCCTGACACCTGCCGAGCTGAAAAAAATCATCGGCGATTATGACGCCCTGGCGATTCGAAGTGCGACAAAGGTTACGGAAGACTTGTTGACGGCCGCGACCCGTTTGAAAGTAGTCGGTCGGGCTGGAATCGGCCTTGATAATGTCGATATTCCCGCCGCAACCAAACGCGGGATCGTGGTGATGAACACACCCGGCGGCAATGTGATTACGACTGCCGAACACACCATTGCCATGATGCTGGCCCTGACGCGCAACATCCCGCAGGCGACCGCGTCGCTGCGCCAGGGGCTGTGGAACAAGAAATATCTTCAGGGAAGGGAGATTTTTGACAAAACGCTGGGAGTGATCGGTTTCGGAAAGATCGGCTCAATTGTGGCGGACCGGGCCAGAGGGTTAAAAATGAGGGTAATCGTCTGCGATCCGCATGTCACTCCCGACCTGATTGAAAAGGCCGGGTTTGAGTGTGTTTCCATGGATGAATTGTATCGCCGATCGGACTATATTACGGTCCATGTGCCCAAACTGAAGGATACCGTGGGGTTGATCAATAAAAAAGCGATCAGCCGGATGAAAGACGGGGTGATGATCCTCAACTGCGCCCGGGGCGGTATTGTGGATGAATGTGATTTGTATGCGGCCATCAAATCGGGAAAGGTCGCCGGCGCAGCTTTGGATGTGTTCGAAAAGGAGCCTCCCGGGAACTGCCCGCTGTTTGAACTGGACAGCGTTATCGGCACGCCGCATTTGGGGGCGGAGACCCGGGAGGCACAGGTAAACGTGGCCGTGGCCGTGGCCAGCCAGATTATCGATTTTCTTAAGAACGGCACCATCATCAATGCCGTAAACGTGCCGTCGGTTACCGGCGAACTGATGACAAAACTGGGCCCGTTTTTATCGCTGGGGGAACAGATCGGTTCTTTGCAAGCCCAGCTTATCAACGGACCGATAAAGGAAGCCGCCATCGAATATGCCGGCGATTTTCAGGGGCTTGACTTGACGCCGGTAACAACCGCCGTTTTAAAGGGGCTCCTGACCCGGGTAGTCAAGGACGATGTGAACTTCGTGAACGCGAAGATCATAGCCAAGGAAAGGGGTATCCAGGTAACGGAGACAACCAGTGCCAAGTCCGAGGATTACATCAACCTGATTACCGTCAAGGTGACGACAACCGAAATGACCAGTACGGTGTCCGGAACGATATTCGGTAAAAGCGATTCGCGGGTTGTTCGAATCAATACGTTCCGGCTGGAAATGGTGCCGAAGGGACATCTGGCGCTGATCCACAATTATGATCGGCCGGGGTCGATCGGAGAAATCGGCACCACTCTCGGCAAACACAATATCAACATCGGACGCATGCAGGTGGGCCAGGAAGAAGAAGGCGATCGCAATATTATTTTTCTTTGCACCGACACCCCCATTCCGGAGGAGGTAGTGGCTGAACTGCGGACGCTGCAGACAGTTAAAACCGTTACGCCGCTTGAGTTTTAAAACGAATATTCTTTGAACAGCAGACGGGAGAATAGCCATGTCAGAAGAAAAAAAAGAATTTGTCGTCAAAGACCGCAGGATTTTCGCCGGTGCCGGCAATGATCAGGAAAAATCCAAGACTGAAAAGACCCCGGAAAAGGAAAAATCCGGGGAGCAGCCTCTCCAGTCGCCGGATCAGGGCAAAACCGGGCAACCGGCCGACCGGAAATTACAGGCAGAGACAACCGCCGGGGAACCGGCCTCCGACAAGACCTCCAAGACCGAAACACAGCTGCCCGAAATTAATTTTGTGACCTTTGTGCTGTCTTTAAACGCATCCGCCCTGGTTAATTTAGGACTGGTCGAGGATCCCGCTTCCAACGCCAATGTCAAAAATTTACCGTTGGCAAAACAAACGATCGATATTCTGGGCATGCTGCAGGAAAAAACACGGGGCAACCTGAGCGCGGATGAGGAAAACCTTATCAAGCATGTGCTCTACGAGCTGCGGATGTTTTACGTCAAGGAAAAAAAATAAGTTTTTTATGGAAATGGATTCCGCGGCAACGGTTCATCCGCCGGGCGGAAAGGAGCTTCAATGCAATTTAGACCCGATCGACCCAATTTTGCCGGGCATTTTACAGTTATCGCGTTTGTGAGTATCGCCTTCTGCCTGTTGACGGTTGCGCTTGTGCCTGCCGCTGCGCCGCCCGGGCAGGGGAAGCCCTTTTTAACTCCGGCAAGTTTCAGCGATGTTGCTGAAATGGTGAGCCCGGCGGTCGTTAATATCCGCACGGTCAAAACCGTCAAGGGCGGCGGCCGGGTTTACCGTCATTTCATGCCGGGACCTTTTGAAAAGGAAGATCCTTTCCATGATTTTTTCAACAAGTTTTTCGGTGATGAACAACAGCAGGATTTTAAGCAGCGCAGCCTGGGGTCCGGGTTTATTATTGGCCAGGAAGGGTATATTGTAACCAACAACCATGTGGTCGAGAACGCCGATAAAATCAGGGTAAAATTGAAGAACGGCAATGAGTTTGATGCCGAGATCGTGGGACGGGATGCCAATACCGACCTTTCATTGATTAAGATCAGGACGGAATACCCCCTGCCGGTAGTGAAAATAGGAGATTCCGAAGCCATCAAGGTGGGGCAGTGGGTTGTTGCCATCGGGAGTCCTTTTGGATTTGAACAGACTGTTACGGCGGGAATCGTCAGCGCCAAGGGACGCGTCATCGGTTCCGGTCCTTATGATGACTTTATCCAGACCGATGCTTCGATTAATCCGGGCAACAGCGGCGGACCGCTCATTAACCTGGATGGTGAAGTGGTGGGCATCAATACCGCCATCGTTGCCAGCGGACAGGGGATCGGGTTTGCCATACCCATCAATATGGCCAGGGGAATTATCGAACAGCTCAAAACCAGCGGCGAGGTGACCCGTGGCTGGCTGGGAGTGGCCATACAGCCCATCAGTCAGGAACTGGCCGATTATTACGGCATCAAGGACGGCAAGGGAGTCCTGGTAACCGAGGTTTTCAGCGGCGATCCCGCCGAAAAAGCCGGAATCAAGCCCCGGGATATCATCCTGGAGGTAAACAGCAGAAAGGTGCAAGAAAGTCGAGATCTTACCCGGATGATCGCCAATACCGCCGTGGGCGAAACCGTGACGGTTAAAGTCCTGCGCGATGGTCAGGAAAAGATTTTCCGGGTTGTAATCGCTAAAAGGGAAGAGGCCGGATTGTCTTCCCGGCCGCCGGAGCGTAAAGATGAGGATGCGCTGGGAATCCGGGTAACGGATCTCAACCCTGAAATAACAAAACGGTTCAACCTGAAGGAACCCGATGGCGTTATCGTTGTCGGTGTCGAAGCAGAAGGCAAGGGGGGTGAAGCCGGCGTACAGGTGGGAGATATCATTAAAGAGGTGAATCATCAGGACGTTCACACAGCGGCGGAATATGCCCGTGTAATCGAGGCTATTCAGCCCGGTGAATCCATCCAGTTGTTTATCCGGCGCATGAACACCGGATTTGTCGTTATCAAGCTGGTAAAATGAAATTACTTTCACCGGCAAAGATAAATCTTTTTTTACATATTGTCGGGAAACGGGCGGATGGTTATCATGACCTGGTGACGCTGATGTGCTGCGTGGGGTTGTATGATACGGTTTGCCTTGAATTTGAGGCCCCGGAAATTTCGGTTGCCTGCGCCCACCCGTTGGTCCCGCAAGATCAAACAAACCTGGCCTGTCGTGCCGCCAAAATTTTTTTCAATCAGATTGATCGCAAGGGGGGCGTAGGGATAACGATTGAAAAGCGGATTCCCGTCGGCGCGGGCCTGGGAGGGGGGAGCAGTAACGCTGCAACCGTGCTGTCGGGATTGAACCGTTTTTACGGCCATCCGCTTTCCCGGGAAACATTGATCCGGCTGGGGGGGGGCATCGGGGCCGACGTCCCCTTTTTTATTGACCGGAAACCGGCCGTTGCAACCGGGGTGGGTGAAATCCTGAAACCCTACAACGGACTGGAGCCGTATACGGTCCTTTTGGTTTTCCCGGGGTTCAGCCTGTCGACGGCCGAGATGTTCAGAAATTTTAATTTAGGATTGACAAAGGTTGCAGAAGAAACTAATATTTTTTCTTTTAAAACTACGGGATTTGATATTCAGCGGCACCTATGCAATGATTTTGAGAAAATTGCCGAGGAAAAACATCCTGAAATCGCCGCGATTAAAAATGTTCTTTTGGAACACGGTGCAAAAGGCGCGCTGATGTCCGGCAGCGGGTCCGCTGTATTCGGACTTTTCCGGGACCGGGAAGAGGCCCGCAAGGCATACCCCGCCCTTACCCGGCATGAAGGCTGGCAGCTTTTTATTGCAGATATCATTTTATAAATCGATCCGGTTTGATATTTGGGGCGTCGTCAAGCGGTAAGACACAGGATTTTGGTTCCTGCATTCGGAGGTTCGAATCCTCCCGCCCCAGCCATGACACTTACAATCTGTAAACGGTGGTGACGCGAATGGAAGAATTTTCTGTTTTTGCGGGCAATTCCAATCCGGTATTTGCAAAGAAAATTTGTGAATTTCTCAATGTTGAACTTGGCGGCGCCAAGGTAAAAAGATTCAGCGACGGCGAGGTGCAGATCGAAATAGATGAAAATGTCCGTTCCAAGGACGTTTTTGTTGTCCAGGCAACCTGTGCGCCGGTAAACGACAACCTGGTGGAGCTGCTGCTGATGATCGACGCCTTTAAGCGGTCATCCGCAAGCCGGATAACAGCCGTAATCCCTTACTATGGGTATTCCCGGCAGGACAAGAAGGTCGCTCCGCGGGTTCCCATCAGCGCCAAACTGGTTGCGGATCTGCTGACGGTTGCAGGCGCTGATCGGATAATCACCATGGATCTGCATGCCGGACAGATACAGGGCTTTTTTGATATTCCGGTGGATAATTTATTCGCGGCCCCGGTACTCATAAGTTACATCAAGAATAACTTTAATAAGGACCTGGTGATCGTGTCCCCGGATGCCGGCGGGGTTGAACGGGCGCGGGCCTTTGCCAAACGACTGGATGCGGATCTTGCAATTGTCGACAAACGCCGGGATGCTCCCAATAAGGCAAAAGCCATGGCCGTTATCGGAGATGTTGCCGGAAAAACCGTCGTCATTCTCGATGACATGGTGGATACGGCCGGCACCCTGACTGAGGCTGCCGGCGCGCTGGCCGGCAAGGGCGCTAAAGAAGTTCATGCCTGCTGTGCGCACCCGATTCTATCCGGGCCGGCGGTCGACCGGATTACAGCATCGGAATTAAAAAGCGTTGTCGTTACGGATACGATTCCTTTAAGGAACGCAGCCGTCGACTGCGGCAAGATCAAAGTGCTATCGGTTACGGAATTGTTTGGAGAGGCGATTATCCGCTGTCATCGCGGGGATTCGGTAACGTCTCTTTTTATTTAAAATATATCACTGACAGGGAGGTTTTTTACTTTGGAGCTAATTGATCTTAAAACAAATATCAGAACAAGCCGGGGAAATGGCGCTGCAAGGGTATTGCGGAGCAGGGGGCAGATCCCGGCGGTGTTATACGGTCCGGGATCAGAACCGGTAATGCTGTCCGTCGACACGGTCGCGCTGGAGCAGGTTTTGAAAAAAAGCACGGCCGGGGAGGTTTTGGTGAACCTGACGATCCAGAATGGGGGCGCCACCAATCGTACGGCCATGATTCGTGAAATGCAGACCCATCCGGTTTCGCGGAAATTTCTGCATGTGGACTTTTATGAAATCGCCCTGGATCGTAAACTCAGGGTCGGTGTGCCCATTGTAACGAAAGGAAAGTCAAAAGGGGTTGAACTGGGCGGCATCCTGCAGATTGTCAGGCGTGAAATCGAGCTGCTCTGTCTGCCGCTGGATATTCCGGATTCAATCGAACTGGACATTACGGACCTGGATATCGGCGACGCCATTCATGTCCGCGACATTCCTTTGAAAGCGGGACTGGAACTGCCGGAGGATACCAATTTTACGGTATTGACCGTTGCCAGCCCGATGCGAGAAGAGGAACCGGCGGCGGAAGCTGAAGAAGGCGCCGAGCCGGAAGGTGAAGAAGCCGAGAAAAAAGAAACTAAATCGGAAGGCGAAGATAAGAAATAATCGGCTTTTTCCGTCGGTGAATCCTGCGGTATTTAAACCCTTTGACGGCAGTTCGTTTTTTGCCCAATCGGTTCCGGTATGACGCGAGACCTTGACATCGTCTCTTTTTCCTCCGATTTCGACACCATCCCGGGCTGGATGACGCTCAACGGGACCTGAACATGCCATCGAAACATATTCGCCTGATCACAGGGTTGGGGAACCCGGGCGATGCCTACCATGAAACCCGTCACAACGCCGGATTTCTGGTGTTGGACAGGATCGCCGAGACGTTCGCCATCGCCATGGATAAAAGAAAGTTCGATGTTGTGATGGGACGCGGATGGGTTGGAACCCGGGAGGTAATTCTTGCAAAGCCTCAAGCCTACATGAATCGCAGCGGTCCCCCTGTTTTAAAGCTTGCCAATTATTTTAGAATAGCATCCGAAGAAATGCTGATTGTGCATGACGATATCGACCTTCCTTTTGGAAGAATAAAAATCAAAGATAAAGGCGGACATGGCGGACACAACGGTTTAAAATCCCTGATGGATGCGTTCGGCGGGGGAGATTTTGCACGGCTTCGCGTCGGCATCGGGCGTTCCGAAGCTTTTACCGTTACGGATCATGTTCTGGGAAGGTTTAATACCGCAGAAAAAAAAGTCCTTGACCGGATTATCAACAGGGCCCGCGATGCAATTGTCACGATCTTCGACAAAGGCATCCGCGAAGGCATGAACACATTTAATGACCGGACGGTTATCACTTAGACCGGGGGGGGTTCGGTTGCCGGTGGTTTGTCTCTGCTCTTGCCGCCGGAACCTACAGGAATATCGTTAAAAGGGGGCGACGCGGAAGCGTTGCCCCTTTTTTTAATTGATTATCGGTTGTAAAAATGATACAAGTATCATTAGTTAAAATATTATTAAGGCACGATCAGGGGTAAAAACCGGTAAAGGTGTATATATGGCTGGAAAAATGACGCAACCAAAAGTTTTAAATTCAAAGCATAAAGCAAAAGTATTTCAAACCGGAGATCTTGCCGTTTATCCGGCTCATGGCGTCGGCCGCATTGAGTCGATTGAAAGCAGGGTGGTCAACGGAGAGAAACACAATTTCTATATCATGAAGGTCCTTGAAAACGGCATGGTTATTATGATCCCCACCAACAATGTGGAATCGGTGGGTCTCAGAGATGTTATCGATAAGAAAGAAGTTAATAAAGTTTATGAGGTGATGAAAAAGCGGGAAGACGGCGCCGGGGAGAATCAGACTTGGAACCGCCGGTACCGAGAATACATGGACAAAATCAAAACCGGTTCACCTTATGAAGTGGCCGAAGTTTTCAGGGATCTTTCCCTCCTGAAAATGACAAAAGATCTTTCTTTCGGCGAGCGTAAACTTTATGACACCGCCCAGGGCCTCCTGGTTAGAGAACTGTCAACCGCCAAAAATACGGACGAGAAAACCATTATTTCCGAAATCAACTCATTTTTTATCTCCGAAGAATAATTTTCCGCAAATGCCGACCGACCCCGGTGCTTTTAGCATTGTTGTCGATAAAATCGATGCCGGTAAGCGTCTGGATGTCCTGGTTGCCGCCAACCTTTCCGGTCACTCCCGTTCTTTTATAGCCCATCTGATAACCAGCGGCAGGATAAAAGTTCACGAAAAAATCATTAAACCGGGTTACCGGGTTAAAAGCGGTGATCAGGTCGAAGGGAGCATTCCGCCGCCGGAACCGCTGCTGTTCAGGCCCGAACCGATACCGATTGAGAGTCTCTATGAAGATGAGCAGATGATCGTCATCAACAAACAACCGGGCCTGGTGGTTCACCCTGCGCCGGGGCATTACAGCGGTACTCTGGTCAATGCGCTTTTATATCACTGTCCGACGCTGGGCGGCATCGGCGGTAAAATCCGGCCGGGCATCGTTCATCGGCTGGATAAGGATACCTCCGGCGTGCTGGTGGCTGCCAAGACCGACACGGCCCATCAACGTCTGGCCGAACAATTCAAGTCCCGCGAAGTTCAAAAACAGTATCTGGCACTGGTTTACGGTGATATCAAGGAAGACAGCGGAACGGTAACCCTTGCCATCGGCCGGCATCCAGTCGACCGCAAAAAGATGTCCACCCGCAGCCGCAAAGCCCGGGGAGCTGAAACCCGCTGGAAGGTCAGGGAACGCTTTGACTGCGCGACCCTGCTGGAACTTGATTTAAAAACCGGGCGCACCCATCAGATCCGGGTGCATTGCGCCGCCATCGGTCATCCGGTCGTCAGCGACCCTGTTTATGGAGGCCGGCGGCGTCTGGATTTGCCGGCAAGCGGGAAAAATTTTCCGCTTCAGATCAAGGCTGCCAGGCAAATGCTGCATGCCTGGCGGCTTCAATTTGCCCACCCCCTTACGGCAGCGCTCATGTTTTTTGAAGCTCCGCTGCCGGCGGATATGTTGGGTTTGCTTGAAGCCCTCCGAGATAGGTCGAAATAATATAAACCTTGAATATTTCCTGTTAGTTGGGAGAAAGGGGTCCAGGGTTCGAGGAATCAAGGGTTCAAGTGTTTGTTTTCTAACGACTTTATCAAAGCTTTAAGCATCCTCTCAACCTCCCCGATATCTCTCTGAAGTTTTCGTTGCTTTATAAATCGCCAGACATAGTTGATAGGACTTTTGCCAGACTTTTAATTCTTTGTAATTCTTAAGCATTTAATTGATCACGGTCTTCACTTCGTGGCATTCGAACCCTTTCCGTCTCAGGCGGATTTTTCACTCGAATTCTTGAATCCCTGAACCCTCGAATCCTATAGGATCACCAACTAATTTGGAGATGATCCTAAAATTTTAATTACCTGTTATAATTTAATTTAATATTTTTTATTCAATTTTATAAAAAATTTGTTGACAATCAGATTGTCGACAATTATACATTTATCCAACCTTGCCAAATAATATTTTAACCCGACAGTCATAAAATCGATGAACTATTCAAGTATTTTTGAAATTAAAAATAAAAATCTGTCCGAGCTCATTGCCGAGGAGATTCAAGATCTCATCGCCGGCGGCGTCCTTAAACCCGGCGAGCACATTGTCGAAGCCGCCATCGGTCAGCAATTTAATGTGAGCCGGGCATCTGTCCGGGAAGCGTTTAGAATCCTGGAAGCATATGGATTTGTATACAGCACCCCCCGTCGGGGCGTTACGGTTGCGGAAATATCAACGCAGGAAGCCGAGCAGACGTTTATCATTCGCGCCGATCTGGAAAGCCTGGCAACCTATTTTGCCATACAGAAGCAGGACCCGGCCGTTTTGAAAGAATTAAAGGTCATTTATGCTGAAATGGAAGCAGCCGCGGCTCGGGAAGACACCCGCACTTATCAGGAATTGAATCAGAGATTTCACGAAACTTATTATAATGGCAGCGGAAATCGCTTGCTGGCGAACATGGTTCAAGGCTTTATCCGGCAAACCAGACGGTATCAGGTTGAGCTCTTTCATACGGATGATCGCCTGAGCCGATCGCTCGAAAGCCACCATAGCCTGATCCGATTTTTTGAGTCCAACGAGCCGGAAAAAGCAAGAGACTACCGAAAGAAAACGTTGCTGAAAAATTCAAAAATATTGCTGAAAAAATTAAAACGAGAATGAGGAGTATATAATGAGGATGAATATTTTTCAGAAGATCTGCGATTCGCACAAGCTGGACTGGAAAGAGCCTGAGCTGCCTATCATTCCGGACCAGGTGCTGACGCCCGATGCAACCGCTACGCCGGTTTTTTTGCAACTGGAGGCCATCGGCATTAAAAAGATCAAACCGTTTACCGTGACCTATATGGATCATAATACTTTGCAAGTAGGCTTTCGAAACGCCGATGACCATCGCTATCTTAAGGCTGTAGCCGCCAAACTCGGAGCAACTTATTCCAAACCGGGAAACGGCATCTGCCACCAGGTTCATCTGGAAAACTTTGCAAAGCCGGGTCAAATTCTCGTGGGTTCCGACAGCCATACGCCCATGGCCGGGGCGGTGGGGATGCTCAGCATCGGCGCCGGCGGCCTCGATGTCGCTTCCGTTATGTCCGGCGAGCCGCTTTTTGTAAAAACACCGAAAGTGGTCGGGGTCAAACTGGAGGGGAAGCTGCCGCCATGGTCAGCCGGCAAGGATGTGATCCTTTACCTGTTGAAGCTTCTATCGGTTAAAGGCGGGGTGGGTAAGATTATCGAGTTTTTCGGTCCCGGCGTTGAAAACCTGTCGATATCCGACCGGGCCACGATCTGCAACATGAGTGCCGAAATGGGCGCCACCGGATGTATCTTTCCCAGCGACGGCGTAACCGCTCGATTTTTGAAAAGCTTCGGCCGCCCGGATGATTGGCAGGCGCTTTCGGGGGATGACGATGCGGCTTATGATGAAACCATTAAAATCGATCTTGGCGGCATTGAGCCGATGATTGCAGTGCCGCACAGTCCGGATAACGTCAAAAAAGTGTCTGAAGTGGAAGGGGTGCCGCTTTCCCAGGTTGGAATCGGGAGCTGCACCAACTCTTCCTTCAAAGATCTGGCCGTCGCGGCATATGTCTTGGACGGTAAAGATGTGCATCCGGATGTGGACCTGGTCATATCTCCAGGATCGCGGCGCACGGCCATGAAGATAGCCGAATCCGGCTATTTGCAGAAGCTGATGGCCGCCGGTGTCCGGATTCTGGAAAACACCTGCGGTCCCTGCAACGGAGTAGGCCAGTCGCCGGCATCATCCGGGAATTCTTTAAGAACCTACAACCGCAATTACAAGGGCCGATCCGGCACCCTTGACGCCAGTGTCTATCTGGCCAGCCCTGAAACCGCGGCCGCCTCGGCCCTGTTCGGCTGTATTACCGATCCCAGGAAGCTCGGACTGTATCCCGGCATTCCAATGCCGGAATCCTTTCCGGACAATTCCAACATGTTTATTCTGCCGGCTGAAGATCCGGAAAACGTTGAAGTTGTAAAAGGCCCCAACATCCAGCCCATGCCGCTCGGCAGTCCGCTGGAAACGCGATTGGAATGCCCGGTCAAACTCAAGGCCGGCGACAATATCACTACCGATCATATTCTTCCGGGCGGTGCGGAAATGCTGTCACTGCGATCCAATGTGCCGGCCTCGGTACCATATGTATTTAACCGGCTGGATCCCGATTTTGCGGGCCGGGTCGATACGCTGCCCAAGCAGTGGACGATTGTGGGTGGAGATAATTTCGGCCAGGGCTCCAGCCGGGAACATGCGGTCATGGTGCCGCTCTTGATCGGGATGAAAATGGTCATCGCAAAATCGTTTGCCAGAATCTTTCGGCAGAACCTGATTAATTTTGGAGCGGTTCCCCTGGTGTTTCAACACCCGGAAGACTACGACAAGATCGAAACGGATGATCGGCTGGTTATCGATGATGCAATCCATCAGCTTAAAACCGGAAAGGTTAAAGTCACCAATCAGTCGAAGAATTTTACTTTTGAAACAGTCGGCAATTTTACCGACAGGGAAAAAGAACTGATTCTGCAGGGCGGTTTGCTGAATTATTTACGATTAAAAAACATCTGAATTTAAAAAAAGGAGAAAAGGACATCATGGCTGAAAAGAATTGGAGCGGACTTGAAGACAAGGCTTTTGGATTTATCAAGATACCGCCGCGATCGATCAAGCCTCGGGACCGTGGGATCACAGTTGTGGCGGACAAGGGGCTGGGCTTAAATCAACTGGAAGATCTGCTTAATCTGGCCGGCGATTACATTGACTGGTTGAAAATCGGAATTTCCGCACCCAGGATATATTCCCGTCAGCATTTAATGGACAACATCAAGATCTGCCATAAACATGACGTCAGGGCTTTTTTCGCCGGCGATGTAACTGAAATGGCTTACATGCAGGGAGCTATCGACAAGTATTTTCAGGAAGCCCTGGATCTGGGCGCCGACGGGGTCGAGATTTCCACCGCGCAGGTTTACATGGATCTTTCCGAGAAGGCCCTGTTGGTGGGAAAAGGTGCTAAAACCGGGTTGAAAATATTCGGCGAGGTGGGCAAAAAAGGGCTGGGGGGCTGGAGTGTTCCACCCAGTTATATCAATAAGGAGATCCAAGCATTGAAAGATGCCGGCGCTTATAAAATCGTCATCCAGGGTGAGGGGGTCGTGGAAGATGTGGAAGAAATAAATGAAAAGCCGCTTTTTGAAATTGCGGCCAGGTTCGATATTCACGACTTTGTCTTTCAGGCCAAGGACAACAGGGCGCATGCCTGGCTGATTAAGAATTTCGGCCCGGAAGTCAGCATGGACATTGAAAGCAACCAGGTGGTCAACGTCGAACTGTGCCGCCGGGGAATTCGCTCGCGCGGCTTGTTTGGACTTATTTGTTCCGTCAAAGACTAATACCTGGATGCTTTTTTTTGGAGTAATGCGATGCCGACACGGATAATCAGAGAACGTTGCAATAACTGCTGCATATGCATTTTTCAGTGCGGCGGATTTGTATATGAGTATAAGCCGGAGGAACGCGGCCGGACGGTCAAAGCCGTCCGGCCGTCCGATTGCGTCGATTGCCTCATTTGCGTGGAGCGCTGTCCCCGGCAGGCCATAAAGCTCTATTTCAAAGGGGAAAAATTTTCCCTGGGTTTTGAAGGAAACATGCCATGATGGAATTCACACATGAACGCATCCATACCGATGTTTTGATTATTGGCAGCGGGGCGGCCGCCGGTATGGCCGCCCTTGAGGCGACTAAGTATAATCTTGAGGTCCTGCTGGTTGAACATGGGCGATTGGGTCGAAGCGGTTCGTCTGCAACAGCAGGCGCCGGAACCGCAGCTGCTTTCGGCCATACGGTTCTGGGTGAAAAAGGGAATCCGGATACGACTCAGCAGCATTTTGAAGATATTGTCAAAAAAGGGCGCTACCTGGGCAATCAAAAGCTCGTTCGGCTCATGGTGGATGAAATCAGAGACATTGTTCGCCATTTGATTGAAATCGGCATTCCCTATGAAATGACGACTGATGGGCTTTTTTATCAGAATCAGGGCGTCGGGCAGACTTTCGCGCGCAATTGCACGCCCAGAGGCAACGGGGCGATTGTGACCGAACTTTTGTTAAAAGAAGCAGGCTTTCGCGGGGTGACGCTTCTGGAGCGAACCCGGATCGTTAAACTATTCAAAAACAACAACCGGATTATCGGTGCTTTGGGGGTCGATGCGCATAAAAAGAAATTATACTTTATTTCGGCAAGATCGATCATCATTGCCGCCGGCAGCGCCACGGCGCTGCAAAATTATGCCAGCGCATCCTTTAAAACCAACGGGGATTCCTTCTGGCTGGCGTACGATGCCGGCGCCGATCTGTCCAATATGGAAATTCTCGAATTTTCATTTGTACCCTTATTGGATCAAAAGGCGGTTCCCTGCGGCGGAAGCACTCAACTGACCTCGAGAGGGTCGCGATTTTACAACGCGACGGGCGAACGTTTCATGGAGAGGTATAATCCGGAAACCCTGGAAAAGACCACCCGGGCGGTTTTAATCAGTGCGTTTTATCGTGAAATGAAAAACGGCCGGGGTCCGGTTTATATGGACTGTGCTTCGATTGCTCCGGAACTGTGGAGAAATTGGGAAAAAATCGGCCATCCCTTCCTGAATTTCATGAAGGCCGCCGGAATTGATTATGAAAAGGGCAAAGTCCATCTGGTGCCGGCGCTGCACTGTTTTTTGGGTGGTATTGTCATCGACCAGTGGGGACGAACCAACGTCGAAGGCCTCTATGCTGCCGGCGAAGCCACCACCGGCATTCACGGCGCCGTCCGATTGGGCGGAAGCGCCTTTGCCGAGTGTTTTGTATTCGGCAAGAGAGCAGGGGCGCAGGCTGCCTGCGAAGCCAAGAATCGTGAGCATATAGGGATAAATGCAGATGAAGCCGAATTGTATGTTAATGATCTGACCGGTGCGGACCGTAAAAACGGGGCGGCAGACTTAGCGGCCAAACTCGAACAGGTCAAGGATATGGCCTGGAAAAGTATCGGCGTGGTCCGGAATCGGCCGGAGCTTCTGAAAGGGTCAGAATTTTTTAAAGAGGTATATGAACAGTTTCCCGGCTATAATGTTCTCAATCCTGCCGAACTGAATCTTAAGGTTACCTTGAGAAACCTGTCCCTGACCGCCGTGTTATCTTCCCGGGCCGCTTTAGCCAGAGAGGAAACCCGGGGGGGACACGACCGGGAGGATTTCCCTGGGGAGAATCGGGATTACCTGGTAAATTTCGTATTTAACCGGGAAAGCCGGTTTGAATACCGACAGGAACCCATTCGGTTTGAACCGGGAGATCTGATTCCTGAATAGGACGATCTATTTATAAGCACGGTTGCGTACCCGGAAAAATGAAATAATCTCCTTGAAAAATCCCCCCACCCCCCCTGTGAAAAAGGGGCGCGAGGGGGGAATTTAAAAAGCTATCGTATTTATGAAATTACCTGCTTAGGTGCAAACAGAAGAGGAAATATCTAAATGAACCAGAGCGTTTCGCAAAAAATTGCACAATACGCCTATAATTTTCAATTGAAAGACACCCCGGCGGATATTGTCGCTAAGGCAAAAAGTATTATGCTGGACGCGATCGGTTTGTGCTTTGCGACCACGGACATGGAATATGCGGACATCTCGTATCGGCTTGTTGAAGGGTTTGGCGGGACCGCCGAATCCACCGTGATCGGAAGATCCTTTAAGGTTCCGGCGGTCTGGGCGGTTCTGGTAAATGGCATTCAGATCCATGGTCATGATTATGACGATACTCACGCGGGATCGGTGGCGCACACGGCGCCGGTGATTGCACCGATTGTAATGGCGTTGGGCGAGCGCAATAATTTGCCCGGGATTCAAATTTTAGAAGCGCTGGTTTTAGGCCTTGAATTTGATTGCCGTGTCGGCCTGGCTTCCTGCGGGGGATTTCACAAGAGGGGGTTTCATACTACCGCTCTGGCCGGCGTCATGGGAGGGGTGATTGCCGCGGCCAAAGCGCTCGGCCTGAATCCGGATCAGGTCTGTCATGCCCAGGGAATAGCCGGCAGTACCGCCGCCGGCTTAAGAGAGGCGTATCTTTCAGGCGGATCCTGGACCAAGATGCTTCATCCGGCCTGGGCGGCGCACGGCGCCGTCATGGCGGCCCTGCTGGCGCAGCAGGGCTATACCGGAACCCCGACGGTGTATGAAGGCCGTTTCGGTTTGTTTAAAAGCCACCTTCATCCCGATGACGCCGACTATTCGGCTTTGCTCGATGATCTCGGTGAAAGATGGGAAATCCGCAATATTGATTTTAAGCCATACCCGTGCGGCGTGATAAATCATGCCTTCATCGAGAGTGTTTTTAAATTGCAGCAGCAGCAGGACATGGCTATTGATGCGATCAAACAGGTTGTCTGTCACATTCATCCGGATGCAGCCCAGACCGTCTGTGAACCGATTCCCTCCAAGCGGCGCCCGGAATCCGGATACCATGCCAAGTTCAGCCTGCCGTTTGCCGTTGCCGCCGCGCTGGTGGATCGGGAAGTGTCTCTCAAGACCTTTAGCGATGCCAAGGTCAAAGATCCTGAAATTCTAGGAGTCGTTGACCGGGTGGATTTTCAGGTCGATCCGGATTCGCCTTATCCCGCCACCTATCCGGCCAGGATTGAAATCAGAATGACCGATGGCCGCGTATTCACCCACTACCAGCCCCATAACAAGGGGAGCCGGGAAAATCCGATGACGGAATCGGAGATCAGAGAGAAATTCTACAGTAATGCCATGCATAAGATCACCCGTGCGCAGGCGGATGAAATATATGACTGTATTATGCAGTTGGAAGATTTAGACGATAGTTTGATCCTCAGCCGGTATCTCAACTATTAACCGAGTAAACTGCATTCGGGCGGGGGATGCTGAAACGTAAACAAGTCATAAAACAAATGGCCAGAAGGGGGTGATGCCAGGATACTGGGTCCCTTAAACAATGGGAAGTTCTTTCTCCTCCCTTTTATAAAGGGAGGCCGGAAGGGATTTAAAAATCTTAAAGATTCTATATCACGGAGGATTAACAAATGAAATTAGCGAGCAGAGTTTTCGTTCTTTTTATCGTAATTGCTTTTTCGATTTCGGCAGCATGGGCGGCAGAATGGAAGCCCAAACAAATTGAAATCGTCATGCCCCATGAAGTCAGCTCCAACCATAACGGGGTGCAGCGAGCTTTGGGAAAGTACTGGGCCGAATACCTGGATGGAGTCAACCTGGTTTATGTCAACAGGGGCCAGGCCGATGGCCGGCTGGGCTTGGATTATTTTGCGGCGGCTCCGGCCGACGGCACCAGCATCCTGTCCCTCAACATCTATACCCAGGCGGTGGTGTACGCCCAGCAAAAGCCGCCCTGGGATTGGGACAAGTTATTCGTGCCCGTGGGCAGCTTCGGCATGGATCCGGGTGCAATCGTTGTAAAACAGGATTCTCCCTTTCAAAGCTTTCAGCAGATTCTGGATGAGTCCAAAAAAAGAAAGCTGGTGGCTGGGGTATCGCGCTGGTCAAGTTCCGATGGCCTCTTTTTTTACCAGCTCATGGAAATGGTGCCTGGAACGCAATTTGAGGTGGTGCCCTTCGGCAGCGGAGGCAAAGTCCGCGCCGCCGCCATGGGCGGTCATGTGGACCTGGTTCTCAGACGGTCGGCCGATGTGGTCAAGTCCAATGGGAAGCTGAGAGCGGTGGCCATCACGTTTCAGAAAAACACGGTTCCGCATCTTGTCGGCAATATACCGACCGTTTCCGAAATCCTGGGAAAAAGGCTTGTTACCGCCGGTTCCGACCGTTCGATCATGTTGCACCGGGAGCTGAAAGAAAAATATCCGGACCGCTTTAAATGGCTTGCGGATACATTTTTTCAGGCCAAAAACGATCCGCGCTATATTGAAGAAGCCAAGAAGCAGGGGGTAGATGATTTTACGGATTCAACTCCGGAAGAACTCGAACATGATATTAATGCTCTCAGAACCCTCTATGAGAAGTACAAATATGCATATAGAGATGTAAAAAAATAATTGGATGATGAAGCAGCTGATTTAGAAAGTGTAAATGCTGGGACCCCTTTTCCCTCTAAAACTTTTTTCGGCAAAGGGGAAACGGGGTTCCGCCCCTATAAATTAAAGACATGTTTTCATTCAATACGTCATCAACATCAAAAACGGATACTGCCAATGAAAGAAAAAAAAATATCATGGGGTGAATTGGTCGTTCCTGCTGCTGCCGTCGCTTACAGTATTTACGCGATTTTTGAGCAAACATTGAAGCAGCTTGAGACCAAGACGGTCATCTACAGCGTGTCTTTGACCCTGCCGATTTTTCTGTGTGCCGGCATCGTTTTGGTTATGGTTATGCTCAACCGGAAGGAAGTCGACGCCGCTGCCGAAACTCGACAGAAGGCGTCCAAGGCCAGAAACAATCTACTGCTGTTTCTGCTGTGGGCAGGACTTTTCGTGGGATCGGTTCATGTTGTCGGTTATTTCATAGCCATCTTCGTTTATCTGGGCGTCTTTTTGTGGGCGCTGGGCGAGCGGCCCTGGTACAAGGCCGCGGCTTTTTCAGCCGCGGCGACTGTTGCGGTCCATTTTTTATTCGTCAAATGGATCGGGATGCCGCTGCCTAAAGGGCTTTTAAAGGGTATTTTTTAAGGTATAATTTCATAAACATTAAGCTTAAAAAAATAGGATAAAAATCCATGGAATCCGTTATATTTGATGGCCTTCAATTGATGTTTGCGGATATCTGGTTCGTATTTATCGGTGTGGTGGTCGGGATGATCGTCGGGGCTACTCCCGGTCTTTCTGCGAGCAATTCCACGGCCATGCTGCTACCTTTTATTCTGGTGCTGCCGCCCGAAAAGGGGATTATTTTTATTTTGGGCCTGCATTGCGGCTCCCAAATGGGAAACTCCTTTCCGGCGATTTTGCTGAATATTCCCGGAACGCCGTCTTCGGCGGTGACGACCCTGGAGGGATATCCCCTGGCCAAACAGGGTAAGGCCAGCATGGCGCTTGGCGTTTGCGTTTTGGCATCGGCATTTGGAGCTTTATTGGGTGGAATCGTTTCCTTAACCTTGACCCCTTTCCTGGCGGAGTTTGCACTCCGATTCAGTCCGGTGGAAATCACCATCATTATCCTTTTCGGCATCGTCATCATCGCCCAGATTTCAACCGGCGCCATTTATAAGGGTATTTTGTCGGGTTTTTTCGGCCTGCTGGTTTCGACTACCGGTGCGGACCCCATGTGGGGGCAATATCGAGGGACATTCGGATCGGTGTATTTGATTGACGGCGTGCCGATTGTTCCCAGCCTGGTGGGCCTCCTGGCTTTTTCAGAGCTGTTGCTGCAGATTGAAGAAAAAGATACGGTGAAGGAATCGCTCCGGGAAAAGGTCACCCTCAAAGGCATACTGGAGGGATTTACGGAAGTCATTAAACGACCGGCGGAAGTGATCCGTTCTTCCGTAATCGGAATCATCATCGGCATCATTCCCGGCGCCGGCGGCAGCGTGGCCGCCCCGGTGGCTTACCAGCAATCCATGACGTTTTCTTCCCGGGAAGAAAAGGAAAAGTTCGGCAAGGGGAGCATCAACGGCCTGATCGCCGCCGATGCCTCCAACAACGGCATGGTGGGCGGCAGTCTGGTGCCGCTGCTGACGCTGGGGATTCCGGGATGTTCGACCGGCGCGGTGCTGCTGGTGGCGCTGACCTACCACGGCCTGGTAATGGGGCCGGAGCTGTTTTCACTCAACGGCGAGATGGTGTATGCTGTCTTGTGGAGCCAGTTTCTGGCCGCATTTTTTATTGCCTTAACCGGTGTATTTCTGGCCTATCTGGCCGTGCGCGTCGTCAATGTGAAAATGAGTATCCTGATCCCGATAATTTCCGTGCTGACCTATATCGGCGCTTTTGCCCAGAACGAACTGGTCTTTGATATGGGCGTGATGGTGGTGATGGGCGTGCTGGGCTATTTCATGAAAAAATATAACTATGTCCCCCTGGCATTTTTGCTGGGGCTTGTATTGGGAACTCAATTCGAGGCCAATCTTTTCAGGGGATTGCGCATGGGCCTGGGGTCGCCGATCCGGTTTTTCATTTCCCCGGTTGCCATTGTTTTGTGGATGCTGCTGATTTTAACAATCGTATATCCATTCATTCAAAAGCCTTTGACTGCTTTTATAAGAAGAAGTTTCGGCAGAAGGTAATAAAAATAAATGTCAACAATCTGCTTCCGGCAATGATAATGCAGGCAGGACAAGAAAGGTTTAATAATGTCTCAGGAATCAAACTCAACCGATCAAACCATCTCCGAGATTTTGGCGGCAAAACTTTCCGGCGTTCGTTTAGAGCAGCTTCCTCAGAAAGCCAAAGAAGTTGCCGTTAATGATCTGGTGGATGTTGCCGGGCTCTGTGTTACCGCCCGGCAAAAGGAATACACCCGGCAGCTGCTGGACGGCTGGGACGGGCAGGGCGATTGCACCGCCATCGGCCATGCCCGCAGCTTGGATTCCGGCGGAGCGGCCCTGATAAACGGTGTGGCCATCCACGGCGAAGATTTTGACGACACCCTGGAGGGCGCTCCGATCCGCGTGGCCGCCATGGTAATCCCCGCAGTGCTGGCGGCATGCGAACGCTTTAATCGCAGTGGCAAAGATTTGCTGCTCGGCACGACGGTAGGGCTTGAAACCATATGCCGCATGAATCACGTCGCCGCCGGGAAAATCCATAAACAGTGTTTTCATCCCGTCGGCGTCATCGGACCCTTTGGCGCCGCTGCCGGCGTTTGCGCGGCGCTGCAACTCAGCAGCCGGCAAACGGCGACGGCTCTGGGCATCTGCGCCAGCCTTTCTTCCGGGATCATCGAGTATCTTTCCGAGGGCGCTTGGACCAAACGCCTGCATCCCGGCTGGGCGGCCCAATCAGGCCTGCGGGCGGCTTTGTTTGCGGCTCAGAATTTTCTTGCTCCCCGGCAGGTTTTTGAAGGCCCGCATAACTTCTTTCGTGCGTTTGCCCCGACCGCCGAGCCGAAATATAAGTATCTTACCGAAGGCGTCGGAGAGGAATGGATGATGGAGCGGATCGTTTTTAAACCCTATGCCTGCGGTACCATGATTCATCCTTATATCGATTGCATGATCCGCCTGGCCAAACAGGGGACGGACCCCGATCAAATCGTGGACATCGAGTGTGAGACCGGTGAAGGCCTGGTCCATCGTCTCTGGGAGCCGCTGGCTGATAAGCATACGCCGCCATCAGGGTATGCGGCCAAGTTCAGCATGCCCTGGTGCATGGCCGTCGGTTTTTTTGAGGGGGATGCGGGACTGAATCAATTTACCGATGAAAAAGTGAAAATTCCGGAAATTCTTAAACTCTCCTCGAAAATCCGCTATGTGATCGATCCGGAAAACGAATATCCCGATAACTACTCCGGCCACATCAAGGTAACCTTCAAAGACGGCAGCATCAAAGAGCTGCGCCAGCCTCACATGCGTGGCGGCGTCAAGGAGCCGTTGACCCGCGAGGAGCTGATCGCAAAATTCCATTCCAATGTGTCCTATGGTGGCTGGACGCGGGAACTGGGTGAAAAGCTTCTCGATTTCTGTATCCATATCGAAAAGCGAAAAAACCTTGGCGAGATGAAAGTGTTTCAAGCATAAACAGGAAGGAAAAGACCCTATGAAAGTTAATGAAAGCTGTGTAGGGTGCGAAGAGTGCCTGCCCTATTGCACCCAGGGCGCTATTTTTATGACAGCGGAGTCGCAGGCCGACATTGATCGCGATCTGTGCGTGGAGTGCGGCGTCTGCCTCGATTCGGATATCTGCCCGGTGTCCGCTTTTGAGGAAGACGGGGATGAGCTGGCAAATTTTAAAAGGCCCTTCGGCCGGCTGCTTGCCAAACATACCGATTCAAAAACCGTTACAAAAGGAAGCGGTTATGATGTTAAGACCAACGATGCGAACCCGAAGCTTCCGGCCGACAAAATGGTCATGCGTCTGGAGATCAACCGCCCCCGGGGCGGGCTGAAGTTCGGCGACATTGAACGGATGCGGGCGGAAATGGAAAGATTGGGGTGGAACCCGAAGGTCGGCAGCCGCGCGCGAAACCTCCGTGAAAGCGGCCTTTCCGATGAATCGGCGGGCCGGCGCATCCTGACATGTCACCTGGAAGTGATCCTCGATCCTGAAAAAATACCACAGATCGTCGAGGATGCCACTCGGTTTGTCAATGCACACGACCTGTGGGTGTCGATCAATGTCGCCGGGGTGGCCGCCATGATCGATCGCACCCAGTTAGTTTTAAAAGACGCCGGCGTTTATATGGAACCGGTTGCCAAAGTGAATTTAGGTCTGGGAAGGAGACAATAAAGATGAGCCACACTGTCCATCGCAGGGTACCCGACAGGGAAGACGATTATGTGCTGCTGCTGCGCAGCAGCAAGGGAATCAACCGGGAGGGCGCCGGGAAAAAATTGCTGCAGCTGCTCGAACGCATGGAACCGCTGCAGCCGGTCGGCTACGGCAACCCGGGAAAGGGGACGACCCTGCGCACAAGCGTCGATGAAATAAAGAAAAATCTGGATGACAGTTCAAATCTTCACATCGTTTTCAAAGATACGCAAAGCGCCCGGAAGGCCGTTGAGATCGCAAAGGAAATGGATAGCGGCCTTTCGGCGACCCTCGCGGGCCCGCTCGATACCATCCGGTCAATGGCCGCTGAAATGGGGTTGAAGATTAATTCCCTTCAGATCGATCTCGGGACCATCGGCAAAAAAAGTTTCGACACCGCCACCGAAGGGATCCTTTCCCTGTGCGGGCACATGCGGGTTTCCGAGAACCTGATCCGGGAGATGCGTGCAAAGGTCAAGGCCGGCGAGATCGATGCGGAATCCGCCGCCCGTGAAATCGGAAAAGTGTGTCTCTGCGGCTGTTTTAATACCCATGCGGCCGGAAAGCTGCTGAGCAGCTAAGTGCTCTGGGGCGAAAATTCGGTGACGTATTATTGTGAACTGAGTTTAAATACACAATCTAACGTAATCGCATTTATGCCGACAGGCCTGACCCTGAGCACGGCGGTCGGTTCGTTCCGGAGCCTCGAGTACGGTGTGTTACGATCGAAATTTCCCATATCGCCGCCCGCCTTTTCACCGGTTTCGAAGCCCGGGCCGGCTTCAACCGGGCTCTTCCGGAAAAGACCCTGCTCGATACGATCTATCTTCGAAAGACAATTCCCTCTTATGCCGCCTGAAAAAAATATCTGAATTCCCTTGACATCAAAAACAAAGTGATTAAATTTTTTTTGCAAAATGATATATAGGTTACTGATATTATTTGTATTAAATTTTTTAAGGGCTGCGTTCGGGTCTTTTTTGAATGGAGGAGTTAAAAAAATGAAAGGAGGGATTGACGATGTTTATGCGTAGACCATTTTATTATCCAACCATGGGCTTTAGAACTTCTTTTGACGAGCTGGAACGGATGCGCCGGAATATGGACCGGCTGCTGGAAGGTTTCGGGAGCAGATCCTTCCTGCCGCAAACAGCCGGGGTTTTCCCGCTGGTCAACCTGACCGAGGATAAGGATGGCTATTATGTCCGGGCTGAACTTCCGGGATTAAAAAGCAATGAACTGGATATTTCGGTAACCGGCAATACCCTTTCGATCAGCGGTGAACGAAAGATTGCCAATGAAGGTGAAAACATCCGTTATCACCGCCGGGAACGCGAAGCCGGAACATTCAGTCGAATCATCAGCCTGCCAGGGGAAGTGAATGCGGACAGGATCGAAGCTGAACTGAAGAACGGCATCCTTAAGGTCCATATTCCAAAAGCGGAAAAGGCCAAACCCAAACAGATTACCGTCAGATGATTCAATTGATGGAAAGGAGGGATGAAAAATGGCAGATACGAGTGCTAAAGAACTTCAGGCCAAACAGAAAACAGAGGTCAGTGCACCTTCTGAACAAACCACGGCGGGAGCGGTCTTTGTACCGGCCGTGGATATATTTGAAACTGAAAAAGTGATCAACCTGCTGGCCGATTTGCCGGGTGTGAAAACGGAGGACCTGAAAATCGATCTTCATGAAAATGTCCTGACCCTGAGCGGCGACGTCGCACCGTTTGAAGGGCCCGATGAAAATGATATTTTCAGCGAATATGAAGTCGGTAAATTTTATCGGCAGTTTACCGTATCGGAAGAAATTGACCAGGAAAAAATCGAGGCGGAGATGATAGACGGCGTATTGAAGCTTGTCCTGCCCAAAGCCGAAAAAACCGTTCCCAAAAAAATCACGGTAAAAGCGGCCTGATCGTAACGGCGGGAATTTTTTTCTAATAATAACAGTCTTCTCCCGGCCGAATGGCTTAAAAAAAGGCGGCGCCGGTTGTTTGCAAGCAACCGGCGCCGCCTTTTTTTGGGGCGTGTGTCATTGATGCGTCACGCGGCTTTATCCTTGTTGTAGCACAGGCGGCAGCAGGACAGGCAGCGGTTGGCTTCACCCAGGGCGGAATCTTCACTCAGGACCAGGTCGGCTTCGGCAAAGGACTTGATGCGTTCTGCCACCGGCAGCTCGGGCATTTTTGCCCGGGGGGAGGATATGATCCCCTGCACGGTCTTAAAAAGCGATTCCGGAATATGTTTTTTGCGCAGCGATCCGGGGACGGCCGCGACCGTTTCGCCGGACAGGAAGCGGTGGATCGAGCGGGCCGCTCTGCGCCCGCCGCCGATGGCTTCCACCACCAGAGAGGCGCCGGTAGCGGCATCGCCGCCGGTAAAGATATTGGGGATATTGGCCTGCAGCGTTTCCGGGTCGGCTTCGATGGTGTTCCAGCGGGTGATTTTAAGTTCTTCAAGGTCCTTGTCGGTTTTAGCAAAGCCGACATCCGGTCCCTGGCCGATGGCGGTAATCAGCATGTCCACCTCGAGCCGGGTTTCAGACCCTGCCACCGGCACGGGCCGGCGCCGGCCGCTGGCGTCCGGTTCGCCCAGCTCCATTTTGAGGTATTCCAGGTGGGTCGCCTTTTTCTGATCGTCGCCGATGACGCGCACGGGGGCGGCCAGAAAATGAAACTTAACGCCTTCATGCTCGGCCGCCACGATTTCAACTTCGTTGGCGGGCATCTCCTTGCGGGTGCGGCGGTAAACGATGGTGACTTCTTCGGCTCCCAGGCGCACAAGGGTGCGTACGCAGTCGATGGCGGTGTTGCCGCCGCCGATCACGGCGCACTTGCGGCCGATGGGCACTTTTTCTCCCAGACCGATGCGCGCCAGAAAGTCGATGCCGGTATAGCAGCCGTTGAGGTCTTCACCCTCCACCTTCAAGGCATAGTCCTGCCAGGCGCCGATGCCCAGAAAGATGGCGTCGTAGCCGTCTTCCAGCAGGGATTTCATCGTAAAATCACGCCCCAGCTTCATATTGGTTTTGGCCGGTACGCCTAAATTTAAAATACTGTCGATTTCCCAGTCCAGCACCTTTTTGGGGAGGCGGTATTCCGGAATGCCGTAGCGGATCATGCCGCCGAGTTTCGGCATGGCTTCAAAAATGGTAACCGCGTGACCGACCCGGCGCAGGAAATAGGCGCAGCTTAAACCGGCCGGGCCACCGCCGATGACGGCTACTTTTTTACCGGTATCCGGTGCGCAGGTGATCGGATAGCGCCGGCCGGAATTCATTTCAAAATCAGCGGCAAACCGCTTTAACTGGTTGATGGAGACCGGTTCGTCTGCGATGCCCCTGCGGCAGTAGTCTTCGCAGGGGTGCGGGCAGACCCGGCCGCAGGCCAACAGAAGCGGGTTGCGCCTGCGGATGGTATCCACGGCGCCCTTGTAATCGCCGGCCTTGATCCGGGCGATGTATTCCGGGATGTCGATTTCAGCCGGGCAGGTCTGCTGGCAGGGCGCGAGCGCCTGGTCTTCCTGGTTGAGCTGCAGCAGCCGTTCGGACATGGTTTTGACGTCCAGGATGTTTTTCGGGCAGACTTTTTCGCAGGCGCCGCAGCCCACGCATTTCTCTTCGTCCACCACCGGGTAGCCGTCCGGCCCCATGGTGATGGCATTGAACAGGCAGGATTTGACGCAGTCTCCGAACCCCAGGCACCCGATCCGGCACACCCGTTTGCCGCCGTAAATGGCGGCCAGCGCCCGGCAACTGTTAACGCCCAGGTAATGGAATTTATCTTCGGCGCGATCGCCGCCGTCGCAGCTGTTCAGCGATTTAAGCGGTTCGACCGATCCGGGGTCGAGTCCCATGACGGCGGCGACGTTGGCGGCCGACTCCGGTCCGCCCACCATACAGACGCTCGGCTTGGCTTTTCCCGCCACCACCGCGGCGGCAGCAGCTCCGCAGCCGGTATAGCCGCATCCGCCGCAATTGGCGCCGGCTAAAAAACCTTCTACCTCGGCAATGCGCGGGTCTTCATAGACATAAAATATTTTAGAAGCGATGCTTAAAAGCGAACCGCAGGCTGCTCCCAGCACCAGCATGAAAAGGATAGCTTCGGTCACATTTTCCTCCCTGATAAAATGATTTCCGACTCAACCAAGTCGGAAATCATTTTAACACTTTAAAAAATAGTTGTAAACGTATCGCACGGCAGAAACCGTCATCCCCGTTTGAGTTTCCGCTCTCCTTTAAACCATCCCCTTGAAGGCAAAAAACGCAAGGGAAAACATTCCGGCCGTAATGAGACCGATGGAGGTGTCCAGCAGCGGCCGCGGCACCCGGGCCAGCAGAATCTTTTCGCGGATGCCCGCAAACAGGATCAGAGCCAGGCCGAAACCGACGGCATAGGCAAAAGACGACACCAAGGCCTGCATGAAATTGTACTCTTCGTTGACATTGATCAGGACCACGCCCATGACCGCACAGTTGGTGGTGATCAGGGGCAGGAAAATGCCCAGCCCGGCATACAGCGCCGGAATGCTTTTCTTCAGGAACATTTCAACAAACTGAACCAGGGCGGCAATGACGAGAATAAATGCGATGGTTCGGAGATATTCCAGGTGAAATTTTTTTAACACGTACGCTTCGGTAATCCAGGTGAATACGCCGGCGATTACCAGAACAAAAACCACCGCCATGGCCATGCCGACGGCGGTTTCCATTTTTTTGGATGTTCCCAGAAAAGGGCAGTTGCCCAGATACTGGGCCAGCAGAATATTGTTAACCAGGATGCAGCTGATGGCAAGGACCAGATAGTCGCCCATGGGTGTTCTCCTATTTTTTGAAAAGGTTCATGATGCACAGCATCAGGCCCAGACAGACAAAGGCGCCGGGCGCTTCGATCATGAATTTAAACGGTTGGAAGGACGGACCGAAAACCTGCATGGGGGTCTCCCAGAAAGCGAGGGTGCCGATGCCGAGTTTGCTCAGAACGGCGCCCGTCATGGAACCCAGCGTAAAGGTGCCGCTGCCGAATATTTCCCGGAGGGAGCCGAGGGCGACCAGCGACAGGGTAAAGCCGATACCCATGCCCATGGCATCGGCAAATGAGGCCACGATCCCTTTTTTGGAGGCAAATGCTTCGGCGCGTCCCAGGACGATGCAGTTCACCACGATCAGGGGGATGAAGATGCCGAGCTTGAGAAACAGCGGGTAGGTAAAGGCCTGCATCATCAGTTCCACCACGGTTACAAAGGTGGCGATGATGATGATAAAGCAGGCAATCCGGACTTTCGGCGGAATGACTTTGCGTAAAGCCGATACCAGGATATTGGAACAGAGCAGCACGAAGGTAAAGGCCACCCCCATGCCGATTCCGTTTTCCACGGTCTTGGTTACCGCCAGGGTGGGACACAGGCCCAGCACGAGTCGAAACGGCGGTATTTCATCCCACAGACCTTTAGTGAATTCCTGAACAATCGTTTTAGCCATCTTGATCTCCCTGTGGATAATCTCTTATTTGGTAAAGCTTTTTAATTTCTCAATCAGTTGCGGCTTCAGTTGTTGATATACTCTGCCGGCGTCCGTCAGTGCGGCCGATACGGCGCGGGATGTCACCGTGGCGCCGCTGACCGCATCCACCTGCCCGCCGTCGGGTTTGACCTTGAATTCTTCGGCCAGGGGAACTCCTTTGAATTGAGCGGCAAAGGCAGGATCCGATTTCGCGCGGGAACCGACCCCGGGGGTTTCACTGTGGGTGGTGACGCCGACGCCGATGATTTTATCGTCCTTGGTATTGACCCCGATCATCACGCCCAGATCGCCTCCGAAACCCTTGCCGAAGCTTTCAAAAGCAACGGCGCGGGCCTCGCCGTCGAATACGCCGACAAAAAAGCTTATTTCCGTTTCGGCATCCGTTAACTTGAACCTGTCGGAGATGGGGTTGTTTGAGGCGCCTTTTAGAATGTCGCTGATGGCAGGACCTTTTACGAACTGCAATTGCTGATTTTCGATTTTATCCTTGGTCCCGTTGCGGACGGAAGCCAGCAATCCGCCGGAAAAAACGCTTAAAACCGTTAGTACAACAATCATTTTTATCATTTCACGCATGTCATACAACCTTTCCAATCGCTTTTGGCCGGATTTTGTCCAGAAGAGGGTTTAAAATGTTCATGATCAGGATTGCAAAAACGACCCCGTCATGAAAAACGCCGATGTTTCGGATCAGCACGGTCAGGACCCCGCCGCCGGCGCCGTAGATGAACATCGGGATCAGGTTTACCGGGGAGGATGAATCTTCAGTGGCCAGAAAAAAAGCGCCGATGAGGGTATAACCGGTCAGGAGGTGAAAGACGGGTCCGCCGAAGCGGGCGCCGTTAAACAGGTGAAATATCAAGGCGGTGATGAACACGCCGAACAGAAATGACAGCGCGATTTCCCAGCGGATAAACCCTCTCAGCATCAGGTAGATGCCCCCGATGATCAGTCCCAACCCGAAGACGGCGCCGATGCCGCCGGACTGGCGTCCCAGCAGGAGATCGCCCGGGCTGAAAGCTACGACCGCGGCCGTACCGAAGTTCTTAAGTGCGGCCAGGGGATAAACCATGTTAAAGTCAAAATCATAATGGAGCAGGACCTGGTCAAAATTTAAAAAACCCTTCCAGGAAAGCGTCAAGATGGCAATTGCCACCAGAACCGGGTTAAAGGGGTTGGCGCCGATGCCGCCGTAAATATGCTTGCCGATGACGAGGGCCACAAAAGTGCCGGTGACCACCAGCCACCACGGGGAAGTCGCCGGCAGCAGCATGGCAAACAATATGCCGATGAGCGCCGCATTGCCGTCGGCGATGGTGATGGGGCGTTTGGTTAAACGGTTCATCAGCAGTTCCCAGAAGATCGCAGAGGAAACGGACAGCGAGACCACCGCCACAGCCGGCATGCCATACTGAAAGATGCCGAACAGGACGGCCGGCAGGGTTGCTATTAAAATGTTGTAATAGCGTATGGATACCTTGCTTTCATCGTGCCAGAAAGGGGCATGGGATACGATGAATTTCTTCTGGTTAAGCATTCGTTACCTCCGCGGTTTCGATTCGAGCGAGCTCATATTTTGCCAGCCGGATATATTGAAAAATCGGGATTCGGGAAACACAGACATAACTGCACAAGCCGCATTCAATGCACGCATAAAGATCATACAGATCGGCGGCATCCTGGTACTGGCCGGCCTCCAGAAAGCGAACCAGCATGTTGACCGGGATCCTGACCGGGCAGGCCCGGATGCATTCCCCGCAGTTGATGCAGGGATAATCGGACACAAAGGGGATGTTGGCCTTATCCTGGATCATGAGGGCGTCGGTATCCGGCCGGACGGGATAATCGAGGGTGTAAATGGAAACCCCCATCATCGGACCGCCCAGAATGACCCGGTCCCTGTCCGCAACGGTTTCACCGACTGCTTTTAATATTTCCTTAACCGGCGTGCCGATCCGGGCGGATACCAGGACTTTGCCCCCGTCTTTTTTAATGACCGTCAGAATCTTTTGAAACGGGATTTTGCCGTCTTCATAGGCGCGGCCGATGGAAGCGACGGCTTCCGCATTGAAAATGGAAACACCCAGATCTTGCGCGCTTTTTCCGGACGGGATTACCTGCCCCAGGACGTCTTTCAGGATCATGTGCGGCAGGGCTGAAGGATAGGCCGCGTCAACAAATTTTACTTTTGCCCCGATGGAACCATACCCCCCCATGACGTTTAAGGGAACAGCCAGGACCACGTTTTCAATTCCGGTGATTTTTTTCAAAACGGCGATGCCTTTGGCAACGGCATCCATCCGGGACTGGACGACGAACTGTTGTGTGGAGACCAGGAGGTCCCTGTCGGCGGCGTTGATAACGATGGTGTGGATCGACGTTTCCGGATCGCAGAACATGTTTAAAGGCGGGTTGCCGGGTACGCCCGCCAGAAAACCGGCGGCGGAATCCAGGGCGGGTTCCGTGGCAGCGGCAGCAAACCGGTCATCCGGATCTTCTTTTTGAGCGGTATCGATCAAAACCGCCGTTCCGTCCCGTCCCATCTCGCCCCGGAAAGGCGTGACAGCCGACACGGATCCGGTTACCGGTGAAACGGCGACCATTGCGCCGCCTTCGCCAAGGATCAGTTTCTGACCGGTTTTGACCGTGTCGCCGACTTTGGGTAAAATTATGTTTGTTGCTTCAATGGCAAAATCCAAAATCAGGGTTACTTTGGGCGGCAGGGGAATGTCGATGGGTACGGGAAGCCTGCCTTTAATGGGAATGTATTCGATCCGGGGCGCTGCCAAACCGCCAATTAATTTTTTTAGCATCATTTCAACCTTTGCCTGTTAACGGTATTAAAGTTAAACTTGCGACATAAGCAATCGGACGATTCAGCCTAAAGGACATGACAGGAATTGCATTCCTGCGGACCGCCCCCAATCTGCGTGTGGCAATCGATACACTGCCGGTGAAATGCATCCGACCGTTTGGGCACATCGGGATCGTCACTGTCCGGTTCGTGACACTCGATGCAGCCGGATGCCTCGGTCTCACCTGCTTCCAGGGTGTGATGACAGTCACGGCAGGATAGACCGTAGCCGAAAGGCGATATGTGGGTCTTGTGGTCAAACAGGACATTGCCGGCAATGCTCTTGAACATCAACCGTACCGGTTGATCCGGCGTTTTTGCTGGAAACGCGGCGTAACTGACGACACCCACAATAAATAAAACGATAGCCAGGCCATAAGCCATCTGCAGCTCTTTTTTGGAAACCATTGGAACAGTCCTTTCAAAGTTTTTATTTTTGACCACCTGTGGGCGCAAAATAAAATCAAAGAGATCGGTTAACACAATGCCAATAGGCTTTCAAGTATTTTTTAATTCAACTAAAAGGTAAAGCGCAGGGAAAGCCGGATGGATTCGGGATCGGCTGAAAGGCCGAGTTTTGTATTTTTTTTCAAATTTTCAATAAATTGCTCTGTTTTGCCGCGATTGTATTTGTGGGCGCTGCCGACCGCTCCATAAATGTTGCCGCTGTAGAACCCCACTTCGACAAAGGTCAGAAGCGTGCCCAGGGCAGGGTTGTCGTTATCAAAGGCTTCATAGGCCGCCCAGATCAGGACGCCGTTGAGCAAAAATGCGATCAGGGCGTCCTGGTACCGTTCACAATAAAGATAGCCGCCGCCCGGGACGATCGAGAGGACGCCGGCCAGGGCGGGATTCTTTTTGGGGATGCCGGCCGCCCGGGTCAGTTCAGCGGCGAGGCGGTCGAGCCTGAACCTTTCGCGGTTCGACATGCTTATTTTTTCGAAGTATAACCGAGCATTATCCCATGATGCGGTTTCAAGATAAATCCATCCCAGGCGGTAATGGGCTTCATCCTTAACCTCGGCGTTGCTCGACAGCATAATCAGATTGTGAAGGGTAATGACGGCGTCGTCGTACCGGCCGAGCCGGAGATGGCTTTCGCTGATCATGAAATAGGATTTTACGGCCAGTTCACTTTCAAAAAATTTAGCAATAACCGCGTTAAAGGAAACCACGGCATCGGCATAGCGCCGCTCCTGATAAAAGGCCATGCCGCACTGATACATCGCCCGCTCGATGCGGCCGTCTGCGGGGAAAAAATAGACGAAGCGTTTGTATTCATCGGCAGCCCTTGAATATTCACCCTTTAAAAAATACTGCTCGGCAAAATCGTACTGGGTGTCGGCATCAATCCGGAGAACCGATGCGCCATGGCATACTCCCCGGGGCAGGCTGATAAATATGAAGAGTAACAAATAGAATGGAATAAAAGCGGGCCAATGCGTTCGGGGCTGTTTTCCGGACGGCCCGCTGGAACCGTCCGGTGCAGGCCGGGAGCCGGTTTCCTGCAAAAGCGGACCAGACTTTTCCCGGAAGGCCGGATTTGTCGGATAAGATGTTGCCTCCGCAGGTTGTGCCATCATTCCGTTACCACCGTAATTCATGTTTGCCGGGAAAGCGCGCAGCCGATTTTAACGCTTCAGATGACTTATAAAAGTAAAAACGGCAAAAAACAATGAAGTTTTCAGATTCCGGTTAAAAAACCGGTTTAACCATTTTTGAAAGTCCCGCCGGATGTCATTCCGCCGCTAAAAAGGTATTTATCAGATGCCCCATGCGTTCGGTATTTTCAGCGGCAACCCAGTGGATTTCCGGGTCGGCTTTAAACCAGGTCAGCTGGCGTTTGGCATAACGCCGGGTATCGCGCTGAAAGGTCCTGAGAGCCTCCGGCCAGGACAGGCGGCCCTGAATAAAATCAACCAGATGGCGATAGCCGATGGACTGTATCGATTTAAGGGAGGGGGCATACCCCCGGGCGAGCAGGTTTTGCACTTCCTGCAGCAGGCCGGCCGAGAGCATATGGTCCACCCGTCCATTGATTCTTGCGTATAATTCCGTCCGGTCGATATCCAGTCCGATTTTTAAAACGGCGTAAGGTTTCTGGCTGAATCCATGATCGGACTGGAATTGAGAAATCGGCCGGCCGGTTAATTCAAATATTTCCAGGGCCCGCAGGATTCGATAGGTGTCATGGGGATGAATTCTGCGGGCGGTTTCAGGATCGCAGCCCTCCAGACGCCGGTGCAGGGACGGGGCGCCCTGGACGGCGGCCTCTTTTTTCAGGCGGCTGCGCAGGGCCGGGTCGGCCGGTCTCACCGGAAACAGCCCCTTTAACAAAGCCTTGATGTAAAGGCCGGTTCCACCCACCACAAAGGGGACGATGCCCTCGGCCTGAAGCCTGCCGATCAGGTCCCGGGCCATCCCGGCATAGCGGGCGGCATTGAAGGGTTCATCCGGCGCCGCCACATCGACCAGGTGGTGGCGGACCTGCTGCTGTTCCAAACCGGTGGGTTTGGCGGTGCCGATATCCATGTAACGGTATATCTGCATGGAATCGGCATTGATGATCTCAGCGTTAAAACGGACGGCCAGCTCAATGGCGGCGGCTGTTTTGCCGCTGCCGGTGGGGCCGCAGATGACGATTACTTTCGGTTTCAGAGATGCCGGGTCCATTGATCCTGTCCACATAATGATTGCCATGTGCATCCGCAGGATAATATCAAGCAAATCCTGGCTGAAAATGCAAAGTTTTTTATATGTTCATGCCGGACGCAAAATTAAAAAAGGTTGACAATCGTACGGGTAATTAAATAAAAATATTCCTTTCGGATGCCTTAAAATGCCATGATCTCATCGCATAAAGGATTTTTATATGTTTTTTAATCTGGCGCTGAGTGCAGCGCTCATATTTTTTGGAATCGGCCTGGTCTACCGGATTTCGACCTGGTTTCGCCGCAATATCGGTCCGGATGCGGGCAATTATTCCGCCGCCGCACGGTTTTCAGAGGCGGCCAAAGGGATCGGGCGGGTTTTATTCAGCCGGGACGTGTTCACTCTGGTGCGGGTTTTTATCGTCGATGTTCTGTTGCAGATGCGGATATACAAGGAAGATTTCCTGCGCTGGCTGATGCACATGCTCATTTTTGCCGGATTTATGCTGCTGCTTCTGATGCATGCCCTCGACAAGCTGATAACGGCCAGAATTTTCAGTGATTATTATGCCACCCTGAATCCGTTTATGTTCCTGCGCGACCTGTTCGGACTGATGGTGATCGCGGGGGTCGCCCTTGCCGTTTACCGCCGGTTTATTTTAAAGGTCCCGCGGCTGAAAACCAACGGCAGGGACCTTTACGCGATCCTGATTGTGGCCGTTATCATGATTTCGGGAATTCTGCTGGAGGGGGTCAAAATCACCTCGCCGACGGAATTTCGCGCCATGGTGGACAGCTACGCCAGCCTGGATGATGATGAGTACAAGACGCTGGAGAGTCTATGGGTGAAAGACTTCGGCCTGGCTTCCAAAGAAGTGAAGGCGCCGTTTGACGAAGCGGTCCTGGAGCAGGGACGGGAGATCCATGAAGAGAGCTGCGCCGTCTGTCACTCTTCACCGAAATGGGCCTTTACCGGGTTTGCCGCCGCCGGGGCGGTGCGACCGCTCGCCCTGCAACTGGACGAAGCCGGTGCGGCCGGCCTGCTCTGGACGATCCATATCCTGGCCTGTTTTCTGGGGCTGGCCTATCTGCCGTTCAGCAAGATGTTTCATATCATCGCCACCCCCATCAGTCTGATGGCCGGCGCGGTCATGGATAAGGGGCAATCCCACCCGGCCAATATCGCCACCCGCATGGCCATGGAACTGGACGCCTGCATGCATTGCACCACCTGCAGCCTGCGCTGCTCGGTTGCGCCGGCCTTTGACCGGTTCGGCAATGCCAATATTCTTCCTTCTGAAAAACTGATTTTTTTAAAGGCCTGGGCCGCCGATAAAACCCTTGATGAAAAGGGCCTCAGGACCATTCAGGAGGGTATTTACCTGTGCAGCAACTGTGATCGCTGCACCGTGGTCTGCCCGGCCGGGATCAATTTACGCGAGCTCTGGTTTCATGTGCGCGAGGAACTCATCCACCAGGGACTTCCGACAGCGTTGATGCTCACGCCGTTTTCTTATTACCGGGGCTTGAAACGGCCGGACCTGAAGGCCGAATCGTATGGACCGCCGCTGGCGGATGCCGTCGAAGCGGTTGCGGCAAATTTTAAAGCGATCGATCGGCCCGACCACGTAGTCGACCTGAATGCCTTGAACAGACAGTTGATGCAGCAGGCCGGCGCGTCGTCACAGGCCGATACCTATGGCTACTGCTTTGCCTGTGAAAACTGCAGTACGGTTTGCCCGGTTGTTGCAAACTACGAGAACCCCCAGGCGGTTTTGAAACTCCTGCCGCACCAGATCATGCGTTCGCTGGGAATGGGTCTGAAAGATCTGGCCATGGGCTCCCGCATGCTGTGGGATTGCCTGACGTGTTATCAGTGCCAGGAGCATTGTCCCCAGGGCGTCAAGGTAACCGATGTGCTCTATGAACTTAAAAACCTGGCGCTAATAGAAGCCCGGCGCGCTCCCGGGGAAGATCGAATCAACATACGCGTGTGAATTAGCGAAAACGTGTACATAAATGATGGAAAGCGAATATGAAATTTGCGTTATTTCTGGGTTGTAATATTCCGGCCCGGGTCACACAATATGAATCGTCGGCCCGGGCGGTTCTGGACCGGCTCGCGGTCGAGGTGGTGGATCTGCCTGAATTTAAATGCTGCGGCTATCCCCTCCGCAACATCGATTTTAAAGCGTTCCTGATGTTTTCAGCCCGGAATTTAGCCCTGGCCGAGGGCCGGGGCCTGGACGTTCTGACGCTTTGCAAGTGCTGTTACGGCAGCCTGAAAAAGGCAGCGCATGTGCTCAGGGAGGATGCGGCCGTCCGGAATGAGGTCAATGCGTTTCTGGCAAAGGAAGGGATGGCGTTTAAAGGGTCGATCGCCGTCAAACACCTGTTGCCGGTGCTGCGCCACGATATCGGGCTGACGGCCTTGAAGGAAAAAACAACCCGGGCGTTTAAGGAACTGAAAATTGCAGCCCATTACGGTTGTCATGCCTTGCGGCCCAGCGACATCATGCAGTTTGACAATCCGGCGGCGCCGGTTATTTTTGATGAACTGGTGGCTGTCACCGGCAGCAAAAGCATCGACTGGACCACCCGGCTGGAATGCTGCGGAGCGCCCCTGCTGGGAACCCATGACGATCTCTCCATGGATCTGACCGCCCGAAAACTGGCGGACGCCAGGCAGGCCGGGGCCGACTACCTGTGCGTGGCCTGTCCCTACTGCCAGATGCAGTTTGATACGGTCCAGGAGATGATCGTGACGGCGCGCGGCGCCGATTATAAACTTCCCGCGATTCTGTACCCGCAACTGCTGGGGCTTGCCATGGGTATTGACCGCCGGGCGCTGGGAATTGAAATGAATAAAATGGATATCAGCGGTATCGAAGCTTATTTGGCATAGGAGCAACAATGTCCCCCAAAAAAATCGGTTCAATTATGGTTGTCGGCGGCGGCATCGCCGGGATGCAGGCGGCGCTGGATGCGGCCGATTCCGGTTATTACGTCTATCTGATCGAGCGGACCGCTTCCATCGGCGGCCTGATGTCTCAATTGGACAAGACCTTCCCCACCAACGACTGCGCCATGTGAATTATTTCACCCAAGCTGGTCGAGGTCGGCCGGCACATCAATATCGAGCTCCTGACGCTTTCAGAGGTCAAAGACATATCCGGGGAGGCCGGAAATTTCAGCGTGACGGTTACGCGGCATCCGCGCTATGTGGATGTTGAAAAGTGCATCGCCTGCGGTCTGTGTGCGGAAAAATGTCCTAAAAAAGTCGACAGCGAATATGACAGCGGTCTGGTAAAACGCAAGGCCGTTTATGTCAAATACGCCCAGGCGGTTCCCCTTAAATACGCCATCGACCCCCGGGAGTGCATTTACCTGACGAAGGGAAAGTGCAAGGCCTGCGAAAAATTCTGTCCCACCGGTGCGATCAATTTTAAGGACCAGGCGCAGGAGAGCACACTGCAGGTGGGCTCGGTCATCATCACCAGCGGCTGCGAGGTGTACGATCCCGGCAGCCATGATGTCTACGGCTACGGCAAGTCCCCCAATATCGTCACCAGTCTTGAATTTGAACGGATCCTCTCGGCTTCCGGACCTTACGGCGGCCACCTGGTGCGCCCGTCGGACAGGCAGGAACCGCAAAAAATCGCCTGGCTCCAGTGCATCGGGTCCCGCGATGTCCACATCGGCGCCCGGGGCTACTGTTCATCGGTGTGCTGCACCTATGCCATTAAGGAAGCCATGCTGGCCAAGGAGCACAGCAAGGCGGGGCTGGATGCCGCCATTTTTTATATGGATATCCGCACCCACGGCAAGGATTTCGAAAGGTATTACAACCGCAGCAGAGATGCCGGCGTCCGGTTTATCAAGTCGAAAATAACGAATATCGTTCCCCTGGGGGACAGCGGCCGGCAGCTTATCCGCTATATCGACGAGACCGGCCGGCGGGTGGAGGAACCGTTTGACATGGTGGTCCTGTCCGTCGGCCTGGGGGTGAGCCGGTCGGGGGTGGAACTGGCCGAGCGGATGAAAATCGCTTTGGATCCGTACCAGTTTGTTCAAACCGGCAGTTTTGCGCCGGTTCAGACTTCGGTCCCCGGCATGTTTGTCTGCGGGGCCGCCGGAGCTCCCAAGGATATTCCTTCATCCGTGATCGAATCGAGCGCCGCCGCCGGAATCGCCGGCACCAGCCTGATCGAATCGCGCTGGACCCTGACAAAGAAAAAGGAAATCCCGGCCCAGACCGACACCCGCGGGGAACCGCCCCGGATCGGGGTCTTTATCTGCAATTGCGGCACCAATATCGGCGGCGTGGTGAATGTTCCCGGCGTGGTGGAATTTGCCCGGACGCTTCCCTATGTCGTCTATGCCGAGGAGAACATGTTCAGCTGCTCGCAGGACACCCAGAACAACATAGCCAAGCTGATCAGGGAAAAGAATCTCAACCGCATCGTGGTGTCGGCCTGTACGCCCAAAACCCATGAGCCGCTTTTTCAGGAAACCGTTACCAATGCGGGGATCAACAAATACCTGTTTGAAATGGCCAATATCCGCAACCAGTGCTCATGGGTTCACGGTGCAATTCCGGCCGAGGCTACCGAAAAGGCCAAGGAACTGACGCGTATGGCCGTGGCCAAGGTCGCCCTGCTGGAAGCCTTGAGCGAACCGGTCCTGGAAGTCAACCAGTCCGCCCTGGTCATCGGCGGCGGATTTGCGGGCATGACGGCCGCCCTGACCCTTTCGCAGCAGGGCTTTCACGCCATCATCATCGAAAAGGAAGACCGGCTGGGCGGACAGGCGCGGCGCCTTTATGAGACCTGGCGCAGAGAAGATATCCAGCAGCACCTGGCGGAGCTGACGAAAGCGGTAACCGCCGATGCGGGGATCGAAGTTTATCTGGATGCCGAAATCACGAAGGTGGACGGGTTTGTGGGTAACTTTAAGACCACCGTTAAAACCGGGGGCAAAGAGCTGGAACTGGCCCACGGGGTGACGATCATTGCATCCGGCGCCGGCGAGCTGAAACCGGACCTGTATCTCTACGGCCGGAATCCGCGCGTTCTGACGGCACTTGAACTCGATCAGAAATTTATTGAAAACGATCCGTCCCTGAAAGATAAAAAAACCGTCCTTTTCATTCAATGTGTCGGCTCGCGCATCCCGGAGCGCCCCTATTGTTCCAAGGTCTGCTGCACCCATTCCATCAACAGCGCCCTGCGCCTCAAAGAACTGAACCCGGAGATGGATGTGTTTATTCTATACCGGGATCTGCGTTCCTACGGATTGCGCGAAGATCTGTATCGCGAGGCCCGGGCAAAGGGGGTCATTTTTATCCGCCACGACTTTGATAAAGGGCTGGATGTCGCCGCCGAAGGTTCCGACCTGAATATCCGTTTTACGGATACGATCCTGCGGCGCCGCATGGAGATCCGCCCGGACCTGCTGGTCCTGGCGACGGCGATCACCCCGCCGCAGGAAAATCCGCTGGGTCAACAGTACAAGGTGACCTTAAATGACGACGGGTTTTTTATGGAGGCGCACGTCAAGCTCCGGCCGGTGGACTGTGCCACGGACGGCGTATTTATCTGCGGCCTGGCGCATGCCCCCAAACCGCTGGATGAGTCGATCGCCCAGGCCCAGGCCGCGGCCACCCGGGCGGTCACCCTGCTGGCCAAGAAAACCATCCAGATGAGCGGGACGGTGGCGCACACGGATCCGATGAGCTGCAGCAGTTGCGGGGTGTGCGTGGCGCTCTGCCCGTATTCGGCCCCGTCCTTTATCGGGAAGGGTCCCTTTACCGGAAAGGCCGAAATCAATCCGGTCCTGTGCAAAGGCTGCGGCCTGTGCGTGGCGTCCTGCCGGTCCGGCGCCATCCGGTTAAGGGGGTTTGACAATGACCAGATCTTTGCACAGATTTTTTCTTTGCGCGAAGCGGTGTAATGAAGTAGGGTTTAAGGGGTCGAGGGGTCCAGGGGTCAAGTGAAGAGAAAAAGCACCGACGCTTGAACCCTCCGAACCCTTGAATCCTTGACCCCTTCTCTTGACTGCTTGAGATACTTAAACAGGGGCGTTGAGTTATTATTGTATTAAAGGAGAACATCATCATGTCCGATTGGGAACCTAAAATCGTCAGTTTTCTGTGCAACTGGTGCAGCTACGGCGCCGCCGACCTGGCCGGCGTCAGCCGGATGCCTTATCCCCCCAACATCCGGGTGATCCGCATTCCCTGCGCCGGGCGCATGAGCCCCAAGTTTTTTCTGGCGGCGCTGCGGGAAGGCGCGGACGGCATCTGGGTGTCGGGCTGACACCCCGGCGACTGCCATTACCTGGAAGGTAATTACTACGCCCGTCGCAAGTTCGCACTTTTTGAAAACCTGGCGGAATACATGGGGCTGGAACCCGGCCGGATCCATTTCTCCTGGATTTCGTCGGCCGAGTCGACCAAGTTTGTCGATGTGGTCAAGACGGTGACCGAAGCGGTCAAGGCCCTGGGTCCCAATAAACGGTTCGTCAAGAACATGGCCAAGGTAGCTTAAATATGCTGGAATATATTGATACCATCCGGAAAATAGCCGCAAGGATTTTAAAGGAAGGCACCGTCGAAATGGTTATCGGATTTCGCAGGGGAACCGTGCCGCTGATGAATGAACCCTGTTTTGTCCGGAAGCCCGAAGATGTGAAAGATCTGGTGTGGGACAGCAACTGCGGCATCAATCTGGCGAATTATCTGACCGACCGCAAGGAAAAAATCGGCATCGTAGCCAAGGGCTGCGATTCCCGCAATATCGTCACCCACATCATTGAAAACAAAATCAAGAGGGAGCAGCTCTATATCATCGGGGTCCCCTGCCAGGGGATGATCGACCGGCGCAAAATAACCGGGCTGGTTGACGGTGAAATTGAAAGTGTTGTGGAAACGGGCGAAAATATTGTCGTTACAGTCGGCGGCGGCGAGAAAACGTTTAAAAAGGCGGATGTGCTCCAGGACAACTGCGCCATCTGCATCCACCGCAATCCGGTCGAATATGACGAGCTTGCGGCCGAACCGGTGCCCGAGCAGCAGGGGGTGGACCGGTATGCGGACATCCGCCGGATTGAAGCGCTGCCGGCGGAGGAAAAATATCGGTTTTTCGACACCCTGCTGGCCGATTGCATTCGCTGTTATGCCTGCCGCAATGCCTGTCCCCTGTGCTACTGCCCCACCTGCTTTGTGGATGAATCCCGGCCCCAGTGGGTCGGCAAGGGGCAGGATCCGGCGGATATCCGAACCTTTCATTTCCTGAGGGCGTATCATTGCGCCGGCCGCTGTACGGATTGCGGCGCCTGTGAAAGGGCCTGCCCGGTGGGGATCAAGGTCCGGCTGTTGACCAAAAAACTGGAAAAAGACTGTCTGGAGCTTTTCAACTGGGAGGCGGGCCTGTCGCTGGAGGTCAGACCGCCGCTGGACACCTATAAACCCGACGATCCGGATGAATTTATCAAATAGACTCCGGTTTGTTTTTGATCCGGATAGGGGCGCGGCAGAAAACAGCGTTGAAAACAAACCGCTTGGATACAAAGGGCGCATCACATGAAGGTTGTAAAAATTGACAAGCAAAAATGGGCCGCAGGGATCGAAACCCTGAAAAATACCTTTCGCCTGTATGGTCCGGTTCAGGCGGAGCAGGTTCACAACTTTGCCCTCCTTGAAAAAGGGGCGCTGCCGGATTTTAATTTTCAAAACACCCGCATGTCGCCCAAGGCGATCATTTACCCCCAGTCCGAGGTGATGTTTCACTATACCCTGGATGAAAAGAGCGAAGACCATCATATTCTGAAGGAGGTCGCGGGAGATCCCGCGCCCCGGGCGATCATCGGCATCCGGCCCTGTGATGCGGCCGCTTTTGTGCTGGTTAAAAAAAATTTTGATACGCCCGAATACCGGGATACTTACTGGGTGAGAGCCTATGAGAGCACGACCCTGGTGGGACTGGCCTGCCGGCAGCCCTGTCCAACCTGTTTCTGCACCACGGCCGGCAGCGGTCCGTTCGGTGAGGAAGGGCTGGATGTTCTGCTGGTGGAAGAGACGGATGCTTTTCTGGCAAAAGCGCTTACCGCCAAAGGTGAAAATTTTTTAACAACCGCAGGCTGGGACGAAGCGGCCGACGGCGGACCGATCGAAGGGATGAAACAGGCGGCCGAGACCCGCATCCGCTCGACGGTTCATACCGACCGGCTGGCGCAGAAGTCGATTCCCGAATTGTTCGACGCCCCCTTTTGGGACGATGTGGCCTTTGCCTGCATCAATTGCGGGACCTGTACCCATGTCTGCCCGACCTGCTGGTGTTTCGACATTCAGGATGAAGTCAGCGGCAAGTCGGGCCTGCGGATGCGCAACTGGGACAGCTGTATGTATCCGCTTTTCACGTTTCACGGCTCCGGCCATAATCCGCGAAACACCAAAACCAAGCGGGTGCGGCAGCGGTTCATGCACAAACTGAAATATTATGTGGATAAATACCATAACGGGATTCAATGCGTAGGCTGCGGCCGATGTGTGCGCCTGTGCCCGGTCAATATTGATATCCGGCGTGTCTGTGAACTGATGAACCGGTACGAAGCGTGCCGCTGAAATTACTAACCCTGACGTTGCAAAAGCCCAGGATGCCCCAGATCCAAGGCGACCAAGGGTGAAGCCGTAGGTTTTTTACTGCGAACCCTTGGCAACGCAGGAGATGGGGCATCCCGGGCTTTCCCTCCGGGTAAAAAACATGACACGATATTTGCTTTATGCTGGAAGTCACCAAAAGTTCGATTGAGAAACACAACCAAATGAATTTAACTACTCTGTTATTGTTATTCTTTTTTAAGCTGTGTCATGTTTTTTATGCAACTGCAGGGTTAAGGTTCTCATTATTGTACGGACATCGCTTGAAAAATCTCCCCTGACCCCTCTTTGCCAAAGAGGGGAATCATCCCTCCCATTGTCAATGGGAGGTTAGGAGGGATTTATATTTCGTGTCTGGATTATTTTAAGGGTATTATTATGTCATGCCCCGGGTGTTTTCCGGGTGAAGGGGGATGCGGTGCAGAATCCATATTTGCCATATCCGGTTCGCATTGATCAGATTGTCACTGAAACCGTAGATAAAAATCTTAAAACCTTCCGGTTTGTTTTTTTAAATGCCGAAGATGAAGAGAAATTTGCCTATCGGTCCGGGCAGTTCGCCGAACTCTCCGTGCCCGGCAAAGGTGAAATCCCCATCGGAATTGCTTCCTCTCCCACCGAAAAAGGGTTTGTCATGTTCACCGTCAACAAGGTCGGCCAGGTTTCATCCTATCTGCACACCATGAAGGCGGGGGACATCATGGGGATCCGGGGCCCGCTGGGCAACTGGTATCCCTGGGAGGTTCTCAAAGGAAAAAATGTCGTTATTATCGGCGGCGGTTTTGCCTTTACCACCCTGCGGTCCTCCATCGTCTATATGCTCGACCCGGCCAACCGGGGTAAATTTAAGGATATTCATGTGATCTACGGGGCGCGCTCACCCGGCATGCTGCTGTATCGCGACGAACTCGCGGCCTGGGAGCGGCGCGACGACATCCATATGCACATTACCGTCGACGCCAGCGATGTGCCCGATTGGAAATATAATGTGGGCTTTGTGCCCACCATCACCGAACAAAAGGCCCCGCCCGGAGATGCCGACACCTATGCCATTGTGTGCGGGCCGCCGATCATGATCAAGTTTACCCAGCCGGTTCTGGACAAACTCAATTACGGGCACGACCATATCATCATGTCCCTGGAGATGCGGATGAAGTGCGGCATCGGCATCTGCGGCCGGTGCAATATCGGCAAGGAATTTGTCTGCAAGGACGGCCCGGTTTTCACCCTGGCCCAGCTAAATGGGATGCCCAGGGAATACTGACAATTTTCATATTGACATTGAAGATTCAATCATATAAGTAAAACGGGACATAACCTTGAAGCTTAATAAGGCGGCATGCCGTTATATCATTATTCCATAAAAGGAGGGTCGTTTAATGCCAGAAGTTGATTTTGCTGGAAAAAAGTTTGTGATTGATGAAGATGGATTTATTGACAACTTTGAGAACTGGTGCCCGGAATGGGTACAGCATGTCAAAAAAGAAGAAGGGATCGATGAGTTGTCGGAAGAACACTGGCAGGTCATTAATGTGCTGCAGGACTATTACAAGAAAAACGGAATTGCACCGATGGTCCGGGTACTGTCCAAGGTAACGGGTTTTAAACTGAAACATATTTATGAGCTGTTTCCGTCCGGACCCGGCAAAGGCGCCTGCAAGATGGCCGGCCTCCCCAAACCGACCGGCTGCGTGTAACCCACCGCCGGCACAACCGGTTTAACCTCTTTAAGATCGGAAAGAGGCCCTGCGATTCTCGCAGGGCCTCTTTTGTTCGAGGGACGGCCGGGGTTTCCGGCAGCACGTCCGGTTGCCAAATTCGATTGGACCGGTGAATGATTATGAAATCCACACTAACGGTAAAAACCAAAGCAAAAACGGAACTGATCGACATTACCTCGGAAATCCAAGAACTGGTGCGTTCCCATGGGGTTGCCGACGGGGTTTGCATGCTGTATGTGCCGCATACCACCGCGGCCGTAACGATCAATGAAAGTGCGGATCCCAGTGTCCGGTCGGACATCCTGATGGTTTTAAATCAAATCGTTCCCTGGGAGGCAGGCTACCGCCACCTGGAGGGAAACTCACCGGCGCATGTCAAAGCAACCCTGGTGGGCGCTTCGGAAATGATCGCCGTTGAAAACGGCAACCTGCAGCTGGGAACCTGGCAGGGCATATTTTTTTGTGAATTCGACGGACCGCGTACCCGCAATCTGCACGTTCGCCTGTTTAAAAACCTCGCATAGCCCCCTGATTCGTCCATACCCTGACGGACTCAGGTTGCGCCGGACTTAATTTCGTTACAGCCCCTCCCCTCTGGTGGAGGACCCGGATAGGTTCTACCGATCCGGTGTGAAAGGGTTCGCCTGAAATTAGAATATCGAATATCGAAATTCGAAACAAATTCAAAATATGAATTCTCAAATGACCGGAACTCTGTGATCGATAGTAAGGGAAGAGATTATAATATTTGGGTTATTTGGTTTTTTGGCATTTGTATTTGTTTAGGATTTTGTGCTTCGGATTTCGAATTTGGTTATCAGGACTACATGTTAACCCCCCTCAAGGGGGTCACCTGAGGCCACCCGTTTTGCGGGTGCGAGTCTCACTGTTACAAGGATTTTATCGGAAGGAGATGATCATGAAGCTGGTTATGTTCAAAAAATCCGGCGACCCCCGCTTGGGTTGCCTGATTGAAAATGAGGTTGTGGATTTGAATCTGGCCTGCGAGGCCATGCTGGCGATCCGGGGGGAGCGCCGGGCGCGTCAGAAAGCGGCCCTGTTGGTTCCGCCGGAAACGGTCCGGTTCCTGGAGGGTGAAGATGAATCCATGCAGGCCGCCCGCGAAGCCCTGCACTGGGCTGCGTCCCAGCCGGCAAAGTCGCTGCAGGTGAGAGACCTGGCTATCGCATCCCGTCTGGACGAGGTCAAACTGCTGGCGCCGGTCGCGAGACCGTCCAAGATTATTTGCGCGGCCCATAATTATCACGATTTTCTGCAGGAACTCGGCATGAAGCCCTATGAAGAACCGCGGATCTTCGCCAAGTTTGCCAATGCGGTGGCCGCCTATGACGACCCGATTCCCCGGCCGGCCATGACCCTTTGTTTGGGATATGAAGCGGAACTCGCATTTGTGGTCGGCAAACGCTGCAAGCATGTGCCGGAAGAAAAAGCCTACGATTACATTGCCGGCTACATGGCGTTTAATGACGTCAGCGCCAGCGATCTGACCAAGCGCGACGGGCAGAACCTAAGGGGAAAGAGTTTTGACGCCTTTGCCCCCATGGGGCCCTTCCTGCTGACGGCCGACGAGCTGCCCGATCCCCACAATCTTTCCGTGAAGCTGAAGGTAAACGGCAGGGTCTTGCAGGAATCGAACACCCGCCAACTGGTGCACAATGTTCCCCGGCTCATGGCCTTCTGCTCGCAGATTTTCACGCTGGAGCCCGGCGACGTGGTGGCCACCGGTACGCCCGGCGGGCTGGCCAAGGATCGTAAACCGCCGACCTTTATGAATCCCGGCGATATCATGGAAACCGAGATCGAAAAGCTCGGGGTCCTGCGCAATCCGATTACGAAAGAATAAATCGTTCCTGCCGTAAAGGAGGCATCCAAAGATGCCTCCTTTACTTTCGAAATTTTGTACGGGTTTTCACCAGCGCTGCGGATTGATCCAGATAAAAAGCCGAAAGTGCGGTGCCGCCGGCAAGGTAAAACCGGTCAAGGACGGTATCCGGCAGATTATTTATTAAAAGGCCTCTTGGGTCGCATCGTATGCCGGGCGGGTTCTTTCGGCCCGGCTACCCGATGCGATCCAAAAACATTGGCGTCCTTCGCGCCCCTGTCGGGTCGTAGCTTTAGCGAAGCCTGATTTGTGGTTCAGCTTTTTAGAACAGTTGGTTCGGGCAAAGCTTCGCGTCCTTTGAGCCTTGTATGGTGAAAGGAAGTCCCTCTTTTCACTTGTTTCCAATCCTGATATGAGGTTTTAATAAAACTTACGGACATAGGCCCCATAAATGATTATTTTTAGCGGAAAGGAGAATGGGCAAAATGAAAACAATCCTATTGAAAATAACAAATATGTGGATCTGTGCCGTTGTCGTATTTGCAGCGACTGCTATGTTTGCGGTTGCCGGCCAGCCGAAAAGCGTTGAAACCCAAGCGGCGGAAGCCGAAAAGGAGTTTAAGGAGGCATTGCAGGCGCTGAAGAAATATTCGGCCGCACAGCGCGACCAGGCCGTCCAACAGGTTCAGAGGGCGGTTGAAGATCTCAACGCCCGGATCGACAAAATAAATGCAGAGTTTGAGCGAAAGCGGGATCAGATGGACCAGGCCGGCCGTGAAAAAGCCAACGAAACGCTAAAAGCGCTCAGAAAAAAGGGTAATGATCTGGCCGAATGGCATGGGGCCTTGAAGCACAGCTCTGCCGATGCCTGGGAAAAGGTTAAAAAAGGATTTGCGGACAGCTACGAAGCACTGTCCAAAAATCTTGCAGATGCCGTGCGCGAATTTGACAGCGGCCGGTAAAGGCGGGAGCCGGCAAAAAACAGCCGGGACCATGCATCTGAAAGATGAAGACCCGGCCGGTTACGGCACGGATCACTGAGCAAGGTTTGGTCCTGATTACTTGTCAATATGTGAAGGAACGTCCCCCTTTACGTACTTGATTTATTTTTTTGTTTGCATTAACCGGCAATCTGCCGTACATTTAAGACAGTCAACAAGATGGAGGATATTCCGATGCACCAGACCAATTCACAAAGCCAGGAGCGCTCCGAACGCCTGGAGGCTCGTATAACTCAAGCTCAAAAATCTCTATTCAAGAAGGCGGCTGAGCTTCAGGGAAGGACGATTTCCGATTTTATCGTACAGGCGGCTTCGGAGGCGGCAATCCGCGCTATACAGGAGCATCAGGTCATTACCTTGGCAGCCCGGGAACAGGCAGTCCTTATCGAAGCCTTACTTAATCCCCCGGCACCTGGTTCGCACCTTCGTTCCGCAGCACGTCGCTATCGCAAGATCATGAGCCAATAAATGGCTGCACAAGAACAGTGTCGGCTTCAGATCGAGGCGCTCTCATCCTATTACGATCGTCATGCCTTTTCCTGCGGGGTTGAAGCGCTAGATCGCTATTTGAAGCGTCAGGCAAGCCAGGATCTCCGCAAACACGTCGCGGTTACTTTCGTGCTTGTGGAAGCGGGCCAGTCGGCTGTGCTGGGCTTTTACACGCTATCGGCCACCAACCTTCGATTGAATGACCTGCCTGAGTCTACTGCAAAAAAGCTGCCTCGCTATCCCCTGGTACCGGCGATTCTTCTCGGCCGCCTTGCCGTCGGTCAGACTCATCGTGGATCGGGTTATGGCGCGCTTCTTCTAGTGGACGCGTTAAAGCGCTGCCTGGACATAGAAGACATCGGATGGGCGGTCGTTCTAGTCGATGCAAAGGAAGAAGAAGCCGCAGCGTTTTACGAACATTATGGTTTTATCCGTCTCGCGCCAGATTGTTCTCGTCTTTTCTTGCCGAGACCCACAATCACAGCTCTTATCGGGTAAAACCCCGCAGGAAGTATAGAGTCACGACAATTGCGAGCATTCTATTGAAAAAAAACGGCCCTCTTTTTAGGACAATCCCTTGACTGGTGTGGATTTAGCCTGGCCCGACCCCGGCCCTAACCATCTTAAAAATTGTTGCTATCTGGAAATATAAATATTAGATTGTATTTATAAAATTGAAAATAAAACGATTGCTGGCGATGTTAACCCTGCAGTTGCATAAAAAACATGACCCCGTGTTTGAAAAAATAACAACAACAGGGTGCTCAGATTGATTTGGGTATGTTTCAAAATAGAACTTTTGGTGACTTCCAGCATATACAAAAAAATGTGTCATGTTTTTTACCCGGAGGGAAAGCCCAGGATGCCCCATCTCCTGCGTTGCCAAGGGTTCGCAGTAGAAAACCTACGGCTTCACCCTTGGTCGCCTTGGATCTGGGGCATCCTGAGCTTTTGCAACGACAGGGTTAACAAAGAGTAACCTGTTCTTTAAACGGCTTCATTGGAGGCTGCCGATATGAAAGACGAACAATTATTGGATCGAATTGTTTTAGATCCAAAAGTCATGGTGGGGAAACCGATAATTCGCGGAACCCGGTTAACTGTTGATTTCATCCTTAACCTCCTGGCTCATGGCACAACTGAGGATGAAATTTTAAATGAATACAAAGGCCTTGAAATTAAAGATATTCAGGCATGCTTTCTATTTGCCACAAAATATATCAAAAACACGGATTTTATGCCTCTAATTGAGGAGCCGGTTTAATGCGCTTCCTGGTGGATGAGTGCACAGGCCCTGCTGTTGCGGCATGGTTGCAGGAGCAAAATCTTGAAGTCTTTTCTGAAAAAATTACCCCGACCGTTTACTGGATTCATTTGTTGTAGCAACAGAAAAACAAGTTCGTTTCGCAAGAAGATAATTGGAGCTCCCTGCAGTCCCGCCCCGGCGGGACGGGGAATGCGCTCCCTGTTGCGGTTCAAACAATGACATCCGTTTCAGGAAATAACAGCTTTTTTGCCCTCGAAAAACTAAACGGCACTGATCACTGATCAAGGTTTGGTCCTAATTACTTGTCAATATGTGAAGGAACGTCCCCATATACACAATATGTGAAGGAACGTCCCCATATACAAACCCCAGTCTCATTGTCCTTTTATCCTCTCCTAATCACATTTTTGTGAAATGTTGAGACCTGACCCCGATGTTTTGCAAGCTATGCCCCACAAGCCACCAGGCTGCGATCCCGAAAATGGTTGTCGCTTCTTTATGACAGGGGCAATAGAAATGAAATGATGAATAAGAGACCTGGATTAACTATCCGGGGGGCTCCCCCAAATAAAAGGCCTCTTGGGTCGCAGCGTATGCCGGGCGGGTTCTTTCGGCCCGGCTACCCGATGCGATCCAAAAACCTTGGCGTCCTTCGCGCCTTTGTGGTTCAGCTTTTTAGAACAGTTGGTTCGGGCAAAACTTCGCGTCCTTTGAACCTTTGTGGTGAAAGGAAGTCCCTCTTTTCACTTGTTTCCAATCCTGATATAAGGTTTTAATAAGGCTTCCGGGCATAGGCCCCAAAAATGATCATTTGTGTCGGAAAAGAGAAAGGATACGACTTGTTATGGTAAATGTTTCACAAGCAAAGAGTCTGCGACTGGCTATCCAGTTGAACCTGGTGTTTCCCGGTTTTGGCTACTTCTACATAGGGAAAGGTATTTTTGGCATCGCCGCCATCCTGCTCGTCATCGGTATTTGGGCAGCGACAGGTCTTTCTTACTTAGTCCATACTTATATTGTCATGAACGCGATCATGGCGATTGATATGTTTATTTGGAACAGCAGAAACAAGAAAAAAACAGCCGGGACCATGCATCTGAAAGATGAAGACCCGGCCGGTTACGGCACGGATCACTGACCAACGTTTGGTCCTAATTACTTGTCAATATGTGAAGGAACGTCCCCATTTACACATTTATAATTAGTGTCCCCTCCGGGGATGGTTGAAACCCCTCGCCTTCAGGCGAAGCAAAGTTCCTTTGTCGCTAGGCGACTTGTCATTCCGGCCCCCGAGCCGGAATCCAGTAAATAGACGCATATCAGTTCTGGATGCCCCCGGATCGGTGTCCTGGGCAGGCTTATCAAGTCCGGCATGACGGCATAGTAAGTATGGCTTTAAATTTGTTGATTTCGATCAACTAACACTTGAACCCCTCGTCTTACAGACGAGGGTTGTTCAGTTTTCAATATATGAAGGTCCCCATTTACAAGGGTGAGGATCATTTACCATAAAGACTTTAGTGCAGAAGCCCATGGCTGGCACTAAATAGCGGAGGTGGCTTGGTAGTTCGGTTGGATTCGATATTAAGATGATACTTTTGTCCTGGAGGATGCGTGAACCAAAATATTGCGTTGATTGCACCGTTTAGCGATTTGGCGAATAGAGCCAAGGACATAATTAAAAGATTTGATTTTCAAATCGAAATTGTTATCGGTAACCAGCATGAAGGATTTAAGTTGGGACGTTCGCTCGTGAAGCAGGGGTTCGAGGTATTGATTAGCCGCGGGGGAACTGCGCAGCTTTTAAAGCAAGAACTGGAAGTGCCGGTTGTCGAAATCCGTGTCTCCGTTTACGACATTCTTCGAGCACTTAGGAAGATTAAGTCTCGTAAAGGAAAAATCGGTATCATCGGCTTTGAAAACATCGTGTACGGATCGCAGGCACTGGCGGGCTTGCTTGACATCAATCTAAATGTTTTTACGGTACATAAAAGGGAAGATGTGCCGGTCCAGGTGGAATTAGCAAGACTAAGCGGTGTGGAGACCATTATAGGTGATAAGGCAGTCGTATCTTATAGTTCCGATTACTTTGTTAAATCGATTTTGATTGAGTCTGGTCAGGAGGCTATTTTACAGTCATTTCATGACGCAAAGGATATGCTCGCCGCACTACGAACAAAAATGGAAAAAACTCGACGATACTACAACATGATTAAAAAATTTAAAGCAGTGCTAAATGCTGTAGACGATCAAATCATAATCGTAAATGAGCATGCTGAAGTCAAGTCGTGCAATCCTTCCGCACTCAAGGTTATGGGGAAAAAAGATGATTCGGAATTAATCGGCCGCATTCTACCGCTCTACCCAAAGAAGCCTTTAAAAAAATTGTGTAAGACGCAGTTGGCCATTAGGGACCACATAGCCGTTTTAGACGGTCATCACGTAATGATAGATTACTTGCCCATTGAAAGAAATGATGAAGGTATGGAGGTGCTTATTGTTGGGCGGGATGTAACAAAAATAGAACGGTCTGAGAGGAAAGTCCGAAATGAATTTCATTTAAAGGGGCACGTGGCCCGGCATCGTTTTGAAGACATTCTAACCGAAGATGAGGGCTTCATGAGGATCAAAGAAAGGGCGAGAATCTTCTCCTCTTTAGCCTCAACTTTATTAATTTGCGGAGAGACAGGGACCGGAAAAGAAATGATGGCACAAAGCATCCATAACGAATCGTTCGGGAATGATCGGCCTTTTGTAGCCGTCAATTGCTCAACTCTGCCCGAGCCACTGTTGGAGAGTGAATTGTTCGGCTATGCTTCCGGTTCCTTTACCGGTGCGAAAAAGGGGGGCAAGAAAGGGTTCTTCGAACTTGCACACGGCGGCACCCTTCTTCTTGATGAGATTGGCGAACTTCCCCTTAATCTGCAGAGCCGTTTGCTGCGTGTAATCGAGGAGCGGGAAGTGCAACCCTTGGGAGAGGATAAGGTGATTCCGATTGATGTGCGTATTATCACGTCTACCAATAAAGATCTGGCCTTGGAAGTAAATCGGGGCTGCTTTCGTGAGGATCTCTTCTACCGAATTAATGAACTCCCATTGAAGTTGCCGCCTCTTCGAGAACGAGGAATGGATGTGCTGGTTTTATTCGAGCACTTTATTCGGCAAATTAATCCGGATTGCTCTGCCCAAATTATTAACAATGAAAAGGTCAAACGTCTTCTGCTTATGCATCGCTGGAAGGGAAATGCAAGAGAAGTCCGCAGCTTGGTCCAACGACTGGCCGCCCTCACGGAGGGTTTTACCAAGTTTTCCAGCGAGCCTGCAATGTTAATCCATGAAGAAGTCTTCAGCCTTGACGATGGTTTGCTTGAAAAGATTCCATCGGTTCCCGAAGGCTTATCTCTGAAAGACTTCCAAAAACAATGGATCATGCGCCTGGCGATGTCTTCCGAACAACGACGGAAGGATATCGCCCGCACACTTGGCATCAGCCGGACAACACTTTGGCGGAAGACGCGCGGCCCAAGGTCCACCTAAGTTGGGCCATCATTTCCGATATTGGCGATATTTCGAGGTGAAGCTCATTTCGTTTGTTTCTTTTTGAAACCTAATCGTTCCATAAAGAAACAAATGTGTTCCATATTTCTTTAGTAATTTTTTTACAATTTGTAAAGAAGCCTATGGAAGCTTATGAATTAGTTATGGAATAAAGTATACATTACCATTATGGCACAGCTCTTGCATAACATTCAGTTGCTCTTCGTGTTCAGAATCTTGTGGCTAATGGAATTATTAATAATCAGAGTTACATGGAGGAGGTTAGAAAATGAGACATTTTAAGGAATGGTTTATCATGTTTTTCGTTGCTTTGTTCATCATAGTTAGTGGGGGGTCCACTTTTGGACAAGGGGAATACCCAGCGAAACCCATAACACTCATTGTTCATGCAGGCGCTGGGGGTGGCGGGGACATTTTTGCGCGAACCCTATCTATGGGTATTGAAAAGAATAAGTTGCTGCCTCAGCCAATCGTAGTTGAAAACAAGCCAGGCGGGGGCGGAGGAATCGCCTTCACATATGTGGCCAGCAAGAATAATGATCCCTATTTCATTCTGACTGCAGTCACAAATTTTCTTACGTCATCAGTTCTGGGTAGAATTCCGGTCGGAATTAAGGACTTCACTCCTATTGCCAATTTTGCTTTTGACGAATACATGCTGATTGTTAACGCTAATTCGAAATACAATTCTTTGAAGGATCTGATCGCCGACGCAAGGGCGAATCCTAGAAAGATCTCGGTGGGCGGTGCTGCTCCTGGTAGCGCAGACTCCGTCTGCATCTATCTTACTGAAAAAGCGGCAGGGGTCGAGTTCAATCGTATTGTTTTTAAAAGCGGAGGAGAGATTAACGCAGCGCTCATGGGCGGACACGTGGAAGTCGCCATGACCAACCCAGGCGAGGCTCTAGAAGGCTTGAAGGCAAAAAAAATCAAGATCCTAGGTGTCTTTTCTGAAAACCGACTGCCGATGGCACCCGACGTTCCCACAATGAAAGAGCAGGGCATAAATGCCGTATACGCGCAAAATCGAGGCATTGTGGCACCAGCTGGCATTCCCAAAGAGAGCAGAAAGGTTCTGGAGCAGGCCTTTTTTAAATACACCAAAACCGATACTTTCAAGAAATATTTGTCCGACAACATGCTTTCCCTCGCATGGATGGACGGCGAAACATTTGGAATTTGGCAAATGAAAGAGATTAGAAGATATGAGGTTATACTCAAGGATATGGGTTTAATGTAGAACAATTGAATTGAAAGAAACATGATTTGCCGTGGCGGAAAGTTTCTGCGTTGCAGATTTTGAAAATCAGATAGCATAATTCGCCATTGCCACCGTATATCAGAGTCATATGATATACGGACATTTAAAAAAGGGCACTGTATGCCATATCTATTGGTATTGGTGCTTGAAGAAAAGAGGTATACATGGGATCTAAATTCGTCAAAAAAAACCAGTCTATTCAAACCGATGTACTGGTTGCTGGTGGCGGTACCGCTGGTTTCGTGGCTGCAATTGCAGCAGCACGGAACGGCGCAAGGGTCATACTTATCGAACAGCGTGACCACCTAGGTGGAACTCATTCGGGAGCAATGGTTATGATGGTACGCTCGATGCGACATATGAAGGCGCCCCGGAATGCCGATGAAAAGAAGATTCTTAGAACTACTTATGAAAGTTCTTATGCAGATCAGCAGATTGTTTTCTCTATTGCTCAGGAGTACCTTGATCGCATGATTGAGGTGAAGTCGGCTTGGGGAACTAAGGGTCAATCGACTGCAAGGCAAATGTTCGATCCTGAAATTGCCAAGTGGATGATCGAGCAAATGGTGGTGGATGCTGGGGTAGATGTCTGGTTTTACTCTCAAGCGACAGACATCTTGCTTTCTAAAAACATCGTAAACGGCGTGCTAATAGAAAATTTGCAGGAGCGAGTTGAAATTCGAGCCAAAGTCACTATTGATACTACGGGTGACGGAGATGTTTGTGTAGCCGCTGGTGCCCCTTTTGAGAAAGGTAATCCAGAGGATGGCCGCTGCCAACCGCTGACCCTGTACTTTGTGGTTGGCGGTGTGGATCTTGAAAAGACGATCAGATACATGGATGAAAAAGCCGACGAGTTTGGCAAGGAATATGTTGACAAGCTGTTGTGCTTAAAAAAGGAGGGGAAGCCGATAACATTTTATCCGTTCAGATCTAGAATTAAAAAAGCATTGGAGAACGGAGATTACCCGATTCCTTATGGCCTTGATCAAGTGAACCCGGATATCCTCGCTTATCCGGTCCGTCCCATGTTTAGGAATGGAAAGATGCGCTATGAAAGCACTGTACATAATATGGATATGGCCTATAATGTCGATGCTACAAACAAAAAAGAGTTGACTAAAGCGACAATCGCGATGCGTGATATAGTTATCAAGATGGTAAATTTTTATAGGAAATACGTTCCCGGCTACGAAAACTGCTATTTAGTGCATACTGCGCAAGTCGTAGGTGTACGAGATACGCGGCGTATCATTGGTGATTATACCCTTACGAAGGACGATGTACTCGGAGGGAGACATTTCCAGGATGGCATCGGCCGTTACGGCAGTGTCATGGATTTGCATGACAAGAACGGTACCAGAGTAAACACACTTAGCGAGGTAGGGGGAGAAGGCTGGTTCCACATACCATACCGAACTCTTCTTCCGCGAGGAGTTGACGGCCTTTTGATGGCGGGTCGTTGCATCTCCGCAGACTACAATGCTCAAGGGTGTACAAGGTCACAGGCAGCCTGCATGATGACAGGTCAGGCGGCAGGAACGGCCGCAGCTATTGCAGTAAAGACTGGGGTTGAACCCAGAGTTCTCAATATTGCTGAAGTTCAAAGGTTGTTGATTTCCCAAAATCAAAGAATATAGATATAGATGCGAGATTTTCTGCGAACTTTTTAATATTTGTTGAAAAAAATAAAAGGCGGTATCATCGTGAAGAAAGCAGATTTGATTACAGGTTTCTTTTTGCTGATACTCTCTGGGAATGTGATTTTATCGGCTTTCCGGATGCCAGCGTCAAGGTCTTTCGCGCCGGGTGCCGGTTTCTTTCCTCTTTGGCTGGGGATATTGCTCGCGGTCCTTTCTGTTGCTTTGTTGTTGAAATCAACTCGGTATGTATCCGATCCTTCGCACGCGTCCCTTTTTCCTACTGGTAAGGCGATATTTTCCGTGAGTGCTGTTGTCTTAGGGTTGGCGGTTTATATCGTTCTGATGGAATTAATCGGCTTTCTCTTCAACACATTTATTTTTGTTGCTTATCTGATGAAGATTGTCGAGCGTGAGAGTTGGAAGCTAACGTTAATTGTTGCTATCCTAACAACGGCTGGGCTATACATAGTTTTCCAGGTGCTTCTCGGAATTTCTTTGCCAAAAATCCAATTTGGGTTTTAGATATAGCGGAAGGAGAGATCTTGGACATTTTCCATAATTTGATAATGGGATTTCAGACTGCATCATCTTGGGAGAATCTTTTCTTCTGTTTCGTCGGAACACTAATTGGAACGTTAATTGGGGTGTTGCCTGGGATTGGACCGTCGGCGGGTGTGGCTATATTGATCCCAATTACTTTTGGGATGAATTCAACGACTGCGATTATCACGATGGCTGGGATCTATTATGGTGCTATGTATGGAGGGTCGACGACGTCGATTCTCTTGAATATACCGGGTGAGTCTTGTTCTGTCGTGACAACTTTAGACGGCTATCAGATGTCAAAAAAGGGGAGACCGGGACCTGCGCTAGGGATGGCTGCCTTATCCTCGTTTATAGCAGGGTCATTTGCGATTCTGATGTTGACGTTCATTGCGCCAACGCTGGCAAATTACGCTCTCTCATTCGGACCTCCCGAGTATTTCGCTTTGACATTCCTAGGTTTAACCATGGTGACGTCCTTGGGCGGAGACTCGCTGCTCAAGGGACTCATTAGCACAGTTATTGGCCTTCTAATATCCAGCGTTGGAATAGACACGATTAGCGGATTAACTCGTTTTACGTTCAACAGTATGTATCTTCTCGAGGGGATTGGGTTCATCGGTATGGCGGTTGGACTATTTGCAATCGCAGAAGTTTTAGTAAATGTCGAGGAACCGATGCAGCAGATTTTTACTAAGACGAAACTCAACCTGAGGAGTCTTTTTCCGAACCTGCAAGACTGGAAAGATTCATTAGGAGCACTCTGGAGAGGCTCTATCATAGGGTTCTTCATTGGCGTTCTTCCGGGCGCAGGTGCAACGATCGCATCGTTCATGGCTTATGCAGCGGAGAAGAAATTCAGTAAACACCCGGAAAAATTTGGGACAGGTGTGATTGAGGGGGTTGCAGCGCCGGAGGGGGCGAACAATGCGGCTGCGGGTGGTGCAATGATACCGCTGCTGACGCTGGGTATCCCAGGATCAGCTACGACGGCAGTTCTTATGGGGGCACTGCTCATACACGGCATGCGCCCTGGCCCCATGCTTTTCTCAACTCACACTAAATTCGTTTGGGGACTAATCGCCAGTATGTATATCGGTAATATCATGCTACTCATCCAGAATATGCCAATGGTCGGTCTGTGGGTTCGACTGCTTAAAATACCATACAAGATCCTGATGCCAGTCATCATTACCATAGCATCGGTCGGTGTTCTTGCAACTGACAATAATATTTTCGACATGTGGATCATGTTTTTTTTCGGTCTGGTCGGATATTTCATGAGGAAAATGGAATACCCCGGAGCCCCGATGGTGTTAGGTTTGGTATTGGGGCCGATGGTCGAAACATCACTAAGGCAATCACTGACACTCTCGTATGGGAGCCTTGGAATCTTCTTCACCCGACCTATCTCCGCTGTGCTCATCGTTTGTGCCATCATTTCGCTGCTATTCCCTCTCTTTCGTAACCTGTGGGGGCAATGGTTCCTAAAAAATAGATAATGTCTTTAGATTCTTCTTTGGAACAGTTCGCTAAGAAGGGAGCTGGCCATGAGCAATGGACATTCCAGAAATTCAAAAGCAAGGAGATATTAACCATCTTGAAGAACGAGAAACTACCGTCGATCTAAATCACCGTCCAGGGTTCATACTACAATTGTTGCCGAATGGAGGTGACCCCACAATATGTTTCTCTGGGATTTTTCGGCAAAAGTCAAAAAATTGTAAGGACCGCAAAATAGGTGTGGTACAAGATGTTCGAGGATCTTGCTATCATAATCCTTTTTTATCAGCGTCTGAACGCTTCCGAGAAATTTATTATACCCCGGATAAGACTTCAATGGATTATCGGAAGCCATACAGTTGAGGAAAGATTCTTTCATATGTAATTCTATCCCGGAGAACGCAAACAAAGCACTGATTTCACTATTTGTTATTTTGTTACCTAATTCTTTTGTGCTATTATAAAAACAATTTGGAAGGAGAAGATCTTTATGCGAATTGTTGATATTCAAGAAAAAACGGTATCTATCGCATCACAGATAAGGAATGCGTACATTGACTTTAGCAAGATGACTGTTTCAGTTGTGGCCATACGTACTGATGTTATTCGAGACGGAAAACCTGTTATAGGTTATGGATTTAACTCCAATGGACGCTATGCACAAGGGTGTCTACTCCGGGAAAGATTCATCCCACGAATTCTCGATACTGAACACACTAATCTCCTGAATGAAAGTGGAACAAATTTCGATCCTTTTCAAATTTGGGAAACCATGATGAATAATGAGAAGCCGGGAGGTCATGGTGAACGATGTGTTGCAGTCGGAATCATTGACATGGCTCTTTGGGATCTTGTGGCTAAAATAGCGGAGAAGCCTCTTTATAGTTTGATAGCAGAGCAATACAGGGGAGGGAAATTTGATGAAAAAGTCTTTGTTTATGCGGCAGGCGGATATTATTATCCCGAAGACGACATCGGGGGAATTCATTCAGAAATGCAACAGTACCTTGATTTGGGTTACCGTGTTGTCAAAATGAAGATTGGGGGCACAAGTCTACAGACTGATCTCAAGCGAATAGAAACTGTACTATCCTTGGTCGAAAACGGTCAATGCCTTGCAGTTGATGCCAATGGACGTTTCGATACTAAGACATCTGTCGATTACGGTGAAGCCATGGCGCCTTACAGGTTGCGTTGGTTCGAAGAGCCGATTGACCCACTTGACTATGAGTCTCATACTGATCTGTTGAAGCGGTACGAATTGCCACTGGCCACTGGAGAAAATCTTTTTTCTATGCAGGATGTTCGCAACCTCATCCGACATTCAGGCCTTCGTCCGGACCGTGACATTCTACAGATGGACCCGGTTCTATCCTACGGATTAGTTGAGTATCTGCGGATGGCTTCCGTTTTGAAAGAATACAGATGGTCCCTGCGGAGCTGTATTCCTCACGGGGGGCATCAGTTTGCTCTAAATATTGCGGCAGGGCTCGGACTCGGTGGGACGGAGTCATACCCCAACGTATTTGCTCCTTTTGGAGGTTTTTCGGACGGGACGCCAGTCGAGAACGGCTATGTGGCTCTTCCGCGCATACCAGGTATAGGATTCGAGGAGAAATCTGCACTGATCAATCTATTCCGCTCAATTTTCGATTAGTGTCCACGCCAGAGGATGGTGTAGTATATCACATTAAATGGTCAGAATAATCTCAGTTTAAAAGGCCCGGTTAACCGGGCGTTGTCAATTGATAAAGAAGCATTTGGATTTGGTTTCAGTTATGTTCGTCTGATTGGATCAGTTCACATTCGAGCAAGGTTTGGGCGTTGACGGTGTTTTCCAGTCTGATGTAAGCTTCATCCAGTAGTAGCATTGCTGTATTCATGATCTGTCGCCGGTTGCCGCGGCAGCAGGCGGCCATCAAGGTAACGGCTTCGGGTTCAAACAAGCCCTTTTTGGCTTTGGCCAGTTCAAGGCGATGTAAAATAAATTTTTTGCTTTCTTTGTCACTGAGCGGATCCATTTTAAAGATGGAGGTAAGCCGTGTTCGCACCGGCGCCATGGCGGCAAGCTGCAATAGGCGGCGCAAGGCATCGTCTCCCCTAAGGACAAGGGAGGCGGCCACGGCTTTTTTATCGGCACTGATCATCAGCGCACAAATATCCATCATGGATTCGGATTCAAGCATTTGGGCGTCATCGATAAGGATTACGGGATGAGGCTGTTGGTTGGCCGGTGAGCTGCAGCAGGTGTTTTTGCAGCCGTATCAGAAACGGCATACTGCGACTTCTGGTGTCAAGGCCGAGTCTGTGGTAATGGTGACGCACTTCAAAAATTCAATGCCTAACCGCTATGTCTATTTTCGAAACCCGCTGGACTGGATCTTAATCCCTGAAAAAATCCTTGCCGGCAAAAAACTTTGCCCCTATGCCACTCAAGATTTTTCTGGTCCGGCCAGAAGTCTATTTTTTCAGGCTTTATGATATTGCGATCGGACAATGTCAGAATATGGCCGGGGTAATTCCGGTTCAGACTGACGGATTTTGAAACGAGCACTTCATACTTTGCGCCGACACTCATCAATCCTTCATCAAAAGACCAGTGGCAAAGCCGGCAAAGAGCCATGCCGTTGGCGGGACTGTCATCCCTGCTTTCGCTCCAGGGTATGACATGGGCCGCTTCGACAATGGTATGCCCCTCAGGCGTCAGCATTCTGATACCGCAAAGGGCGCATCTGTGCTCGTAAAGCGTTATAATTGCTTTCCGGAAACCCTGATCCCTTACTTTTTTTGCCTGAACATCAGGTTCAATTTTATCCCATGGTTTTTCAATATCTTTGGCGCCTTTTAGCAGCTCCTTGCTGTATTCATATGCTTTTATATTTACATGCCCGCATTCGAGCACCCTGGCCCGGATTTCTTCGGCAAAGTAAGAGTTGATAAGGACCGTGCGCAGATGTTCTCTCGTTTCAGATTGGCTCATCAATTTAAAAAGCTGGTTGTCAAGTTTTGCTCCGGAACAGACAGCTCTCAGTTTCACCATGGAAGAGATCGATTGGATGTTTATGCTACCTTTAAATCCCGGAGCTTTTATCAGTCTCCAGATTTCGTCGTTATGGAGCCGGGGGAAGGGGTAGGCCATGTTCCCTTTTGAGCCTAATGGCATGATGCCGGCCCAATAGGCGTTGAACGTTTCAACCAGTTCGAAAGATGGCTCGATGAAATTTTCCGTGATCTGGCCCTGGGCAAAGAGGTCCATGACGGACAATAGGAGGAGTGGCTTGTGGGGCGCCTGGTGCTTCGTGATGCCGGACCACTTGTTACGATTTTTATCTGTTCTCAAGGTTAAGAACTTTTTGATGTAGCGTTCGAGCACGGTCCGTCCCTGAAAGTAGATGTTCTGGTAAAGCGTTTAATATAACATCTTGCCCGGAATCACACCTCTCACCCCGCCCCGGGGGTGCGGCGTATCGCCGTCCCGTCTGGGTATTAAATGCAGATGCGCATGAAAAATGGTCTGGCCGGCGGATTCTCCGATATTGGTTCCGATATTGAAGCCGGTGACGGAAGGGTCATTATCCGTGATGCGGTCCTTCAGCCTCATGATGATAGCATCGGCGTCCTTCTTTTCGCTTGAATTCATGGAAAAATAATCCTCGACATGCCGTATCGGTATGACCAGAAGATGCCCTTCTGTAACCGGGAATCCATCCGCTATCGCAACGACCGAGTTCAGTCTGTCAACGATTCGATCTTCAATATTTTTATAACAGAAAGGACAATTTGCCATATGAAATGAACCCGGCATCGATTGGATCTTTTCCCGATGCCAATTAAAGTTAATATAGCTATATAAACGGTGTGTCAACTTAAATATAAACAAATTAAACAGTTATATAATTGGCAGCCAACACTGAATAAAAGACCCATAAGCTGGGAAGCTGGGAGGCGGGGACGCTGAAGGTTGAAGGCTGAAGAACAGAAAAGGGGCCAAATCTGCTCTTGACTTCATCCGCAAATCCGCTATACTGAAATACAGATTTGCGGATGGAAGGAAAAAACCATGAATGCTACATTTCAAATTCAAGTTGTGCGCCGGGGCATAATTACACTGCCAAAGGAGCTCCGCGAGCGAAACAACATCAACGAAGGCGACATGCTGACGATGATTGACCTAGGCAACGGGGTGGTTGTCATGAGTCCGCGGCGGTCGCATGTATCCGAGATCGCCGATAGACTCGCCAAAAAGTGGCAGGATTCGGGTGAGACGCTGGAATCGATGCTGGCCGCCCTGCGGGAAGTGCGCAGCGAATATGATGCCAAAAAAGATTAGGGTCTTCATCGATACCAGCGTGATTTTCGCTGCCGTGCTCTCGCCGACAGGGGGCGCGCGCAAGATCTTTCACCTCGGAGAAACACGTTTATTGCGCCTCGTGGTCGGCCCTGCCGTTCTGCGCGAGGCAGATGCGGTCGTGCAGCGAAAATCTCCGGCATCTCTGCCGATTCTTGCTCAGCTTCTCGATGCTGCAAGAGTGGAAATATCACCGCTGCCTACTCAAGACCAGGTAGAAACCGCTCGCAAAGTCGTTCGATACCCGCCGGATTCCCGGGTGTTGGGCGAAGCTGTCTGCGCAGACCCGGATTGGTTTGTTGCCCTCGATAAAAAGCATTTTCTGAACGAAAAGGAAGGATTTAACTTTTCATTCCGGATCGGAACGCCGGGAGATTTGCTCCAGACCATTAAAGAACACTTGTCATTGCCTTGACGGCTTCGAGCTCATGCCGGCTGAACTCTATCCGGATGCGATACACCCCGTTTCTATACAGCCCATGTATAAAGATGCTCCAGCGGCCGCCGCAGATTAATCGGGGTAGGAGAGTTCGATCTGGATGCTGGCGTTGCTCTCACAGGGCAAAGCGGTCAATTCAAATGGAATGGCCTCGCGCACGGTGAGGTGAGTGCAGACCTCCGCACCTTCCAGGCGGTAGGTGTATTTTCGATATTCGACCTTGGTCAAAGGAATGCCGTTTCCCGCCAGTCGCGTTTCGAAGATATTGCCAGGCGCCCCGTATTCAACCGATTTGCCATCGAACTGGACGATTTCACGGGTGTCGGAGGAGAAAGTTATGCGGGCATCCATTTCGTGCATGGCATACCAGGTTTCGTTGGGGTCCTTCCAGTATATGGAATAGGTCAGACCGCTGACGCTTCCCGGATGAAAATAGTCGCCGCCAATGACATTATAGGTCCAATAATATTTGACGCCGTTGCGAAGTACGGGGATATTAGAGGCGCGGATGACCGCTGCATTGACCCTGGAGAGATCGAGAATGCTGGAGATGGTCGTTTCATCGCTAAAAACCGCATCCCGCCAGGACAACGCTGCGGCAAGGGCGTGTTCTCCCAATTCCAAGTCGCGTGTATCAAGCGTAAATAACAGATTGGCACTGCTCGCGGCAACCGTGCCGACGACGGCGCCGTCCACCAGAAGATTTACCGAAGCGCCTTCTTCGAAAAACTCATCCGGAATGCCGGAGATCAGGACCGGGATCTCGTGGATTCCGACGGCCAACGCCCACCCGTCCACCGGTGACTGGAGGGTTATCTGCGGTGAAAAATCTTCGGCAAAAACCATGGTGTTGCTGTAAATACGATCCACCACCACTTCGAGGGGGCCGGGCACAAAACCCTCAGGCACCCTGATGCGCAGCAAGTCTTCGCCCGGCACATCTTCGATTGCAGCCAGCAGGGTTCGAATCTCTATCCCATTGTCATTGAGCGTTGTGAAATAGACCCGGTTGTTATCGGGTTCGTAAGGATCGAAGCCGACCCCCTGAATGGATATCAGATCGCCCGTTTTTGCGTCGAACCGGTTGGGGTCGATGGCGTCTATGCGGGGAGCCACGATCTCGGCTTCGAACGTATCGAGGCTGTTGGCGTCGATCAGATCGATCAGAACCTGGGTTGATTCGATCGGCAAAGCAAGTTCCCCTGCCGCTCTGGAAATTCCGCCGAATACATCGCCCAGTGCGTCGGCAATCTCCGGGTTGATCTGCTGCTGAAGGGTGCTGCTGGCGGCTACGAAAGCGGCCGCGTCCTCAAGCAGGCCCACGGCGTCACCCGCTTCCCATTTTGCAATCAGCCCCGGGGTCTGGGCTATAAAGGCAGCCCAGTCGGCATAAAGCGCATCGGTTTTATCCCGGATGTCATCGGCCGGGAAGATGGCACTCACCAGAGGACCGGTGACCAGGTCGAAAACAGTCCAGGCCGTGGCCTTCAGCAGGGCTTTGGATTCCGGGGTTTCAGCAAAGGGGTCAAAAGGCAGAGGCTTCATCCAGGCCGGTCCGAAAACCCTAACCCGCACCTGCATCACTTCGCCCGGGGCTATTGCGTCCGGCACCGGCACCAGATAACGGCGCGCAGCAGGTGCCAAGCGCTCGTCGGAGCCGATCATCCAGGCAATGAAATCCCCCAGCGTCTGCCTTGAAAGCACCGCGGCGCACATCCCGATCATGTTATCATTTGGGCCGTTGTCGATGACCTCCCAGGTTCCGCTTCCCGGCAGCTTGCGCTCAACCGTTACACCCACATAGCGCCGGGCGCTGTTCTGGATCTCAAGCGTGTAAAGCATACGTTCGGTGAAGCTTTGGTCGGTGTCGTTGTCGTCGTCAAAATCGGCGCGCTGAAGGTTGAGACTGCTGGTGCTGCCTTCAGGTGCCGCCTGCAAAGTGAACACGGCTTGTGCCGGGATGGCCAGGCTGAAGCAGAAGAGTAACACTCCTATCAGGGTTCGAGTAAAAACGGCCACTTGCATATGCTCCTCCTACTTTTCGCATCATCGCGCTGTTTGTGCCGCCAGGCTCGTGCTGAAGCCTTGCACGGCATCCTGCAGTGCCTTGACAAATTCAGCACCGGGATTCACCAGTGCGGTTGAATCCTCTGCCAGATCGGTGCAAATCCGGTTGCCGAAAGCCTCCACGGCAGGCGTCTCCCGGGCAAGGCGCAACAATTCCGCGCTGTATTCGGGAGGCGCAGCATGGCTGAACGTTGTGAGCAAGGTAAGGGCGACGGCGGTTTCGCGACAGCCGATCGTGTTGTCAGGAGCCTCCGGCAGGAGAAATGCCAATGCCACCGGAACGCCGTCCGCGCGGGCCGATACCAAAAAAGGCGCGGTCTTGTCGTCCGCTGTAGGGATCTGGCATTGCCCGGCGGCATCGACTGGAACAGAGCCGCCGGGCGCATCAACGGTGAGGTTCAAAAGTGTGAGTGCCGCCGGAAGATTTACCTGGGCAACCATGGGCGCATCAACGGTTTCTATTGCAACGAGGGGCGAGCTGTCGTCGTTGGAAGAGCAGCCGATCAGCAGCAGAAGCGCAATGCTCGCGATTAGAAAAAGAAAACCGGTAGCGAAAAAGCGCTTGAGGCTGGCGGCGGATGCTGGGAGCCGTAAAGAGTTACCCAGACTTGCAGGGCAAACCATAATACACCTCGCTTTTAAGTGAGTAATTTTCCGGCGAGATGTTACAAAGACCCTGCTGTTTGTCAAGTAATTAATCTTGAATAAGTGTTAATTCTATTGAGCATGCCTCCATCCGCAAATCCGCTATATTGAATCAACGCAGGCGACATACTGACGATGATTGACTTAGTGCTCTGGGGCGAAAATTCGGTGACGTATTTTACTGAATCGGGTTTCGCCGCTGTCATTCCTGGATTCCGGCATAGAACATGCCGGAATGACAGAGAAACTCAAAGCGCCTGTCATTCCTGCGAAGCTTGTCCTCGACCTGATCGGGGAGCAGGAATCCAGGCAATTGAGGTTGCTATCGTATTTATGCCAACATGTACT
>Ga0209164_1000222_pt1 | contig 174755 bp, 157 predicted proteins | sample MTBNYHSulfiMetaG_FD_187458 | JGI IMG/M metagenome (GOLD analysis project Ga0209164, IMG submission 187458) | Enrichment culture microbial communities from rom New York Harbor, USA that are MTBE-degrading - MTBE-NYH (New York Harbor Sulfidogenic)... | ecosystem: Environmental > Aquatic > Marine...
TCAGCGGGTTCATGTTCTTAAGCGTTCAGCGGCTCTCAGGACGAGATCCCGTGCAGACCCCCCAAACAGGAGCATTTTGGGGCAGGCGCTACGGAATGACAGCCTCTTCTTCCTTTGGGTCATCCTCGTGGTACTGGCATGGATCTCGGTCTTTGAAACAGATGCAAGTGGCAAGTTGCGAGTTGTGGAGCAGAAAACAAATAAACTCTCTAAGTCCCTTGAAAGGCTCTTCTTGGTGGACCGTTGACGGACAACGTGTTTTGTGCAGCGATCAGCGGATTCTTGTTCTTGAGCGCACAGCGGCTCTCAGGAAGAGATCCCGTGCAGACCCCCCAAACAGGAGCATTTTGGGGCAGGCGCTACGGGATGACAAAGTAAGCAGAATTAGACAGGCACTACGGAATGACAGCCTCTTCTTCCTTTGGGTCATCCTCGTGGTACTGGCATGGATCTCGGTCTTTGAAACAGATGCAAGTGGCAAGTTGCGAGTTGTGGAGCAGATAACGAATAAACTCTCTAAGTCCCTTGAAAGGCTCTTCTTGGTGGACCGTTGACGGACAACGTTGTTTTGAGCAGCGATCAGCGGGTTCTTGTTCTTGAGCGCACAGCGGCTCTCAGGACGAGATCCCGTGCAGACCCATCACGGGATGACAAAGTAAGCAGAATTAGACAGGCGCTACGGAATGACAGCCTCTTCTTCCTTTGGGTCATCCTTGTGGTACTGGCATGGATCTCGGTCTTTGAAACAGATGCAAGTGGCAAGTTGCGAGTTGTGGAGCAGAAAACGAATAAACTCTCTAAGTCCCTTGAAAGGCTCTTCTTGGTGGACCGTTGACGGACAACGTTGTTTTGAGCAGCGATCAGCGGGTTCATGTTCTTAAGCGTTCAGCGAACTTCTGGCGTCCAGCGGCTCCTTTGCCCGACGAAGTCGAGACTAGCCAGGCGAAGTTCTCATCACATTAGCGCTGTCGAGGTGGCAATTCACAGTCTCATAGATTACTAAAGCTGCTCTGTTCTTGTTATAATTCCGATGAATGAACTCACTGGAGGCGATGTTTGATGAACAGGGACACTCTTATAAGAGCAATCATTGGGGCGGTAATGGTATTACTGGGCATTCTAATCATATTTGTCAAATCGTTCACTGTGAACCTCTGGCTTCTTTTTCTATGGATTCCAGCGGTCTTCATGGAGTACAGAGCTTTCACCGGCCGTGACAAGAATCTTTTTGTTCCCGGAGGTGTTCTGCTAACCGTTGCAGTGATACTGAGTCTGAATGTTATCTTCTCGGGTTTCATAACGGGTGGCGGTTGGGCCTTGTTCATTGCGGCTCCTGCAGTGGGGCTCTTTCAGTCGTATTTCGGTAGAACTGAAAAGGATAGAGGAGTTCTGACATCTGCCTCTGTTTTATCGGCGATCTCTCTACTGTTTCTTTTCATTTCGCTGGCACCTACAGTACTTGGTATATTCATAGGCATAGCGCTTCTCGCAGTCGGAGGCCTGGTAGTTTACAAGAGTCTTAGAACAATTAGAAAATAGGGGGAATAGACATGAAAGCCATGATTTTAGCAGCCGGAGCCGGAACAAGATTGAAACCTCTGACGAACAGGCTGCCGAAACCGATGCTTCCGATTATAGAGAAGCCGGTTATTGAGTTTATTCTTGAGCTGCTTTCCAAGTATGACGTGAAAGAGATTATGGTAAATGTATCTCACCTCGCAGGCGTACTTCAGAATTACGTAAGGAGCGGGTACAGGTATGGTGTGAGAGTCGGATATTCTTTCGAAGGACACTTTGAGAAGGGGCAGCTGGTGCCTGAACCCGTCGGTTCGGCAGGGGGATTGAAGAAGATTCAAGAGGAGTCCGGCTTCTTCGATGAGACCTTCATCGTGCTTTGCGGCGATGCGATCGTGGATTTCGATTTGGCAAAGGCATATGAATTCCACAGGGCAAGCGACTCTATTGCCACAATCATTTCAAAGGAAGTCGAGAGAGATAAGGTCCCTAACTACGGAATTATCGTCTGCGATTCAGCGGGAAGGGTTGAATCTTTTCAGGAAAAGCCACCGGTTGAAAAGGCCAAGTCCAATCTCGCCAACACGGGCATCTACATATTTGAACCTGAAGTCTTCAACTACATCCCTAAGAATCAGTTTTTCGATATCGGCGGTGAGCTTCTTCCACTGCTTGTTCAGAAGAAGGAAAGGGTCTTCTCGCTCGACACGAAGATAGACTGGTATGACATCGGAAGAAACTCCGATTACCTCGAGATACTCGGTATGGCACTTGAAGGAAGGATAAAGGGCTTCAAACCTTCCGGAAGAGAAGTGACCGAAGGTCTCTGGAGAGGCGCTGGCTCGGTTCTCGAGAAGAGCATGAAGATCATTACGCCGGTATATGTTGGGGCTGGTTCAATAGTTGAAAAGAATGTGAAACTGGAAGGGCCGGTAATGATAGGCGCAAACTGCAGAATTGGCGAAGGAGTCGAGCTGAGCAATGTGTATGTCGGCGACTATACTAGAATCAAGCCAGGCTTCAAGGGAAAGAATCTTCTGATTACTCCGGAATATTACGTAGGAACAGATGGAAGCGGGGGAGGAATTCTTAATTCCAATCTAAGCAATTACGTCACTGATGTTAGAGCTTCTGAAGGCATTTCCCCTGCCGGGTAGAGAGGATTCTTTTATCGTGCTAGAATTGTCCATAGGTTTTTTCTAGGAGTTGCTAATTTTGAAGATTGTCAAAGTCAAGAGCCGGCAGGAGAGGAAAGAGTTCATTGAGCTTCCAAGGAGACTATACCGCGATTACCCCCTCTGGGTACCTCCTCTAAGCCATGAAATAAAGGCAGTGTTGAAAAGCAAGAGCTCGCAGCTTCTTGCGAACGGTCCTCACGATTTCTTTTTGGCAAAGAACGGAAGTAGTGCGGTGGGAAGGATCGCCGTGGGCATAGAACAGGTTATGAACCGCGAGAAGTCCGTGGAGCATGCATACTTCACTCTTTTTGAATCTGTCAACGATAAGCTAGTTTCGGAGGCGCTTCTGAGAACGGCAGAAAGCTGGGCAAAGAGCAAGGGCATGAAGTACCTGAAGGGACCTGTTTCCCCTACTAACGGCGACGATTATAGAGGGCTGCTGGTAGATAACTTCGAAGATCCGCCTGCCGTTATGATGCCTTACAATCCCCCCTACTATGTCGACTTTTTTGAAGACTTCGATATCTACTTGAAATACCTTGCATTCAGATACGATCTCGAGCACGTGATATCCGAGCGCGAGATAAAGTTTACCGAGATCGCTATGGATCGCTACGGATTCCACGTCGAAGAGGCCGATTTCAAGCGGCTTAAGGAAGTCGTCGCAGATCTTCAAAAGATAATGGAGGAATCAATCCCGAAGTGGGAAGAGGATGTTCTTCCTCCCACTTTTGAAGAACTCTGTGATATGGCTAAGATGCTTAGGACAGTTGCAGATCAGAGAATGGTCATCATCGCTAGATCAGGAGAAAGGCCAATAGGCTACTTTGTAGCGCTACCGGACTTCAGCCCTCTCATTCGCGAGATTGACGGCAAGCTACTTCCCTTTGGCTGGTATAAGTTGCTGAGCAAGAGAAAATCTCTTGTGCGGGTAAGAGCGGCGATACTCTTTGTCGTTCCCGATTTCAGAAACAAGGGCGTGCCCTCGGCTATGTTCTTGAGAGCGTACAGAAATATCCAGAATATGGGTTTCAAAGAAATCGAAGGATCGTCGATCAGCTCAATGAACGCAACGATGATCGCAAATGCCCGGCGTGCCGGAGGCAAGGAGTACAAACATTACATAGTCTACGGAAAGAGCCTGCTGAAGAGACCGCTTTCACTCAGTGAGATATACGGGATTGCTGCAAGCAAATTCGTTCCAAAAGTCCAACAGACTCCTGAAACTCTTCTGCAAAGGATCTAAACTCAAGAGAAGGATCGGCCGCGAATGGCTTCTGACTGTCTATGAATTCGAGAAAAGCAAAGAGTTTCTTGTATCTGGTCATGTACGTGAGATCCCGTTCGCTCTGGAAGTTTTCTGCGCTGAACGCCCTAATGACTTCAAACATAAGAGATGAAGGCGAGTAGGGAACCAGTCTCTCGACCTGGAGAAAGGAAGCCATCTCTTCGAGCATTCCGGTAACGAGATGACAGGTTCTCGAGTAGGGCTGCTTCACAATGCTTTCCAGCCAGGGGATGAACTCCCGATAGTAATGGTATTCTGCAGTTTCACCCTCGACTCCGGTGAGCCCGAGTAATCGCAATGCTTCTATTCTAGAGCCGCTGTCGAGCGACAAGAAATGATTTCTTAACGGATCGTCTTCTCCAAATATGAAGTATCTTGAGCCTCCCAGAACACCGAAAGTCTTCATTGCGTCGAGATATCCGCAGATCAGATACTTCTTCGAGACTTCAGAGTCGAAAGTCATCACCGTTCCGTATTGCTCGGAAGGCTCTATAAGTGTAACGTTCATACCGTCGGTAAAGATGTTTACAAAGGCCAGAGAATCTCCAATGTACATCCCGACTAGATCAACCGCTACAACTTCCTTGTAGCCTTCCTCTTTTGCCATGAAAAGAGGGAAATTGGAGTAGACGCCTCCGTCTATGAAGACCTCTCCATTTATCTCTTCACGCGTGAAAGCGGGAAAGTTCGCGCTCGCCAGAACAAAATCGACCAGCTTTCCCTCTGGGATAAGGTCCTTGTACATAGCGTAAGGTCGCAAGCCACTGAGAGAGTAGAGAACGATTCCAAGTTCTATATCGCTCGCTCTTACCTTCTCCTCAACGATCATTTCTTTCATCTTGGTTCTCATGGGTTCTATGTCTATTCCGTTTTCGGATGTGAGAGTTCTCATTGCCGAAGCTAGCTCCATCGCATTCAGGCCCTGAAGATTTCCCTGGATCAGCTCGTACAAATGAGGAGAGGCATTCATAAGCTCCAGGTAATCAATGCTGCGCCACATATCTCTCGCAGCCTCAAAGCCCTCACTGATAAGACCGGCCGCATTGATTGCCCCGACAGAGGAGCCGTAAATTGCCTCTATATCTAGACCGAGGTCAAGCAAGGCACCATAAACGCCGACTTCATAAGCCCCTCTCCCGCCTCCGCCCGAAAAAACTACTGCGATCGAGGCAGCAGCAACTGCAAGCAAAATTACGAAGGAAACTAGAAGCACTCTTTTCATTATCTCTTCTCCCAGATTTCTCCAAAGTTGTATGAAGGATTTGATGATATTATTATACATTGGAAAGGAAGAGAGTCAGAATCCATAGTTAATGAACCCATCACGAGTTCCATCTCGAAATGGTGTATTATACTAAGTTAGTTTACCGGACTAGTGAGGCGATTGTTTTGATAAGAGACTTCTTGAAACACAATTGGCCAAAGTACCTGTATGGCGCTATCTTTCTTATTCTTGTCGATCTGCTGATGCTGATTACTCCAAGAGTGATGGGATTGATAGTAGATGAAATCAGAGGTGGTGCCCAGGACCTCAGTTTTGTCGGGCTGCTAATATTCGCCGTTATCGGGGTTGCCTTCGGACTTTTCATAACGAGATTGTTCTGGCGGGTCTTCATCATGGGGGCGGCAAGAAAATTCGAGTACTACACTCGAAAGACCCTCTTCGAGAAACTCTTGACGCTTCCACCAACCTTCTATGACAGGACGAGGGTCGGCGATCTTATGGCCAGATTCACGAACGACGTGAATGCCGTAAGAATGGCTATGGGGCCTGCGATTGTCATGATTATAGATGCAGTCTTTCTCGTAACTGTAACGATCTTTGCAATGGGGCTTTTCACTAACTGGAATCTGACATGGATCTCAATCGCTCCGCTTCCGGCACTAGCTATCGTTTCAACCTTCTTTGGAAAGATGATCCATAAGAGATTCAAGATGGTCCAGGCCTCCTTTTCCGATCTTACAGATACAATTGAAGAATCAATCTCCGGAGTCCGACTCATAAAGAGTTACGGCATAGAGGATCTCAGAAATGGAACGCTCTCCGACAAGTCGGATACCTATGTAGAGAAGAACATGACTCTGGTAAGGGTCTGGGGAATGTTCTTCCCGCTGATTCAGACTCTTTCGATGCTCGGTTCAGTGCTTGCGACTTTATTTGGGGGACGCATGGTAATACTGGGTCAGATAACCCTTGGAGAGTACATTACGTTTACTTCCTACCTTGGAATGCTGGTCTGGCCGATGACGGCCTTTGGCTGGGTGATCAACATCATCCAGAGAGGACGCGCCTCTTACAGGAGGCTTATGGAAGTCCTTGAAGAAGAGAACAACATAACTACCGACGACCCTGCAACAATCGACGAATTTGAGGGTCATATAGTCATGAAGAATCTCACTTTCACCTATCCGACCGGAAGCAGACCTGCCCTTGAAAACATAGATTTCGAAGTGAGGCCCGGCTCTAAGATTGCAATCGTTGGAACCACCGGCTCGGGAAAGTCGACGATTGCAAAATTGATCGCAAGACTGTATCCGGTTGAAGAAGGAATGCTGTTCATAGATGGAGTGGATATAAATAAACTGGATCCCGAGACGATAAGAGAAAATGTCGCTTACGTTCCGCAGGAGACCTTCCTATTTTCGGAGACCGTTGGAAACAATATCCGTTTCGGAGACATGGGAATATCCGACGAAGAAGTCAAGAAGTACGCGAACATCGCTTCGATTCACGAAGACATAGAAACCTTCAGCAACGGATACAAAACCATTGTGGGCGAAAGAGGCGTGACCCTTTCAGGAGGTCAGAAACAGAGGATTTCCATAGCGAGGGCGCTCATAAAGGAGGCTCCGCTCGTTGTGCTCGACGACTGTCTTTCGGCCGTCGATACCGAGACTGAAACGGAGATCCTCAAATCCTTGAAGGATTCAGAGGACAACAGGTCGATAATCGTTATCTCTCACAGGTTGAAGGCCGTAGTGGATTCCGATGAGATCTATGTGCTACATGACGGCAAAGTCGTCGAGAGAGGAGTTCACTCCGATTTAGTTCAGGGCGGAGGTCTCTACCAGAGGATGTACGAGAGACAGATGCTGGAAGAAAAGCTCGAGGAGGAATAGCATGGCTGAAAACGTATACAGCGAAGTAGAAGAGAAGCTTAAAGTCGAAGACTGGCGAGTCGTCTTCAGGCTCTGGAAGTACACGAAGCCGTATGTTGCTATTCTGATTCTCGGTTTAGTTCTTATCGGAGCCTCTTCGGCGCTTGATCTCCTTCCACCGCTGCTGATGAGAAGAGCGATAGACAACTATATGGACAATCAGTATTCGCTGGTCGTGGTTGAAGAAAACGGTTCCGTTAGCTTCGTGGAATCCGATGAAGGAGCCTTCTATCTCCATCAGGATGAGTCGGGTCTCTACAGTGTGACCGACGGTACCACAAGTTATCCGATAACCGAGGAGCAGCTCAGAGAGTTGAGGGTGCAAGATCTGAACGGGATAGGTCAGATAGCAATCTTCATGATCCTGATCCTCGTCTCGCTTTTCTTCGTCAATTACGGGCAGGTCTATGCGACATCCTACATGGGCCAGAAGATAACTCACGGAATCAGGGTGGACCTCTTCCGTCATCTCTTAAGAGTACCGATGAGGTTTTTCGACACTAATCCAAGCGGAAGACTGGCGACAAGGGTTGCCAATGACACGCAGAATCTCGCCGAGTTCTTTACGAGTGTCATCACTTCGATGGTGAAAGACGTCCTCTTGCTTGGAGGGATCATCATAATAATGCTTAACCTCTCCACATACCTGGGATTAATTACAGTGGCCATTCTTCCGATAATTGCGGGAGCGATCTTCGTTTTCCGTTACTTCGACAGGATAGCCTATAGAAAGGTGAGAACGCGCCTTGCGATAATCAACGCCTTCCTTGCCGAGCACATCTCCGGTATGTCTATCACCCAGCTCTTCAATCAGGAAGTGAGGAAGAAGAGCGAATTCGATTCAGTTAACAAGAGCCACCTAAAGAGCCTTATGGAGCAGCTGTGGGTATTTGCTATTTTCAGACCGCTGCTGGATCTTCTTTATTATGTGACAATAGCAGTCGTCATCTGGTTTGGCGTCAAGAGCATTCTGGGAAACACGCTGGCCTTCGGAGTCCTTGTGGCATTCGTTTCCTATATCGACATGTTCTTCAGGCCGCTGCATGACATTGCAGAGAAGTACGACATTGTACAGAATGCGCTTGCCTCGGCCGAGAAGATCTTCAAGCTGATGGACGAGACCGAAGAGATCTACAATCCCGACGAGGCTGCCACGAAGACGCTTGAAGGAAGCGTTGAGTTTGAGAACGTTACCTTTGCTTACGATGGAGAGCACAAAGTGCTGAAAGATATCAGCTTTGGAGTAAGACCGAAGGAGAAGATCGCCTTCGTCGGCGAAACCGGAGCCGGCAAGACCTCCATTATCAGCATTCTCACCGGGCTGTACAAGATTCAGGCCGGCCTGATAAAGATAGACGGCAAGAACATTTACGACTACAATCTCCAGAGTTTACGAAAGAAGGTTGGAGTTGTGCTCCAGGATGTCTTTCTGTTTTCGGGTAGCATTCTCGACAATATTCGGCTCTTCGACGAGACGATTTCGAGGGAGAAAGCCATAGAGGCGGCAAAGTACGTTTACGCTCATCACTTCATTGATCGCCTTCCAGATAAATATGATTCAGTGATCCTTGAAAGAGGGGGAACACTGTCTGCCGGAGAGCGACAGCTGATTGCTCTTGCCAGGGCCGTCGTATTCAATACTGATATTCTTGTTCTCGACGAGGCGACTGCGAATGTCGACACAGAGACAGAGGCCCTCATCCAAAAGGCTATGGAGAGAATCTCGAAAGAGAAGACGATGATTACGATCGCTCACAGGCTTTCCACAATAAGGAATGCAGACAGAATAATGGTGATTCATAAAGGTATGCTGGTGGAGTCGGGAACTCACGATGAGCTTCTCTCAAAGGGAGGAATATACTCAGATCTCCACAGACTTCAGTACGAGCTTGGAGATATCGCTTAGGAGTCTGATCTCTTTTCCTGATCGCCACTGTCTTCGAGTTCTTCGGAAGTGATTTCGTCGATGTCGCTTGTATCCTCCAAAGAGGCAGGAAGGGCGAGCTTCAGAGGCTCGTCTTCCGGTCTCTTCTTTTTAGGCCTGAGTAGAAGCATGGGGAATTCATACGGCCTGGTAGCCATTCTTCTTCCCACTGTAGACATGACGTTGAAGAAGACCTGCGGTACAGTCTTGATCTTTGTCGTCTGTACTCTCCTGAGAAGTAGAAACGCCATAAACCTGAAGAAGGCGCCCAGTAGGAAGATCACCTGGATTCCGTAGAAGTCGATGCCTAAGACTGCAATGCTCTTTCCCTTCAGATACGAAGCGACCAGTCCCCCGAGCAACGAGCCGCCCAAAGCGCCAATTCCATTCAGAAAGGCCTGTACTGCGACGTAGGACTCTACAGACTGGCCGCGTATCATGCCCATCATCATTGTGAAGATGCACAGGTTGATTGCGCTCCATACAATTCCGGTTACTATAGCGTCTACAGGCAATAGAACAGCCGCTGTCTGAGGGGTCACGAAGATCCACATCAGTGCGAGACAAGTGGCACCAAGTACTCCAAATTCAGCAACGGACTGGTGACCGATTTGATCGGAAATCTTCCCCCACAAGAAATACATCAGCATGGCGGCGAGCGAAGCAACAATGCTTAGAATGCTGAGATAGGCGTAACTAACCTTGAGATTGACCAACTGATGGTACGCATAGAAAGGGCCTGAAATAGTTATCGCGAAATTCCATACAAAGGCAAACCTTAGGTACTGTCTGAACTTGAGGTTGGCGAAGACCTCCTTGAACATTCTTCCCCGCCCGTATGTCTTGACCGGGGGTGCGTAATGACTCTTCAGAAGAAGCATCGTTACAATTGCAAAGGCGCTTGCCATTGAGGTGACAATTATGAATCCAAGAGAGCCCTCATAACGGTCAAGTATAAGCGAGTAAACTGGAGCAATCACCATAGTACTAAGCGAGAGAATCAGATTTCTTCTCCCGTAGTAGCTTCCTGTCTTTTCCGGATCAATTACATCGCCCATTATTGAAGCCCAAAAAGTCCCCACAAGAGAATTTCCAAATGCTATTACCGACAGTAGAATTAGGAGGAGCGACTGAGACCTTATCCCCAAAGCAAGAGTGACAGGAATGAAGGCCAGTGGAATTCTTCCTACGATAGCGCTGAAGAGCATCGCTTTCTTCCTGTCCTTGAAGAGTCTCATTACTAACGGGGCAGCTAGCTGGACAAGCTGAGCAAGCGTTGGCAGAACTCCAATTATCGCGATCATCATTTCGGAAGCGCCGTACTCGAGCGCAAGACCGGTAACGATGAAACCCTGCGTCACAAGGAAGGCGAGGTTGAAGAACGACCCCTCGAAGATCGCAAGTTTTCTGGTTCGCCTGTATTCAGGTTTGTTGTAGCCCAAGTAGTCGTCCATTACAGCTCCCGAAAAAAAGTTCGTATTCTTTTGAGAGTTTAACATTGAAACCGTCGCGTATATGGCAGTATCGCAAACTCTTACGTTTCATTTCGTGTACGGAGATACGAAAAGGATGCAATGCACTGAAAAGCATCAGTGGACGCAAGGCTGCCTTCGGCTGGAGGCGAGGCTCGCTGGCGCGAGGAAGTGATGCTGGAATAAAACATCAGACGCAAGGCTGGGCAAGAACGTCCCAGGTCGCAATGCCGGCTAAGATCATGCCGGGACGCAAGGCTGGCGAGGATCACGCCAGGTCGCAATGCCCGCTTCGCGGGGAAGATCTTCAGTGCCAGTCACCTTCGGTGGCCAGTCTTTGCTTCGCAAAGGCCAGTCTCGCCTTCGGCGAGGCCAGTTCCGGCTGCGCCGGGTAAAAGAGCTTAGTTTAGGAACGGGTTATGAAGATCGGTTTGATAGGTACGGTTACGAAATTCGGGTTATGAAACTCGGGTTATGAAGATCGGGTTACTAAGAACGGGTAAAGAAAACCGGGTCAATAAGTGCGGGTTTTACTAGACAAAGCAAGAGTATCTCAAGAAGCCGGGCTGCCATAAATACTAGACGCAGGGCTGGCTTCGGCAGGAGGCGAGGCTCGCTGGCGCGAGGAAGTGATGCTGGAATAAAACATCAGACGCAAGGCTGGGCAAGAACGGCCCAGGTCGCAATGCCGGCGAAGATCATGCCGGGACGCAAGGCTGGCGAGGATCACGCCAGGTCGCAATGCCCGCTTCGCGGGGAAGATCTTCAGTGCCAGTCTGCTGACGCAGGCCAGTTAAGGCTTCGCAAAGGCCAGTCACTGCAAGCAGTGGCGAGAAAAACTATAAGAACACCAAACCCATTTTTTGACTTCATTCCTATTTCGCCGGCAAACAAAGATAATCGAGAAAGACAGTATCGAGAGGTTCGCTACGCTCACGTGAGAAGAGAGGGAGAAGAAACCAGTCTGTTGACGTAGGCTTCTTCCGAGTCTTGTAACTTGGAACTGACAACTTGCAACTGCTCTTCGAAGGACGGGTCCATGCTCTTTGACGAAGGACCAAGGACGGCTCTTTGCAGCGCACAGCGGCTCTCAGGGCAGGCTCATTGGGGCAGGCTTTCAGGGCAGGCTCATTGGGGCGAACTCAAAGGGATGGCGCCTCGGGTATCTTGAAAAATCAAATGACCATGATCCATGGTCTGTGGACCCTGAAGCTTTCGAGTCGGACTTTGACTTTTGGAAAATCCTCTCCGAGTGTTACGAACTCGGCAGTTCCGCTGGAATTCAGCAAGACTGTGTCTTCACTGAACAATCCGCCAATGCGGGGACCTATCGCATAACTGGCCGGCGACTTCACAGCTATCTGCGAGTCGGGTGAAAAGAGAAATCTGTTCTGCGTATAGCCGATGCTTCCACCGGGACTGTAGCTCATTATCTCATTTCCAGCATTTAGGGATATGTAAGCATTTTTGATCTCTTCGAAGACCTCTCCCATGCTCTTTGCCCTCATGATTGCTACGGCTGCCTTCGCGGCGATGCCCGATGCTCTCTCATGCTTCTCTTCTATCTCGTGTGGCACGGCACCAAAGTGGAAATATCTGCTGAGAGAGACAGTCAGTCCTTGCTTCTTTATTGTCGCTCTTAGCATGAGGTACTTGCTGACTTTCTTTGAAGTCGACACCGGGTATGGAGACTTCGAAATTCTCTCATCGGAGGCCACACAGAGAGTCGGAATTTCCAGGCCTGACTCAATGAAGATTGCTCTGAGAACCTTCTCGATCTCTATTTCGGTCATTCCTGGCTGAAGCTCTGGAGCAAACTCACAGAGTATGTTCTCGGAGAGTTTACCTACTACCCTGAGACGGAGAATTTCCCTGTCATTCAGAAGCTGAGTCTTTTCATAGAAGCTTTCGGCAAGTGGAACATAATTAGCACAAGAAGATGAGACATCGCTGTCAACGGCAATCTTTTCGAATTTGCTGCAAAGCCTGCTGGCTGAACCAACCAGACTTGGCAGTCCGCTACAGGAGAGAATCTCAACATCACGCGGCAGAACTTCGTCTCTTACTCTTTCACAGTCATATTCAGGACATAAAGCGACAACCATCGAATCCGTAATTAAGAGCCAGAAACCACCGAAATCAGATGAAGTGTCTATTCTGGGATCGACTTCACCTTCGAAAAACCACTGGATATTCGAGTTCCTTGTCAACATCACAGCTTCAATCGAGCTCTCCGCAATGTACTCTCTGACAATTTCATGTCTTGTCAAACAAACCCCTCCAGCAGACGTTAAACCTATTCTATCAGAGGTAATGGTAAATAAGAAAAGACGCTTTTCGCAGAACGCCGAAAAGTCCGTCTTTCAAGAAGATCATTCGAGAAAGCGCATTTACGAAAAGTTCGCTACGCTCACGAGGGGAAAGAGCGAGAGAGAAGCCAGTCACCTTCGGTGGCCAGTCTTTGCTTCGCAAAGGCCAGTCGCACTGCGTGCGGCCAGTCTCACCTTCGGCGAGGCCGGTAGAAAAAGTGATGCCAACTTCGGCAGGACGCAATGATCTGAAAGAAGGGTTAGGAAGATCGGGTTAATAGGAGTGGGTCAACAGAAACGGATTTAGAAGATCGGGTTAGAAAGTTCGGGTTAATAGAAACGGGTTTAGAAGATCGGGTGTAAGTTCTTTGGCCACCTCTTCGTGAACGATCCTCCGTCATTCGATAAGAACAGTTGCAAGTTCCTAAATGCAAGTTGCACAAATCAAAAAACGCTCTGAAGGAATAGACTGCAGCTTGAAATTAATATGAAGATCGGCTGATGGGTTCAGGATGGCTCTACTAGTTAAACTAGATGAGCCTCGCAATTTCGCGGTCAATAATCAGATCAAATTGGTGGAGCTAAGCCTTTAAGGGGGTTTATAAGGATTCAAAATATACTTCTATTCTTAGTGATATGGTATAATTACTTTGATTTCTGTAGCTGTTGTTCAGAGCAGTTCTGCAATGATTGGTAATTTTGTGGTATTGCTAATATAGAGGAGGGGATAAAATGCCGATAGGCGATTACGTCAAAAGTGCCGATTGGAAAAACGAGAAGCATGTACCGGTTATTGACATCCCAGATACCGTTAAACCGGGAGAAGCATTCAACGTTGAGATCATGGTGGGCAAGGAGATTTCGCATCCAAATACCATCGAGCATCATATCAAGTGGTTCGATCTGTACGCAATGTATGATGACGGCCAGTTTCTGATTCATCTTGGTCACGTCGAGTTCACTCCTGTAACGACACAGCCAAAGGCTGTTTTTACCGTGAAATTAGAGAAGTCAGGTTCACTGATCGCTACCTCTTACTGCAACATACACGGACTCTGGGAAAGCAGTAAGAGAGTTGAGTTCTGATTGAGGAGGGTGGCGCGATGAAGTACAGATGCACTATCTGCGGTTACATTTATGATCCTGAAGTCGGAGACCCCGACAATGGAGTAGATCCCGGGACCACCTTTGAGGATGTTCCAGAGGATTGGGTCTGTCCACTATGTGGAGCCAGTAAAGACGATTTCGAACCAATCGACTAGAGAAATGAGGCGGGAGGATCACTCCCGCCTTTCTTTACCTCAACGGAGGTGTTAACGTGAGAGATTATGTTATCGCCCTTTCCGGCGAAGCCGGTCAGGGACTGAATACGATAGGGGATATGCTTGCGCTCAGCCTCTTCCGAAATGGCTACTGTATCTTCACTGACAAGAGTTATCACTCCAGAATTAGAGGCGGGGAGTATATATACAGGATCCGCGTTTCCGAGACTCCTTTGTTCTCTATGCGACAGGAGTTTGATCTCATAGTCTCGCTAAGCAAGAGCACAACTCTTTCACAGCTGGAATACTTTCATGACAATACGACACTGATATTCGATTCGGATTCCGACCATGTGACAATGGAAGATGCGGGCTTTGAGATGAATGTTATGAGTTTCCCGTTCAAGACGATAGCTAAGGAAGCGGGAGAACCGAGAGCCCAAAACGTAGTTGCCCTCGGCGCGATTCTTGCGCTCTTCAAAGTCAAGATGGAAATCCCTTCACAGTTGATTGAAGAGGTCTTCTCTGGAAAGGATGAAGTAGTAAAGTCCAATCTCCAAGCACTTGAAAGAGGTTACAATCTCGAATTATCCATAGAGATTCCCGATTTTGACACTAACGAGTATGAGTACTACCTTGTGAACGGAACGGAAGGCACAGGTCTGGGGGCAATTGCAGCCGGGTGCAGATTCCTTGCAGCTTATCCCATGACCCCGGGAACAGGGGTTATGAACTTCCTCGCTTCGAGAGCGGAGAGATATGGGATTGTCGTTGAGCAGGCGGAAGATGAAATCGCCGCCGTCAATATGGTGATAGGCGGGTCATTCGCTGGCGCGCGGTCGATCGTTACAACATCTGGAGGAGGATTTGCCTTGATGCAGGAAGGTATTTCTCTTTCCGCAATGACCGAAACTCCCCTGGTAATGGTAGATGCTCAACGCCCCGCACCGGCCACCGGTCTTCCAACAAGAACTGCTCAGGAGGACCTTCTTTTTGTCGTGAATGCCGGTCATGGTGAGTTTCCAAAATACGTCGTGGCGCCCAGAACACCGAAGGACGCCTTCGAGCTGACCGAGAAGGCCTTCTATATTGCAGATAAATACCAGATTCCGGTGATAATCCTGCTTACCGAGTCGCTCGTTGATTCCTCGGCAACGGTAGAGGCTCCAATTCACAAAGAGGAATTCCTTCAGAGATTTGTCGTGGAGGGCAGCGATGAGTACCGCAGATTCGAAATCACCGATAGTGGTGTCTCTCCAAGAGCGGTCCCCGGCGGCAAGACTCCCGTGAGAGTCGATTCCGATGAACATGACGAGGAGGGATATATTACCGAAAACCTCAAGATCAGGAAGATGATGGTCCAGAAGAGAATGAAGAAGATGGAAGGACTATTGAGCGAACTGGCGGCACCGGCTAAGTTCAATCTCGATGCGCCTTTGATTCTTGTCGGCTGGGGAGACAGCTGGGGCGCTATTGATGAATTTGCCACAGGCAGAAATGATGTTGGATACGTGCACTACACGGAGGCCTTTCCAATCGACCCGTCAATTAAGGAAGAGCTGGAAGGCAAGAGACTTGTTTCTGTCGAAGGCAACTTCACGGGCCAGTTTGCCAGTTTGTTGAGGTCGCACACAGGCTTGAATGTAGAACACATCGGCCGATACGATGGCCGCCCTGTTAGTGCGAACTGGATCGAGAAGACTCTGGAAGAGGAGGGGGTAATATGAGTTTCTTGAGAGAAGTAGACCCCGCGTGGTGTCCAGGATGCGGAAACTTTCCCCTCAGAATGAATCTCGCGAGCACCTTGGAGGAGATGGGAGTAGATAAGTCCCGCTTTGTTATGGTAACCGGAATCGGGCAGGCTGCGAAGATGCCCCATTATCTCGACGTGAACTTCTTCAATGGTCTCCATGGAAGAAGCCTTCCAGTCGCCTTTGCGATAAAAGTCGTCAATCCCGAACTCACTGTAATTGCCGAGTCAGGAGACGGAGACATGTATGGAGAGGGTGGGAACCATTTCATTCATGGTATCCGTAGGAATTTCGACGTAACTGTCTTGATTCATGATAACCAGATCTATGGATTGACGAAGGGCCAGGGGTCGCCAACAACAAGAAAGGGTCAGAAGACGAGCGTACAACTTCAAGGCGTAATCAACGAACCCTTGAATCCACTTGCTCTGGCGATAACGATGGATGCTTCCTTTGTTGGAAGAACCTTTATCGGCGACAAGGAACACTTCAACAAGGTTGTTTCGGCAGCGATAAAGCATAAGGGTTTTTCAGTTGTTGATATAATGCAACCCTGCGTCACTTTCAATAAGGTGAACACCTTCAAGTACTACAAAGAAAGACTCTATGATGTTAGCGAAGCAGATAGTGGTTACGATCCAACAGACAAGGCAAATGCTTTCAGGAAGGCTCTCGAGTGGGACGATAAGATACCGATGGGTATTCTATACGTGAACGATAAGCCGACTTACCATGAACTTCATCCCGTTTTGAAGAAAGGCGTTGTTATTGCGGCGGAAAAGACATCGATCGATATCTCTGCCGAGCTCAAGACCTTTAAGTGAAAAGAATAGAGACCCAGGTGAGTATTGGTGAGAGTATCAGGGCCGGCAGGAAGTTGCCGACCCTGATTTCTTTTATCTCAAGCAGTCTAATCCCCAGAGCAAGGAGCATAAGACCTCCAACCCCCGAGAAATCTCCCAGATAGATAGGATCCTGAAGGAAGGAAAGAACTCCGGCAAGAGACACGAGTCCGCCCTGTACCAGATAGACGGCAGCGGCAGAGAGAAGCACACCCTTGCCTAGAGCTGCGGAGAGCATTACGGACGAGATCCCATCCATTAATGATTTTATGTAAATCAACTCATTTTCGCCCGAGAGTCCAGCCTTGAGAGAACCTATAACCGTCATGGGGCCGGCAACGAAAAGGACGGAGGCGGTGATGAAACCTTTAACGAAGTTTGCGTCGTCACTCTTGTTTCCTGCGAGTCTTCCGATCTTTTCCTCCAGATCGAAAGCCTCTCCGATTGCTCCGCCTATAATGAGACTGCCCAGAACAACGAGAACGCTGTTCGTATCAAGAAACATACTTATACCCAGACCCATAGTCAGGAGTCCAATTACATTGAAAAAGACCTTTCTGTAACGCTCTTTCACAAATTTTCCACCCAGAAGGCCCAGCATCGACCCAAATATGACCGCAACTGTGTTAACAATGACCGATATATTCAGCATCTCTTTTCTCTCCTGACAAATGAGATCAGTTCCTCCTCGCTTGCAGGGAAGCGGGTGAAACGTTTGTAGTAGTTTAGCAGATACTTCTCCTTCTCTTCAAGTCTCTCACGGTGAAGATTACCGCTTACATACTCTGAGACTGTAACAAAATGACTGATCTCTCCTTCGACAAGATTCATCATGTGAGTAGCCAAATCGAGAAATTCTGCGGGCCAGTGAGTCGCCACAATGATTGTCTTGCCGGCCTTCCTTTCTGAGGATAGAATTTTTCGAACTCTATCTACAGCCCTTGCGTCCAGTCCGGAAGTCGGCTCGTCGAACAAGACTATTTCTCTGTCGAGCGCGAGAATCGAAGCGATTGCGAGAAGCCGCTGCTCTCCTCCCGAGAGGGAAAAGGGAGTTCTCGAGCCGAAGACGTCCAGTTCAAAACCGATCATCCGGAGAATGTCATCGAGCCTCCCGTAATCGTTCCTGCCGGTTATTTTTAGACTGAACTCGATCTCTTCTCTTACTGTGGGATTGAAGAAGCACTCCTCCGGGTACTGAAAGATCATTGAGGCCCTGGAAGTAAGTTTGCCGTATTCGCAGTCAATTCTTCCGCTCTCTGGCTCTATCAGACCGCAGAGAAGCTGTAGAAGAGTCGACTTTCCGGAGCCCGTTCTTCCCGTTAGTATGACGAAAGATCCCGACTCCAGGTCAAATGATACGTTCTTCAATGCGGGAATTCGTGAATTCTTCCCCTGGCCTTTATAGCTGAATGAAACCTCTCGAACCTTCAGCATGATACCGCAATCTCGAATGGAATTGCCATTTCCGCTTCAACGAAAATTGAAGGCGATTCCCTGAGTTCTGTGGAGTTGCCATCAAACAGCTTACGCCGACTGCCAATCAAGACGAATCTTTCAAAATCCTGGACTTCGGAGAATCTGTTGGTTGCGAAAATCACTGAGGTTTCCGGTCTCACAATCTCTGAAAGTGTGGCAAGCATTACTTCTCTATCGCTTCTGTCAATCATGGAAAGAGGTTCATCCAGCAAAAGCAGACCGGGTTCCGAAATGAGAGCGGCTGCAAGAGAAACGAGCTGGCGCTGGCCTCCCGAAAGAGTGAGAATATCTCTATCCCTGATTCCAGTAAAATCGAATCTCGAAATGAAGAGCTGTATCCGCTCCAAAATCTCACCTCTGGAAAGCGATAAGGACTGGAGTGGAAAGGCAAGATTCTCCTCCACCGTAGAGCCGAAAAGCGCCGAATCGGGATTCTGAAAGACGACTCCTATTTGGCCTTCGAAAGAGACCCTCCCGGAGAAGGGCTTTTTGAGACCGGTTATGACGTTTATAAGCGTTGTCTTGCCAGAGCCGTTTTTCCCCAGCAGAGCCAATCTCTCACCTTTGGAGACGTCAAGAGAGAAATTCTCGAGTATCGGAGCATCGCCCGCTTTAACACTTACGTTCAGCAGAGAAAGAAGTGTTTCAGACTTTTCTGGAGACATAGACCCTTATACCGCCGGACTTCGTTCTCGTAACAACATTTCCAAAAGTCTCTTTCATGATTCCTTCCAGTCTCGATCCGCCCTTGTTGTGGTAGGCGACTATCTGAAGCGATCCTTTCTCAGTAAGCATTGCGGGAGCCTCTGTAATCAGTCTCTGCCACACTGCTTTCCCAGCGGCGATCGGTGGATTAGAAAGAATCGAATCGAACATCATACCCTCCCACGGAGAGTAAAGCTCGCCCTTGCGGATATCTGCTTCGACGTTGTGGTCTCTCGCATTGATCTTTGAGAAAGTAACGGCTCTTGTATTTACATCACTCATGAAAAGCTTCAGATCGGGATATTCTCTTTTCAGAGTAATCCCGACGGGCCCGTAGCCACAGCCGAGATCTAGTAGGCTTTCCCAACCGTCGATAAGGCAATTCTCTATGAGCAGCAGGGAGGCTCTGTCAATTTTACCGAAGGCGAAAACGCCCTCTGGACTCTTGAATGAGTAAGAGTGACCGTTTTTAAGTATTAGTGAGGCCGCCTTAATAATCTGCGGAGGGTCGGTCTGATCCGTAAAGTAGTGCTGGAAATTCTCTTTCATCCAAGTCTTCCCAGCTTTCTTCCTCCAAGTATGTGGAAGTGAAGGTGCTCTACTTCCTGGCCGGAATCGCTTCCTTGATTCACGATAAGTCTGAAACCGCTATCCTTTATCCCCTTTGACCGGACTATCTCGTCAACGAGGTCGAAGAGACTCTTCAATACTTCATCGTCGAAAGAGGTCAGTTCTTCGAGACTTTTAACGTGGTCCCTTGGAATTACAAGAACGTGCGCGGGCGCTACGGGATTTATGTCGTCAAAGGCAACGAACCAGTCGTTCTCTCCCAAAAAACTGCTCTTGATTTCTCCACTGGCTATTTTACAGAAAATGCAGTCCACCGATCTCACTCCCTGTCTATGTAGTGACTCTTCATTGTCTCGACGAGCAACTCGGCAGATCTCCCAGCGAGTCTCTGAAAGTTTCTGTCGAAGTCTCTTTTTGAAGTCTCGTCTGCCCTGTCAAGAATCGTTTTGAGCACAAGATAATTTCTTTTGTTCTCGAAGGCTGTTTTTGCAAAAGGCGCGGAATCCATATCGAGGGCAATGCCTCCGTAGGAAGAGTGAATGCTGTCTCTAAGCGAGGAGTTCGCTATCACGCCGTCTCCCGAAAGGATCTTGCCGAACTTTCCCGCTTTAAAGTACACCCTGAGGAATCTCATCAAGAGAGTATCGGGAGCCTTCATTACCATCTTTCCTTCACTCAGGGGGAAGATCGTGTCGTACTCCTCAAACTCCGTTCCAACTACAACGTCGCCTATCTCCAACGATTCATCGATTGCAGCAGCGCCAGAGACGAGAACCGACAGTCTTGGATTGAAAAGATCGATCATTTTCTGAGTGATCATTGAGGTCTCAACTTTGCCCACGAATCCTCCGCAGGCGATTACTTCATTGTTTCCTATTACTCCTCTACAGTAATGCCTTCCCAAAATCTCACCTGATTCTAAAACAAGCATATTGTCCATTACAGGTTTCACTTCTGGAAGAAAGACGCCGAGCGCAAGAATCATGTCAACACCTCCATAGAGGATTATAACAAAAAGGGGACCCGCGGTCCCCTATTCTTCTTCAACATCTTCCTCTGCCAAAACCTCTTCAACGAGTCTGCTCCAGACCTTGCTCACCTCTTCAAACTCGTCGTCTTCGACTGAATAGAGGAAGGGATTTTCATCCTCACCATGCTCAACTCTGAATACGATGTAGCCTTCATCTTCATCCTCGTCTTCATCAGAAGAATCTTCTTCGTCTTCTTCAGAGATATCCTCTTCGTCTTCGAAAAACTCTTCGACAACCCAATAGAGTTTGCCGTCGTTTTCAAATTCGGCGATGACGTTGAAGTGATGCTCTGTTCCGTCTTCGTCGGTAACTGTGAAACTGTCGAATTCAGCTTCTTCTCCGTGATTGTGTTCACAGTTTGGATCGTTGCATTCGTCACAGTCATGCATTTCAAGTTCTTTTCTTTCTTCCATTATTTACCTCCGTTAGTCGCGATTCGGTACATACTAACACAGTCCCGCGGAAGTCGCAACTTGATGACCGATGAATAATCGTATACACTGTATCTGGAGTGTGAAGGCAGTGCTTGAAATCGAGAGAAAGTTCCTCTTCGGAAGAGAGTTGCCAGTAGAAATTATCGAAGAGGCCGAAAGTCACCAGCTGATTATTCAGTGGTATCTGGAGCATCCAGATAGGCGGAGAATAAGACTCGGAGTCGGTGAATCCGAGATTTTTCTGCTTGTGACCACAAAATCGGGGAGCGGTCTCGTCAGGGAAGAGGACGAAGAGTATCTCGATCCTGCCAAGATCACCGAAATATCTGAACAACTCAAAGCTTCCAGGGCAGTTATTAAATCGAGGCATATTTTTCCTCGCACGCAAGTTGAGGGTGTGATTGACTGGTATCTGCTTCCTCAAATAGGGTATGTTTTTGAAGTGGAAACGTCCATTCCGTTTGTGAGACTTCCCGATCCGTGGGAATACTGGATGCTCCCGCGAGAAGAGTTCAGAGAAGTAACCGAAGAACCTAATTACACGGCTAGATCCCTGGCAGTAGTTGTTCAGGACATTGAAGACATCTTTCCATTGAGTGCGCCACTGATTTGCAGAAAACAGATCGAGAAGTTCGAGATGCTCCTGAAACTGATCTACTAGACCGCTAACCCCTATCTATCTGAAGCGCGGAAGTAAACAGTTCCAGATAGCTCTTGTCGCTGTTCATCGTACGGAGAGATAGATCCATAACGAAAACTCCATGGACTGAAATCTTCTTTCCCTTAGAATCTTTGTAGCCAGCTCCATCATGAATAGCGAAGAATCTGCCGTTATCCTGGCCGAGATAGATCAACGTATGGCCCGGCATATACAGTGGGTTTCCGGGTCTTAGGAACTGCAACTGAACCTTCCTTTCTTCTGAACTTCCCTCGAAGAGAATTTTGCTCTTCGACCCCAGCATTTCCTGAGCCCAGGCGTCTCTGGGAAGTACGAGGCCAAAAGAGGCAAAGATATCCTGGACGAATCTCGAACAGTCCCTCCTGTTGTAGAGGCCTCCCCAGCCGTAGCGTTCGCCAAGCATCTTGAAGGCCTGATTCACTATCTCCCTGCCGGTTAGCTTCAAGTTCCCGATTCTTGCATCTTCGCTCATTCTCACAAGGCCTTTTCGAAAACCCAGCGGGCCCAACCTCTCCCTTACGGGAAGTTTGACTGTGAAGCAGCAAAATGGTCCTTGCGCATGGAGGTTCTCGCTTTCTTCGGAATCCTCAAGCGGGAGCTTGTCTCCCATCTGCAGAAACAACCCCGAAGAATTCAGTACAAAGGGGTCAGGCTCGATCTCCACTCTGCTGCCAGTTGCACGGAGGAAGTTGTTCGAGCGGTAGAAACTCTGTACAGAGTGACAGCTCTCCGTAACGGCAGAATCATTTGCCTTCAGCCAGCCCCTGTAACCCGGGGTTTGAACGAAGAGCCACGAAGTGTCCCTACTGCGCGCAAGAACAGCAAATGGCGTTCCAAGGCTTACAGAAGTCAACTGGAGGCGGTCATTGTCGATATACTCGTCGCAGGAAATGAAATCTGTGGGCAGCGCTCTCAGATGAGTCCTCCGAGTCACGATGCCAAACTTCTCGGCAATATCCTGATTGAGGATAGCAGTAGCATTGTCAACGATGTCTCCGCGAATTCCCGAAGGGACAATCTCTCCTTCATTGCTCAAAAGAGGGATTTGCATGAAGTGCTCGGGAATTGCGCCGTTGATCATCGCTCTTATTTCATCGAACTCCAGCCTGGAAGGAAAGTTTTCGAGCTTACTGGCAAATGCAGCACGACCAGAAGCTTCAGCGCGTGAGATAACCGATCCGTTGAAAGCATGTATCTCGTCTTCACTCAGCCACTCTTCATCTGGATCGGTGATCTTCTCGCACCAGAAGTCCGATTGCTGCATCTCTTTTGAAACGTTCTCGGGACAGACTGTGTATCGCTCCAAACCCTCTTTCATCTTCGAAAACACCCCTTCCAGTCGTCTATTTGATTGCTCCGACCGTTATGCCTTTCAGGAAGTACTTCTGGAAGGCAAGGAAGACAATAATCATTGGAATCGCCGAGTACGTAGCGCTTGCCATCAGATAAGAGTACTGCATCGGCACCTGTTCCTGAAGAAGCGAGAGTCCTGCCTGGAGAGTTCTCATCTCTGAAGTGTTTGTAACAATCAGTGGCCAGAGGAAGCTGTTCCACTGCCCCATGAACGTGAATATTCCGAGAACGGCCATAGCCGGTTTCGAAATTGGAACAATAATCTTCGCAAAGGTTCTGAATTCGCTCGCACCGTCTATCCTGGCGGCCTCAATAATTTCTGTGGGAACGGATACCATGAACTGTCTCATCAGAAATACTCCGAAGGGAGCCGCAATGGCTGGCAAAATCAGCGCCTGATAAGTGTCTACCATACCCATCTTCGAGATCAAGATGTATAGAGGTACCAGGGTTACCTGGGTCGGTATCATCATCGATGCGATGTATATCGAGAAAATCGCTTTGCTTCCGGGAAATTTCTTCTTTGCCAGAGCATAACCTGCCATAGCGCATACGAATATCTGAGCAAGGGTAACCGTTCCTGCGACTATGAAGCTGTTCAGGGTCCATCTGAAAATAATCTTCCTCTCGAAGAGATCCTTGAAATTCTGAAGAGTGGGATTCTTGGGGATGATCTCTGGAGGAAACTTCATAGTCAATGAAGGTTTCGTAAAAGAGGTCGCAACCATCCAGTAGAGTGGAATGAAGGCGAGAGATGCGAGCAAGGCCAGAATGGCCAGCGAAATTGCCTTCTTTATATTAGTCTTAGTCTTCGCTTTCACAGTCAATCACCTCAATACTCCACATTTGAACCGAGCCATTTGAACTGGACTATTCCAAGAACGACGAGGATGCCAAACATCACCATAGACATTGCTGATGCAAGGCCGAGGTTATAGTTCTTGAAGGCCGTCTCGTAGATCAAGTAAGCGATAGTAGTCGTTGAAAATTCCGGGCCTCCACTGGTCATAATATAAATGTTGGAGAAGGTCTGAAAATTTGCTATCGTTCCCATGACCAGAGCATAGAGTATCGTCGGCTTGAGCAGAGGGACGGTAATCTTCCTAAAGATGGCCCACGAGCCCGCTCCTTCGAGCGTGGCAGCCTCGAAATAGTACTCGGGAATCGAAGCCATCGCCGCAGAAAGGAGTACGATAGTCGAGCCGCCACCCATGATAACCTGCATCACTATCAATGATGGCATTGCCGTTAAGGACCTGCCGAGCCATACTACCGGTTCCAGCCCGAGAACGGTCATGAAATAGTTCAGAAGCCCGAAGTTTGGATTGAAAACCCACAGCCAGATCATGGAAATTATTACCGTGGAAGTTACATGGGGCAGATAGAAGGCCGCTTTGAAAAAGGTTCTGATGCCTTTTCTGAAAGGATATATTAAAACCGTTACGAGCAAAGCCTTTCCAAGCCACAGAGGAACAACTCCGAATGTGTAGAAGAAGGTATTTCTAAGAGACTTCAGAAAGAGCCAGTCGCTCAGAATACGTTTGTAATTGTCGAACCAGATAAATGTCTGAGAAAATACATTGTATTTGAACATACTGAGGTACATGCCCCAACCAACCGGCACAAGGAAGAATACTGCAAAGAGGGCAAAATGTGGCAGAATGAAGAGATATCCCGATCTACCCCTCCAAACGTCGTTCAAGGTAGTCTTCCGTTTTATTGGTTTAACTGGAATCTGCTCCAAATCGATCACCCCATTAAATGGGAACAGCCCCGGGCCCTTAAGGCAGAGGCTGTTCCCTTCAACTCATCTACACAAAATCAATAATAAGAGAGTGCCCGGTTGGCTTCGGTTACAAACCCATCGAGGGCCTCTTGCGCTGTCTTGGTCTTCCCGAAAGCTCCCTGCATTGCGCTTGTAAAGAATTTCGAAATCTCCGACCACGGGAAACTCTGTGATCCAAAGAACTCCATTCCTGTCTCATCCATAATTCTTGCGAACGTCTGAGCCTGCTCATTTAGGTAGTCATCATTCTGGAAAAGGATCTCGTTTACTGACTTTCTTGCTGTGAGGTAGATAAGGCTTTCCAGAAGAGCCGTGTTTTCCTTGTTAGTAAGGAATTTGGCAAACTTCATGACTGCTTCTCTCTTTGCTTCGTCCTTCTGCTTGAAGACGACAAACCCGCTGGCCGATGCGTACGAGGCGCCCTTTTGTCCTTCAAGGTGAGGGAATGGAGCGATTACCGGGTAGAAGGCTTCGGCAAGCTGTCCAGACTTCACATAGCGCGTGATTCTACCGATCTCGTAAGGACCGCCAAATCCAATACTTGTCCTGTGAGAGTGGAAATTACCGATCACATCGTAGACACCCATCGCCTCTACGCCACTCGGTGCAACTCCGTGGACTTCGACGAGGTCGAGAAGGAACTGAAGTCCTGCAACAGCCTCGGGAGTGTTGAAGATAACCTTGCTTTCATCTTCGGTAATGAGTTTTGCGCCATGAGCGTAGATGAAGTTCATGAGGTTGTGAGTATCCTGAGCTCCGAAGCTGATTGCATAATGATCAATCTTGCCGTCTCCGTCAGAATCCCATGTAAGCTTCTTGGCAATTTCGACGAACTCTTCCATCGTCCAGCCCTCTTCAACTATCTTTTGCCAGTCAATGCCGGCCTTTTCGAAGTCTGGGGTGTAGAGAAGCATACTGGTTCCCATGCCGTTCGTCCCTAGATTCCAGGGCCAGATGTAATGCTTTCCGTTTACATAACCTGTCTCAAGAGCCAGTTCATAGAAGTCTGCAAGGTCTTCTTCGGTAAGATAGTCGTCAATTGGTTCCAACAGACCGGCTTCGACCCACCGTGTATCCCAAACAGGACCTTTGAAGATATCTGGCTGGGTCCCTGTCGCAATAGCCGCAGCCATTTTCTGCGAGTATTCTGTGTTTCCAACAACGACATACTTGACTTCAATGTCTGGATTAAGTCTCATGAACTCCTCTGCTGCCCACTTCGGGAAGTCCTCCTCTGTAGGAGCCTGATCGGATGGGAACCATGGAGGCGCGATTCTCCACGGGTTTATCCACCAGGTGATCGTAGTCTTTCCGAGCGCGGAGATCGGTACAGCTAGCATTAGCATTACAAGAAAAATTACACTAAGCCTTTTCATAGAAACACCCCTTTCGATGTGAAGTTAACTCAAAGGTACTCTCTGAGTTTTTCCCTTAAAATTGATGACTCGGTAAATTGAAACGCATTCATTCCGCTTCTAAGTGCCGCTTCGACATTTCTCGCTGTATCGTCCGTGAAAAAAGCTTCTTCGGGTCTGCAGGATTCTTTTTCTAAAATATGACTGTAGAATTTGAGATCTGGTTTTGCAAACCCAATAATGTGTGAGGCATAGACTTCATCGAAGACTTCATAATCGCCTCGAGATTTGTGCACATTAAAATGAGGTTCGATCGTGTTAGTTCCTGCGACCACCCTGTGTTTCCGTCTCAATTGCTTTATTATCTCTACTGTCTCTTTTATCGGTTCAGGTTTGAAGAACATTTCCCAGATATTTCCCGGCACGGGTCTCCCGAGTTTCCTAGAGAAGATATACACGAATTCTTCGGGAGCAAGTCTACCTGTCTGCAAAGCAGTTATGTTTTCCATTTCAGCAGAATCAAGAAACTGGTCTTTCGAGATGCCCAAGAAACTGCAGATCGATGGAACTACGTTTGTATTTTCGGCAATTACACCGCCGACATCGAAAATGAAAAGTCGCAAGTCTACCTCCTGATAATGTCTTTACAAGAGTACATAGGACGGGCGGGAAAGCGATAAACTCGCTGGAACTCCCATCCGCAACAACCCCAAAAAGAAGATATCAAAGTGAACTTTAATATGATACTATTTCTGGACCTACTAAATCAAGCTCAGTTTCAGTACGACCGGAACGTGTAGAGCCGGCTAATGTCGAAAAAAGACTCGGGATCTGGTTATAATAGCTTTGTGCCACTGCAGATGGGAGGTGCATTTTGAATCCACTAATATACAACCTCGGTAGATGCAGCCTCTTCGAAGGAATCAAGGCGGGACAGCTCGAGAGGATATTTAAGAATGTGCATCATAGAATTACCTCATTCCTTGATGGGGAATTGATTGAAGAGCAGAATAACCGCTGCGACGAAATGTTGATTTTGCTTCAGGGACATACAAAAGCTCAGATGCAGGATTTCTCAGGGAAAGTCGTTACGATAGAGACAATGGAGGCCCCGTCGATTCTCGCTTCGGGTTTTCTCTTTGCCTCGAAGAACGTGATACCGGTCGATATTGTTTCCACAGACAAGAGTGCAGTGCTGTACATTGAAAGAGACGGAATACTGTGGCTTTGCAGGGAGTATGAAGTCTTCCTTAGAAACTTGCTTAGAGATATGGGGGATAGACTCAGTACACTGGCGGAAAAGGTGTGGATGCTGTCTCTCAACACCCTGAATCAAAGACTGGCCCACTTTCTCCTGAAGCAGAGTGACGACCTAGGAAGCGAATTTGAATTGAAGACGACAAAAGAAGAGTTGGCAGACGCCCTTGGCGTAGCAAGGCCTTCTCTTTCAAGAGTATTTTCCGAGTTTGCCGGAGAAAAGATTATTAGTCAGGAGGGCAAGCTGATAAAGATTCTCGACAGAAGAGCTCTCCTAAAGATAACAGGAAGAAACTGAAAGATGGAGAAGTGATACTACGAGAAAGCAGGAAAGAGACAGTTGAAGATAAGAGAACTGCAGCTGAATCTTCTTGCAGACTCTGAGAGAAATTCGGAATCATCTGCTTCGACCCGGAACACGAACCTCTGTCTGTTTCCAATGCCTACGTTATTCTGATAATATAGATGTGTCAAGAGGAGGCGGTGCTATGGAGATAGGAATTTTTGGTCTGCCGTTGAGTGGAAAGAGTACGCTGTTCACCCTCCTAACCGGTGTTGAACCCCATTTAAGTCACAAGAACGAAGCACATACTGCTGTTGCAAGGGTGCACGACAGAAGAGTAGATGAGCTTTCAAAGATCTTCAATCCAAAGAAGACCGTATATGCAACGGTTTCATTTACTGATATTCCCGGATACGATCTTTCGGCCAATCAAAAGGAGAAGAATCGAATCCTTCAGTTCATTCAGAACTCCGAAGCAGTTCTTGCCGTTGTCAGAGCGTTCAAAGATCCTTCGGTGCCGTGGCCGACGGAGGCGTATACACCCGTAAAACAGCTTGAAACGATAGAGACGGAGCTTTTCGTACGCGATATGGAAGTAGTGGAGAACAGGCTTGTGAGACTCGAAGAGGCGAAGAAGAAGAGGAAGCTCTCTTCGGAAGAGGAGAGGGAGGCGGAGCTTCTTCATATTATCGAAAAGGGATTCGAGGAAAACAGTTTTGCTTCTCAGCTGGAGATTAGCGAAGAGGATATGAGACTTCTCGGCTCTCTTTCTCTATTCACCGCCAAGCCGATAATTGTCGCGATCAATATCGATGAAGAACAACTGTCTACAGGCAATTACCCCGAGCGCGAAGCGCTAATTCAGAGAATAGAGCAGAATGGATTCGCTCACATCGAGCTTTCCGGCAAGATCGAAGCCGAGCTTGTGGAGCTTTCAGAGGAAGACAGAGAGCTCTTTATGGAAGAACTCGGAATCTCCGAAAGTGGAATCGAAAGGCTTTCCAGAGTAGTATATCAGCACATGGGTCTTATCTCTTTCTTGACGGTAGGAGAAGACGAGGTCAGAGCCTGGACGATAAAGAAGAACACCCCTGCCAAAGAGGCTGCAGGGAAGATACACACCGATCTTGAGAAAAGCTTCATCAGGGCCGAGGTCATTAGTTATGAAGAATTTATGACAATAGGAAGTATGCACGAAGCCAAGGCGAAGGGCCTTGTGAAAGTAGTCGGCAAGGAGGAGATTGTGAAGGACGGTGACATCTTCCATGTCAGGGCCAACGCCTGATTTCTCTGACCTCAGGCTTGTTGATACTCACGCCCATATTTCCTTTTCTCAGTTTGAAAGTGATAGAGAGAGTGTGATTGCCCAGATCGAAGAAGATGTGATTTCTCTTCTGATCGAGGTCGGAACAAACGTCGTGGATTCTCAGAGAGCATGCGAGACAGTTAGTGATGTGAAGAACGCCTTCTTCTCGGCAGGCGTCCATCCTCATGACAGCAGTGGATTAGATGCCGAGGGAATTCGCTCTCTGGAATCGCTTCTATCCTGTGATAAAGCCGTAGCGGTTGGCGAGATTGGCCTGGATTTTTTCAGAAATCTGTCACCCGCTGACAGCCAGTTCAAAGCATTCAAAGAGCAGCTCCTGTTGGCCGCAAGGCTTGATTTGCCGGTTATCGTGCACGTTCGAGATGCCTACCCTGAAGTCTATAAGACGATTTTGGAATGCGGTCACTTCAAGGGTGTGATCCACGCTTTTTCAGGCGATCTTGAATATGCGGAGAAGTTTGTTGATCTGGGCTTCTTTCTGGGAATTGGAGGGCCCATAACATACAAGAGAAACGAAGAGTTGCGAAATGTCGTGAGAGAGATTCCTCTTGAGAAGCTGGTATGTGAGACGGATTGCCCGTATCTCCCTCCGGTTCCCTTTAGAGGAAAGCGGAACGAGCCTTACTACGTCGGTTACGTGATTGAGGGGATAGCCGCGCAGAAGGAAATCTCTGCAGAGAGCTGTTCGGAGAAGCTTTTCGAAAACGCCTTAGGCCTCTTCTCTCTCAAACTTTAGGAGGAATAATGTCAAGACTTGAGGAATTCAAGAGTTTTCGAGAGAAGATGAATAAAAGAATTCTGGAAACTGGTAACATTGAGACGAAGCGTTTCTTCTCGCTCGATGGAGCCGTCTACAAAGACGGCGCTCTTGACGGCAGATCAAAAGAGTTGATGGGGCTGGTCGCTTCGACAGTTCTCAGGTGCGATGACTGCATCGCCTACCACATTATCCAGTGCAAGACTACCGGCTCCAGCCGTGATGAGATCATGGAAGCTTTGAATATTGCTTTAGTAGTGGGGGGGTCGATCGTCATACCCCATTATAGGAGGGCCGTTGAACTTCTAGATGAACTGGAGGAAGAATGATGCCCGGAAAACTGTATCTTTTTGACGGAACAGCGATTTTCTACAGGGGCTATTACGGTATAGATGTCACTCTTACCAATTCAAAGGGAGAGCCGACGAACGCCCTCTTTGGAACTGCGCGGATGCTCTCGAAATTTACGAGAGAGAGAATGAAGAAAGGCGACTATGCGATCTTTGCCTTTGACAGAAAGGAAGCGACAAAACGCCACGAGGCGTACGAGTCTTACAAAGCAACTAGAGAGGCTATGCCCGAGGCTCTCGTCGCTCAACTCGAGGACATTCCCGATCTTGTTGAGGCCTTCGGGATAAAATTCCTTTCAATCGCGGGGCTTGAGGCCGACGATATCGTCGCAACGGCAGCCACCAGGTATCGCGATGAAGTAGATGAAGTGCTTGTAGTTACCGGCGACAAGGACCTTCTTCAACTTGTGGATGAAAAGATCCATATTTTGCGGTTTGTAACTGGTCTAACCGATCTCGAATTGTACGATGAAGAGCGGGTCAAGTCAAGGTATGAGCTGGAACCTAAGAGACTCCATGCTCTCCTTTCGTTGGCCGGCGACTCGTCAGACAACATCCCAGGGGTCCCGGGAATCGGCATCAAAACCGCACAGAAGCTGCTGAAGGAATTTGGAGACATCGACGGGATTTACGAGAACATAAGGCAGCTCAGTCCGGGATTGAGAAAGAAGCTTATAGACGGAAAAAAATCTCTCGAGTTGTCCATGGAGCTCGTGAAACTTCTTGACGACGAAGACCTGACGATAGTTCTCGACGATATCAAATACGAAGGGTTCAAGAAGAGGGAATTGCGCGAGGTCTTCCTCAAGCTCGAGTTTTCCTCGATGATAGATGAATACAAGCTCATAGACGAAGCGGACGAATCACTTTCAGATATAAACGGCTACAAGCTCGTGAGCAGCGACAAGGAACTGGAGCGGCTCCTTCAGAAAGTGCAGAGCAACCCGTTGTTTGCAGTCGATCTCGAGACCACATCTCTGGATCCTCATTCAGCGGAGATTGTAGGTGTCTCTCTCTCTCTTGAAGAAGAAACGGGCTATTATATCCCTGTAGCTCACAAGTCTGAAGGGTGGCAGGCAAAGAAAGAAGAACTTCTTCCAAGACTCAAGACAATCCTTGAGGACAAGGCGTCGAAGATAATAGGGCAGAATCTCAAGTTCGATTACTCGGTCTTCTCCGTGAATGGGATTCATCCGGTAGCTCCGGAATTCGACACCATGATAGCGGCATATCTTCTTTCGCCTGACACGAAACGCTTCAATCTTGACGAACTGGCAATGAAGTTTCTCGGGTACAAGACGATTAAGTTCGAAGACCTTATGAAGAGGAATCAGCTGGGCACGGATTTTTCGAAGGTTCCGCTCGAAGAGGCGGCCCTGTATTCGGTGGAAGATGCGGATATTGCGCTCAGGCTTTCAGCTATTCTAAGAAAGAAGATATACGAGCAGGAACTGGAGGATATATTCAGAAACGTGGAACTGTCCCTAATACCCGTACTGGCCGATCTCGAGCTGAACGGCGTATATTTCGACGTGCCTTCGCTCACAGGTCTTTCAGCCAAATACGGCAAGCTTCTCGACCGGATCCTTGAAGAGTTATTCGATCTGACGGGGGAGCAGTTCAATCCCAATTCCCCTTCCCAGGTGGGAAAAGTGCTTTTCGAAAGCCTGGGATTAACCCCTTCAAGAAAGACGAAGGGCGGTTCTTATTCGACCAGCGCAGACGCTCTTGAAGAACTTTCCGGAGAGCACCCGGCAGTGCAGAAACTTCTTGAATACAGAAAGTACCAGAAGTTGAAGTCGACTTATCTAGATTCACTTCCATCTCTTGTAAACAAAGTGACGGGAAGAATCCACACAAGCTATCACCAGACGGGTACTGGAACTGGAAGGCTTTCCAGCAGCAATCCGAACATGCAGAATCTACCGATACGGGATGAAGAGGGAAAAGAGATACGAAAGTGCGTAATTCCACAGAAGAGAGGCTGGAGGATAGTAAGTGCCGATTACTCTCAGATCGAGCTTCGAATCCTTGCGCATCTGAGTCAGGACGAACAGTTGCTTGATGCATTCAAGAACGACAAGGACGTCCACAGCCTCACGGCCGCAAACCTTTACGACATAAAGGAAAGCGAAGTGACTGATGAACAGCGAAGGATAGGAAAGATGGTGAACTTTTCCATAATCTACGGAATATCCTCTTACGGTTTGGCAAGCAGATTGAAGATCCCATCGAGTGCTGCCGAAGAGATGATATCCAACTACTTCAAGGCCTATCCTCAGGTGAGGGACTTCATTAAGGACACAATCTCTGAGGCGAAGGACAAGGGCCATGTGAGAACTATGTTTGGAAGAAAGAGAGAGATTCCGCAGTTCAAAACGAAAAACAGGAACGTCATTCAAGAGGGCGAGAGAATAGCTATAAACACACCTATTCAGGGAACGGCGGCCGATATCATGAAAATGGCCATGATAAAGATTTTTGAATTGCTGCAAGAGCATAAAATGGAAAGTTTTGCGATTCTTCAGGTCCATGACGAAATGGTTTATGAGGCTCCCGAAAACGAACTAGAAAAACTCAAGGAGATCTTGCAGGAGGGAATGTCAGAAGTAGTTGAGCTGAGCGTTCCTCTGGACATTGAAATCTCCGTCGGCGATTACTGGTGCTAGCGGGGAGACGGCGTCAACTTGAAGGAGAATAGAAACCGAATCAACTGGACGGCGCTTGCATCGCTTTATCAGTTTGCAGTAATTGTGGTCGCCAATATTGCAGTCGCAGGCGGCCTTGGTTACCTGCTCTACAGATTTGTCGGTATGGAGAGGTTGTGGATTTCATTTTTCCTACTTTTCGGAGCCTTCTCCGGCATATATAATGGAATAAGATATCTCTTGAAAGAGGCAGAGCGATATGACAGAAACAAGGACAATGATGATGAAGACATCGATAATACTGGCAGTTCTAGCAATGGTTGAAAGTACCGCCCTTGCTGTTACACCACTTTCCGGTTCGGAAATCGGCGTTTTCTATGGAACTGCTTTTGCTCTCATCGCTCTATTACTGATTAACTATGACGCGCAGATTTTGATAAGAGAGAAGAAGAGGGTTCCTGCCGGCTTTCTCGCGAGATACTTTTTCTATGGTATCTGTTTTGCTACGGCGGCCACTGTTTCCCTCGAATTCTTCCTTGGAAGCTTTCTCGGCGTGATGAACCTAAAAATCGCAGCTATAGCCTTCGGGAGGTGGCTCTGTGAAACTTAATCTAACCAGATCCGACAAGGTATTTCTTGGAGTTATCTTTGGCGGATATCTTGCCGTAATAATTTACATAGTTGCCACGGGCTACAAATTTCAGCTTGAAGGTGTGGGCCAGAGGTGGATCTATCAGTTGCCTTTCGGAGACGGGCCGCTCAGCAGAGTCAATCCGATGACGATAATAATGACCTGGGTCGTTATGGCGATAATCATTTTCATGGCGACGAGAGTGAAAGTCTTCAAGATAATTCCAGGCAAGAAACAGAGTCTTCTGGAGGTCTTGCTGGATTACATACTGGATCTTGTTAAAGGCTCAGTTACGAGAAAGGAGTTTGTGAGGCCCATATTCGACATAGCCGCATCGCTCTTCTTGTTTGTTATCGTATCGAACTTTATTGCGAGCTTCCCGGGCATCAACACGATTCCTCTTGAAGGCGGAGGCGTCAAGCTCACAATCCTTTCGGACTCATGGTATGCGCCCACTTCAGATCTAAATATGAACCTCATGCTTGCATTCTTTGTTTTCGTCATGAGCCACGTTTACGCAATTAAGGTGAAGGGCTGGAAGAAGTGGGGGAAGAGTTTCTTTGAACCGATTTGGTGGATGTTTCCCATAAACGTGATCGGTGAGATAGCCAAGCCCGTATCCCATGCATTAAGGCTTTTTGGAAACATCATGGGGGGGGCGATCTTGATAGTCATCCTCGGTTATCTCGTCAAGTACTTTGTCCTTCCGGCGGCGTTGTGGGGTATCTTCGGACTGTTCTTTGGAGCTATCCAGGCACTGATATTTACGATACTTGCAATAGCATATATTAGCTCATTAATAGAGTAAGGAGGTTTTACTGTGGATATTGGAGAAGGCTTGATGTTGATGGGAAAGTTTATCGGAGCCGGACTTGCAATGGGAATAGGCGCAATCGGAGCCGGTATAGGTGAAGGTAGAATAGGTGCGAGTGCGATGGAAGCAATGGCAAGGCAGCCGGAAATGATAGGAACCCTGACAACCAGAATGATCCTGGCAGACGCAATTGCGGAGACCACCGGCATTTATTCTCTTGTTATTGCATTCATGATTCTGCTTGTCGTCTGAATTTTTTCCCCTGAGTAGAGGAGGGGTGCTAACTTGATTGAACTCAATCTGACAGCCATATTGTCGATATTGAATTTTCTGCTTCTATTCTTCGTGCTGAAGAAGCTGCTTTTCGACAAGTTCTTTGAGGTCATGAAACAGCGCAAAGAGAAGATACGCAGCGAAATCGCGGAAGCCGAAAAGATGCGGACCGAAGCAAATGAACTGAAGAGAGAATATCAAGCGAAGATCGAGGAAGCCCATTCTGCTTCCGAAGAGATAGTTACCCGGGCTGAAAGACAGGCCGAGGAAATCGTAAGAAACGCGAGAGAAGATGCCCAACAGGAGATACAGAGGATGTACAAGTCTGCGGAGCTTCAGATACAACGTGAACGTGAAGAGGCTGCAGGCGAAGTCAAGGGCGCGATTGTGACCGCAGCCGTTGCAATGGTGGGAAGATTTCTACAGAAGGAGATGGACGATACTGCCAAGAAGCAATATGCGAAGAGGATTCTTGAGAGCATGGGTGACAAGGAGTGAAGAGAATCCTTTCTCTGGCCGCCAAGTATGCGAACGCGCTCTTTTTTAGCCTTCCCCCGTCGAATAGAGAGCAAGCGCGATCTCAGCTGCAAGAGCTTTCTGAGATTGCTTCTGATGTTGAACTTTCAGAGTTTCTTTTCGATCCTACGCTCTCGGCCGAGAGAAAGTCAACCATTCTCCTGAGCTTCATTCAAAAGCCTCTGGATCAGATAGAGAGACTTGTCTCTCTTCTTGTATCGATGAAGCGACTTGAGCTCCTGGCAGACATCGAAAACTCGTTTGGCGCGAGACTTCTTTTTGAAAGCAATAGAATAGATGTCGAGATCGATTCTCCTGTGGAACTGAGTTCCGAAGAGAGAGAGAACATTCTGAAGAAAGTCAGGGAAATAACGGGAATGGAAGGGGTTTTGAAGGTCAACCTTAACCCAAATCTAATAGCAGGTTATGTGATCAGGTTCAGAGATGAAGTAATTGATACGAGTCTCAGCGGTCGTTTGAAGAGAGTGAGCCAGGAATTGGGCTCGGGCCCTCGGGAGGTGAATGAGTGAAGATCAGTCCATCTGAGATTACGAAAGTCATACAGAATCAGCTAGAAAAGACTGATATAGAGTTTGATTATTTTGAAGCGGGAAAGGTAATCCAAATAGGTGACGGCATTGCAAGGGCCTACGGCCTCAAAGGCGTAATGGCAAACGAGCTGGTGAAATTCGAGAATAACGTCTTTGGTCTTGCGTTGAACCTTGAAGAGGACAATGTAGGAATAGTCATTCTTGGGGAATATGAGGAGATAAAGGAAGGCGATCTCGTCAGACGAACCGGACGTATTATGGAAGTCCCCACGGGACCGGAGCTTCTCGGAAGAGTCGTGAATCCTCTCGGGATTCCCCTCGATGGAAAGGGACCCATCAGAACAGATAGCTATAGACCGGTCGAAGTCAAGGCAACCGGGGTAGTAATGAGAAAGCCGGTCGACACTCCTCTGCAGACGGGAATAAAGGCAATAGACGCGACCATTCCCATTGGAAGAGGGCAGAGAGAGTTGATAATCGGGGACAGGCAAACCGGGAAAACGGCCATAGCGATCGACGCGATAATAAACCAGAAGGGACAGGGCGTCAAATGCATCTATGTGGCAATAGGTCAGAAGACGGCCGCTCTCGCAAGGATAATCGACAAGCTGAACCAGTTTGGAGCAATGGAGTACACGACGATTGTCTTCGCTTCGGCTTCCGAAACGGCGTCTCTCTCTTATCTCGCTCCCTACGCGGGAGCTGCAATGGGCGAGCACTTCATGTTTGAAGGTCAGGATTCCCTTGTCATATATGACGACCTTTCCAAGCATGCGGCTTCCTACAGGGAGCTCTCATTGCTGCTTAGAAGGCCACCGGGAAGAGAGGCATATCCGGGAGATGTATTCTATTTACACTCCAGGTTGCTCGAAAGGGCGGCACGACTGAACGAAAACTACGGCGGCGGTTCGCTCACTGCGCTACCGATTATTGAGACCCAGGCAAACGACGTATCGGCATTCATACCGACAAACGTGATATCCATAACCGACGGACAGATATACCTGGATCCAAACCTCTTCTACGCTGGAAATCGACCGGCGATCAATGTCGGCCTTTCAGTTTCGAGGGTTGGAGGCGCTGCGCAGATAAAGGCAATGAAGAAGATTGCGGGAAGTCTCCGAATCGAGCTGGCTCAGTACAGAGATCTTCTTTCTTTTGCCCAGTTTGCGACTGAACTCGATAAGGCCACCCGAGACCAGCTGACAAGGGGCGAGAAACTGACGGAACTCTTGAAACAGGATCAGTACGTCCCAATGCCCGTTGAAGAACAGGTAGTCGTTCTTTATGCCGGAACCAAGGGCTATCTTGACGATATGGAAACCGCGAAGGTTTCGAAATTCGAGACCTCTCTCCTAAAGACTCTTGAAATCTCTTATAGCGATGTACTGAATTCGATAAAAGAGAAGAAGGTAATCGAACATGAAGTTGAGACTCGTCTAAAGATGGCTATAGAAGAGACGAAAAAGCTTTTCTCCGAGCGGGGATGATTGACGGTGAGCAAGGGCAAACTGCGAACGATAAAGAAACGCATCGAGTCAACAAACTCGACGATGCAGATTACCCGCGCTATGGAGATGGTCGCGCGGGCAAAGATAAACAAAGTTCAAAAAGGGCTGAAGTTCGTCAGGCTATACGAAAGAGCGATGCAAAGGGCGCTTACCAGAGCTTATTTTGGAGATACGAACCACCCGAAAACCGGGGGAGAAGGAGATATCCTTCTTGTAGTCAGCTCGGATATGGGGCTTGCCGGCGCTTTCAATGCCGAGATAATGAAGGCCGCAGAGCGCGAAGTTGAAAAATCGGATATCGTACACATCGTTACGGTTGGTATCAAGGCGGAAAGCTATTTCAAGAAGAGCGGCTTGCCTATTACCGCTTTCAGTCATTTCTACGATACTCCAGATCTTGACGAGGCGGCCATCATCGTTGACGACATTGTCGATGTTATGGAAGACAAGAAAGCATCGGGCCTGAAAATGGTTTTCAGCCTTTTCAAGAATCCTCTCGCTCAGATGCCGAAAACCGTCAGGCTGCTTCCAGTCGAAGATCTTCAAAAGCCGGACAATGACCTGTTTGACTTTGAACCTGAAGTCGAGGTTCTGTATAAAGATGTTCTTAATTCTTGGCTTGTTGCAAAGGTTCTTCAGGGCTTGTATGAAACGAAGGTCGGGGAGCTCTTCTCCAGACAAACCGCAATGAAGAATGCAACTGAGAATGCGAAAAGTATGATAGAGCAGTTGACTCTGGTGAGAAACAAACTGCGCCAGTCGAATATCACTCAAGAGATAATCGAAGTTGTAAACGGTGCAGAGGCTCTTAATGGTTAATTGATTTTGGAGGTGTGAGTGTGCCCGATAAGAAGGAAGAGAACATAGGGAAGATAGTCGCCATAACCGGTCCCGTCGTAGACGTATCATATGAGGGAGGGAGACTTCCCGATATTTTGAACGCCCTGAAAGTAAAGAACGAATTCTTAGATAAAGAGATAGTTCTCGAAGTTGCACAGCTGATAGGTGATAACAGTGTCAGGGCGATTGCCATGGACAGCACTGATGGACTCGTGAGAGGCCAGGAAGTTCTCGATACGGGAACACAGATTAAAGTACCGGTCGGAGAAGAGATTCTCGGAAGAATGTTCAATCTTCTCGGCGAACCGATAGACGAGCACGGTGAGGTGAAGTTTTCCGATCACTGGGAAATACACAGATCGGCTCCATCGGTCACAGATCAGCAGACTGAAGTCGAGATACTCGAAACGGGAATAAAGGTCATCGATCTTCTCGCGCCATTCAGCAAGGGAGGAAAGATAGGCTTCTCCGGCGGCGCCGGCGTCGGGAAAACCGTTCTCGTCATGGAGCTAATCAGAAACTTCGCAATCGAGCAGAAGGGGCTTTCGGTCTTTGCAGGGGTAGGTGAAAGAACCAGAGAGGGAAACGACCTGTGGCTGGATATGCAGGAAGCCGGCGTTATCGAGAATACTGCTCTAGTATTCGGACAGATGAACGAACCTCCCGGTGCGAGATTTAGAATTGGACTCTCTGCAATAACCATGGCTGAATACTTCAGAGATGTGCAGAAGAAGGACGTTCTCGTATTTATCGACAACATTTTCAGATTTGTTCAGGCCGGCTCCGAAGTCTCGGCTCTCCTTGGAAGAATGCCTTCTGCTGTCGGTTACCAGCCGACGCTCGCGACCGAAATGGGAAACCTGCAGGAGAGAATCACCTCGACTCGATCGGGCTCTATCACTTCCGTTCAGGCAATCTACGTTCCGGCCGATGATTTCACCGATCCCGCGCCAGCCACTACCTTCAGCCATCTCGATGCCACAGTTAACCTTTCCCGTTCGATAGCCGAGCAGGGACTTTATCCGGCGGTTGATCCCCTGGATTCCACGTCTAAGAACCTTGATCCGGTAGTTGTCGGACAGGAGCATTATCAGGTAGCCAGAAGGGTCCAAGAGGTTTTGCAGAGATACAAGGACCTTCAGGACATAATTGCGATTCTCGGTATGGAAGAGCTGTCGGAAGAGGATCAACTCGCCGTTCAGAGGGCGAGGAAGATACAGCGGTTCTTGACTCAGCCGTTCTTCGTGGCCGAGAAATTCAGCAACATGGAAGGCAAATACGTGCCGATATCGGAGACGATAAGAGGATTTGAAGAGATACTGGAGGGCAAACACGATGATCTTCCCGAACAGGCCTTCATGATGGTGGGGACCATCGACGAGGCAATTGAGAAGGCGAAGAACCTCTCCAAGGATGAGTGAGATGGGACTAAGAACGACAATCACAACTCCTTATGGAATCGAATGGGAGGGAGAGGCAGATTACATCTCTTTTCGATCTACTGAAGGAGAGATCGGCTACCTGCCCGAAAGAGCGCCTGCGCTGATGAAGCTTACAGTCGACGTAATGGAAATCAGATCAGGTTCTGAAACTCTGCGGTTTGCCGTTCACGGAGGATACGTCCTCCAAGAGAGAGACAGCTTGACAATCGTGACAGATGCCGCGGAGACTCCTGAGGAGATCAGCGTAGAAAGAGCCAAGCAGCGTCTAAAACGAGCAGAGGAATTGCTTGAAGTCAGCAAATCCAGGCGTGAACGCGCCAGAAACGAGGCGAAACTTCAGCGGCATATGCTGAGAATCAAGATTGGCTCGAGGGGATAATTGCCCGGAGAAACGTCCGGGGACATCTCGCCGCCTGCGGCGGGACGCAATGCACTGAGGAGCATCAGTGGACGCAAGGCTGGCGAAGATCACGCCAGGTCGCAATGCCCGGAGATACATCAGTGGACGCAAGGCCCGCTTCGCGGGGATGAAAACCACTTCAAGATCAAATGCAAGACTGCATCCGGTAGGAAGCGAGGCCCGCTGCCGCGAGGAAGTGATGCTGCTTCGCAGGAAGTGATACTGGGGACGCATCTTCCCTTGGGGACTTCCCTTGGGGACAGACTCCATTATTTACATCACGTTAACATACAGTAGTGCCGGGCGAGATCGGTAGACGCAATGCCCTTCGGCAGCAAGCGATTAGAAAGCCAGTCCGCTACGCAGGCCAGGTGGCCTGTCCCACCTCCTTCGAGGCCAGTTCCGGCTGCGCCGAGAAAGAGCAGCGTCTAGGAACGGGTTATGAAGATCGGGTTGATAGAATCGGGTTAACGAAACTGGGTTAGGAAGAGCGAGATCCCGCACAGGAACTCTGCGTGATGACCCTGAACAGGAGACCCCAAACAGAAGCACTTTGGGGCATGCCTCAGGGCAGGCTAAGGGAGTGGATTCTGTGGCAGGCTCTACGGGATGACTGTCTTCTGTTACTTTCCGTCATCTGGCATGGTTCTGGCCAGGATCTCGAACTTCGAGACAGTTTCAAGTTGTAGGAGAGAAGAAAGAGATCCCGTGCAAGTACATCACGGGATGACGAAGTGAGTGTAGTTAAGATCAGGCATCAAGGGGATAACTCAATGCCAAGTATTCATCTATCTGGTTCTCGTGAGTGCAGCGAACGTCTCACAATGCTCTTTCTCTGCTTTTCACAGCGATCAAAGTAAATTCGCTTCGCAGTTTGAGAACGGCCTTTTCGAAGCCTTAACTAGCATGCTTCAGGAAAATAGACTATCATCCTGTGAATGGTTATTCACAGATCTCGCTCTTCAAAACCCGGTTATGATGTGCCGCTTCTATCAACCCGATCTCTCTAACCCGCTCTTTGTAACCCGCTCCTTGATTCGACTTTTATGACCGCAAGCAAAAACCGCCCGCATGCAGTGTGACGGGTGACCCTGGTGTGTTCTTCCCAGACTCGCCTAGAACTACCTAACGAGTTTTCATTTCGTTGCGTTTTCTTTTGAAGGCAGCGACGAGATCGGTCTTTCTCTCCTCACCCTTTAACAGTGCGGCGACGTTCTTCCTGTGTCTGAACAGAGAAAAACCGAAGAAGGCTAGCATCCATAGACCGACCGCATAGCCTTCAGTCAGGAAGAGAATGCCTGAAAGAATTCCGAGAGCAAGAACCGATCCCAAGGATACGTACTGTGTTAGAAGGACTATCGGGATCCATATCCCGAAAAAGACGGCGACGTACCAGGGCAGAGTTCCAGAAAGTGTTCCTACTGTGCAGGCGACTGCTTTGCCGCCTCTGAATTTCAAGAAGATCGAATAACTATGACCGACAGCTGCGAAAAAACCAATCATCATTCCCTCGGCGAGAGAGACCCCGAAGACTGCCCGGGCAATTATTACTGGAATGAAGGACTTGAGGCCGTCAAGTATCATAGCAACGGCTCCCGCGTAGCCGCCCATGCTTCTCAATACATTGGTTCCACCGACGTTGCCGCTCCCGACTTTGGTGATGTTAACCCCGCGAACGAGCGGAACGATGAAACTGAAGGGAATAGAACCCATTACATATCCTATGAGTGCGAATAGTACGTACCTCATCTCTTTCTCCTGAGTTTCAAGAAGATCGGAGTGCCGTCGAACGGATCGAAATTCAGTCGTATAGAATTTCTTATTCCTCGTAGATACGGCTCTGTGAAGAGGGCGGGATCATTGACATTCAGCATTATTATTGGTGGACGGCCGGCAATTTGAGCTCCGTAGTAGATTTTCCCGCGTTTCTTGCCCTTCCCCGGCGCCGGGGTTCCCTCGGAGTATCTCTGCAGAAGCGTATTGAGGAGACCGGTAGGTATCCTAAGATCTATCTTCTTCGTTACCAGCATTATGTTGTCAAGCAGTTCATCCATGCCTTCGCCAGTTAAAGTCGAAGTGAAGACAACTGGACTGTAGTCGATGAAGTACAGGTCTTGTTTGAAGGTCTTCGACAGGGCCTTTTTCCTTCTCTCGTCAACAAGGTCGCACTTGTTGAAGACCGCGATCGTCGCCTTTCCATTTTTCTCAGCAAGGCCTGCGATGCGCTGGTCCTGATTGCCTATTCCATCGGCAGAATCGATTACCATAATGATTATGTCCGATCTTTCAAGCGCATCGATAGCTCTCATTACACTGTAGTATTCTACATTCATTACCTTGACTTTGGACTTCTTCCTTATGCCCGCGGTATCGATAAAGGTAATTGGCGTTTCATCAATGACCACCGTTTCATCAACTGTGTCGCGCGTAGTGCCGGAAACTTCTGTCACAAGACTTCTAGGGCTGCCCACAATCCAATTGAAAATAGAGGACTTTCCCGCGTTCGGCTTTCCAACAATCGCGATTTTCAGTCCAGATTCATCATTGTCTTCAAGTTCAACAGAATGGCCGAGAGAAATAAGACGATCGAAGATCTCGTCCAAAAGTATGTCGATGTTCAGACCGTGAGCAGAAGATACTTTTATTGGATCGCCGAAACCGAGTGAAAAGATCTCATTCCCGACAGTGGAGTAAAAGGAATCGGGGTTCTCAACCTTGTTGGCGACAAAGACAACCTGCAAACGCTGTCTTCTCAAGTAATCTGCCAGTTCAAGATCTGCGCTGGTAAGGCCGTTTCTTCCGTCCACCACAAAAAGAATAAGATCACCCTCGCTCAAAAGTTCGAGGGTGACCTCTTTCATCTTCTCTTCTACTATGTTTTCCGGATTCTCAAAAAGACCACATGTATCAACAAGCTGAAAGGTACGCTGCTGCCAGTCGACTCTTCCCACAGTAAAATCGCGTGTTACACCGGGAATGTCGTCTACTATGGCTCTCCTGCCGCCTACAAGTCTATTGAATAAAGTTGACTTTCCTACATTTGGTCGTCCAATAATGAGGACGGTCGCCACTAGAGGCTTTCTCCTTCTTCCTCAAGTTGATTCTTGATCATCTCTCCGAGGCTGTTGGAGTTTACTGTCCCGCTTCCATTTCCGTTTAGATCCTTGAGGACCTTTTCAGTTTCGGCTGCTTCTTTGTCTTTTATAAGCTGCCTTATCGAAACAACCATGTTTCTCGTATCGTTGTCTGGATCGTAAACCAGTCTGATTATTTTGAATTGATCATGTCTGCCGACTTCGACCGAGTCTTCGATATTTTCGGTTCTCTCCAGAGAGACCTGTGAAACTGGCAAGAATGCTTCGACTCCGTAGGAATCGATCATTATTATCGCACCTGACTTCGTCAGTCTGGTGACGGTGCCGGTAACGTGATCACCAACGGAAAGTTCTTCGGAAACCTTTTCCCAGGGATCGGAAGTAGCCTGTTTGATACTCAGTCTCATTCTTCTGTTGACCCTGTCTATGGAGAGTATCTTGATATCTATCTCGTCGCCTTCTTTCACTACATCTTCTATCCTGTCCACGAAGTTCCATGAGACTTCCGAGACGGGCACAAAACCAGAGACATACTCTTCCAGTTCGAGAATGACGCCTGTGGGAAGGACCTTCGCAGTCCTGGCCTTCAGGATGTCACCTTCCTTGTATTTGTCTCCAATGCTTTCCCAGGGATCGCCCATCGCTTCTCTGTAAGAGAGAGAAAGTGTTCTCTTCTCCTCGTTTATCTCCTTGATGTTTACCTTAACTTCATCTCCGACTTCCACAACGCTCTTCAGATCCTTCTTTATATTTCCCCAGAAAACCTCCGAGATATGGACAAGACCCTCCACTCCGGGCTCTAGTGAGACGAAGAAGCCGAACGGCGTAATATTCTTCACAGTGCCGACGACAGTCGAATCGACCTCGTACCTCTCGCTTAGTGTCGACCATGGATCCTCGCTCATCTGTTTAAGAGACAGGGAGATCTTCTTTTCTTTTTCATCTATGCCTATTACCTTTGTCTTGACTGTCTCTCCGGGCTTGAGCAGATCACTTATTCTCACACTGGCATCCCAGCTCATTTCCGAGGCAGGAATCAGCGCGGTCACGTTGTCGTTCAGTTTGACGAAAGCTCCGAAGTTCTTTATCGACTCGACAGTTCCTTCAAGTTCCTGACCGACTTCAATTGTCTGGAAATAGGCCTTAATTGCCTCTTCCTGGAATGCGCGAAGAGAAACAACAACATTGATACCGTTTCTCTGTCTCTTGAATCTGATTACTTTGAACTTCAAAGTTCCTTCAGGTGCCGGGTCGCCCTTTCGGATTCCGGATTCGGAGCCTGGAAGAAAGGCCGGGACACTCTTGACAAGTCTTACATTGTATCCTGCATTTGTCTCTGAGACAATCTTTCCGTCTATCGCCTTGCCTTCTCTGTAAGCCTTTTCCACCTTGCTGACTGCCTGTCTTGCGTGAACTCTCTTCTCGGAGACCGTACTTCTACCTTCTTCTTCGTTGGTCTTTATGACCATGACTTCTATCTTATCTCCAACGTTGTACTCTTCAATATCATTTACCAGCTGATCCGAGGGAACGAACCCATCGAGCTTCCCGTCCATTATCACCATCAAGCCGTCTGGCTGGACGGAGAAAACCTCTGCATCCTTTCTACTGCCTTTCCTCACTGAGGAAACATCCATCTGTTCAAATATCTCCTCCATGCTCAGGTTTTCATCTTGCCGATTCATTTTCTCTTCCATTGTCGGTTACCTCCCTATTATTGTCTATGTAATCCAGTATCTTCTGGATTTGCTCGTACGGAGTTGATGTGCCGCTAATCAGAGCAACCTTCCCCTTATCGCCTCGAGGAAGATCCATTAAATCTGTCACGTGAAGCGCCTTCTTACCGAGTCTCTCAACTATCTTAACGAGTTTCTTTGTATTAGAACTTTTCCTTCCGCCAATCACTATAACCGTGTCGGAAATTCTTGCCAGTCGCTCCGCTTCAGATTCTCTCTGTATCGTGACTTTGCAGATCGTATTGTACACAGTCGCCTTTTCTCCAAGTCTGGTCTGCACAAACGAAGCGAAACCTTCGAAATCCACGTTACTCATAGTAGTCTGAGAAACGATAGCAACGCGTTCGATGCCTTCCAACTCTTTCAACACCCAGTCGTAATCTTCTCCAGGCTGTACAATCAGATAGCTCTTCAGTCTGCCAGAAAGAGCCGTGACTTCGGGGTGATTTCTCTTCCCGAATACCACAACAAAGTTGCCTTGCTGTTCAAGATCGACTGCCAGGCTAAATACATTGTACACTATAGGACAAGTCAGGTCTATTACTTCATCGAAAACACGGCGTAATTTCTCTTCAGATGAGGGGTCGATCCCGTGTGCGCGGATTATTGCTATTCCCTCATGCCTTTCAGAGAGAAGGGTGTCTTCAATCATCTCGAGACCAAGTTCTTTCAGGTCGTTCATCACCTTTTCATTATGAACGATCTCTCCGGTTGCATAGACCTTCTTGCCTGACTTAAGAAGCTTAATTGCTTCGCTTACGGCCCTGTCTACCCCGTAGCAGAAGCCGACCGACCTTGCAAGTTGGACCCTCTGTCGTCTCTCTGCAAGCGAGACAATCGCAGATACGACCTCGTCGATGCCGAGATTCGTCGTATCAAGCGCTATGGCGTCTGAAGCAGCCTTTAGTGGAGCTACGGATCTGGTCGAGTCGTTGTGATCTCTTCTCTCGATCTCTGCAAGAATCTCTTCAAAATCTGCTTCAACGCCGCTTGCATTGAGCTGCGAAAGTCTTCTCCTTGCCCTTTCTCTCGCAGAGGCCGTAAGAAATATCTTCAGCTCCGCTTCGGGAATGACCACTGTCCCGATATCACGGCCCTCCATGACTACGTTACCCTGTTTCGAAAGATTCCTCTGCTGCTCCGTTAGGAAGTCTCTCACATAAGGATATTTGGCAATGTCCGAAGAGAGAAGAGATACCTCTCTGGTCCTTATCTCTTCTCCAAGGGGATTTCCATCGAGTGTGATTCCAGAATCGGAAAGCGAGAAGTAAGTGTGGCTCATCAGCTCGGCCATTGAATTGCGATCCGAAAAACTCACATTGGCTCTCTTTGCCTTCAAAGCAAGCGCCCGGTACATTGCGCCGGTGTCAATATATACGAAATCAAGACTTGAAGCGACTAATCTCGCGACGGTCGATTTGCCCGATCCGGCAGGTCCGTCAATCGCAATCCTCAATTTTGATCCCCCGCATCTTTAACCTGGAGCTTTAGAAGATCCAGTTGCTTGCGGGAAACCTCGGAGGGGGCAGATGTCATTAAGTCTGCTCCGCTGGCCACCTTTGGAAAAGCAATAACCTCTCTTATCGACTGAGCGCCGACAATTATCGCCACGATCCTGTCCAGACCGGGAGCAATACCTGCATGTGGGGGCGGTCCGAACTTGAAAGCTTCCAGAAGATAACCGAACTTCTCCGTTGCCTCTTCACGAGTGAGACCTATGAGATCGAAGACCCTGCTCTGAATATCTCTTCTGTGTATTCTCACAGATCCGCTGGCAACTTCGTACCCGTTGAGAACCAGATCATAAGCCTTGGATCTAACTCTCAGCGGATCGGTTTCGGCGTATTTTTCGAGGTCTTCCAAATCGGGCATAGTGAAGGGGTGATGTTCGGCCTCAATCCGTCCCTCCTCCGAGTTGTAGGAGAACATAGGGAAATCAGTCACCCATAAAAAATCGAAACCTTCGACTTCGAACTCCTCCTCCCGGATAATCTTCCCCCTAATCTGGCCGAGGGCTTTTGAGAGTACAGCGCTTTCTCCGATGCTGAAGAGAATAAGGTCGCCTTCTTCAGCCTCGAGAAGAGAGCTTGCTCGCGCAATCTCATCGGGACAATGCTTCAGGACCGATGATTTCAATCCATCGTTCTCTACCTTCGCCCACATAAGACCGCCCAGGCCACTTTCTTTAGCAAAGGCAGTGTACTCGTCCAATTTCTTGCGGGAGAAGCGTTCGGCCTTCCCCTTGACGAGAAATCCCTTTATTCTTTCTTCCCTGTCGATTGCTTCAGCAATGACCTTGAAAGTCGTTTCTCTGAACAAATCGCTCATATCATTGATTTCCATTCCGTATCTCGTATCTGGTTTGTCGCTCCCGTAAAGGTCGATTACCTCTTCGTAAGTAAAACGCTTGAAGGGGGTTTTTATTTCGGCCGAGGCCGCTTCACGGAAGGCGTGCTTCATCAAGCCCTCTGCCATCGAGAAGACGTCTTCTTCGTCTGCAAAGGACATCTCGACGTCTATCTGAGTGAACTCAGGCTGTCTGTCCGCTCGAAAGTCTTCATCCCTGAAACACTTCGCAATCTGATAGTATTTGTCGAAGCCGGAAACCATAAGCAGTTGCTTGAAAATCTGAGGCGATTGGGGAAGAGCGTAGAACTTTCCGGGCTTCAGACGAGAAGGAACCAAAAAATCTCTTGCTCCTTCGGGAGTAGATTTGCCGAGAATCGGCGTTTCAACGTCTACGAACCCATTCTTGTTCAAGTATTCCCTCACGGCCTGAACGAATCTGTGCCGGGTCAGCATGTTTCGCTGCATTTTGGGACGTCTTAGATCGAGATACCTGTAACGAAGATGCATCTCTTCGGAAGACTCTTCATCGATATTTATGTAAATCGGCGGCACTTCAGCGTCCGAGAGAAGCTCCATTTCAGAAGCGAGAATCTCAATCTCTCCTGTGGGCAGTCTCCGATTTATCGCATCGTCCGGCCTCTCTCTTACCGATCCGGTTACCGTGATGCAAAACTCGTTTCCAAGTTTAAGGGCCTGGCCGTAAAGCTCCTCTTCTTGAGGATCAAAGACAACCTGGGTAATACCATATCTATCTCTAACCTGAATGAACTTTATTCCACCAAGATCCCTTATACGGTCAACCCAGCCATTAATAGTCACTGTCTTGCCCGTGTCGGAAGCCCTCAATTCGCCACATGTGTGCGTTCTCTTCTTCAACTCCAACACCTCCCACAGAGATAATATTACCACGCCAATTTCTAGGATGGAATCTCGATTTGTGGTAGAATCATTTAGAATATTTCCTTCGGGGAGGTGTAGGAATTGAAAATGAAACTTTTACTTGCCTCACTGCTTATTCTCGGTCTGGCACTCACTTCAGCGGTAGCTGCCGTTAATTATGTTGACGTCAGTTCAAATCACTGGGCGTACGACGCGGTGATGAAACTATCTGACCTGGGTATTTTGACGGGAATTGTACAGGCTGATGGCAGGACTTACTTCAACGGTAACGATCCTCTGACAAGATATCAAACAGCTGTGATGCTCAAGAAGACTTTGGATTACGTAGAACTGAATTTCGCAATGCAAGGAACTGTACCGCAAGTTGGCGCGGTAGACGGAACTGTAATGTCGCGGCTTGAAGCTCTCGAGCTTGCATTGACAGATTCCACCGGTAGACTTATCGACACCATGGATCTTCAACTGAGAATAACGGCTCTGGAAAACAGAATCGCTTCACTTGGCATCTCGACCAACGGAAGCGTATCTCAGAGTACCGTAGAATCTCTTAGACAGCAAATCATGAAATTTGTCGAAGATCTTTCCCTCACGACAAAGAAACTCGACACTCTTGCCGGCGACGTCCAGAATGTTCAGAATAGCATGTCGAGTCTTTCTGTCATGGAATCGAAGGTAAACGATGCAGTCAGGAGAGTCGACACGTTGAGCGGAAACATCAGTACAATACAGAGCTCTCTCTCCTCTAATGAAAGAGCGCTCTCTACTCTGGATTCCACTGTAAGGTCACTATCCAACTCTCTCAGCGACTATGACGCGAAGCTCAGCACAATAACAAACAGAGCTTCCACAAACGCGATGGAGATCGCATCAATCAAAGAGTCGATGACAACAATGTCCGGCGACGTCTTGAGTGTGAGAGATCTTCAGAATAAGATAGCTTCTCTCGAGATCCAGATTGCTAATGTGAAACTCCCGGCTGAAGCGACCAGCAAGCTAGACGAGCTTTCGGCGAGAGTTAACACGATTGCTTCGGACTACGCGAAGATCGGAGAGCTGCAGAATTATGTCACGAAGACTGATCTAAAGGCCAATCTTAACCTTTATGCGGGCATAGATGAACTTGCTAAAGTCAAGAACAGCAACGAAGTACTCATAAAGGACATTGAGACCCTCAGGAAGGACTTATCATCCGAAACGGGAATCATCAAGGGCGACATAGGAAATCTGCAGAGAAGCATCAATGCAATAAACGAGATTGTGACTATTCATGAGAACGAGCTTGCTTCTGTGAAGTCCTCTGTAAGCACGGTGTCTTCCCTCAGAAGCGATCTGACCGCGCTGAATTCTAAGTTCAACGCTCTCACAGACCAGCAAGCAAAGGATTTCACAGCCAATCAGGCAAGTCTTGCAGATCTCGAGGCTCGAATGAATGAGAGCATGGATATGCTCAACGCCTCAGTCGAAGCAAGTCTTTCCAAGATTTCGCTTGGAATGGATACTGTGAATACGCAGCTTGGCAAGAATGAAAGCGAAATCAAAGCGCTCAAGACGAGAACGGATTCACTAGAATCAAGGCTGAACACTACGGTTGTCAATCTTGAAAGATACCTCAAGATCGCTGATCTTGAAACTCAGCCCGTGATCGTCAATCTCTCTGATAGAGTTGCCGAGATAAACACCGCGACAATCGATGCGGCCACGAAGCAGGATGTTGAGGCTCTTCAGAAGAAGACTTCACCCTGGTTAATACTCTCTACGGTAAGTTCGCTTGCTGCGCTGGGTATCTCTATCTGGGTTCTTATTGCCTCAGGCATAATATAGTAGAAGAGCTATCGTAATGATTAACCCGGGGTTTAGCCCCGGGTTTTTGCTATAATTGAAGCTGACGAGTTGTTGCTGGAGGTGCTTGATGAAAGTCGCAGAAATTTCTTCACTTGGAAAACTTGTAAATGAGCGTGTTCAGATTAGGGGTTGGATTAGGAGAAAGAGATCTAGTGGAAAGATTCAGTTTCTTTTTCTCAGGGATGGTTCGGGCTTCGTTCAGGCAATTGTTGAGAAATCAAGCGTCCCTGCAAACGTGTTTCAAGAGGCGTCCTCATTGAAGATGGAATCGAGTCTGATAGTTACCGGACTCGTTAAGGCGGAGGAGAGAGCACCGGGCGGCGTGGAATTGCTGGTGGAGGATCTGCAGATTGTTCAGATTCCGGAGAAGGACTTTCCAATCAACAAACCCGATCATTCAATCGACTTCCTTATGGACAACAGACACCTGTGGCTAAGAACGCAGCGGCAGACGCATGTCCTGAAGATCCGACACGAGATTATTAGAGCAGTCAGAGAGTTCTACAATGACCGCGGCTTTATCCTCATTGATACACCTATCTTTACCGGTTCTATTGGAGAGAGCGCGGGAAATACCTTTGAAATCGATTACTTCGATTATGGAAAGGCATATCTGGCTCAGACTGGGCAGCTCTATCTCGAAGCTGCAGCCATGGCTCTCGGAAAGGTGTACAACCTTGGCCCCACTTTCAGGGCAGAGAAATCGAAGACCAGAAGGCACCTTATCGAGTTCTGGATGAACGAAGCCGAGGTTGCTTATTACGGGCACGACGACAATATCAAGCTGCAGGAAGACCTGGTAGCTTTCGTGGTCAAAAAGACACTTGAGAGAGCCGGAGAGGATCTCGAATCTATCGGAAGAGATACATCGAAACTGGAGAAGATCGAGACTCCATTCCCAAGGATAACTTATGACGAAGCAGTGAAACTTCTTCAAAAGAAGGGATTCGAGATAAATTGGGGAGACGACATTGGCGGGGATGAAGAAACTGCGATTGCAAACGAATTCGACAAGCCGGTCGTTGTGGAACGTTATCCGAGAATGATGAAGGCCTTCTACATGCAGCCCGATCCCGAAAGACCCGATGTTGTTCTTTGTGACGACATGCTTGCTCCCGAGGGCTATGGAGAGATAATCGGGGCCTCTGAGAGAATTCATGATAGAGATATGTTGATTAAGAGAATCGAGGAATACGGTCTGGATGTTTCATCCTATGACTGGTATCTTGAACTACGCGATTACGGTTCCGTTCCCCACAGCGGTTTTGGAATGGGAATTGAAAGAATCGTAGCCTGGATTGCCGGTCTCGAGCACATTAGAGAGGCTATTCCCTTCGCAAGAACGCTGTATAGGATTCATCCGTAGGAGGTCTTATGGAAGAGGAACGTTTTCTTACGCCGGGCGAGGTACGGGAAGATAACTCGATTAAGAGCCTGAGACCCAAGAATCTTAAGGAGTATATCGGCCAGTCCCAGATAAGGCGGAGATTGCGAATAGCCATCGAAGCGGCCAGGGTGCGGCATGAGGCACTTGATCATGTTCTGCTTGCCGGGCCTCCAGGTCTGGGAAAGACGACACTGGCCCACATCATTGCCAATGAACTGGGGAGCGAGATCTATGTAACCTCGGGGCCGGTAATTGAGAAGCAGGGTGATCTGGCAGCCATCTTAACAGGATTAGAGCGAGACGATGTGCTTTTCATAGATGAGATCCACAGGTTGAACAGAAATGTTGAAGAGATTCTCTACTCGGCTATGGAGGACTTTCAACTGGACATAATGATCGGAAAGGGTCCGAGTGCGAGATCGATCCGCCTCGATTTGAATCCCTTTACACTCGTCGGAGCCACTACGCGAAGCGGCTTCATCGGTGCTCCATTGAGAAATCGTTTCGGAATGATACTCGAGATGGAGTTCTACCCCGACAAAGACTTAAAACAGATAATCATCAGATCTGCCACTCTTCTAGGAACTTCAATTAGAGATGATGCAGCCCTTCTGCTTGCGAGAAGGTCGCGCGGTACTCCCAGAATAGCCAATAGATTGCTTAGAAGGGTACGTGATATAGTCACCGTTGAAGGTGAGAATGAAATTACTGTGAACACCGTCGAGTCGGCGATGACCTTGCTCTCCATAGACGAGGAGGGGCTCGATTCAATGGATAAGCGGTTGCTCGGGGTCCTTATTGAGAACTATAACGGCGGGCCGGCAGGTGTTAAGGCTATTGCAGCCTCGATAGGAATCGAACCTGAAACAATCAGTGAAGTATATGAGCCTTTCTTGCTACAGAGCGGCTTTCTGGTCCGGACAAATCGGGGCAGGATGGTCACCGAAAAGGCATATCGCCATTTGGGGCTTCCTCTGGAAGGGAAGATCTCCACATTGTGGAACTACGTTGACCAGAGAGACGAGGCAGAGGAGTAGAATGAAAGTCTCATCTTGCGGGAATCGAAAGAGTGATAGTTCCGATTGGTCTATTCATGAGTTCCCTGGTCTTTGCAGTTCGGAAAGTTATTTATTATCTGAGTATCCTTACAGTCGTCTCTCTGTAATTACGGGGTGAGAGTTATGAAGGCAGCAGTTTTCTACAACAAGGCAAGAATTTCTTCCGAGACATTGGATTGGCTTTCAAAGGAAATCGAATCTCACGGCATAGAAACTTCGCTGTGTGAGGATGGAATCTCATGTTTGCCTCTGGAAGCAGAGGTTGTTCTCACCTTCGGAGGAGACGGGACCGTACTGAAGGCAATACCGATGGCAATCATGAATGATCTTCCGGTTATGAGCTTCAGGGTGGGTAGTGTGGGCTTTCTGGCCGCCTTTGAGCTTGGTATGCTTCACACGGCGCTTGATCTCTTACTCGAAGACAGACTCCAGAGTATTAGTAGAAAAGTAATGGAGGTCAAGATCGGAGATTCTACTAGATACGCGCTAAACGACTGCGTTGTTGAACGTTCTTCACCGAGCAGAACTGTCTCTTTCAACATCAACATTTGTGGACAGAGCAGTTATTCAGTAGTCGCCGACGGAATAATCTTTGCGACAAGCACCGGTTCAACTGCCTATGCAATGGCTGCGGGTGGAGCCCTGGTCGATCCCGAGGCGAGCTGTTTTCAAGTTACTCCTATCTGCCCTCATAACCCTTTCGTTGGATCGATAGTTCTGGCGTCGACAAGAAAAGTCAGATTGGAAGTGAGACAAGACAAAGGCTTCCCTCTTGAAGCCTATATAGATGGTAGTCTCATATCAGAAATCAGAACAGGGGACAGAATCGAACTCGGCCTTTCGCAGAAGAGCGTTTCTCTTCTGCGTGAAGGAAGCTTCGACTTCGTCGCTCTGCTGAAGAAAAAGCTCGCATTCGGGGGGCGTCTAAGAGATGATATCTAGAGTCGGCCTTGAAAGAATCGACAATTTGAGGATCGAGATCCTCAGAATGGCCAGATATGTGCAAAGTATTTTTAATAAGACGGCCGTAGCAGTTCTCGAGAGAAATGAACACCAGGCACGAGACGTGATCTATTCCGACTCCGTAATAGATTATCATCAGGTGGAACTGCAGGCGATGATTATTGGACTGACGGGCATACTGACTCCGACTGGCAAAGAGTTGAGGCTTCTTACACTCTCGATGAACATTGTGAGCACGCTTGAGAGAATCGGCGACAAGTGCGTCTTCATTTGCGAGAGAAGCCTCTCACTTACGAAGAGGCCGCCGATCGGTTATCACGAGAAGCTGAAGACCATGTTTGAACTGGTATCGATAATGACCAAGGGCGCGATCGACAATCTTGTCGATCCTTCGCTGTCTGAAGCTGTCAGACTATGCAAGAACGATGACTTTGTGGACAGAATCAAGGAAGAAGTGAAGGTGGATCTCGTAAAATACTGCGAAGAGTCTCCTTCAATAATTAGCAGAGCGCTTGACCTCATGATGATTTTCAGTGCTCTCGAAGAAATCGCGGATCTATCTACAGAACTCATGGAAGCTGCTGTATATATTGATGCTGGGCGATATTATAGATGTGTAAATGATAGCTTTCAGCCTGTTGATTTCGAAACCCAGAATAACGAGGGGTGATTCTTCTTGAAGACTCTTTTGAAGTACATAGGAGCTCAAGCATTAGGTGCGATCTTTGTGGGTCTCGCGGGGTTTATAATATTCGTTAGTCTTGAGTTGCTTTACTATCTCTCAGATATGATTATCAGGTATAAGGTCGGAATGGACAAGCTTTTCCTCTTAATCTACTACAACCTTCCTGAATTCATCGTACTTGGAATACCCGTTGGAATTCTACTCGCAATTTTCTGGGTGCTCTCAAGAATGCGGTCCGATAACGAGCTGATTGCTCTTCAGACGCATGGGATCTCCCTTAAGCGGCTGGTGATACCCTTCTTGCTCCTGGGAGTGGTCTTCAGCGGTTTCGCTTACCTGTTGAACGACTATCTTGTTCCAGCGGCTTCCACCAAGGCCAGCGAGGCGATGGCGAGGTTTGTTTATAAGCAGCCCGAAATCACTCTCAAAGAAAATGTCTTCATGCAGGATAGCCAGGGAAGAATGATCTATGTCAGAAGAATCGATCAGAAGACAAAGGAACTTAAGACTGTTTCGATCTATGAAGTGTCGAGAGGCCAGGTGACTCTGACAACGGCAGAAAGCGCTGTTATTTCGTCAAACAAGTGGATACTCAGCGACGCGAAGATCTACCAGACGGATGCTTCTGGATTTCTCGGTGTGGAGATGCAGTTCGGTACGGCAGAGTTTGAGATTGACGACGATATCGAGCGCTATCTTGCAAGTTTCAAATCACCTAAAGAGAAGACTAGCGCCGAGTTGAGAGAAGACATAGAGGCCTTCAAGAAGACAGGAATAAACACATCGTCTCTCGAAGTGGCTCTCCAAGAGAAGTATTCGATGTCGATAGCTCCACTTGTCATAGTTCTTCTTGGGGTGCCTGTTTCGCTGATGTTCAATCTTCAGTCGAAATCCTGGTCCGTGATACTGACTTTCCTTCTTGTAGTTATCTATCAGGGTTCTGGGGCCTGGCTCAGCGGCATGGGCAAGGAGAATTTGATCAACCCTTCTCTGGCACCCTGGATACCGAACATCGTCTTTTCCATTCTCGGCATAGTGATCTACACGCTTATAGATACCAAGGCCAGCTACAGACTGTCGGAGTTTTTCACCAGAATACTCAAAGTATCGGCAATTCTATTGTTACTGCTGGTTCCCGGCCTTCTTCAGGGATCTGATATAAAGATCGTCGGGGGTACAATCGCGGGGACGAAGAACGGAAGAGAGATACTTCTTGGAGACGGTGTTACCGTCGAATATTTCAGCGACACGATGACCGCCACAATTGAGGCTTCCAATGCCTCAATACTTAACGTAGATTCAACTCCCGAATCGATTTCCTTCTGGGGAAACGTCAAGATGCTGAGCGATGAGACCACTATTCTTTCGGATAGACTGATTCTAGATCTTACCAATGAACGAGTCGAAAGTCTCCAGGTTTTCTCGCGAACGGAAATTGAAGTACCTGCGGCAAGAGGCGACACGACCAAGACTGGCTCCAAGGTTCCATTCTATGTTTACGGCGACTATGTACAATCGACTATGGAAGCATCCCCGACACTTAACATAGACGACGGGTATATAACGACTTGCGACCAGGCACATCCCCATTACCGCTTCAGAGTCTCATCGGCAGTTGTTGTGCCTGGAAAGGGGATGTCCGTTCAGAACATGTTGATGTATATCGGCAACGTCCCAGTCTTCTATCTGCCGGCTTATTACTTCCCACTGGATGATCCCGATAGAAGACCGTTCGACGTCGACCTGAGCGGAATAGCAGATGCCGAGACAAGGATCACGCTTAGGTATCTCGAACTCGACTGGCTGCTGCTTCAGGGGACTTGGTATAGAAACTGGATGTCAACCGAAGATGCCTTTACAGCAAAGTCTGTTCTCTACACCCCTCTGGGAGATATAGAGTTGTTCGGGCAGTTCGGACAGCAGAAGGAAACCAGCTACGGTGCATATGTGCTGCTCAAACCTGCCTTTGACTGGCTGAGAATTCAGGGCGGCGCGTTATATCTGAGCGGCCCCTCGCTTAAAGAGCTCCAGACACCCTTCAGCGGAATAAACCTTGGGGAGAGTATCGCGAAAAACAAGGTTACTCAGCTTGATCCATTCTCAGTAAAGGAGTCAATTAATGCTACGGAAATGCAGCTTGCATACGTTCAGATTCTCTCTCCCGAAGACTGGGAACTCGAACTCGACGTAATTGGCGCATTCGCCAGATATGATGACAAGAACCTGTGGATGGTGAACCTGCAGAACCTGACCGTTCCATCTGATGATAGTATCGATGCAGGCTTCTTCAAGCTAAGCACATCGGAGTTCAAAGTCAACGGACTATTCGGTCAGCGATATATAAATAAGAGCATCCTCTACTCTTTGAGAAGCAAAGCCTCTGCCGTCAAGACGGAAGGTGTCTTGTTCGGCGCCGATATGTCTGTTCAATCCTTGAACTTCACTTTGGCTTCAAATGCCGCAACAATCACTGAGCTCTTCAATCCTTCAAATATGGAGGACTTCGTGCTCGAGGTCAACAAATATCTTTTTGCTGCCGGCAATCTGAAGATAGGCGGAGATGTGAAGAGTACATTCGACGCATCGACGACTGAGCTAAACATAACGATGCCAGCTGATGACAGAGGTATAGGCCGCAATTATTTGAGTTATGCATCCGACGACGAGAAATTGAAGATCAACAGCCGCTACGCCTTAAATTACAACTCGGAACACGAAAAGAATAAAGACAGGTTGTTCTGGATCGATCCCTTCGACATTCTTTACGATGGATTCGTATCGATTGAATTGAAGTTCTATTTTGAATCGAGGTACGACGGCTCTTTCAAGATAGAAGGAAAGAAACTGCGCGTCTACAAGGACATCGAATTGTATAAGGGAGAGTGGGGGCCGCTTTCACTCGGTGTAGTTTTGGAACCTGCTTACGAAATGGCCTTCTTCTACGACTCAGATGAAGGCTGGAAACTGACTAAGAACGAGATTCCAGTAACTTTAAAGAATGAACTCACCTTCAAACCCTTTGACTGGTACTACATTGGAATACAGTACAATCCAGTTCTTACCTACGATTTCATAAAGAAAGAATGGCGTCTCGATCATCCCGGAAAGCTTTTGACCGGTGTTGAAACGGAAATCCTGAAGGCGGACTACATTCTAGAACTGGATTATGAAGAGCTGGTTGCCAGTCCCACTGAGATGAACTGGCTCGGTGAGGGACTTTTGAACACAGAAGGAGAGGTGGAGTTCTGGGGTATGAAGTTCGGCCAGAAGACGGAAACAATTTTCAGGCCGGTAACCTCGGAAGCCTCGCAGACATCCTACTCTATCACTTTCGATTCAAAGATTTATTCACACAGTACGCAGAGCAAGGTTTACTGGCAGAGCGGCGATATGTTTGATGATTTTGTCAGTAAGGAGAGACTGACCTTTGAAGTGGCAACAGAGACCAGCCTTGAGTTCACTCTCGACTGGACCCTTGATGCCTCGCCGAATGTCGCCGAAGATGAGAGAATACTGAAAGATTTGGTCTTCGGTTCCTCTATCAAGATAAATGACTTCGCCGAACTTGGTGTAAAGTTTAGATACCCTTACGTCTCCGGTTCGAAGAAAATCTACGACAGACTAAAAATCGAGGTCAATAATCTTACAATAGGTCAGGTTTCCTGGAGAGCAGGATCGCTTGATTTCACTACGGATTTCTCTAAGTTCGATTCGAAGTACAAGTATCCCGAAAAATACTTCACTAAATCAGAGACCCAGGCGAAATTCTCCGTCTGGCAGTCCACAAGGCTTGCAATTTCAACGCTTTCTGTCGGGGAATATTTCATAGGGACTTCTACCGCTTCAGAAACAGGAGATACTGCGTATTCATTTGGAATATCAAACGTGAAGCTCGGAGACAAGACATTGCTTGGAGGAAGTACCGCCAAGTTCGAAGAGTTCGGGCTTTCAATGGAACTTCGCAGAAGCGAGAGTTTTTACTTCACGGTGCACGTGAACGAACTCTACTTCCCAATGGGCTCTCTATCAGATACTCCAGGCGTACTGAACAGGCTGTCTGCAGGAATAGACGGGAGCGGAAGAAGAAGCTTCGTCGAGATTGGAACTTATGCTGGAGATATCTCACAGTGGGACGAATCGATCTCAAAGATTTCACCGATGTACTTCGATCTGCACTGTATGGCACTGGAAATCGTATTGAGACTTAGCTTTGGAAGCGAGATCAACACGCTCCAGGATACTGTCGAGACTATTGCGTTAAAATACTATATTAAGGAACTGAAGGATAGATACTTTGTTATCGGCCTCTATAAAGGCGCTCCGTTCTTCAGATTCAGATTCTGAGGTGAGAACTGTTGACTGACTACGTCAAGAGAAAGGGGCTCCTTCTGGAGCTCAACTCGAGAATAAGCGACTGCAACCTCTGTCCGCTTAGCTCATCGAGAACCAACACTGTACCCGGAGAAGGCTCGATCGAAACACCTGTAGTGTTTGTAGGCGAAGGACCTGGAGCCGATGAAGATGCTTCCGGCAGACCCTTTGTGGGAAAGGCCGGCGAATTGCTTACAAAGATACTGGAATCCGTTAAGCTATCCAGGCAAGACATATTTATCACGAATATTGTGAAGTGCAGACCTCCGAAGAACAGAGTGCCGACGGCCGAGGAACAGAGGGCATGTTCACCGTATCTTCTCTCTCAGCTTGCGGTAATTAGACCAAGGGTCGTTGTCGCTTTAGGAGCGACAGCCTTGTCATATTTCGTAGAACAGGACAAAATTCAAATTACGAAAGTAAGAGGGCAGCTATTCGAATGGATCGGAGGAGTTAAGGTCTTTGCGATGTTCCATCCGAGTTATCTCCTAAGAAATGCTTCAAGGGCCCCGGGTTCACCAAAGAGCCTGACCTGGGAAGACATTCAAAAAGTCAGGAAGATGTACGATCAATTGCTTGCAGGAAAGGAAATCAACATATAGGAGGAAAGTATGGCCGAAAACTATTTGGTTACTGGAGGAGCAGGATTCATCGGATCGCACGTTGTAGACCACTTGATTTCAGCCGGAAAGATACCCATCGTTGTGGACAATCTGTCGAGTGGAAAGATTGAAAATTTGGATCCTCGAGCGCTCTTCTATGAACAGGACATAACTGACGTCGAAATGATGGAAAGAGTCTTCATGCTGCATAAACCGACCGTCCTCTTCCATCTGGCCGCTCAGATTAGCGTCTCGAAATCGGTGAGAGAACCTGAAGAAGATGCAATGATAAACATCATCGGGACGCTAAAGCTTCTGAAGATCGCGGCAAAATACGGAATAAAGAATGTTATCTTTTCATCTACTGGCGGCGCGATCTACGGCGACGACGTAAAAAGGATTCCGACCGACGAGAGGGAGCTTCCCAAACCACTTTCTCCGTACGGCATAGCAAAATTCTCTGTTGAAAACTACCTTAGATTCTTCTCCAACGAAGTCGGCCTGAAGTACACTGTGCTCAGATACGCAAACGTCTATGGCCCGCGACAGGACCCTTACGGGGAGGCAGGTGTTGTCGCGATCTTCTCGGAGAGGATGCTTCGCGGTCAAGAAGTTGTTATCTTCGGGGATGGGGAAAATGTGAGAGACTACGTCTTCGTGAGTGACGTTGCGAAGGCAAATCTTCTGGCGCTCGAGAAATGTGAAAATGAAATAGTGAACGTGGGAACGGGAACAGGAACGTCGGTAAATGAATTGTTCGCGAAAATGAAGAATCTAGCAGGTTATTCTAAAGAAGCGATTCACAAAGCATCCCGGCCTGGTGATCTTAAGAAATCGATCCTTGATGCAGAAAAGGCGAAATCCTTGCTGAATTGGGAGGCTTCTGTGAAGCTGGAAAAGGGGCTTGAAGATACAATTGAGTATTTCAGAAATGAACTGGTCTCCTCTCAGTGAGAGGCTAAGGCCAAGAGAGTTTAATGACGTTGTAGGCCAGGAGCACTTGACTGGAAACAAGGGCATAATTCGAGGAGCTGTCGAGAGCGGCAAGCTGTTTTCTATGATTCTCTATGGTCCTCCTGGAACGGGAAAAACGACGATCGGCGAAATCATCAAGTCGAAGCTTGGAAACCGATACCATTTTGAATTCTTCAGCGCCAGTCTTCAAGGAACGGGCGATTTGAAGAAGCATTTCGAACATGGAGAGAGACTGAAGAGGGTCGGCCAACAGCTAGTGCTTTTCGTCGATGAAATTCATCGGCTGAACAAGAGTCAGCAGGATGTCTTCCTTCCGGTGACTGAGAAGGGTCTGATAATCCTTATCGGCGCCACGACTGAGAATCCTAGCTTCGAGGTCAATCCCGCTCTTTTATCGCGCTGCAGACTTGTGATTTTGAAGAATCTAAAGCAGGAGGATATTGCCGATCTTCTCCGAAAGGCAATGGAAAAGGACAGTCTTTTGAGAAAGTCAAGCGTAAAGGTGAACAAAGACGTGATCGATGTGATTTCCCAGAGCAGTGGAGGCGATGCCAGAATAGCACTTAACCTTTTAGATACGCTCGTAGAGAGCGCCGTGGCTCTGGAAAGACCTGTGCTCGATCTGGAAGTCATGAATGAACTCTCTGTACTCCCTTCGGGAAGATACACGAAGAAGGGAGAGGAACATTATGACCTGATCTCCGCATTTATCAAGAGCATGAGAGGGAGTGATCCCGATGCGGCTCTCTATTACATGTTGAGAATGCTTGAGGGGGGAGAGGACCCAAAATTCGTAGCAAGGAGAATGGTCATCTTTTCTTCTGAGGATATAGGCCTGTCAGATCCGATGGCGCTGGTTGTTGCAAATGCCGCCTTTGAAGCCGTTAACAATGTCGGTTTGCCGGAATGTAAGCTTAATCTTTCAGAGGCTGCCATATATCTTTCGGTGGCCACAAAGAGCAACAGAACCTATAGCGCAATGTCGAAGGCACAGGAAAGCGTTAAGAAGACCCCTAACCTGGAAGTTCCACTGAAATTGCGCAATGCCGTGACGAAAGTAATGAAGGAAATGGGATACAGTAAGGGATACAACTATCCTCACAGCTCAGGAGGTTTTTCACGGGAGTTCTACCTGCCCGAATCAATAAAGGAGGAAGTCTTTTATGTTCCAGGAGAAAGCGGCAAAGAGAAACTCGTTCTTCAAAGACTTAGATCGTTGTGGAAAGGCATGAAGAATTACCCGGAGGAAAAATGAAGAGTTTCATTCTCGAAGAGGGGAGAGTCGTTCAGCTTGAGATTTCCGATATTACTGAACAGGAAGTTGACGTTATTGTCAATGCAGCAAACGGTTACCTGAGGCACGGGGGAGGGGTAGCCGGCGCGATTGTAAGGACTGGTGGAAAAGAGATACAGCTTGAGAGCGACGCCTATGTTCGGGAGAATGGTCCTCTGGAAATTGGCGAGGTGGCCATTACGGGAGCCGGGTCTCTTAATGCAAAGAAGATAATCCACGTGTTCGGCCCACAATATGGTGAACTCAATCTCGAAGAAAAACTTTACTCTTCTTTCGAACACGTACTGAAAAAAGCTGCCGAAATGGAAGCCGTTACGCTTGCCACTCCGGCGATTTCTACAGGGATTTTCGGGGTTCCGGTATCTATTTGCGCGAATCAATTTCTAAGAGCCGTTGGTGATCATTTTTCCAAGAGTGAATCCTCTTCTCTTAAATTAATCAAGATGTGCCTGCTCGACAAGAAGGCTTACGATGAGTTTCTTTCGATTGCGCTCGATTATTTCAGTTCAGTAGAATAACCCTGAAAACTCCCTCTTCCAGAAGCTTCTCGGCCACTGACTCATCCCTGGTCAACCATACAGTATATATGTCAACTTCCTGACCTTCATATTCGAGAGCTATCGGATCGTTATCCAGGACATAGTTGTACTCTTCTTCATTTACCCTGACTATCTTTGCATTACCAGTGTAATCTGAAGTCTTGCTGCGGAAAACGTCGAAAGTTGTCGATTCATAGGCCTTCTCTCCAATGAAGCGAAGTATCGGAACGAAATCATTTGCGGGGACAAAGCCCGGCAAATTCGTCAGGAGAGCGCCTTCAGTCGTGAAGAACCATAGTGTCGGCGTTCCCCGAATCTGGAAGTAGGCGTAAAGGTCATTATATGTCATTTGCTTCATTTCCTCTCCAACCATGTAAGAAGCTGTCCCTGGATTGCTCTTGTAAATCTGAGAAAAGACAAAGCCCGCTCTCAGCAAATCCTGAACAGTCTCGTCGGAAAGCGTCTCCTTCACAAACTTGACGCAGTAGACACAGCTTGTGTCAGAGAACATGACTATGGCCTCTTTATCTTCGATCTGAGCAAGCTTTATTGCAGTATCGAAATCGTCAAGCATTCCTGCATAAGAGAAAACCATAGCGGGTAGAACCAGGATTAGAACAAAGATTATCTTTTTCATTAAATCAACCTCCCGTTGCGAACTGTAGTAGATTTAGGTTTCCTGTCATAGTGAGGAGTCCCGCCGCAAGTAGAACAACGAAGACCGCCACCTTCACTACCTTCCTCCATTTGCTCTCGCCGCCAAATGAGATCTTGGAAGTAAGTTTTGCCACAAGACCGCTGAGCGTAAGGAAAGGTATGCTTAGGCCGAGCGAATAGACCAACAACATAAGACCACCCTCTGCAATCGCAGATTGATTGGCTGCCAAAACGAGAATCGATCCAAGTATGGGACCGGCACAGGGTACCCATACGAGGCCGAGTACTGCACCCAGGACAAAACCGCTTACGGCTGACCCGCCAAACTTCCAGACGTTCAAATTCACTCCCTTGAGGCCTATTTCAAAGAGATAGAGGAATGCGAAGAGAATGAAGAGACTTCCAGAGATGATATTCATCATGACAACATTCTGCCTGATGAACGTCCCAAGTCCCGTTGCTCCGATTCCAAGTATGAAGAAGAAAATTGACATTCCCAGGGTGAAAAACGCTCCCCTTATGAAACGAGCCTTCGCGTCGCTTGCACCACCCATAAGCACTCCGAAAAATACCGGAATCAATGGAAGAATACAAGGAGAGAAGAAAGAAAGCAGTCCCCCTAGAAACGCGCTGCCGTAAGTGACACTCGTAGTTACGATTGGACTGATCATTGGTGATAAACCCAAAGTTCCCGTTGCCACAGAAGTCAATTCATTCATAGTACCCCTCCCGGGTATAGTATAGACTATTTCGTTTTTCCATGCAAATGAAATCTTTGTGAAGTTCTAAAGCCAGTAACCTTCGGTGGCCAGTCTCGCCTTCGGCGAGGCCAGTTCCGCTTCTTGGGAAAAAGACCCGAAGATCGATTTCTAGAAGAGCGGGTTTACAGGTACGGGTTGCGAAATTCGGGTAATGAAAATCGGGTGGAGCAAGAGCCAAGGCCAGTCTTTGCTTCGTAAACGCAAGTTCAGCTTCGCGGGATAAGAACCGTTGAATGCTGTAACAGCCGTCATCCGTGAGCCGTCCAAGAACAAGGACCCGTTCACCTGAAAGATCGAAATCAACAAAAAGACAGAAGTGATGCTCGAAGAAACGTCCGAGGAAGTGATGCCACCTTCGGTGGGACGCAAGGCCTTCTTCGCGGGGAAACTCTTGTTGGGTTCAACGCTGTCTTCTGCAGCGATCAGCGAGTTCTTGTTCTTAAGCGCGCAGCGGATCTTCAGGAGACATTCACCTTCGGTGGCCAGTCAGGCTTCGCCTGGCCAGTCTCACTTTCGGCGAGGCCAGTTCCGCTTCGCTGTCTAAGAGCCGCTGAACGCTGTAAGACACTGTTCGCTGTTCTCCGATAAGATCGAGATAAAAAAGTGAGGACATTGTCAAACCGTTCGCAACGCTCACGAAAAGCCGACAAAGGAAGATTTCTACATGTCATTACGTAGAGCCTGCCCTGAGAAGCCTGTCCCAATATGCTTCTGTTTGGGGCACCTGTTAAGGGCTCCTGTAACGGATCTGATTTCTCTGACTGTTTCTTGTAGTCTCGAATATGGTTTTTCTCGAAGCGAAGTTCTCGTATTGATCTCTCTCAATCTTTCACTCGTCCCTTCAGAGCACTCTCCGCACTTCGTGGCTTTTCTCGATTAAGGGAGGACTTAAGATCAGGATGATCAGGAGCAAACCAAAGTATTCGCGCAAGAACCAATACATGATTGGTATTTGACTGCCTGACTTTTAGGTAATGATGAGCATAAACAGCATGTACGACAGGTTTCGCTGAGGTGAAAAATGGGGCTTCGCATTAAACACGAAGCCCAGGCAATAAGTGACACAGAGAAGTTGCGTTTCCTTTCGGATTATCGATGTTCAGTTTACTCCATAAGGATTAACTCTCTTCTACACTGTCAGTACTATACAGAGACTGCTGCTTCTAAGACCTTCCCCTGCGCGGACCTGAAGAGTTGAAGGCGGACTAAATCCTTCTACAAATCGGCGCCCGAAATCTCTTCACTTCTCTTCTTCTATTCCAAGCTCTTCAAGGGTAGTTCTCAACCATCTGAGCGATCTCTCGATCAATGGCCCACCCATGCCCTCGCACTCCATGCTGAGAGTTCCGGTGTACCCGCGGTCCCTTAACATGGCGATAATTGTCTTTATGTTGTCTGAATTAACGCCATCTCCAATTGCAGAATGGCTTATGCCGATTCCGGTGTCCTTTCCTCTCATGGCCGCTGCCAGGTCTTCAGAAACATCTTTGATGTGAACATGCTTTATCTTGTCAATGAAGCGCCGGCAGAAGGCCACCGGATCCTGCCCGGCTATGAAGCTGTTGCCCGTGTCGAGATTGAGGCCGAGTCTGTCGCTCTGAACGAAATCGAGCATTTTTTCCAGCAGATCGGGATTGGTGGTGAAATAGCCGTGGACTTCGATATTTATGTTTATCTCATACAATTCTGCCGTTTCAACAATTATGCTGTAGGCTCTCTTCATCAACTCAAGCGCCTCGTCTTCGCCAAATCCAGAAGGCTTTTTGAGACCGTCTGTCGTGGCGATGTTTGGACATCCGGCAAGTTTGGCCCACGGGATCGATTTCAGAACGTAGGGAACGCCGTTGTAGAAGCCTTCATTACCGGAAAGGGGATAGGCCGAATCTATCTGTGAAAACCTCACTCCGTACTCCTCCATCTTGATTTTCGTTTTCAGCGGGTCCTCGGAGAGCGAAATGTGAGGAAAGTATCCTAGACCGTGAATCCATGAAACACCGTCTATTATGCCCGGCTCGATATAATGAACGTCATTCTCCTTGGCCCAATTTAGCGCCTTTTCAAAACTAAATACTGCCGAATTGAAAGCATCTGTGTGAAAACCTATCTTCATAGCGATTCCTCCAAGTTTACAGTGAGCGGACTATTTCCTCACGCTCTCTGAAGTATTCAACTGAATCTTTGACGAGCCGATCCATAACTGCGACATTACACGGACCCGTCGAGAGAACATACGGGTCGGGATAGGGGCCGAGGGGCTCAAATGTGATGAATCTTCCTTCTATATTCATACCGGTGAGATAGGCTGCCATAATCGCAGTATCAATATCTATCTGGCCTTTTCCGGGCGCATCTCTGTTGCTGTCGGCAATATGAAGATTCACCAGTCTCTCACCGCACTTTAGAATAGCTTCACCGACGTTTCTTTCTCCGTTCAGCATATGGTATATGTCACCATTCAGTGAGTTTATCAAGGGTTCATCAACTTTCTCCAAATACATCAGAGCTTCATCGATCGTGTGAACCAGACTTACTTCTGCCGACCTAATCGGTTCTATTGCAGGTTTCACTCCGGTATTCTCGAAATAGCTGGCACATCGCTTCAAAGCTTCGGCACTTCTTTCAATCTCGAGGTTGTCAACTGCTTCGGGCCTTCCCACCGCTCCAGGAACTATGATCATGTATACCCCATCGAGGTCGGCAACGTAGCGAGAAACCCGACGAACGTAATCGATTGCATTCTCTTGCGAGTCTATTGAAGCGCTCGAGAGGTCCCTTTCGGGCGAAAACATGCCGCAGGCTCCGGAGACCCTTATTCCGCAGCGCTCAAGGGCTCGTTTCATTTTCTCCTTTGGAACCGATGTGTCGCCCTTTATCTCAACATACTCAAGACCATTTCTCTGAAGCCTTTCGAGAGAGTCTTCGATAGGCTCGGTTCCAAACATCCAGATACTCCACGAAAGAGAAAGCTTGCGTCTAAATCTCTCGGGTCTTCTCTTCTTTTCCTGGACGAACCTCTTCTCAATCTCCTGATTGATCAAGACATAGTTCTGTGGTTTCATGAGTTCTCCTCCCTTACTGATTGAGGCTTTATCTTCTCTTTCTTTTTGTAGGAACTCAGAACACTCACTGCAAGGGAAGCTATTATCAGCACACCGAAGGTTACTGTCTGGAAGTAAGGGTTAACCCTAAGCATATTGAGTGAATTCGATATTATACCCATCAGCAAAACACCAAAGAAGGTGCCGATTATCCGCCCCTTTCCTCCCGCAAGAGGAGTGCCTCCAATAACTACGGCTCCGATCGCCTTCAGCTCGGTTCCACTGCCCGTCGAAGGTTGGGCGGCTCCAATTCTTGAGAGCAATACCATTGATGCAACACCTATAAACAACCCGTTAAGCGCAAAGGCAGTAAGCTTAGCTTTGTTGACGGAGATACCCGAAAGGAAGGCCGCCGATGGATTGCTTCCGACTGCATATGTTCGTCTCCCAAGCTTCGTATACGACAGCATGAAGTGCATCACAATGTACGCGGCGATGCTGATCAGAAAGCTCAACGGCACGATTTGCCAGAGCCTGAAAGTGCCAATAAACTCAAACTGACCGTATATTGTTTGAAAAGAGCCCTTTGTTATCGCAAGCGCAACTCCTTGAAAGACGCTGATGAAGGCCAGTGAAGTAATGAATGAGGGAGCCTTGAACGCTCTCGCAGTTATCCCAACTAATAGGCTATTTAACACGGCCAGCGCTATTCCAACAAGGACTGCGAGAAGATAGCCGTACCCCCCTTTGATCATCATTGCCATAACGACAGAAGAAAGACCAATATTCGCTCCGACTGAGATGTCTATCTCGCCGGAAATTATCAGCAAGGTCATCCCCGAAGATACGATGCCCAGAACGGCTATCTGTTCAAGAATATTCATCACATTGCTGGTTGTGAAGAATCTTGGGTTTACCAGGCCTGTAATTATGGCTATTGTTACTTCTGCAATGAGCAGATAGAACCACTGGCTCTTTAGAATCGAGCTCCTCTTTCTCGAAAGAATTCTTCTTTTTTGCACATTCGTGTCATCCTTACTCATTATCGTATTCCCTCCTGCGAGCACTAGACACCTATGAAGCGTTTTATCATATCTTCTTCTTCTATGTCTTTGTTCTGAACAATATCGACCAATCTTCCGTTCCTCATGACCCCTATCCTGTCGCTCATCGAAAGCAATTCAGGCATATCCGATGAGATCATGATTATGCATTTGCCTCGTTCGGCAAGTTCAATTATTAGCTCATAGATCTGTTCTCTTGCTCCGATGTCTACGCCTTTTGTCGGTTCGTCGAATATATAGACATCCGAGTCGTCAATCAGCCAGCGACCGATAATAACCTTCTGCTGATTTCCTCCGGAAAGCTCCTCGATCTTCTGAGACTTGTCCTGTGCTGCAACAGAAAGCTTGTTGACAATGTCATCGGTAAGTGTTTCTTCTTCCTTACGATCGAGAAGAAAGCCCTTGAAATTCTCGCTGTGCACTAGAGCCGTATTCTCAACGATATCTCTTCCTCCGAGCATGCCCAGTTTCTTTCTATCCTCAGTGATCAAAGCGATTCCATGTCTGACAGCATCGTGCGGAGACTTTATCTTCAATTTCTTGCCGTTGAGAAGTATCTCTCCTTCATCGGCCCTGTCAGCTCCGAAGAGAATATTCACCAGTTCACTTCTTCCCGATCCGACCAGTCCCCCAATTCCGAAAACCTCGCCTCTCTTTACTGAGAAAGTAACACTGTCGACTACTCCCCAGCTGGATATGTTTTTAACTTCAAGAGCAACATCGCCAATATCAACTTTCTTTCTCCTGTAGAATAGAGAGGCATCTCTTCCCACCATCTTCCTGATGATCTCTTCAACGGTTATGTTTTCAATTGGGAAAGTTCTCATGCTCCTTCCGTCCTTAAGGACGGTGACTCTGTCTCCTATTTCAAAAATCTCTTCAAGGTAATGAGAGATGTACACGATGCCGATACCGCGATCTCGCAGATTTCTTACGATATCCATGAGAGCCTTCGTTTCGTCCATTCCTAAAGAGCTGGTCGGTTCATCCATTATCAGAACCTTCGCGTCTCTGTAAAGAGCCTTGACAATTTGCAGCATCTGCTTCTGAGAAGCCGAGAGCTCTTCAACAAGAACATTGGTCGGGAGGTGCATCTTCAGAGCCTCGATGATTTCATTCACTTTATCCGTCTGTCTCTTGGTGTCAACAACAAATGGAAGTCTCCCTGTTAACTCATCGCCGAGATAGACATTATCGGAAACGGTAAGAGAGTCTACCAGTTCGGCATCCTGATATATTGTGGAAATACCCATCTCTATTGACTGGCGGGGAGTTAGGCCCTCGACTCTTTTGCCATCGATTTTTATCAGCCCGGCCTCGGGTGAAATCGCTCCGGAAAGAATCTTGATCAATGTGGATTTTCCGGCCCCATTCTCTCCAACCAGGCAATGAACCTCTCCCGGAAGAAGCTCAAATGATACGTCATTAAGAGCCCTATGGTTTCCGTAAATTTTCGTGGCCTTCTCCATTTCGACTATCGGATTTCTCTGCATATCTTTTCACCCTTATCAAGAGATTATCTAAAAGGGGGGACGAAGAGCTCTGCTCTCATCCCCCCTGGAATCTCGATTCTGTATCAGTAAAGCGAATTGTATTGCGGGAAGTACTCTCTTGTCAGATCGATCCAGACTGGATCGACATCCCAGGGAACTACTTTCGTCTTGTCATCTATCGTTTCGGGAGTGATCGGAGTGTTGGGCAGGAGGATCTGCTGATTCAGATCGGTTATGAGTTCCTGAGTGTAAGCATGGAGCGCAAGGAAAGATACGAATCCTTCCCAACCGGGTGAAGTCGAGATCGAGTAATCGATGCTTCCTTCTTTGATAAGCTCAATTCCGTAGGGTGCACCGTTTGTTGTGATTACCCTGATCGGGTTGTTTAGCAGACCTCTTGTCTTCAACATTCTGACAACCGCCGCTGCCATTTCCTCGTTGAAGATGAAAAGGTTGGAGAATTCGTAACCGGACTCGATCAAATCCTGAGCTTGATCGACGGCAACAGTAGGAGTATACTGGCCATCTCTGATTGCAACGATCTCGTTCTTTCCCAGTTCTTCAACTTTCGGTTCGAAAGTGTTTCTGAACATCTGAACGGGAACGTGCTCGAAAAGTCCCATGATGCAAGCGATATTTTCGCCCGGATATTTGTCTGCGATGTAGTTGGCGATGTTTACTCCCATACCCTCCCAGTCAAAGTCAATACATGCAACTATATCGTCGTCTGACTGGAGGACCTGACCAACGTTGTCTGTTACAACTAGAGGTATCCCTGCCTTCGCGGCTTCTCTTGCGGCAATGAAAGCACCATTAGGGTTGAAAGAGAAGACACACATACCGTCAACACCCATGTTTACCAGAGTGTTGATATTCGTAATCTCTTTCTCTGTATCATAGTCGGAGTTAAGTACGATCACTTCTACGCCGACGAGACTTGCCGCATACTCGAATCCTTCAACATCCTTTCTGTACCACGTATCGGGTCCCGGAGTTACGTAACCATAAGTAAGCCCTGCAAGAAGCGCTTCTCCTCCAAGGATCACTGCAAGTAGAAGAAGAAGCATTACCGAACGCCTGACATGTCTCATAGCTTTACCTCCTTTTTGGAAAATGAATTGACAAATACTATCGGGGAATGCCCGGAACAATTATATCAATGATGGACGTTGTTGAAGAATTCCACTAAAACCTCCTGTAATTCGACAAAGGACGATTACGGACCTAATTGGCCGAATAGAGCCAAATATCCTTCTCATCTGAAAAATTGCGAGTTCGACGCTGGTTATTCTTTGCTTTGAGCAATAAATTATTCTTGGTTTTTTCTTCGGGTCGCGAAGAACAAAGTTCTAATTCTGCAATGATATACTGGTCTTAATCCCGCGACATGTGTTAGAGGCAGGTCGAAGCAATATTCACGTTACGGATCTTCACTGTCAGGCTTTTGGCTTTGTGGTTTTTGGCAGCGAATCTCTCTGTGTGATCCCTGTAAACACCTGTTCAACTTCAAAGCAATCATTTAGGGGGAAGAAAAATGGAAGGATTTGTAGTGGTTCCTGGAGGCAGAATATGGTATGAAGTTAGGGGCGGAGATACTGAAGGTATCCCGCTGCTAACGATTCATGGCGGACCGGGCGTTCCCCACAACTACTTGGAGACACTCGAAACACTTAGCAACGGAAGACCTGTGGTATTCTACGACCAGCTGGGTTGCGGAAAATCAGACAGAACTTCAGAGAAATCTCTGTGGAGAATCGAGCGCTTTGTCGAGGAGATAGAGCTTTTGCGAAGTGAATTAGCCTACCAGGAAATTCACCTGCTAGGGCAGTCCTGGGGAACAATTCTTGCCTGCGAATACGCTCTGAAATATCCTGAGACTGTCAAGAGCATCGTTCTCTCAGGTCCGGCAATGAGTATTTCAAGATTCGAAAGCGATGCCAGAAGGCTAATGGAGAAGCTTAAAGTTTCATCAAGAGAGGCGATCAGTAGAGCAGAGAAAAGCGGCAACTTCAACCAAGAAGATTATCAGAAAGCAGTGTCGGAGTTCTACGGCAAGTTCGTTTGCAGAATGGAACCCTGGCCAGAGTGCATGAATGAGGCCGTCGCAGGCATGGGGGAAGACGTCTACAATTATATGTACGGACCTAGCGAATTCACCGTAACCGGTATCCTTAAAGGTTACGACTGCAGTTCGCGGCTCGGCGAAATCAGCTGTCCCGTTCTGCTGACTTGCGGCGAGCACGACGAGGCAACACCGAAGGCAACCGCTTTCTACAGAGAGAAGTTTCCGAACGCTGTAATGAGAGTATTTGAAGAGGCTTCTCATGAGCACCATCTCGAAAAGCCGTTCGAATATATCAGGGAAGTTAGACAGTTCCTGACCCGCGCTGAATCGAAATCTTAACGGAACCTGTTTTCAAGATCGTCGCCGCTCTTTTGAGAGTCCTCTGGTACAGCAATAAGGGTCAATTCTATCGAATCGAAGGGCTGTAAATGATCAGCTCCGTGCCGGTCGGGATACTTCGTACTCTTGTGAGGTCGGGGTTGTATTCCATAATCTCAGAGGCGCTAATTCCATACATTTCGGCTATAGACCTCAATGTCTCGTTCCACCCTATTGTATGAATGAATCCAGTTCCCACGGACCAGTTGTTGTCTACTTCAGCATTTATTACATGCCTGTCCATCACGTAATCCATCATGATTTCCGAGATGTCGAGCGTGATGTTTCTTTGAACGGGCCTGCCTTCAAACATGTAATATCCGCCTCCGCCACCTGCTCTATAGCTGTTCAAGACGATCTCATATGTCTCGTTCATATCGAGAGGCTTTCCATTTCTCCTCAGGCTGAGAACTCTCTCTCCGAGAGGTCTATCCACGGCGATTATGTAATCTATTCCCTCCCACATGTAATAGTCTTTGTGCAAAGACTTTGAATTAATGCAGCCCTCCGAGAGAGCGATCTCATTGTCGGTGTAAGCAAAGCACTCGGCGCTTTTCTCGAGGGCGGCCTTGATATCTGCGCCAGTTACTCTAAGTACTTTCAGGGTACTTGAAGAGGGATAGACAGAAATAATATCGCGAAAAGTGATGGGTCCCGTCTTCCATCCAGTAATCTCGTCCGTTAGGATCGAGGCACAAGAAATACTCGCGCCTGATGCTTCCATCTGCACCTTGTTGATAAACTCGACTAGAGCATTGTCTTTCAACGCGGCTTCAAAATGGTCTCCTATATAGAAGTCTCCCACGGCGAAACCGGCACGCTGATCGAGCCAGTTCTGAACATGGTTCTCGAAATCTCCGAGCTTTTCCATCAAAGCTATGTCTGCATCATATGCACTCATCGACACAAGACCTGCGGATCTGTCGATAATCTGCCAGCCACCATCTCTCTTCTCAAGTCCCAGTTCAACTCTGCCGACGAAGCTTCCTCGACTCGAAGGCTGAGAAACAACAACTCCATCTACTATCTCCGAAATGGTTCTGTGCTGATAACCGGTCAACATCACATCAATTCCCTCGACTCGTTTCAGTATCTCGTAACCGACATTTTCTCCAAAAAGCTCTTCGGTGGGCTCCCCAGTTGCCAGATCTCTTTCAAAACCTCCGTGGTAAGCGACTATTAAAACATCTGCCTCTTCTCTCAGCAAAGCAACGTATTTCTCAGCGACACAAACAGGATCCAGAAAGGAAAGACCGGCAATATGTTCGGGATCTTCCCATTTCTGTGTGAGAGTCGTTGTAAGGCCGAGAATCGCGATCCTTAGCTTCTCATCGTCACTTTCGAGGGTGAGTATCTCATAGGGGGGGAAGACAGGATCTTCACTGCCTTCAAAGACCACGTTTGCACAAAGAAAGGGGAACTCTGCGCAATTTACAGCTTCCTCAAGAAGCTTTGGCCCGTAGCTGAACTCATGACTCCCTATTACGGAAGCGGTAAATCCAATCATGTTCATGGCACTTATTACGGGATTGACAGTAGAGTCATCCATTCTTGCAAAGTAGTATGAAAAAGGGGTTCCCTGAATCAGGTCTCCCGTATCTATGACAATCGTACTCGAATTGGTCGATCTCATATGATTAACGAAACTCGACACCTTTGCCAGCCCCACATCGGCGAATTCCCCGGTTGTATAATCTATTGGGAAGACGTTTCCATGAATGTCACTCGTATGGATAATCGTGAGCAAAAGATTAGAAGCAAGCAACAGAGTTGAGAAAGAGATAATGAAGATTAAAGAAAGCAGTCTCCGCATTTCATCCTCCCTTCATCTCGAACTGGCGCAGTCCTGCGAGAAATGAAAGCGGGATGCCTGAGCATCCCGCAGAGTTCTATCGCTCTTCTAGCTTCGAATCGATCATGAAGATTCCATTCACGTGGTCGCCGACCATTTTCAGCCTCTTGACTATGTTCCTGAATGTCTTCTCTTCCTCCACCTGCTCCGTGACATACCACTGAAGAAAATCATTCGTAGCGTAATCCCCGTCTTCATCGGAAATCGTAACGAGATTGTTGATCCTTGAAGTTATATATTTCTCATGTTCAAGTCCTTTTTCGAACACATCGAAAATCGACTTGTATTCAATAGTCGGTTTCTCGATGCCAGGAATATCAACGGTTGCATCTACGTCCTTAAGGTAGTCAATGAACTTCATTGCGTGTTCTTCTTCTTCTTTTGCCTGTTTCCACATGAAGTTCTCCGTTCCAAAGTATCCATTCTTGTGAGCCCAGGCGGCCATACCCATGTAAATGAACGCAGATTCAAACTCGGCCTTTATCTGGGCGTTGATTTCCTTTTCCATTCTTGCTGTTATCATACTCAGCCTCCTTCTCAATTCTGTATAAACGTCAACACTTCCTTCATGATATTTTACCACCCCGAAGAGAAGTCACAAACTATCTTAATGAGAAGTACCCGAAACGTCGCGGAAAGCTGTTCTAATAGACTTATACACTCAAGCTTTTTCTCGATTACTCATCGGCTTTCGATTTGGATTGACAATCTCATAAAGGTATAATTTCTACATCGTGATAACCTGATTTCACTACAAAGGGGGTAATGACAGTGAGGAAGATTTTCTTGTTCTTCTCAGTACTGCTGATTGCAGCGGCGCTGATGGCTGCACCACTGAAAGTAGCTTTTATCTACGTAGCACCGGTCGGTGACGGTGGCTGGAGCACCATGCACAATGCCGGTAGGCTTCACGTCGAGGCAGTCTTCGGGGACCAGGTTGTAACTGATTTCATTGAGAGCGTTCCTGAAGGGGCAGAAGCGGAAGTTGTTTTCAGAGGATACGCTCAGAGAGGCTATGACCTTGTCTTCGGAACAAGCTTCGGTTATATGGACAGCATGGTCAAGGTTGCGCAGGCTTTCCCGGATTCAACCTTCATGCACTGTTCCGGTTACATGACTACCGACAATCTCGGGACTTATTTCGGCAGAATGTACGAGCCGAGATTTCTCAGCGGACTGATCGCCGGAGCTATGACTGAGAGCAATATCATCGGTTACGTTGCCGCATATCCAATACCCGAGGTTATTCGCGGAATCAACGCCTTCGCGATGGGTGTGCAGTATGTCAATCCCGATGCAAAGGTCCATGTTGTTTGGTCCAACACCTGGTTCGATCCTGCGAGAGAAAAGGAAGCCGCAGAATCTCTTCTTGACGTAGGCGCAGATGTTATCACACAGCATCAGGATTCACCCTCTCCACAGCAGGCGGCAGAAGACAGAGGCGCGCTTTCAATAGGATACAACAGCGACATGACCGCCTTCGCTCCAAACGCATTCCTCGCAGCCCCTGTATGGAATTGGGGTCCCTTCTACGAGTACGTAGTGAGAAACGTGATTGAGGGAACCTGGACCAACGAACAGTACTGGGGAGGCATCAAGGAAGGTGTCGTCGACATCTTCGTCGGAGACCTCGTTCCCGAAGGCATCGCAAACCTTGTGATGTCGATGAGAGAGGCCATCATTCAGGGCATTATGCATCCCTTCGACGGGCCCGTCTATGACCAGTCAGGCGCACTGAGATACGCAAAAGGCGAGAAACCTACCGATGCTGAGCTCCTCAGCATGGATTGGTTTGTAAGCAACGTAGTGGGAAAGATTCAGTAAATTTGTGAGGGGCCGCCCGGCCCCTCAATTTCTTTCTTTGGAGTGATTTTTCTTGGCTGAGCTTCCAGTTCTTGAAATGAGAAACATCACAAAGGCCTTTCCAGGTATTTTAGCAAACGACAGTATCTCGCTCGATCTTCGTAAAGGAGAAGTCCATGCTCTGTTGGGAGAAAACGGGGCTGGGAAGACGACGCTTATGAACATTCTCTTCGGCATATATAAGCCGGACAAGGGAGATATTCTCATGGAAGGCCAGCGGATCTCCATATCTTCTCCTCACAACGCGCTGAAATATGGGATAGGAATGGTCCAGCAGCATTTCACGGTCGTACCCTCGTTCACTGTGGCCGAAAATGTTGTGCTCGGTCTCAAAGAGATGGGCTTCTTTGTGAAGACCAAAACGGTGGAATCAAGTATAAAGAAACTTGGAGAAAGCTATGACCTCCCAGTAAATCCCAGGGCTCGAGTCTGGACACTCTCTGTCGGGGAAAAGCAGCGAATAGAAATTCTAAAACTGCTTTACACTGGAGCGAAAATCATCATTCTTGACGAGCCGACGGCCGTCCTTACTCCTCAAGAGACTGAAGTCTTGTTCAAAGCAATAAGGAAGCTTGTGAGCGAAGGCTCCTCAGTAATCTTCATAAGTCACAAACTTGACGAGGTACTCCAGATCAGCGACAGGGTTACGGTATTGAGAGGCGGAAGATTTGTTGGAACTGAAGAGATAGGTTCAATTGACAGAAGATCCCTCGTAAGAATGATGGTAGGAAGGGATGTGCTTCTTGATTTCGACAAACCTAAAACAGAACCCGGGAAGATAGTCCTGGAGGTTGAAAAGTTGACCGTCAAGAACGACAAGAATCTGGAAGCTGTCAGAGACCTGAGCTTGAACATTCGATCCGGAGAAATACTGGGAATCGCGGGTGTTGCCGGAAATGGTCAGAGGGAGCTGGCAGAAGCAATATACGGTCTCAGGAAGCCTATCCGCGGAACCGTTCGCTTGAACGACAAGAAGCTCGGTTCTTCCGATATCGCCCAGAGAATCGAAGAAGGCGTGGCATTTATACCGCAGGACAGAAGAGCCCTTGCAACTTGTCCTTCGTTGTCAATAACCGAAAATATGTTCATGAAGAACGCTCACTCCAACTATATTCCCCAGTCGCCTTTCAACGTTAATATACGCGCAATGCAGAAGGCCACGGAAGAACTGGTTCGCAGTTATTCTATATCCACTCCTTCGACGAAGACACCCTCAAGATTTCTTTCGGGCGGGAACCTGCAGAAACTAGTCCTTGCCAGGGAACTCTCCACCAAACCATGCCTAATCATAGCGGAGCATCCCACAAGAGGCCTGGACATAGGAGCCATGGAGTTTGTCTACAGGACCCTTCTTGCTCACAAGGAGCGTGGAGCGGCCGTTCTGCTTCTGGCCGGCGAGCTGTACGAGATATTCAGGCTTTCGGACAGGGTTGCAGTTATCTATGAGGGAGAAATAATGGGATACACGCCTCCTGATCCGAAATTCACCGAGGAGATCGGTTTCATGATGGCCGGTTCAAGGCAGGGGGAGATAGCGTGAGAATGAAAATCGAGAAGAGACTGACAGTTCCAAAATATTCCTCGATCCTTGTTCCCATTCTTTCGGTAGCAGTCGCTCTGTTTCTTATGGGCATAATCTTGCTGATATTTTTCTTTGGGCGGGAGGGGAATCTCTCGATTGCGTTCCGAGAAACGCTTGAAGCATACAAAGAGATGCTTACGTGGCCGTTTGCCAACAAGTATGGAATCTTCAGCACGCTGATGAGAATGGTACCGCTCGCTTTTGTGGGATTGGGGCTGTCATTTGCTTATAGAATGAAGATATGGAACATTGGGGGTGAAGGTCAGCTCTATATGGGAGCATTGGCCGCTACCTGGGGAGCTCTTTACTTATTTAAAGATGTCACTTCGCCTGTTCTTATGATTCTCCTCATTTCGATTCTCGGAGCGGCGGCGGGCGGCATTTGGGCCTTGATCCCCGCACTAATGAAGGCTTTTGCAAAGACAGACGAGATAGTGGTTACTCTCATGCTCAACTATGTCGCAATATTCTGGGTGGATTATCTTGTCTACGGGCCCTGGAAAGACCCAAAAGGCTACGGCTTCCCCGGAACGGCTCCCTTCCCTGATCAAGCAAGGTTAGCGACTCTTTTCAATGGTGAGTTTCATATTGGTTTCTTTATTGCGGTTGCACTTGCGATACTCCTTTACTATGTCTACAAACGAACAAGATGGGGAATGAATTCGAAAATTGTTGGAGACAATGCTCAGGCAGCCAGGTATTCGGGAATCAGCATAATAAAGTACACGATTATTGCGCTCGTTGTCAGCGGGGCAATAGCGGGTTTGGGCGGCGCCGTACAGATGATGGGAATACAGCACAGACTGCAACACGGATTCTCTCCAGGATACGGATATACTGCAATCATCGTAGCCTGGCTTGCGAAGTTGAACCCAATTGCAATTCTCCTTGTCGCATTTCTCTTCGGAGGCTTGCTCGTAGGAAATGATCAGCTTCAGATGTTCTACAAGCTGCCCATGGCTCTGATATCGGTATTTCAGGGGCTGGTTCTTTTCAGCCTTCTCGGAGGAGAGGCAATTGCCAGATATAGATTGAGGGTATCGAGAGAGGAGGCTGTCACGAATGAATAACATCGAGTCTTTCATTCTCTCGACACTCAGCGCTACAGTTAGGGCGGGAACTCCTCTGCTTTTTGCGGTCCTCGGCACGATATTCACGGAGAGGTCGGGCGTCATGAATCTCGGGCTCGAAGGATTTATGCTTATCGGGGCAATCGGAGGCTTTGTCGCTTCTTACCAGACGTCGAGCCTTCTCGCGGCAATTCTTGTTGCGATGCTAGCAGGGGCTATTCTCGGTCTGGTCCACGCCTTCTTCACAGTGACTCTCAGAGTAAATCAAATCGTAAGCGGACTTGCTATCACAATGCTCGGAACAGGCCTCAGCGGCCTCTGGGGAAAGGATTATATTGGTGTAATCGCCAAGCGTTTTGAACCGATAAAGATTCCCGTTCTCTCCGAGATTCCATATATTGGTCAGATCCTGTTCAGTCATGATCTGCTGGTCTACATAAGCTTCATTCTGGTTCCTCTCATGTGGCTGTTCATATACAAGACTCGTCCGGGGCTTACGCTTCGAGCAGTGGGCGAATCTCCCGATGCCGCAGATGCGAAAGGAATAAACGTCTTTGCGGTGAGATACTTCTACACGATACTGGGAGGTTCCATTACGGCTATCGGGGGAGCTTACCTTTCGCTCGCTTACAACTCCATGTGGATCGAGAACATGACAGCAGGAAGAGGATGGATTGCCATTGCTCTAGTGCTATTCGCCACCTGGGATCCCGCAAAGGCGTTGATCGGAGCATATCTCTTCGGAGGAATCACCGCTCTTGGCTTGAGATTGCAGGCAGTCGGGGCTCATATCTCGCCCGACTTTCTAAAGATGCTTCCATATCTTCTCACGATCGCCGTTCTGTTCTTCACCTCTACAGACACACTGAAGAGAAAGGTGGGGGCTCCTGCGTCGTTGGGAGTACCGTATTCAAGAGAAGAGAGAACCTAAAGAAACAAAACGTTCGTCTTTATTCTTGATCCGTAACATTCATTTGTGGTATAAACTTTCTATCAAGATATTCGGAGGTTAATACGATGACTCGAGCGGCATATGTAAGCTACGTATACGCTTATTGGTTTAGGAGGAACGTCCTTTCTTCGGACTCCTCCGGTGTGTGCTTGAGTTAAAATACACTAGAGAGAATAAAGAGAGAGGACGTGAGAAACGTCCTCTCTTTTTTTATATCAGGAGGGATGTAGAATGAAGCGGGTTCTTGTATGTTTGGTATTATGTGTTGGAGTTCTTGGTTTGTCCATGCAGACGGTCGGGATTACGGCAATAGTTGAACACCCGGCACTCGATGCGGTAAGGGATGGGGTTATTGATGTACTCGAAGAGAACGGCTTTAAGCACGGAGAGAACATAGTAATCGACTTTCAGAACGCTCAGGGCTCAGTTTCGACAGCGGTTACTATCGCTAAACAGTTCGTTTCGACAAACGTGGCAGTAATGGTGGGTATCGCCACCCCATCTGCACAGGCGCTGGTAAATGCTTCGAAGACCATTCCCATAGTCTTCAGTGCTGTTACTGATCCAGTCAGTGCCAGTCTTGTTCCCGCCTTTGGAAAGAATCCTGGAAATGTGGTCGGAATAAGCGACATGACACCTGTGAAGACTCAGCTGCAGCTTCTGACACTGACTCTACCCGACGTTGAAACTGTCGGAATCATTTACAACTCGGGAGAGGCAAATTCGGTCACGATAAGAGAATTTGCTAAAGAGGCCTGTGACGCTCTTGGATTGAAGCTTATTGATATCACAGGCTCCACGACGGTTGAAATGGTCGCCTCGCTCAATGCGCAGATCAAAGATGTCGATGCAATCTACATAGGCACTGACAACACTGCGGCCTCAAGCATAGAATCGATCTCTAAGGTTGCTTTGAGAGAGAAAATCGCAATTGTCGCGGCCGATATTGACATCGCGAGATCCGGCGGCCTGATCGGCTTCGGATTCAACTACTATCAGGTCGGCAGAGCCACAGGAGAGCTTGTCGTCGAGATTCTTAAGGGCACTCCTCCATCGGAACTGGAGACAAAGATACTTGGACAGGATTCCCTGATTCTTTTCGTCAACACAGACATCGCCGATGAAATCGGTGTTGAGATTCCACAATCAGTTCTGGATCTTGCCAATCTCATAGTAACTGATGGTGTAGAGACCGAAAGGTAGCAAGATGGCGATTCTGGAACAGGGATTGATAATCGGCCTTATGGCCCTGGGAGTGTACATATCTTTCAGAATAGTTGATCTTCCAGATCTCACAACAGATGGATCCTTTGCGCTGGGTGCCGCGGTTGCCGTAAGAGCCGTAGTCTCAGGTCTACCTGCCTGGATAGCGATTGCGTTGGCGGCAGGCACCGGGGCCCTAGCCGGGAGCATCACAGGAACCATCCACAGAAAACTCAAGATCAACGTTCTTCTAGCCGGAATATTAGTCATGACAATGCTTTACTCGGTAAATCTCAGGGTAATGGGTGGCCCAAATCTCCCTGTTCCTAGAGTCGTTCCAGAGAGAGCAACCCAGAGTTTCGAAGAGATGAGCGGAAGCACAGGTTTGGAAAGTCTATTTGGAGAGATCGATATAGATACAGAGAAGAGAGAGTCGAGAACAACCGTTGTCGCCAAGAACATCTTCAACAACGATCTCGACGGTTCGGATTTGATGCTAATAATTCTTGTGATTTCTGCTGTGATCGTAGTTTTGTCTGTTGCTTTAAAGTCGGATCCGGGAATGACACTGAGAGCTTTTGGCAGTAATCCCTCAGGGGTGGTTTCCTTTGGAATCTCGCAGAATGTTCTAGCCATTGCGGGGCTTACCATTGCCAACTGTGTAATAGGTTTGAGCGGAGGTCTTTTCGCACTCTACAGCGGGTTCTCTGATGCCACAATCGGTCAGGGAATGGTTGTTACTGGACTGGCATCGGTAATAATGGGCGAGATACTTCTTGGGAGAGTCAAGTTGTTCTACGGACTTCTTTCTCCGATCGTCGGAGGTGTTATTTATCAGGCACTACTATCTCTGGCAATGAGGTACGGTTACAGAATAGGCTTTCTTGCAAGCGACATGAAACTACTCACAGCAGTCTTTATTATCACTGTGATTGGATTACGTCAGCTCTCCTCGAGCGGGGGGAAACGAAAGATGAAACAGGAGGTGAAGAGGTTATGGTCGAATTCAAAGATCTGACGGTCGTATACAATCAGGGGATGGAAAATGAGAGAGTTGCCCTAAAAAATGTAAGTCTGACAATCCCCGAAGGACAATTTGTCACCATAGTCGGACCCAACGGAGCAGGCAAGTCTACACTTCTGAAAGTGATTCTTGGAGAGGTTCAGCCCACATCGGGTCTATATATAATCGACGATAAGACGATGAATTGCATGAAGCCTCACAGGCTTGCGGAGTTCATCGGAAGAGTTTATCAGGACCCGAATACGGGAATATTTCCGGCTCTCACGATAGCCGAGAACCTGATAATTGCATCGAAGAAAGGCAACAGGCCCTTCAGGTTCAGTTCTGTCAAAGAAGAGGCAATATCTCTTCTTAGGGATCTCGGGCTTGGACTGGAAGACAGGATGAAAACCAAGGCTGGAGAGCTCTCGGGAGGGCAAAAACAGTCTCTTGCAATGGTAATGGCCATTTTGTCGAAGCCCAGGCTGCTGCTTCTTGACGAGCACACGGCTGCGCTTGATCCAGATAGCGCCTCAAGAGTAATGGAACTGACAGCCAGAATCAACAGAGAGTACGACATAACTATAATCATGATAACTCACAACATGGAAATTGCCAATTCTTACGGAGAAAGGTTGATGAGATTGATCGAGGGTGAAGTTGCAAACGACGGAATAAGAGAGATACTGTCCAGAGCGACTTCAGTTATGTGTTGAGCGGCTCTCTACTCCGCCTTTGAAGAGACTCTTCAAGGTGAGCCAGTACGGGCCTTTCACATAACCGCTCAAATAATTGATCAACAGTTTGCCGGCCGTTCTTTCCTTAAGAAGTTCCAGTTTCTCATCAAGATTCGAGTTGAACCTCTTTCTGAAGGCGTCTGCGATCTGCAGATGCCTCGCAATGGGGAAGAGCCTTTCCAGGTATCTTTCGTTTACGGTTTTTCCCTTGTAACCATCTTCAACAATCGAAAGGGCCGCCTGCCTCCCCGAATCAAGCGCAAAGTCAATTCCCGAACCTATCCAGTTATCGATGAGACCTGCGCTGTCCCCAGCAAAGAGAAGACCGGTCTCAAAATTGTTGAGTTTGAGGACCAAGTCACTATTGAAAAGCGGAACAGGGGTACCGTTAAGTGCTAGCTCTTCATCAAAGGACTTCCTTAACAATGTGCTAATCTCTTCGAAAGAGGGGATATGACTGCAGTCCGGGTATGTTCCTCCCCCGACTGAATCGTAAGATTCACCCGGAAAACTCCAGAGATATCCGTCCTGAATAAATATGACCGAAGCACTCACAGTCGGAGAGCTGTAACCGTGGGACGCGATCGCATAATATGGCGGCTCCAGCCCTGCGAGCTTAGCTCCGAATACTCCTGCAGAAACTATCACATAGTCTGCGGTGAGCTCACTATCTTCAGTTCGTACCACGAATCTATCTCCGCTTCTGTTCACCCTTCTAACCCTTGAGTCGACAAACTCTCCCCCTCTGTCAATGACTGATTCCAAAAGCTTATTATCGAGTTCTTTCCTGTTGACTGTCGTGAATATCGGCTTCTTTGAAACTAGAGTCACCAGATGCTTGACTGCTCCATCTGAAATCTTGCTAAGAGCAAGCTCGAAACTTTCAAAACCATCTATTTCTGCTTCAGGAAATATCTGTGAGATCGTCTCTCGAGCTCTGGGAGTAAGCCCTCCGCCGCAACCCTTCACCCTGGGAAAGCTGCGTGAGTCCAAGAGGGTGAAATCGACACCCTCTCTGAGAAGAGTTCTTGAAGCTGCCAGGCCTGCAGGTCCCGCACCAACTATTATGACCTTCTTATGCACTTCTTCTCACCACCCGAAGCCTCATTATCAGGAGCGCTACAACTATCTCGAGGAAGATTAGAAACATTATGAAGATAACTCCGGCCATCATACCAAACTGATGACCGAGGAAGCCAACAAGGAAATTTGCCGTCGCGCCGCCAATCGATGCGGCAACCGTAAACATTCCAATCGCAAAACCTATTCCATTCTTCATGGAAGATATCAAAATAGCCTGAAGTGTGGGGAAGGTTCCTGAAAAACCAAACCCCGCACAAACTACTGCCGCGCCTATCGCTATGGCTGATTGAAGAAGCAACGCCGCGCCAAATGATACAAAAGCAATTATCACCATCAGGAGAAGTGAAAGTTCGTATCCAAGTCTATCTACGAAGAATCCGGCGAGTAATCGCCCGACGAATATTCCTGCCCATAGAAGAGCGGGAAAGATGCTAGCATATCTCATATCTATTCCCTTGGTCTCGAAAACGAAGCTTGAAAGCCATGAAGTGAATCCGATTTCATAACCCACATAAAGAAGGACTCCTGCCATGATGAGCCAGAAGATCTTCTGAGAAAAGACCTCGTTCTTGAAATGTGTCGCCTTTTCACTCGTTCCGGAAAAGGGGATTCTGAAGAGAAACGGGACAAAGGCAACCAGAAGCACCGCTCCAAAAAGCCCTACCAGAAATGGTTTCCACCATGAGTTATAATCCACAAGAAAGGCAGCGACGAGAAATGGAGCGATAATTGAACCAACCGCAAATAATGAATGCATAAGGTTGAGCGCTCCTCCGGGCTTCCTGTAATTCATTCCGGAGACTCCGATGCCAATCGAAGTCTCCATGGCTCCAGTTCCAAAGCTAACGGCCATGCTTCCGATCAGAAGAAGCCCGAACGACCGTCCGATCGAAAGAACGGTCAGTCCTCCAGTGAACGAAAAGATACCCACAGCAAGAAGCTTGAAAGGTCCCAAACGATTTGTAAGGGCACTAACAACGAGAGCCGACGACATGAAGGCGAGTGTTGGAAGTGAAAGCAAAATGCCCGCAATCTGATGATCGATTCCGAAGCTTCTCTCGATTGCCGGGAGCGCGCTGCCAAGTATTATTGAGGTAAATCCAAAGAGAAAAAAACCGTACGACGAAATTATGCTGAAAGCTTTCTTGGTTTCCATGAGAGAATTCTAACACGGCCGGCCGATACTTTGAAATGAAGTAATTCTAAAGAAAACGCGGCCCTGAGGCCGCGTTCACGAAAGATCTCTCATTCACATGAAGAATGGTGTCACCGGGAAGAGAGAACCAAAGACCAGAGAAACAACAGACATGAGCTTTATTAGAATATCCATTGAGGGCCCGACCGTATCCTTGAGCGGATCTCCCACGGTGTCACCTACAACGGCCGCTTCATGGGTTGGGGTTCCTTTGCCTCCGTACTCGCCGGTTTCGATAAACTTCTTGGCATTGTCCCATGCCCCACCTGAGTTGGCACTGAAGATGGCTATCATTATCGCGCTTGCAAGTCCGCCCACCAACAAGCCGGCAACTGCCGAACGGCCGAAGAGGAACCCGATTATGAACGGCGATGCAATCGCGACCACACCGGGAGTTAGCATTCTGCTAACGGCTCCCTTTGTAGTTATCTCTATACATCTCTTGTAGTCAGGCACAGCTTCGCCAGTTCTGATTCCCGGAACTTCTTTGAACTGTCTGCGAATCTCCACTATCATGAGGTTGGCCGTATCGGCTACCCCTTTGATCAACAATGAAGTGAAGAAGAAGGGAAGCATTCCGCCAATCAGAATCCCGATTAGTGTGTACGGTTCTACTAGGTTGATTATGGGATTGTTCACAATCTCATTTGCAGTCCCTGCTGAGCCCCATATGTAAGAGACTATCAACGCCAGAGCGGCAAAGGCGGCAGAACCTATGGCGAAACCCTTGCCTATTGCTGCAGTCGTATTTCCGACAGAATCCAATCTGTCCGTCAACTTTCTGACCTTCGGATCGAGATTGGCCATCTGAGCAATTCCTCCTGCGTTGTCAGCTACCGGCCCGTAAGAGTCGACTGAAACAATGTATCCGACAAAGGAAAGCATTCCCAGAGCAGCGATCGCGATTCCATAAACACCGGCAGACCAGTAAGCAGCAAGAATTGCCATTGCTAGCGTTATCACCGGCCAGAGTGTACTGCCCATTCCAAGCGCAAGACCGCCTGTAATATTGATTGCAACACCGCTTTGAGTATCCTTTGCAAGCTTTCTAGTCGGTTTGTATTGATCGGAAGTGTAGTACTCACTTAGCTTCGAGATAATTATCCCCGCGATTAGTCCAGAAGCTATTGCAAAGAACAGTCTCCACCTTGAAACGAATTCGGGGTTGATTATGAAACTGTCCTTGAATGGATAGTCAGGCGCGGCAATCCCGATTACGATCGCCACAGATCCTAGAACAAGAGCCCCGGTAAACAAGTTCCCGAAACTCAGGCTCTTCTGCGCATCCTTCGTTTTCATGTTCGCCACAACGAGAACGCCGATCAGCGAGGCAAGAACGCCTGCTCCGGCGATAAGAACGGGAAGGATAATCAACCCGTAGTATTGAGCCTCTGTCATCGTTCCGTGATCAGCGAACTTCATGAAGATCGCGAGCACAATAGCAGATACAATCGATGCCACGTACGACTCGAGAATGTCTGCGCCTAGCCCGGCGACATCTCCCACGTTGTCACCGACGTTGTCGGCAATAGTTGCTGGATTCCTGGGATCGTCCTCTTCGATATGTTCCTCGATCTTGCCCACGAGATCGGCGCTCATATCGGCAGCTTTCGTATACATGCCTCCGCCGACCCTATCGAATAGAGCTATCAGACTGGCACCGAGAGAATAGGAGCTTATGATCATAACTCCGTCGATATAGGAGATTTTCCCGAATGCTTTCGAGATATCTGTGATGCTCTCGAAAACGAACGAGCTCTTGAAAACCAGCATCACGATCGCCAGACCGGTTAGAGAGAAACCGGCAACCGCAAGCCCCATTACGGAACCGCTTGAAAAGGCTACCTTGAAGGCGCTCGAGAGTCCGCTTCCCGCTCCGGCCGCCACCCTTGCGTTAGCTCTTGTTGCCGCATACATTCCTATTACCCCTGCCAATTCAGAAACAAGAGCTCCGAACAGCAGGACTATCGGATATTTGAACGACTGAAAGATAATCCCTAGAACGGCAGCCAGAATAACCGCCACAAGAAATATCTTTCTTGCTTCTTCTTCAAGGAATGCAGAGGCACCTTCTTGAATATACTTAGAAAGCTCTTTCATCCTGTCACTACCCTGCGAAAAGCCTAGAGTCCGCCTCAACATGATGAAAGCAAAGACTGTAGAGATGATCCCTGCTACAAGTGGTAAGTACAATGCGTTCATTTCTTCTCCCTCCTAGTTACTTCTATATTGGAACCTAATTTTGGCTAAAAATCCCAGCTTACATCCCATCGTTCAAAACAGTCTTTCGGCAACTTCTCCAGAAAATCGTGTCCGCTTCTGAAGACATATCTGTTTCCTATCATAGGTCTGGATCTGCCGCCTTTCTGCCTAAGTATGTAAAGATAATCCTTTGCTCTCGTAACGGCCACATAGAAAATCCTCTCTTCTTCGCCTAATGAACCTTCTATTATTGCCATGGAATTGGGAAAATCACCTGGATTGACGGCAAGAATGAAGACAACTTCCCATTCCAGTCCCTTTGCCTGATGTACTGTGGTGAGCACGACCGACGGCTGCCTTTCCGCCGACTCCCGTTCGATGTCGATTTTCTCGCTCACTGCAAGGTCTTCAAGAAGGTCGGAGATCGATTTGTACCGTCCGGCAATTTCGATCATCCTTTCCACATCCATTCTTCTTTCTCTGGCATCTCCAAACTTCTCGTCCAGGTAGTCGCCGTAGAAATCCGTATAGAATCTCCTAATTATTTCCGAAGGTGGCTCTTCCTCGCCAATGTCACCGAAGATAGTGACCATTTTATCCAGCTTAACACGATTGCTCACATGAGAACTCACAACATCTACTGGCTTGTGGCCGTCATTCACAGCAGCCGTTATTCCCTGGATGATTCTGAGCGAGGTTGCATTACCCACCCCTGGAAAGAGTCTTAAAGACCTTCCCCATGAGATTTGATCCAGCGGGTTCTCAATTACTTTCAGCACCGCCAATATGTCCTTCACATGAGCAGTCTCCGTAAATCTCGGCCCAGAGTAGAGCGTGAAATTCATCTTCCTCTTGTCCATCTCCATTTGGAGTTCAAGTGAATGATAATGAGAACGATACAAGACCGCTATGCTTTCAGGGTCTATCCCATCGTCTATATGTTCCTGTATTCTTTGCGCCACAAACGATGCTTCTTCGAGGTTGTCCCAGGTCTCGGCGACGACTGGAATCGGACCATTCATTCGAACGGCCCTAAGCTGTTTCTCAATCGAGTCTTCCGGGACTATAGTATTGATTAGCTCAACTATTTGAGGAGTGGAACGATAATTGGTTTGTATCTTGAAGATCTTGGCGTCCTTGGCGGCAAGAAAGTCATAGACGTTCTCAAACCTCGCGCCACGGAAAGAGTATATGGATTGAGCATCATCTCCGACAACGATCAGGTTGCCATGAACAGAAGAAAGCATCTCCACAAGTCTGAACTGAAGAACGTTCGTATCCTGAAACTCATCTACAAGAACCCATCTGAACCTTTCCGACTCCTTTTTCAAGATGGCAGGATTCTCATTAAAAAGCTTGAGAGCCTTCAGAAGGAGGTCATCATAGTCTACGCAGTTTTGATGAATTTTCTCTTGAACGTATCTCTTCCAGATATCCTCAATCTCATCGTAGGAGCCAAGAAACTTTCTGTTCTTCCTTACTGTCGACTCTCTCAGGGAGGAAAGAACATTGACAGAATAAGAATAGATGCTCTGTAATACTCCTGCAGAGGGGAGTGTCGAGCTGTTGATTCCCTTCCTCTCTTCGAGAAGTTCAGTCCTGCAGTGTTTTATCAGATCTTTGGCATCCTCTCTATCAAGAATCGTGAAGTTTTCCTTTAACTCGGCCGCTCGGGAATACTTTCTCAAGAAATAATTACAGACGTGGTGGAACGTTCCTGAAAGCATTCCCTGAAGATTCGATCCGCTAGCCCGCCTCGCTCGATCAATCATTTCTCTAGAGGCCGCGCGTGTGAAGGTCACAAGAAGGATATTTTGCGGCTTGACAGAGCTTGATACAAGGTGTGCTATTTTGTATGTGATGACCCTCGTCTTTCCCGAACCAGGGCCCGCTACTATTAATGAACGCCCGTTTGATTCGACGACAGCCTTCAGCTGCTCCTCATCGAGTCCTTCACTTAGAAATCCGGGAATTTCAGAACTTTTGAGAGTATATTTCTTCATCGACCACAGTGGCCCCCTTCTGCTAAGATTTTACCATAACGGAGAAATGGCTTCACTCAGACTCTATTTGATTCGGAGGGATCGATGAATAACGAAACCGGTGGTGCAAGACAGATTGTTGTCTCTCTTGTACTTTTGCTGGCAGTGTTCGTAATTGGAATCGTTGGATATTCGATAATTGAAGGCTATAACCCGATCGACTCTTTTTTCATGATAATGATAACTATATCGACTGTTGGTTACAGCACGCCCACTGATCTTTCTCAGTCGGGAAAGATCTTTACGAGTCTGATTATTCTGGCCAGCATTACGATAGTTGTGTATGCAGTCTCCAACATTACGGCCTTTCTTGTAGAAGGGCGTGTCAACAAGATGATCAGGAGGAGAAGGATATTGAAGACCATTCAGAAGCTTCAAGATCATTACATAGTAATCGGGGCGGGAGATCTAGGGTCTACAATCGCTCACGAGATGTCCAAGAGGAACAACGATGTGGTGGTAGTCGAAAAGAGCGAAGAGAGGCTCAGGGATCTTACAACAAGAGAGGGAGGGAAACTCATCTATATCTCGGGAGATGCCACCGAAGAAGAGACTTTGAAGAATGCCGGGGTTGATACCGCCCAAGGATTGCTCGCCTGTCTACCGGATGATGTGGACAACATATTCGTTGTTCTTACGGCTAGAGGAACCAACAAGAAGATGAAGATCATCTCCAAGGTTACCCACCGCGAGAACATAAACAAACTCAGCTATGCAGGCGCCGACAAAGTAATTCCGATTCAGGAAATCGGCGCACATAGAATGGTGTCGATGATGCTCAATCCAACTATTATAGGCTTTCTCGACAGCATCTCTCAGTCCGGGTCCCTTCAGTTGCGTTTTGAAGAGGTCAGAGTACCTCACACTTTCGCTAAAGAGGGGATGTCGATGGAGGCTTTGAGAATCCCGCAAAAAACCGGCTTGATAGTGATTGCAACAGTCAGCGACGGAGTCAGCAAGTTCAACCCAAGCGCTTCGACTATAGTGAAGCCCGGAGACAGTCTTATGGTGCTCGGCGAGCACGAGCAGGTTGTTAAGCTTCAGACTCTGCTGAACGACGGCCTGTAGAATTGATTTCTGAGCAAGAAACAATCTATAGAGATTCCGAAAGAAACTAACCGCATCTTTTTGAACAGTAACGGTTGATTTAGTTTTCCAGCCTATTGCAGATAAGATCGCTCTCGATAATATACATTGTTTGAATAGGAGGAATGAAAATGGCAGACAAGGCGATAAAGTATTCGGCAAAAGGAGCGGACTTCGCGCCTGGAGTAAAGGGATTCTCAGCGAAGGCTGTGGATATAGAATCTCCCTTCTCGGGGAGGCCTGAGGCCCACAAGTATCAGCACGACCTGTATGTTGTAATTTCGGGAACTGCGAAGGTAAAGACGGGAGTGCTAAACGGTGAAATCAAGGAGATCTCCGACGGCGAGTTCAGGAGTGACGAAATGATTGTCGAGGAAGAACACATTCTCCAGGCAGGCGATTCACTGCTGATTCCTACCGGGGTAGGTCATTCACTAATCGTCGAATCTGGCACCTATTCACAATGGGTCTTCAAGATCGATAAGAAGTGATCCAAAGGATAAGTTCGTTTGTTGGTGGTACGTGGTTGGTGGTTGGTAGCACCTGCCCTCCGAAAGGATCAGTCGAGAAAGAGCACTGTCGAGAGGTTCGCTGACACACGAGAGGACGAGAGAAAAGCCAGTCACCTTCGGAGGCCAGTCAGGCTTCGCCTGGCCAGTCTCGCCTTCGGCGAGGCCAGTTCCGACTTCGTCGGGCAAAGGAGCCGCTGGTCGCTTGCCAAGAGATCGGGTTGCTAGGAGCGGGTTATCAAAACCGGGTTATGAAGATCGGGTTTAGTAAGAGGAAGATTTGCTCTTCGCTCCAGAGCTAGGATCTGTTCTTCGTTCTTGGTCAACAACATAACGCAGTAACTTGGAGATCCTTACCAGAAGCACGAGGATTACGAGGAAAGCAGATTCATATGAAATAATCATGGCTGTCATCACAAGCTACTCATATAAGCTCCTTCCTTTGTCATCCCGTGATGAATTTGCACGGGATCTCGCCCTGAAGAACCGCTGTACGCTCAAAAGCAAGGACCCGCTGATCGCTGATGAAAACAACGTTCTCCGTCAACGGTCCGCCGTCCTCAGGGAAGAACCCATTATGTTCCTGTCTGGATCTCGCTCTTGCCAGACCCTAGACACGACTCCTCCGCTCTTTCTCATTCTCTCTCTCTTTTCGGAGAGCGGAGAACCGATAACGGACAACCATTTTCTTATTCAACTTGCTTCTGGAACTTGGAACTGTTTCAAAGATCGAGATTCTGACCAGCATGTCATAATAACTGGATGAGGTTAGGTAAGGGTTTCGAAATTTGGTTTACCAGGAACGAGTTACGAAGGTCGGATCTGAAGGATCGGGTCGCACGAGTTTGCTTATTCAAACCAGCCAGGCTTTGTCGGACGGCATTGAATCCATTAGTACTTATCACTGCAATTCGTTTTGCTTCAATAGTGGCCGGCTTCTATATTCTGGCCGTCTTTTGGCGAAGAGAACTTCTCTAACGGATTGCTCCCGTCTTCACTCGATCTCATCGGTCAAAGAGTTATTGGTCTTGCGCGGTCAACGATTCTTCACTTTCAATGTCTGCTTAAACGAGTATGAAATGCGACCGGAATGAAAACCCGCGCGCCTCCCGATTTTTCCTGAAGAGATTTGCCTATTTTTTCAGTCTCGTCTTTGTCGACATTCCCCTCGGAATCATGAATTACAAGCTTCCCTTCAGGGCTGTTGCTGGCTAACTCGGAAGCTGCAGAGATTGCATCTACCTTATCGTCAAACCGGTGAATGATTCTCTCTTCACTTTCGTGATCCACTATCCAGGATCCTTCGTGGGGCTTCACATGGTAGATGTCTTCAACAATGTTTTCACTAATACTCGGAATCTTCCGTAGTTCCTCATGGTGGTCCATGAAATGCACCTCCTACACATTTACGACAAATCTTAGGGTGAAAAAGTTCAAAAGCTCATCTAATGTCGGTCTCAGAACTTGACTCTCTTGCAAACAAGGCTGCGCCATAAGCTCCCATAATATCGGGCTCTTCGGGAATCAGGATTTCCGTTTTGAACAACTTCTTCATGACCTCGACTACTCCGGCATTTCTTGCAACTCCCCCTGTGAAGACAAGAGGTGTAGGTGATCCCAGTCTTGAATACATCGCACCCACTCTTTTTGCTATCGCCTTGAACAGGCCTGCCGATATATCTTCGATTTTCTCTCCCATTCCAATTAGCGAAACAACTTCAGACTCCGCAAATACAGTGCAAACCGAACTTATCGAGATGTCCTTCTCTGACTTCCGGGCAAGCGAAGACATCTTTTCTGTGTTCAATTCAAGAGCAGAAGCCATCACTTCAAGAAATCTTCCCGTTCCGGCTGCACACTTATCATTCATTGCAAAGTCTTCGACATTCCCCTCGGAATTCAATCGGATAACTTTGCTATCCTGCCCGCCGATATCGATAATTCCGCGCGCTTCGGGAAAGAGTTCGAAAACACCTCTGGCATGACATGAGATTTCAGTGATCTTATCGCTTGCAGAAGAGACAAGCAGCCTTCCATAGCCCGTAGAAATGCATCTTCCAATTTGATTTCCATTCTTGTGGGAGAATTCAGTCATCTCCTTAATAAGAGCTTCTGCGGTATTCGAAGCCCTTATTCCCGTCCTCACGGTCTTGGAGAATATCATCCTTCCTTTTCCATCAATCAGGACGCCGTTTGTTGTAGTTGAACCGGAATCAACTCCTGCGTAAGTCACCGTAGTTTCCTCCTCAGATTGCGGTACGGATCTAGAGTCATTCTTTTCAATCAAAGCCCCAATTCTTGTGGTAAGCTGTCCATAAGAATTCAGTGGAAAATCCAGTTCAACTCTGTATGTCTTCTTGTCGTCACGGGGACGAACAAAATCAAAGAAGTCACAAAACTTGGGAACGACATAAACAGTCGCATCTGCACTGCCATCTGATACAGAAATTGTCTCAGAGAAACGAGCGCAGGGAGATCTCCACTTCAGCAGACGTTCGGCAATCGCCTTTAGCGGCTCGATGTTATCGACAGTTTTGCCGGAGAAGGGTCTTCTCCCTAGGCAAGTATCATTAGATACCATTACTCCTCCGGCCTTCTCCAACGCATTGTCGAAGGCTCTCAAATCAGTTACTCCCCCACTCAGCGCAATTCGTTTTCTCGATCCGCCGTCAACGAGGTTGGAGGAGTCGATTTCGGCTTTGTTGCCGTCTAGCGCCGAAAGATATAGCCTCGACAAGTCGGCCCCAAGTAAATTGGTCTCATTAGTCAGTACGTGATCTACGAGATCGTTGAATCGATCAATGCCTTTATACAGGTTAACAGCAACACCAGAATTTTCGAGGAAAGTCGTCAGATTGTCGATCTCGCTGGAAAGAAATTCTGTTGCATCAGCATCTCTTTTCCATGGGAGTCTTAGGATGAAAACCCTGGCCGACGAAAGCTCAGAGAGAAGATCTCCGATTCTTCGCATCGCGTCACAGGAGTCGGCTATCAAGAGATAATCGCCTGAATTCAGCCCCATTCCTTTTTCGTAGACTGTCTTTGCATAACCACATAGATTGCACCCTAGTTCGTGGAAAGTGACAGGAGCATCGGAGGTTATTCTGTGGAATTCGCTGTCGCTTCCCAGCATTACTTCCATCGGTATGTAACTGCACGAGTAGTAGATCATTTTCTCTTCTCCATTATCTCCAGGAATGCTTCTGTTCTTGTCCGCAACTGCCCGGCGCCCTGAGATGCATGGTCGACGCAGTCACCCGTGAGCTCTAGAAAGGGAATATTCTTTTCTTCGAAGACTTTCTTCAGATAACTCACCCCTGCGGCAGACTGTCTGCATCCCCAATGAGAAAAGTGGATAACTCCATCGGCGCTGAAGTCTCGAGCAAGATTCAGGCAGTAATCTCCGCGATCAACCACGCTTCCGCAAAGTGGGTTATATACCAGTTTCTCAGCAAGACTCTCAAGCGGTCTCTGCGGATCGAGCGGATACATCCAGTCCCACATCAGCTCGTTCGAAATCACAAGGTTCTTCGATCCCGGTAGGAAGAGATTGAAAAGTTCGTTGTCATAATAAGGGGGAATGTGAAGCCAGAGTATCCTCCTCGCATCTTCGGGAATCGCTTCAAGACTCTCGCCGACATTTCTGGAGGCCGCAGCTATTCTCCTATCGCCGGCAAGAGAATGCAGTACATACAGCGAGTTCATGTGTTCGTAGAGATGCAAAGGTAAATACGCGGTTTTCGCTCTGGCTCTTATCTCATCAAGATTTCCCATTAGCTCTCTTTCACAAGATAATCTCAATGACAACTCTTCCATCTTGAAAGCGGTTCCCGTTATTTCTTCGATCGTGCAGATAACTTCCTTCAGTTGTGAGAGGACGTATCCTACGGCTTCACGCTTCCGACCTCTGGGCACATCGATCAAGACGAAAGGAACATCGTACTCTCTGGCTATTCTCTTGAAGGTCGGAAGATTTCCATCACACAGAATGCTTGTCGTCATCACCAACTTCGGTGGAGGCAGAAGCTTTCTCATAGACACTCCGAGAGAAGCCCTATGAAATGTGCACAGGGAATCACTGATTCCTGCCCGTGAAGAATATGCAATTGCCGTGTCCTCAAGATGCATAGAGGAAAACGCTCCGGAAATGCCTTCGGCCGAAACAGGGTTAAGACCCGCCGAAAGAAGAAGTTCAGATGGAGCCATTAAGTTCACCCACGCTGTATTCGAACCCTTTATCGCAAGATATACTTCCTCCAGCGCCAGGTGATTGACCGTATTGACGAACCGCGGTCGATTCCTGTCCGGAAAATACCTTCTTCTGAAATTCTCAAATCCTATTCCAAACTGAAGCCACTTCTTGAACCTATCGGTATCATCTATGTGATTTCTTAGAAAGCTGCCGAACTTTACACTCTTTCGCGACATCTGTTTTGCTCTCACTCCCGCCATAAAGAATCGCTGACATCAATCCGCCATCCCTTTGAGTCGAGATATCGGACTGAATTCAATTATAACCTCTTGCGAGAAAAGAACCCGGACCTTTCGGTCGGCTACTTTCTCCTGCCGAAATACAGGCTCGCTTTGCATCTCGTTCTGCCTAATTCAGCGCCTGTTCTTGTCCTCTTCGCCTAACCCAAAAGAAAGGGATTTTCGGAAGTGATAGCCATAAATCGCAAATTCAACTGACAACGGGAAGAGCGACGGCCTAAAGAAGGCTGTCCATAGAAGCAACAACCAATAGTTCATTCGACCTTTTTCCCTTATTCCAATTACCCAAAGCGATTTCATGAAAGCCTTCAGACTCTCGGAAAGAGGTCTTACATGTCTAGGTGAATTCGGTTTGTAGTTTTTTAGAAAGGTTATTACTCTCTGGCGGTAGGGTTTCGGCGCGTAGATGCTTCTCAGTATTTTGTAGTAACCGTCTACGAGGTTATTGAGACCCATCTTGGGAATGATGTTAGTCAGAATGCTAGTGTTGTTGCCTGAGAACTCCGACGCGATCCTGTTCTCATCTTTCAACCTCAGGAAGAGTCTTGTGCCCGTAGGTGCCGTGAGAACACCGACCATTGCAGTGACAATGCCGCTGTTCTGAATGAAGTTGATCATGTTTCGAAATACCGAAGGCTTGTCGTGATCAAAACCCACAATAAACCCGCCTTGAACCTGCAGTCCGAATTCCTGCATCTTCCTCACGGACGAGAGCAGATCTCTGTTTCGGTTCTGGTACTTGCCGCATTCAACGAGACTTTCCTCCTCGGTAGTCTCTATGCCGACGAAGACTGTTCCGAAATTGGCGTCGACCATGAGTTTCATGAGTTCATCGTCGTCTGAGAGATCAATTGAGGCTTCTGTATTCAACACAAAGGGATATTTCCTATCTTTCATCCATTCAGCAATAGCCGGAAGAATCTCTCTCTTAAGTTTGGCTTTGTTGCCGATGAAGTTATCGTCAACTATGAATACTCCTCCACGCCAGCCGGCTCTATACAATGCCTCCATTTCGCCAATGAGCTTTTCCGCTCTCTTCGTCCTGGGAATACGTCCATTCAGCAGAACAATGTCACAGAACTCACAGTTGTAAGGACAACCTCTGGAATACTGGATGTTCATTGAGGAGTACTTTCTCATGTCGAGAAGCTCCCAATCGGGAATGGGACTGTCAGAGATATCTGGAAAGCCTTCAGAACTGTAAATGTGCTTAGCCTGGCCTTTCTCCAAATCATTAAGAAACGGCGCCAGAGTAACTTCTGCTTCACCAAGAACCAGATGGTCGACTTCACTGAACTCCTCTGGTCTAGTTGTGAAAAGCGGCCCGCCCGCTATCGTCTTGACGCCCAACTCCTTGCATCTCTGAATAACCTGCTTTGCCGAGTCAAGCTGAATATCCATTGAGCTTATCATCACGTAGTCCGACTTTAAGATATCTTCATCACGCAGACTGTCCGTATTCATATCGATAAGTCTCTTCTCCCATTCTTCAGGCAGCATGGCCGAAACGGTCATGAGGCCAAGCGGCGGGTACGCCGCCTTTTTTGAGACGAATCTTAATGCGTGCTTGAAACTCCAAAACGTTTCTGGATATTCCGGATACACCATCAAAACTTTCATATATCCACTTCCCTCTCTTAAGATTGCACTCAAACCTTTGCCGAAAACACCTCGCCCTGCGTGTTGATGAGTTTGTGAGATATCAGTAATTGTCGAAGCTCCACGTTGTTTGCCTTGACTCGATCGACTGGTCTTTGATCTACAAAACTCTTGAAGTATCCACAGATTCCATGCTCTTGGAGAACGTGGAAATTAGTTGAAGACTGAAAAATATCTCTCATCCCGCAGCGCCGTCTGATGTATTTTATCACAACGGTCCAATCGAAAGAGTTAATCGGCGCATTCGTGCCCAAAGGATCTGAACTATTATTAACCTTATACGAAAGATTATTTCCCGGGGAGAACCGATTTCGCTCCAAGCTGAGCGCTTTGAAATATGTCGGCCGTTGACCGTACAAGATCGTTAACCGATAAGATAGAGATAAGACAAGAAAGATCATTGTCGAACCGCTCGCATCGCTTACGAAAAGCCGAGAAACAGAACTTTTCGACATATCATCCCGATATGCAACTGATCGGGATCTGGTCCTGACACGCTCTAAGGATCGAGATCCTGGCCTGAACCACTTCAGAATGATCTTTCGGGAATGACTGCCGTAAAACATTCCAAAGGAGCTTGAAACCGTAGTGAGTAGTAAGGAGAATTGTACTCAAGAAGTATAAGAATACGAAAACATCTTTGCTACAACCGAAATTGAGTATCTCCTGTAAACGGTCTTGCTACCGTTTTCCGCAATCATCTTCATCTTTCTTGCCGAGTTCTGACGATCTAGCAGGACTCTCTGAAGGTCGCTCCTTATTGTCGACTCATTGGTCGTGTCTATGAGGAAGCCGTTTTTTCCTTGACGTATATAACTCTTCACGCCTCCGCGTATGGGTCCTATCGCAACGAAACCAGCCGCCATCGCCTCGAGAATCGCTATGCCGAACTCCTCTTTAAAAGAAGGCGCAACATAAATGGGAGGCCAGGGAGTAGCTCTTACTTGTGCGATGCTGTTCTCCAAACATCTAATTTCATCATTACTCATGGCAGGCAAGTGGCAGAACTTACCCTGGATCTTGTGGTTTGCTTGAGCGTACTTTCTCATCTCTTCCAGTTCGTCCAGTTCGACTTGATTTGGGTTCTCTATGTCCCCTCCAATGATTACCAGATTGAATGAGTCCCTCAGTTCTGAATCCCCCCACGCCTTTAGCAGTTTTATCTGACCCTTTGCGGGATCGAGCCTGCCGATCGTAAGCAGAAGAGGGCTAGCCCTGAATGAGCGGTCGAGAAAGAATTCCCTTTTCTTGTCAAACAGGACCGAGAAAAGTGGGCCTTCGTCGGCGATGGGACACTCATTACGCAGAGAGATGCCCTCAGGCATCATTTCAAGCTTCTTCTGGACACTCGTTTCAAGAAGCTGAGGGTAATAAGACAAGAGCTGACTGCGACCTTCTTCCGCGCCGATACCAAAAAGCCTTTCGCATTCTCTAAGCATTGTGTGCGAGATCTCTACTCTCGATGTATCCTTTAATGCCTTGACTGAATCCAAACTGATAGGTTCTCCGTTATGATCGGAAAAGCTTCGCTGTGGATCTGGAGTAATCGTAAAGAATGACTTCGAGTTCGTATCTTTGGCTAATTCAAGCATTGAATAGGAAGCATAATCGGAAAAACGCATGTGCAATTGTGCTGGTTGAATACCGCCAATCGCGAGAATATCGCCCAAGTTCGATCGCACATCCAGCCTTCCCCTGAGAAAGTTGTCTGCCTTCATATTCTCATAGTCAAATAGTGGTGCATAAATGATGAGATGCCGCTCTCTTTCTTTGTTCAGCAAAAGATTGCTTTCCAACAGGGCTTCGGCCTCGATTGGAACGACTGTAATCACACCTGGCAGACTCTCAGACAGCTTATTACCAAGCGTTCTCAGGAAGGTCCCCATGCCTCCGCTAGAACCTTTTCCTGCCCTTAGCGGATCACCGTAGAAACTGAACTGAACCATAGGATTTCCGATAATTGAGCGATCTCGCAGATTCTTTAGGGAGTTGTGGAGCGGACTGATTGAAGCATCGGAACTAAGGATAGGATGATTTGGAGGGAGATCGATTCCATATCTGGCAGCCTTCAGTAAACCCATGAGAGCAAGGGAGCGCTCAGATCCATCTATTCTATTTATCATTTCTCTGATGAGCATCTCGTTTCCATCTGCCAGATACAGCAGCGATCGCCGAATTCCTCTCTCTTTCTCCCAGAGCTTCAGCAGGAGATCTGCGTTCCAATCCTTCCTTTGACCCACGATTGCCGATTCAGCAACTACCGGCATCAGCTCTCTTGAAGAGACTGCTTCCAGATCTTGACTCTGAAGAAGTCTGGCGAGGAGAAAATCCGTCTCTTCAGAGATTCCTGTTAAGCGCAGAACGCTCTTTTCTCGAAGTTTTTTTGCAGTTCGAACCATGCCTCTCAAGAGGGACGTTATCAGAAGAGTATCGCCTCTCCATTCCTCTGTTTGGCTGTCGAACTCCTCGGGGCTCAGAAGCTCCCCTATCCTGATCGCTGCCAGGATCCTCAGCAGAGAATTTCTGTCTCTTGCTATTTCCTTGAGTTTATAACGATTTTCGAGAGCGCTTATTATATGATGAGCAACTGCGAACCCATCGAAAACCTGACTGTTCTTTTTGACGACATCACAGGCAGATTCAAAAGTAATCATGGATCGATCTACTGAATTAGCGATTCTTCTAATTCGATCACGTAGTTGCGCATCTGCTTCTTTCACTTTCTCACCTCACAGATGATCATACCAGCGGACTGACCTCCAATATAAGTGAAAGGCAAACTCTACTAGATATTGCTTTCGATTCTTTGCTCTGCGCAATTACTTCCAAGAGAGTTCCGGCTCACTTCAGCGCTGATTTCAGACTCATATCTTGAAAGCAACTTCGAAATTGCTTAAGACGATTACCGCCCCAACCAGAAAGAGCACCAAATACCCCGACCGGTGTCCACGTCTTTCCTGACATGACTAGATCATCACTTCGAGATAAAAAGCAGCCTCTGCGTTTTAAGTAGATGGACTCCAATATGAATCTTTGATCCCAAAATATCCACTTCCGCATAAAGCATTCCTTGGTTCACTTCTTTTTTTCAAACGAGAAATATATCTGGGATACTTAATTTCGAGCAGCAAACAAAAAAGGGGAGAAATCTCCCCTCTGGTGGAGCCGAGGGGATTCGAACCCCCGGCCTCCGCCTTGCGAAGGCGGCGCGCTCCCAGCTGTGCTACGGCCCCACGCAAGATTGATTATAGCTTGAATCATCAAGGAATTCAATCTGTCACGAAAAATCACAGGCTCGAAGGAATCCCAATCAGCTCTCCAAATTCAAACAGGCTCAGATCGATGGAATGGCACGGTTTGACAATGTAGGCCGTATCTATTCCATGTCCGGTTCCGCCCGAGGTGATCACCCAATCGCCAGCCTTTATCAGTCCGGCATCTGCAGCCATTATCGCTATCTCTACGGCCACCTTTGTTCCCTGACCGAACAGTCGCAGAGCAGTCGCAAATACTTGAGGCGGATAAACTCCGCCGTTTGCCTTGGCAAAGGCGCCATCAATACCCCGAAAGAGATGGGTCGCCGTCAACAACGAGTGCCTGCTACCGGCGTACAGCATTCTGATAGCCGGATCAAATTCATCACCGTTTGGTTCCCTGAAACCCACGCTATGAGTAACAACGGTCAATTTAACCGAATCGGGGACAAGATCGAGGGCAATTTCTGCGACTCTTCCACTCGTTGAAGGCAGAACCACGTCCCTGATCTTCGTTTCCTTCGATCGCTCGAAAATCCTTTGAAGAAGAGTTCTGGTTGTCTCTTCATCACTCTTAGAGAAGTACATAGTCATAAACTTATCACTCCCAATCAACTTTATTCATCGTCTTTCTGATAATCTCTTCCTCCACGAGGAATGGAAGAGTAATCTGCTCACTTCTACCTTTCTCTTTGTTGAATTCCGAGGCAACCAACAAGGCATTTTCGTTTCTCGCCCAGGCTCTTCTTGCAACGCCGCTCATGACATCCCAGGATATTGATGTCTTGATTATCTCATCAACTCTCCGACTTCCGTCAAGAACAAGCCCAAATCCTCCGTTTATTGCCTTTCCTATTCCCACTCCACCGCCATTGTGAAGCGAGACCATGCTCATACCTCGGGCCGCATTTCCTGCGAAGCAATGTGTTGCCATATCTGCCATGACATTACTTCCATCCTTAATATTTGCAGTCTCCCTGAAGGGGGAGTCCGTTCCTCCGGTATCGTGATGATCTCTTCCTATCATCACCGGTCCTATCTCCCCATGTCTAACCATATCATTGAATTCCAGGGCAATATCAAGCCTGCCGGCCGCATCCTGATACAGTATTCTGGCGTGAGTGCCAACTACCAACTTGTTTTTGTCGGCATCCCTTATCCACATGTAGTTGTCTCTGTCCTGCCCACGACGTTCTGGATCGATACATCTCATTGCTGCTGCATCTGTTTTCAGAAGATCTTCCCTTTTTCCACTAAGACATACCCAGCGGAACGGACCGTAACCGAAGTCGAACAGCATGGGACCCATAATGTCTTCGACATACGAAGGGAAGACAAATCCTTCAGAAGTGTCTACTCCGTTCTTGGAGATTTCCTTTGCCCCTGCATCAAAGACTGCCTTCATGAAAGAGTTGCCGTAATCGAAGAAGTAAGTACCCCTCTCTACCAGCTGCCTGATGCATTCGAAGTGCTTAATGAGAGACTTATCAACAGCCTTTCTAAATCTGCGCTTGTCTGTTCTGAGGAGTTCTGTTCTCTCCTCGAATGTAAGCCCTTGAGGACAGTATCCGCCATCGTACGGAGCATGACAAGATGTCTGGTCCGATAGGAGCTCAATGTTCAAACCCTTCTCTACCGAATATTCCAGTAGATCAACTATGTTTCCGTGAAAGGCAATCGCGTGACTTTCATTGTTCCGGGTCTTTCTTTCTGCCAGCTTAAAGGCCCTCTCGGGCTCTTCCACAACTTCATCCACCCAGCCCTGCTCCAATCTGGTCTGAATTCTAGAACGGTCAACTTCGGCAATAATTCCCACGCCGCCGGCTATCTTGACTGCCTTCCCCTGGGCTCCGCTCATTCCTCCGAGGCCAGAAGAAACAAATAGATGTCCGCGTAGATCACCGTCGTCTGCAATTCCCAGCTTCAGCCTTCCGGCGTTGAGAATCGTATTGAAGGTACCGTGCACTATCCCCTGAGGTCCAATGTACATCCAACCTCCTGCAGTCATCTGTCCGTAGTTGGCAACTCCCAGAGCCTGAGCCTTGATCCACTGCTCCTGGTTGTCGAACATACCCACCATAAGCGCGTTGGTGATAATCACCCTTGGGCTTGAAGTGCCCGATTTGAATAGACCAAGCGGGTGTCCGGACATGACCACAAGTGTCTGCTCATCGGTCAATTCTTCGAGATATCTCTTTATTAGTCTGTACTGCATCCAGTTCTGGCAGACCTGCCCCGTTTCTCCATAGGTAACTAGTTCGTAAGGGTAAAGGGCCACCTCAAAGTCAAGGTTATTGTCTATCATTACCTGGAATGCCTTACCCTCAATGCATTTTCCTTTGTACTGATCGATGGGATTTCCCGTTATCTCACCGTGAGGTCGATAGCGGTATCCGTAGATTCTTCCCATAGTCAGAAGCTCTTGAAGAAATTCGGGAGCCAGTCTGTCATGAAGTCCTGTCGGAACGTAACGAAGCGCATTACGCAGTGCAAGCTCAATTTCCTTTCTAGAGAGATTTAGTTCTCTTTTCGGTGCTCTTCGAATTCCTTGCCTGAAGACAGGATCGGGTGGCAAGCTCTCATCTAATTTGATTTCCATCGACTCGTACATATCACTTTCAGAAAGCAAAATCAATCCTCCTTTCTCAACAGTTATCTGTAGTGCTTAGGTAAACGCTCTTATTCATGAAAGCTCTACTGAACTCCGTAAACTCCCGTCAAAGAGTCCTTAAAAGGCTCCCAGTGAGGTGGAATGAAAGTAAATATCACAAAAACCACTCCGAGAACCACAAGCATCACTAATGGCAAAAGGATCATAATTCGACTGATTTCCACCCTCGAAGAAACATGATAAGAGACCAGCTGCCCTAGGGCCACTGCCGCCGCCATAAGAAGTATGTCGATAATCAAGACATGATGGATGAAGAGAGTGTAGAAATAAAAGCCTCCAAGAATAGTACCGCACATGATGTATATGCCGAGCGTCTTTCCAAGGATCAAGGACGGAATTCTGATCTCTTTGCACAAGATGGCTTCAAGAACTAGAAGGATAACTCCTGGAAGGAATACCATTTTCAGGTGCTCCCAGATACTTTCATTGACGGGAGTCAGAGCAGCAACAATAATATTGCCGTTACTCCATTCATAGACCATATGGAGAAGAGCGCCAAGAAAGAATATGAAAAAGAAACCCAAGACCTCCCATTGAAAAAATCTCATCTTGCGCATAAGGCACCCTTTAGAGTCCCCGATTACCAGACGTACCCTTCTGTAATTTTGGACTTCACGATCCTAAGTTTCCTCGGAATATCTATCCCGTAAGGACATCGTTCGCTGCATATGCCGCAGTCGGTACAGGCATCGACACCGGGAACCATTGAGTTGTATTCGGCAATACCCTGATCTTCGCTTCCAAACCAGTGAGCGAGTCTGTCCCTCAAGGCATAGTCCGCAGCACTTCTAACTTTTCCATCCAGCATCTGCCTGTCGTAACGACCCTCTGCAAGAAAGAGGCCGGGGATGTTTATTCCCTGAGGACATGGAAGGCACTTCATGCACTGTCTGCAAACGTAACCACCGAGTTCTGGCGCCTCAAAAAAAAGCTGCTCGAGCTCTTCAGGAGAGAAGGGTTCTTTCTCTATCAGCTTCAGATCTTCCTCTAGCTGATCGAGGGAGTTGATTCCACTGACGATGCACGAAACAGGTATGGTCTTTGTATATCTGAAGGCATTCTCAACGCTTCTCCAGAGGTAGCCGTCTGCAAGAGATTTCATTGCGACGATTCCGATATTGTTCGACACCGCATATGGAATTACTTTCGTCTCTATTTCGGGGAAGTTGAATCTGTCGTAATAGTTCATCTGAGTCATGAAAAGATCGAAAGGATACTCTTTAAGGGCCTTAAGAAGCGTTCCACCGTAACCGTGACTGGTAATGCCCACATACCTTATGAGGCCTTCCTTCTTCGCCCACTCAATCGTCTTCAGCGCTCCATTCGAGGACGAAATGGCTTCCCAGTAATCATTTTTGATTACGGCGTGAAGAAAGAGGATATCTATGTGATCCCTCCCGAGGTCCTTTAGGGTAGATAGCAGGTCTTTCTCGGAAGACAGCTTCTCTCTGCTTCCAGTCTTGGAGGCTATCACAATTCCTTCCTGTGGAAGCACTTTAGAGAGCTTTCTCTCAGAAACTCCGTCACCATAGGATCTTGCGGTTTCGAAGTAATTGCCCCCCGCCTCAAGATATCTCTTCACAATCTCTTTTACTGTGTCGAGTTCAATTTCAAGCAGATGAAAACCTCCCAAGCCCAGAAGGGAGAGCTCAAGTCCTGTCTTGCCAAGCTTACGGTACTCCATTTCCTCACCCCCCATCTACAATGTTACTACGGCAAAGATCAAATATTGTGATTCTCCCAAGGCAAGATCTCTTCAATATATATTGAATCACCACCAGAAGCGGAGAACTTCTAGACGCAATACCGATAAACCCATATAAGAAAATGAACCGTTGGCACGAATATTCCGTCGTACTTTTAAGCAGACTTGTTCTCCTACCACCCGGCCCGGACGCTTTCCGGGCTTTTTTTACGAAGAGAGCTCAAGTCGACAGAGTTACATTTCATGATCGGCAGTTCGGCGCAAGAGCGACCGGATAATCAGTTTGGGTCATCCAATTCGCATGTCAGCATTTCTATCACTTCATCTCTGTCGGCTGTAAAGATAATCCGATCGTTTAGGCGGAAAGTCTTGACAAGTCCGCACGCGACCAAAGCCGAGAAAGCCTCTGTCAATTCCGCGTTTGACAGCTTCATTGCTCGCGACAGTTCATAACCAGTAAGACGTTTTCCGAAAAGAGCGTTTAGCAGTCTTATGCGGCTCGGGTTTGAGAGGGCTCCGTATCTTCTGGAAGCAATACTGACTGAATCTCTTTCGAGAACGGAACTGACGAAATTGAAGCCAACAATGAAGACATCGCTCACGGCACGAGGATGAAATATTCCACCCTGAGCGTTCTCTATGAAATATGAAAGGACTAGAAGGATCTTCCTATCCTCATCGAGTTCTTCATAATGCAAATTGTCCGTTAGCTTCAGTAGGTACTCATTACCTCGGGCAGATAGGTTCCTTTGGAGATATTCAAGACTTTCTTTCAAACTCTTCTCATCGTAAGGGGCGGTCGAATACACGTGTTCTTCATACCACTGCAAAAGGTGAAGGTAGTCTTCCTTCATCTTTTCAGGATCCGATATGAACTCAAGCATGACCGCTTTCTGTTGAGATGTAAGAACAGCCTTTTCGGCAAGAAAGACGAGCGCTTCCTTCTGGTCCTCCAGTATTCTGTCCACAATTCCTTCATCATACCCGACAGATCTCGGTCCCAAGCCAATCAGCAAGAAATCCTTTATCATGTCCTTCGGAGAGACCAAGGCTATTCTCTGCAACAAAACATGAACACTTTCAAAACTATCTTCAGACAAAACGGGACTTATCCTCATTCCAAGCGGTGCCTTCCAGTCGAAGTAAAGGCTCATCTTCTCTAGAATCGTCTCCGGCAGCTTCTTCTTGGTAGTCCTTACCCATTCGGCAAGCTCTCCGGCGGGGCGATAGCCCGGAGTCAGTTCCAAGAAGTGCCTTGCCAGTCTCTCGTCATTTGTCAGACGATATATGCTCGGCAGGAAATCGAAGGCTTTTCCAAACCGAATCTCTACTCTTTCAAGCGCATTCAAAGTCCTTTCACCTCCCCAGATGGTGAATCCGATATAACCATCTATCCCAAGACGCCCATCTCCAAACCCAGAAGGTCGGTGAACGTCCTTATTTCATTTCGCTGATTATGCCGATTCCCTGAGGGCCAAGATGAGTGCCGATTATCGGCTCAATGATTCTACTTTCGATTTCGGCTTCGGGAGCCTCTTCACGAAACATCTTCTCAGCGGTTGCAGCATCTTCCTTTCTCCAGATCGTCAGCACTCTCACTCTTCGTAGATTCTCGGGCTGGATCTCCTTGAAGGTGTGACTGACCAAGCTTTCAAGCAGTTTCTTGTTCCCCCTGACGTTTTCTACCGGTTTGAGCTCACCGTCGTCAAGCTGAATAACCGGCTTCATCTTCAGAAGGTTTCCCATAAGAGCTTTGGCCTTTCCTATCCTTCCACCCTTCTGTAGGTAACTCAGATCATCCGTTGAACAGAACGTCCTGGTCTTATTGTGGAAGTTCGAAGCATATTCGATGAGCTCTTCAATGGAAGCGCCTTTCTGAATCAAATCACCGAGGTTTTTAACAAGTAGTCCTGTTCCGTCGGCTACCAGCTGCGAATCGACCACATGTATTGGCTGTTCGAAGTCTCTTGCCGCAATAGTTGCAGAAACGCTGGTTCCGCTCAGTTTGCCAGAGAGAACGGGAACTATCAACACATCGTATGTCTTGAGAGCCTCCTCGAAAACCTCTATGAAGTCTTGGGGAGAAGGTTGTGAGGTACTGGGCAGTTCAGAGGCAGAACCCAGCTCCTCGTAGTATTTGTCCAGATCGAGATCAATAGATTTAGAGTACTTGCCGCCTCTATTGATGTAAAGCGAAACGATTCGTACGTCGTATTTCTGTATTTCTTCAGGGGTCAAATTGCACGTATTATCGGTGACCAGACCAATTTTCATTCCACCTACCTCCTTAAGCAGACTACACTATTTTACAATTATAGCGTTCATGGACAAAACCTATTGAAGAATTCGATGTCATTTGTCGAAACTCTCGGCCATCACTGAATCTTCTGAAATTCCCGCTCTCAAGAAGTGAAGATTTCTGCAGAAACGAAAATGTCATGATAGACTTTTTGAAAATAGAAATCTAAGGAGTTGAGCTTCATGAATTTCGAAGTTAGGGGCATTGTTGAGGGATTCTACGGTACCCCCTGGACAATGGGAAAAAGACGAGAGATGATAAGGTTCTTGGGAGAGCACGATTACAATCTATACATATATGCTCCGAAAGACGATCAGCTTCACAGGAAGAGATGGCGCGATATGTACGACGAGGATTTCAAGAACGAGTTCTCAGAATTGGTCGCTGTAGGTTCGTCATGGGGTGTTACAGTCGCGTTTTCCGTCAGCCCTGGACTAGCCGTGAAATACTCTAGCGATTCAGATGTCGATACCATGGTTTCGAAGTTCATTGAAATGGCAAATGTCGGTGTTCGCTCATTTGCGCTTTTCTATGATGATATTCCAGAGACTCTTGTCCATGAAGAAGATATTAAGGAGTTCACTTCTCTTGCGCAGGCTCAATCCTTTTTCACAAATACAGTGTACAGATCGCTCAAAGAGCGAATAGAAAATATTTCTGGTTTCATTGTGTGCCCTACTCAGTACTACGGCAAAGAGATCACACAATACATGAGAGAGCTTGGCGAAGAAATCGACAGGGAAGTCTCTATCATGTGGACAGGTCCCAGTGTCTGCTCGGAAAGAATTTCTTCTGAAAATGCCAGGTTGGCAGAAAAGGCATTCGAGAGAAAGCCATTGTTTTGGGATAATTATCCAGTGAACGATGCTTTCATGGTCCCCGAACTTCACGTCGGTCCTTATGAAGGAAGAGCCCCCGAGATTGTTGAACACAGTGAAGGAATTGTACTAAATCCAATGATCCAGCCCTTCGCATCGAAAATAGCTCTCAGTTCCGCCGCCGAATTCCTGTTAGATCCTTATGGATTCGATTCTGAGAAGTCCTGGTTTCATGCTATCCGAGAAATTGCCCCGTCCTGCGAAGAAGAGATGAAGACCTTCTGCGAATACTATCTGATGAGTCCTGTTCATAGAGGACACGCGAATAGGCTCGCCAGTATTCGAGACTCTTTAGAGTTTCTAATATCTCAGAACAGATGGTCCCAAGTGCAAGAACTACTCATGGAAGAGGGAACCAGAATTTCTGAATCGGCCGAGGTTCTTAAGGATATGTTGCCGCCCAGTCTGCTGGAAGAGATCGAACCATGGATTCTGGAGTTCTCGCTGTGGGGAAAGGCGCTTCATACGTCTGCCGGAATAGTATCCGCAAGACTTCTTAAGTTTGCGCAGACCGTAACAGACGAAGAGATTTCCGAAATCCATGATTTATGCCTCAAAGCAGAATCTGCTCTTTGCGAACTGGTGAAGGCCGACACGATTTCGGGAGGGATTCTATTCAGGGATTCTGTTCAGGAGGTTCTAATTAGGGCAAAGGGCTTCACGAGACTTCTCCTGAACTAGGCTTTTGCTTGTGCTATTATCTTTGTAGATTGACTGCCAGTGCGAGATGCCAGCAGGGAATCTAGGTCTTTAAGGAGGAGAGATAATTGAACATAATTAGAAAAGAAGAGCTGAAACCGAAGTGTCCTTACTGTGAGTCAAGTCTTTCGGATATTTACTTCAAACAGAAGGGACCGGGGTTTTTGCTCAGCAAAACGGCAGTATACTTTTGCCCTCACTGCCATAAGGTACTTGGAATTGGAAGAAGCAATATAGGTTAGAAATTGAGAAATGAAGTCTGTAGCACTGTCTTTTCTCGCAGGCTAAGTCGTATCGATGTGACTTTTCTAGTCTGAGCGCATTATCTGGAGCAAGCTGTCTTGAAGTTCACTCGGGCCTCTAACCGATCCAGACAATAGGACTTCCACATTCCATTTGGCGCAACAATCCCTAATAGTTTCGTTTGCGAATTGTATAGAATAAATTACCGACTGAATGATGTGTTTCATTTGGAATTTATCTGTAACATGTTGTATAATAATCTAGACTTGCGCGGGAGGGAGATTTTTGACTTGACTTCGGACATTGAAGACTCATATTCGATACTTACTGTCAGGGATTTTGGAAGGGCCTGGCGTAGACGTACTGCTAGAATTATGCTTAATAAATCAGTTGTGAGCGAGGTCGAACTCGAAAATATCACTCGCCAGATCTGGGTAAGGTCGGGACAGGATGTCGACGAGATGATAACTGTTTTCTACCTTCCTGGAATGGATACGAACTCGGTGGCTTACAGTTTTGGTTCATGCATGAAGGATGGTGTAGCGAAAGTAAGTTATCGATGACACTCACTTAATATCTCTCTTGTACACAATCTTACCAGCCCTATACTCTTCATACCTTGCAAACATGAAGAGAAGATCGGAAAGCCTGTTAATATACTTAAGCAAAACGCTTTCGACCTTCTCAGTTCTCGAGAGCGCAATTACTCGCCTTTCAGCTCTTCTTGCCACTGTTCTACAAATGTCAAGCTTCGAGGAGGAAACAGTGCTTCCGGGGATTACGAATCCGTCGAGCTTCACTTCAGACTCGTATCTGTGTACCAAATCAGTAAGCGATTGGACATCTTCCTCTTCAATCGGCTCAACATAATCAACATCTCTAGACGCCAGCTGGCCGGCAACTCTAAATAGCGAACGCTGAATCTTGACAAGATGATGTGCAATTTCCTCCGTAGAGAAGTGCGTTGCTTCGCTCAGAAAAGAGCTCAACTCGTCTATCGTTCCATATGCTTCAACACGTTCGCTGTCTTTTTCTATTCTTTCTCCACTCCAGAGGCTCGTTTCTCCTCCATCACCAGTCCCAGTACTTATACTCAGATCAATACCCCCACTGCGTCGACAGGCTTCTTTGACGAACGAACCTCAACAACAATGATCCAAACTGGAAGAGATTACCGTTCATGTTTCCAGGAATAAGAGTAAGGACCCTTGTTAACGATCTGTTCAATGAGCCTTTCATACTCTCTTCTGACTCTTCTGGGAGCATTCTCCTTCAGTTTCCAGCTTGTCCCAGATTCCTTCAGATAATTCTGATCGATTTCAATCCAGTCATCAAACCACTTCGGTTTCTTAACCTCCACAGTGCACCTCCGAGAGAGAACCATAGAGACAACGAAACACTTTAGCTAGTAGCAGTTCGTTTGCTTTCCGAGAAATTCTCTGACTCTATGAAACTCGAGGTGAGTAGGTCTATTAACTCTGGTCTTCGCTCTGTTTCATATTAACATATTATTTTCTTCATAAACAAGAAAATGGAGAGTAGCTGCTATTGATTTCTTTCTCTCGACGTCTTATCCTTAATCGTCTTGCCGGCCAAATAACCAGTCGAGAAGGCCGCCTGCAGATTGTAGCCTCCCGTCTCGCCATCGAAATCAAGGACTTCTCCCGAAAAGAAGAGATTAGCAACAAGTTTAGATTCCATTGTCTTGGGATTGACCTCAGACAAAGAGACTCCTCCTCTTGTAACCATCGCCTGAGAAAAGTCCCCGATTCTTTCTATGATGAAACTCGACTCGAAGAGATTTTTGATCAGCGCCTTTCTCTCCTCTCTTTTCAGTTCAGAACATAATCTTTGACACACCCCTGAGATTTCCACGATCTTCGTAAGGAGTCTGTCCGGAATGTCCAATAAGGAATTTAGAGCAGTCTTTACAAACTTCTTGCCTTCTTTGGTGAAGAGCTCTATCAGCCTCGCTTCTAGTTTCTCCCGTGGAAGACCGCTGATGTTCAGCTTTATGATGTCTTCGGGTTCTGCTTCTCTGGAAAGATGTAGAATTGCCGGCCCCGAAAAACCTTCATGGGTGAAGAGAAGGTCTTCACGCCGACCGGTTAATTTCTTCTGATTCCTCCATAACGTGACCTCGGCTTCTTTCAGTGAGATTCCGGCCAGGTCCGAGAAGGAGAAATCCTTAATCGAAACCGAGGTAAGCGCAGGCCTGGGAGAGACAACACTGTGGCCAACCATTTCTGCCAATAAAAAACCGTCTCCAGAAGAGCCCGTCTCTTGATAACTCTTTCCTCCGGTCGCGATCACAAGATAATCCGCGTTGACCTCACCGGCTTGAGTACTGATTCTAAACCTACCTGATGGAGTGAGTTCGATTCCCCTGGCTCCGCAGCCGTACCTGATCTGTATTCCCTGTTTCTCGCACTCGCCAAGAAGCACTTCAAGAACATCTCTTGCAGAGTATGTTGCTGGAAAGACCTTGCCATCCTCTCTGCTGAAAAGCCGCAGCCCTCTCTGTTCGAAGAAATCTCTCAGTCTATCTGAATCAAATGCCATCAATGAAGGTTTAAGAAATCTTCCGGAACCGAAATACCTCTCGAGCATGGCGACCGTTGGTTCATCGTTTGTCAAATTGCATTGTCCTCCTCCGGAGAGAAGAAGTTTCTTTCCGGGGGAACTTGTCTTTTCAATAATCGTCACGTTTCTTCCCATCGTTGTGCAGCTTATCCCTGTGAAGAGCCCGGCAGGGCCGGCGCCGATTACGACTACATCTCTCATATTTCTTCCTCCTGTTTTCCCATTCGATTTCGAGGAAAATCGAGTTATGAACGTTTCTCGTGATCACTTTCTTCTGAAAAGCGAACTAATCTTTGATGAGATTGCTCTAATCTCACTCTTTGCACTGATGAAAAACAAGGAGAAGAAAAGGCCATTTCCCACAAGAAGCCAGAGCGTCGTGCCTGTTTTGAACCTCAGAAGAAGAACGACAAGATAAACTGCAATTGAGAATCCAACAAGCTTAATTATTCGTTTGTAGGGCATGAAATTCAGACCCTCTCTTCCAATGAGCAGAACATAAATGATTGTGGCATTTAGGACAACGATCGAAGTGCTTGCCGCGATTCCTGCGTGACCGAAAGGTTCAAGCATAAGCCAGTCAAAAAAAGCATTCAAGAAGATTGAGAACACAGATACCATGGTAATCGCCTTCAATCTCTTCCTTGCCGTAAAATAGCTCGAGCAAGTATGGGAGATCGGTGAAAGCACTATTAGCGCCCCGTAACCTATTAGAGCCATGCTTACAAGGCTTGTGGAATTCGAGTCAAACTCTCCCCGCTGATAAATTATCTTCACAAGAGGCTCAGCCATCATGATGATCCAGGCCGCAAGAGGAAGAGAAATATTCAGGGAAGTTGTAACGGTTTTCCTTAGCCGCTCCTTCACTCTCTCTTTGTCGTCTGCAACTACGAGCTCCGAAAGTTCGGTATATGCAGTCATTTGGAAGGCAGATATCGTGAAAGTGATCAATCCGAGAAGCGTGTGTGCATACTGCAAAGAAGCGACTCGGCCAGGCGGAAGGAGCGAAACGAAAGCCTTATCAACCATGTTGTTTATGATACCCAGACTTCCGGAAAAGATTAGCGGAAGACTGAGATAAAGTGTTTCCACAATCGATGTCCCCCTGCCAATCTTAAGAGTGAACAGCTCTCTTGATTGAAGCAAGTACGCCAACACCGTAATCGCGTTTCCGAGTATCCAGGCAAGAATGTATGAGGCTTCAGAGAGAAACGGGGCGGTGAAAAATATGACTGGAATCGCAATTACGTTGAAGAACAGCTGTGAAATTCCGTATTGAATGAACCTTCTGTTCGATTTCAGAATCGCGCCCAGTATGCTTTCAATTCCGCCAATCAACGGGTAGATAGAGAGATATCTAAGCTTTCTGGCTGCATAGGCCACCACTTCGTCGGAAAAGCCGGGAGCGAAAAGCTTTATCACCAGTTCAGGAATAAGAAGAAAGACAATCCCCATAGTCAGAAATACGAGTGAACCGGAAATGAGAACAGCTCCCGCATATCTTCTTGACCTTTCCGGGTCCTCCTTTCTGATTGAATGATAGACCGGGACAAAAATGGCGGCAAGCGCTCCGGCAATTATTCCAGAAAGCGTTGTAGCCGGGGTCATAGCGACGAAGACTGCATCTAGATTTGCAGATGTACCAAACAATCCGGCGACGAGCATCTCTCTGAAAAAACCCATACTCTTCGACAAAATCGAAAAGGTAAGAATCGCTATAGTGCCTGCCGCGACCGATGTTGATCTGGGAATCCTTCTCATCACGCCTCCTGTTCCTCACAGTATAATTTACCACACCTCCGATCTCTCTTTAGCCACCGTAATGGTAAACTAAATAATGGGGATGTCGATGCGGAGATCCATTTTCTTCTCAGTCACTTTGTGTATTCTGCTCTTTGCAGGATGCACCGGACCGTTTTCTACCGTACCGCAACGAAAAGTGATCACTCTGATTCCAGGAGACAACTCTTTTGAATTGGCCAGAGGCATAACGGCATACTTCAACAATGTTCAGACAGAAGAAGTCGTCTCTTACGAACTGCAGTCAATATCTGAAAGGACTACTCTGATCTTTTTCTATGAGAGTGATTTGGAAGTCCCAGGACCGCTTTTCGAGCTCTCCCACCTGGAGCTTGATGTCGGAGAAGGTCAGCTCTTGATGGTTCAGCCAATTCTGAGCGGCACCTCCTTTCTGCCCGTAGAAACCGAGTTTCAGTCACAGTGCAGCAGAGATTCCCTTTCCACGCTCGTAAGGTTTACAAGGCTTCCCTATTGCCTGTTGATTTCCAGAGCAGACGCTCTTTATGCTGCTCAACATCTGCCGGGAAAGTTTCTTCTTGAAGGCGACATTCTGTATCACATCGGCCCGAACTGGATTCCCTCCCACTCCGCACTATATCTGGGGGTTGATCAAGAAACAGCTATGACCGACGGGAATCTCGGCCTCAACGACGGTGTGACTTTCGGAGAGTCATATCCTTTTCTGACTCATGGGTACAATTTGGTCGAAGAGGGGGTATTCGTCTTCCCGAATGATCTTCAGAATGATGACTATGTGAGTCTCTTCAAGTACGATACTTACGAATCCCGATGGCTGAAATACTGGGCTACGAGTTTTTCCGGTGCGCGAAGATATCCGGGAGAGATCACTCCACAAGAACGCCGACGAATATCGAGATTCATCTTTGAGGCGGCAGGTAAGGGCGCTCTTTGGTCGGTTGGATTTGCCTGGTCGGGTTACTGGAATCTTCCCTTTACCGAAAGAGATCTTTATTCCTGCGTAGGGATCGTCGAAAAAGCTTACGAAAGCGCGGGTAAAAACATTGTCCCATTCTGGGAGGACATGTTTTACCTGAATTCCTTCGAGCAATTTTCAAGGACGATCCCCGTTCCCGAGATCACGGCTGTTATTGGAGAGACAATTGAATTCAGAGTAAACTCTCTTCTTGCGGAATGGCAATACATCGGATACGATAAATGGTCTTTCTCAGATCATGCATGGATTTGGAAGTCTACAAACGGAGTAGAGCTGGAGACGACTGCCGGTACCCTGACAAAAGAAGATAATCACTGCGTTTTCAGCTGGACCCCAGAGATGAAGGGAGACTTTCCTGTCATATTCAGATTCTTTGGAGAGTTTGAAAATCAAATCGTTGAAAGGACCCATACCCTGACTATTCACGTCATCGAAGAGGCTTCTTAGATCGGTCCCTCCCAGCCAAATTCGGAAAGGTCCACGGAATCGCTTTCATCAAACTCGATACCCTCTCTCTCGAGGATTGCCTTCTGAAGCGAGTACCCGTTCGGATCTCTTATGCTGATTCTTCCTCGCGCATTGATCACTCTCTGCCAAGGAATAGTCTCATCTGAAACTCCCGCCATGGCGTACCCAACCATTCTTGCAGAACATCCGCCTACCAGCGATGCTATCTGGCCGTAAGTTGCGACTCTTCCCGACGGAACCCTTCTTACCATGTCGTAGATTTTTGTGTAGATCGAGACTCTCTCGTTTTCCATATACGTCACCTCAAAGATTGTACTACACGAAGAGCTAATCTACATATTAACGGCATCTCCCATTATACGGTTTTACTTCGTGATATAATTCCATTTAACTGCAGAAGCCCCATAAGGAGGTATTTCGAATGAAGGAGCTGAGCACCAGATACAATCCTTCTGACCTTGAAGAGAAATGGTATTCTCGCTGGAAGGAAGGCGGCTATTTCGAACCAAGAGGAACGGGCGAACCGTTTACGATAATGATTCCGCCTCCGAATATTACTGCCCCCCTTCACATGGGGCATGCCCTGAATCTCGTTATTCAGGACATCATAATCCGTTTCAAGAGAATGAAAGGATTCAGGACTTTATGGGTTCCCGGCGAAGATCACGCCGGCATCGCAACACAGAACGCAGTCGAGAAGGACCTCGCCAAAAAGGGAACAAACCGCAAGGAACTGGGCAGAGAGAGATTCCTCGAAGCTACCTGGAACTGGACTTCGGAATACAGACAGCGAATTCGTGAGCAAATAGAAGCAATGGGATGCTCGGTTGACTGGTCGAGGGAGAGATTTACCATGGATGACGGGCTCAGCGAAGCCGTAAGAAAGTCCTTTGTCGATCTCTACAAGCAAGGGCTTATTTACCGCGGCAAATACATAGTGAACTGGTGTCCGAGATGTGCCACTGTTCTATCCGACGAAGAAGTCGAGCATCAAGACGAAAAGGGAGCCTTCTATCATATAAAGTACCCTATAAAGGGTGGCGAAGAGTACGTTGTAATCGCTACTACTCGACCCGAAACGATGCTTGCAGATACGGCTGTCGCAGTCTATCCTTCAGACGACAGATACGAGGGCCTTTCCGGCAAGACGGTTATCCTGCCTTTAATGAATAGAGAGATTCCAATAATTCAGGACAGGTACGTAGATCCCTCCTTCGGAACCGGAGCTCTAAAGGTAACACCGGCGCACGATCCCAATGATTTCCAGATAGGCCTGCGACACGGTCTGGAGGTAATCGAGGTAATCGATAAAGATGCAAGGATTAACGAGAACGGTGGTGAGTATTGCGGACTCGATAGGTACGAAGCGAGAAAACAGGTCGTTAAAGATCTCGAGGAACAGGGCTTCCTGATAAAAGTGGAGCCCATGGTTCATGCAGTCGGAAGATGTTATCGCTGCGATACCATAGTCGAACCATCTCTTTCCGATCAATGGTATGTCAAAGTTGGGCCGCTTGCAGATAAGGCTATCGAGGCCGTTGAGAGCGGAGAGATACTCTTCTTTCCAGAAACATGGAAGAAGGTTTATTCGAACTGGATGCGCGAGATTCGTGACTGGTGTATCTCACGCCAGTTGTGGTGGGGCCACAGGGTTCCTGTATGGTATTGTGAAGATTGCGGCGAGATAATAGTAGAAGAACATGATCCCGAATTCTGCCCCAAGTGCGGTTCTGATAAACTGAGACAGGATGAAGATGTTCTGGATACCTGGTTCTCTTCACAGCTGTGGCCGTTTACGACTCTAGGCTGGCCAGAAAAGACGTCCGATCTGGAAGCGTTTTATCCAACGAGTGTTCTGGTAACGGCCTTCGATATCATCTTCTTCTGGGTGGCAAGGATGATAATGGCAGGGTACCACTTCATGGGAGAGAAGCCTTTTGAGCATGTCTATATCACTCGCTTAATCAGAGACAAGACCGGCAGAAAAATGTCAAAGTCACTGGGGAATGGCATCGATCCACTTGACGTAATAGAGGAACACGGTACAGACGCTATGCGTTTCACGCTTGCCATTCTTGCGGCCCAGAATCACGACATCAAGCTCGACGTTAGATTTTTTGATACTTACAAAAAGTTTGCCAACAAGATCTGGAACGCCTCGAGGTTTGTCCTTCTTAACATGGAGGGCTTCACAAAGATAGAGATCGATGAAACGAAGCTAGCTGTGGAGGATCGTTGGATAACGTCCCGATTGGCGAAGTCTATTACAGCAGTCGAGAGGTCAATCGACGTCTATGATTTCCCGACGGCCTCCAAGATCATCTATTCCTTCTTCTGGAATGAATTCTGCGACTGGTACATCGAAAGCATCAAACCGAGACTGAATAGAAGAGGCGAAGATCGAACTGTAGCGCAGAATGTTCTAATTAAGACCCTAGACGCCTCTTTGAAAATGCTTCATCCCTTCATGCCTTACATAACTGAAGAACTCTGGCAAAGACTCCCGGCTTCCGAAGGCTTGTTGATTGCTTCCGAATGGCCGGAGTTCAATGAGTCGGATTTCGACGATGCTTCTGAAGACGAGTTTACGAGGATCATGGAAATAGTGAGAGGAATCAGAAACGTCAAGGCAGAGATGAACATTCCGCCCTCTTCGAAGACAGATGTCTACTGCCTCGGAAAAGAGATTGATTCAGAGATCCTGAAGCTTGTATCTCATCTTTCCAATTCAAATGAAATCGGCCGTAAAGATGAAAAGACAACGGGAAGCGTTTCAGCGTGGGCAGATACCGAAAATGCGCTGTATGTAGTATTGGGCGAGATTGACACCGGGGCTGAAATCGAGAGATTACAGGGAAAACTCGAGAAGGAGAGAAACGATCTTATCCGAACCAAATCTAAGCTTGAAAACAAGAGTTTTGTCGACAATGCTCCCGAAGAAGTTGTGAATGAGAACAGAGAAAGGCTTTCGATAAGTCAAGACAATATTCGCAGGATCGAGAAGATCATCGAAGACTTAAGATGAAGAAATATGCAGAAGCTATACAGTATCTGTACAATTCAAGACCCTACGGGAAGATCAAGTATGGCCTATACAGAATCAGGGAGCTTCTCGAGCGTCTCGGGAATCCCCAAGAATCATATCCTATAGTTCATATAACTGGAACCAATGGAAAGGGGAGCGTTGCGACAATTGCAAGATCGATACTAACGACTCACGGTTTTAGAACCGGGCTGAATATCTCCCCTCACATCACGACTTTTCGGGAAAGGATTCAGGTCGATGGAAGTGATATCTCCGAAGATGATGTCTGCGAAACTCTGAGAAAACTTGAACCTTCTCTCGAGAAGATGGACAGAAAGGGAGAGGAGTACGCCCCGAGTTTCTTCGAGGTAGTGACTGCAATGAGCTTCTTGCACTTCAAGGAGAAGAAGTGCGATGCAGTTGTTCTAGAAGTAGGACTGGGAGGCAGATTCGATGCGAGCAATGTTATTGACTCCTCCCTTGTTTCGGTTATTACCAGCGTAGGACTAGATCATACTGCCATTCTTGGCGATACCGAAGAAAAGATTGCAAGGGAGAAATCGGGGATTATCAAGTACAATAGTCCGGTAGTATCTGGAATTACGAGGCCGGCAATCAGGAGAATAGTCTCCGAAACGGCCGGAAGACTGGATGCCCCAGCTTTCTTCTACCAGAAGGATTTCGACGCGTATGGAAGAGAGTACAACATAAACAAAAACACTTTCGATTATCGAGGCAAAAAGTCTATCCGCAACCTCCGGATCAGACTCAACGGGGAACACCAGATTGCAAACGCGGCCGTCGCCATAAAGGCGGCAGAGATTGGACTGGAAAAGATAGGCAATGGAGTGGATGAGAGGCGCTTGAGAGAAGCTCTGGAGAGTGTCCGCTGGCCCGGGAGATTCGAGGTCTTCTCTGTGAACTCGAAAACGGTCGTGCTTGACGGCGCTCACAACCCCGAAGCCGCCAAGGTTCTCAGAAGGACTGTGGAGAGGTACTTCCCGGATGAGAAGATTACGCTTCTTTTTGGAAGTCTTGATGACAAGGATTATGAAAGCAACATCAAAACGCTTTCAAATATTACAGATAGAGTTATCGTGTGCAGAGTACCTAATCACAGAAGCGTTCATCCCGAAAGAGTCGCCGATACGTGGAGAAAGTATTGTTCATTCGTAGATCTTGTAGAGTCTCACGAGGCAGCTTTCGAGACGGCTCTATGCACTTCGGAAAAGATTCTAGTCTGTGGTTCTCTCTATCTGGTTAGCGAAATAAGAAACAGCCTGACTGGGGTGAAGGAAAGTGCTGGAAGGCATTGAGGGACGGGTAAAGGAGATAAGGGAATCTGAAGTTGTGGTGCAGGTTGGGGGTCTGTTTTTCAGACTCAACTGCACTCCGAATACTATCGGAAAACTTACAGTTGAGAAGGAATTCTATTTTCTGACATTCATGGCCTATTCGCAGGACAGACCGCCGGAACTCTACTGTTTCATCGACAATGAAGAGAAAGAGCTGTTCAACATCTTGCTGAAGGCCAGCAAAATAGGGCCTAAATCCGCCATGAAGATCTTGTCTTCAGCCTCTCCTTCGAGAATAAAGCACATCATTTCCTCGAAAAACGTAGCAGAGCTCTCCTCACTTCCGGGAATTGGGAAGAAGACCGCCGAGAGAATGATAGTTGAGATAGCTTCTTTAATAGATACTTCGGAAATAGAGAGCGGAGATGAAGTGCCGGCTGTACAGCGATCCCGCGGTGAAGAGGCGATGGTCGCGCTGACATCCCTTGGTTTCGATGAAAACCAGGCCAGGAAAGTCGTTGTCAAGATCTTGAAAGAGAACAAAGAGATTGATACCCAGGAGCTGCTCAAGAAAGCCCTCAAAGAAATAAGAAAGTAGGATGTGCGCTGGCACATTCTAGGGACCCTTTGGCGTTGCGAAAGAGAAGCTGCGTGACGGCCGAAAGCTTCGACGGCAGACCTATTCGAAGAGAAATGTCAGTTTGTCTCCCCGAGCGACAGTCGAAGATGTGCGTCGTGAAGTATCTGCACAGTTGAAAGATGCTTCGCGCTTTATCGCCTGAAGGATTCAAGAATCTTCCTATTTGATCTGGTTTGAATCGGATATCTTTGCGATTGAAAACACCTGACTGCATGGTGTAAAATTGTTTACCGTTATGATTGAAAGGAGTTGATCTGGTGCTCTTCGAACTTGATTCTTCGTACAAACCCCAGGGCGACCAGCCTCAAGCTATCGAAAAACTAATCGAAGGACTCCAAAGCGGCGACAGATTTCAAACTCTTTTGGGAGTTACCGGCTCGGGAAAGACTTTCACGATGGCGAACTTGATCAGCTCCCTTCAACGACCGGCAATAGTTATCTCTCCAAACAAGACTCTTGTTGCTCAACTATACAGAGAGTTCAAAACTTTCTTTCCGAAAAACAAGGTAGAGCTCTTTATAAGTTATTACGACTATTACATGCCCGAATCGTACATACCATCCAAGGACCTCTTCATAGAGAAGGAAGCTGAAATAAATGAAACCCTGGAGAGAATGAGAATTTCCACTTTGAAGTCTGTTCTGACTAGAAACGATACAGTTGTGCTTGCAAGCGTCTCTGCAATCTATGCGAGCGGTGACCCGAGAGACTTTGCAACGATGAATATCTATATCGAACGCGGAAAAACATTGAACCGTAAGGAGCTCGCCCTGCGGCTGGCAAACATTCAATACAATCGCTCCGAAGACATATCAGCGGGAGGAGTATTCCACATAAAAGGAGAGATCTTTGAGATCTTCCCGCCCTACGAAGACTTTGGAATAAGGCTTTACTTCTTTGATGATGAGATAGAAAGGATCGTCACCTTTGATCCAATCAACAGAAAGACGATAGAAGAGCTTGATATGGTGACCGTCTATCCTGCAAAGGAATTCGTTACGACTCAGGAAAAGATCTCCGGAGCTATGCGGAATATCGAGAGCGAACTTGAAGAGAGGATAAAGCAGCTTGAAAGGGAGGGGAAATATCTCGAAGCTCAGAGATTGAAGCAACGTACGACGTACGATATGGAGATGCTTTCAAGTGTTGGTTACTGCTCGGGAATCGAGAATTACTCGAGGTTTTTCGATGGTCGGATGCCAGGAGAGAGACCTTACACCCTGCTCGATTACTTCGATAGAGAGAAGTTCATCACCTTCATTGACGAGTCTCATATAGGAGTCCCTCAACTGGGGGCCATGTACAGGGGAGACTATTCGAGGAAGAAGAACCTCGTTGACTACGGCTTCAGGCTGCCCGCGGCCTTCGACAATCGTCCTCTAAGATTCGAGGAATTTCTCGGCACCGTAGGTCAGATAATATTCGTCTCTGCAACGCCTGGAAACTTTGAAGTCGAACATTCTTCGAGAGTAATCGATCAGGTTATCAGGCCGACCGGTCTCATAGACCCCGAAGTTATAGTACATCCAACCGAGAGTCAGGTCGACGACTTCATAGAAAGGATGAGAAAAGTCAAGAAGAGAAATGAAAGAGCATTGGTCACCGTCTTGACGAAAAAAGCGGCAGAAATGCTTTCGGACTATTTGAACGAAGTCGGGATCAGGGCCGAGTATCTTCATTCCGAGCTCGACGCTATTGAGAGAGTCGAGGTATTGAGAAAGCTTAGAGACGGAACTGTTGAGGTTGTAGTAGGGGTGAACCTATTGAGAGAGGGGCTAGATCTGCCCGAAGTCTCTCTGGTTGCGATAATGGATGCGGACAAAGAGGGTTTTCTACGTTCGGAGACAACCCTGGTTCAAACTATTGGAAGGGCGGCCAGAAACATTAACGGTCAGGTTATTCTGTACGGCGATACCGTGACCGGCTCCATGAAGAGGGCAATAGACGAAACCAATAGAAGGAGGCTCAAGCAATTAATCTACAACAAAGAGCACAATATAACTCCCGAAACAATAGTCAAGCCGCTATATAGAAATATCTTCGAAGAGTTTGCCGGAGAAGATCTCAACAAAGAGCGCGAAGAAAAGGCTAGAGCAACTTACCTTGAAGGCGTCCTCGCACTTAAGGAGTCTCTCGATTACGACGATTACGTCGCTCTTCTCAACGAAGAGATGATAAGGGCCGCAGGGGAGCTCAGATTTGAAGATGCGGCGATCCTGAGAGATGAGATGTACAGCCTAAAAAAGAAGAGACAGAACATATAGACATTCTTAGATCAGGAATCGATCGTTTCAATACCGTTGTAGATCGACATTACTTTTCTAATATCACCTGTAACCAGTTCCTTTGCGGCGGTGACCGAGAGATCTATTGCCCTGCTCACCTTTCCGTATTCATCATTGCTGAATTTGCCCAGAACGTAGTCTACTATGTCTCCATATTCAGGCAGAGGTCCCACTCCGATTCTTATTCGCGGAAAGTCTTTTGTACCGATCTCCGAAATTACTGACTTCAATCCATTGTGGCCGCCGTCTGAACCGCTTTCTCTGATTCGTATCCTTCCAAGGGGTATCCATACGTCGTCATAAACGAGTACGAGAGTGTCTTCATCGGAGAAGTTGAGATCCTTCAGCATCATCATGACGGCAACACCGCTGAGGTTCATGAAAGTGAGAGGCTTCGCCACATAGATTTTCTCATCACCCTCAAGAAGATGGGCTTCGTAGATCCTCTTCTGAATGGTCTTTCTGAGGCCCAGCTTGATCATCTCATCTACGAAGAGAAAGCCCACGTTATGTCTCGTAAGCGCATAACGTGGGCCAGGATTTCCCAGTCCAACGAAAAGGAACACTCTCTATTCCTCTTCTTCCTCTTCTTTCTTTCCCTTGTTTATTACTTCAGGCTCGACATCTTCTTCAAGCTCTTCAACCTCTTCCTCTTCAACTTCCTTAGCCGCTCTTGGAAGAGCGATGAGCATGATCGCATCTTCATCGTCAAGCAATGGTTTTATACCTTCGGGAATCTCTAAATCTCCGACCCTTAGAACATGGCCAACATCGAAGGAACTTACATCTACAACTATCTCTTCCACAATGTCCTTCGGAAGAACAGACACGGGAAGTTCGTTGATAATATGATCGACGATTCCTCCCTTTTCAACTCCGATTGGCGTGCCGTTCAATTTGATTGGAATGTGAAGCTCCATTTTGTGACCGCTGGAAGGAATGAAGAAGTCGAGATGCATAACCGAGTCGGTAACCTTGTCTCTCTGAACTCCCTTCAGAAAGGCGCGGTACTCTTTGCCATCAAGAGAAAGAACTATTGAAGTTGTCTCTGCAACTCTGTTCATTATTCTCAAGACCTCGACCTTATCCAGACTTATGGAAATCGTTTCCATTTCTGGGCCGTAAACCACTGCAGGAATCCTGCCTTGATTCATTAGGATTTTCGCTTTCGTGTCACCGTTGCGCGGTTCAGCAACGAGATTTATTTCGTGCATTTGTTTCCCTCCTCTATCTGAACAAAATACTCACCGAAAGATTTTTCCTAACACGGGTTAATGCCTCCGCCAATAACGGAGCAATAGACAACACCATTATGTTGTCAGGAAGACCTTCATGGTATATCGTGTCAGTAATGAAGACCTTCTCAATTTCCGACTCTGCAATTATCTTTGTCGCATCGCCGGAGAGAACGCCATGGGTGGCACAGGCAAAGATCTTCTTCGCACCGTTGGATTTTAGCATCTTTGCTGCCTCTACCAATGAACGACCGGTGTCAATTATATCATCAAAGATTATTGCTGTCTTTCCATCGACATCGCCTATTATGTGTACCATTTCTGCAACGTTGTCCTTTGGTCTTCTCTTGTCCAGAATAGCAAGAGGAACACCAAGTTTTGCCGCAAACTTGCTCGCCCGCTTCACTCCGCCGATGTCCGGGGAAATGACCGCCATTTCTTCTCTGTCGAACCTCCCCTGATTGAAGAACCTGAAAAAGGCAGGAAAAGACCACAGATTATCGACTGGGATATCGAAGAATCCCTGTATTTGCTCCGCATGCAAATCTATGGTTATCAGCCTGCTCGCTCCTGAAGTTGTGAGAAGATTCGCCACAAGTTTGGCAGTTATTGGATCGCGGCCTCTTGCCTTCCTATCCTGACGAGCGTAACCATAATATGGAATTACGGCGGCAATAGAATGGGCTGAAGCTCTTCTGAAGGCATCGATCATTATGAGTAGCTCCATGAGGTTCTCATTGGCCGGGCTGCATGTAGACTGAATTATGAAGATATCATGACCCCTGACCGTCTCGTCAATCTTCAAATTTATCTCGCCGTCGGAAAACCTCTTTGTTCTGCAATCTCCAAGCCTGATTCCAAGATGCTGCGAGATCTTCTCTGCCAAGGGCAGACTCGCAGAACCGGCGAATACTTTCATCTCGTTTGTCTGGTAAGGCATCAGTTTTTCTCCTCCTGCCCATTATTATTTGAGAATCTTCCTTCTTTTACGACTTGCCTCGCTCTACCGAACGCAAGTGAGTTGGGCGGGACATCTTCGGTGATTGCAGAACCGGCTGCAGTCACAGAATTCTCTCCGATTTTCACCGGAGCAACTAAAGCCGTGTTACTGCCGATAAAAGCTCTATCACGGATCTCGGTCTTGTGTTTGTTCTTCCCGTCGTAATTGCAGGTTATAGTGCCGGCTCCAATGTTCACATCTTCTCCAACATTCGTGTCGCCCAGATAGGTTAGATGCTGCGCCTTTGATCTTCTTCCAAGGACAGTCTTCTTCAATTCCACAAAGTTGCCTACGTGAGCGTCGTTCATAACTACCGCGCCCGGTCTCAGCCTGGAAAGCGGGCCGACTCTTGCTCCTGAATGTACATTCGCCGAGGAAACCTCGGATCTAACGATTTCCACATTGTCTTCGATATTCGAGTTCTCGATTCTCGTCATCGGACCAATCAAACAACCTTCGCCAATAACGGTCCGTCCTGTTATGAAAACCATCGGTTCAATTACCGTGTCCATTCCGATCTGAACTTCAGGCCCAATGTAACAGGTGGAGGGATCAACTAGAGTTACGCCGTTCTTCATGAGCTCCTCATTTATCCTTCTCTGAGCTATCCCGTTTATTTCGGCCAGTTGAATCCTGTCATTCACGCCAAGGACTTCCCTTGCATCTTCGACAATGATCGTATCTGCTTTCTCTGCCATAGCAACGGTGTCTGTCAGGTAGTACTCCCTCTGATCATTGTCGTTTGAAAGTCTAGTGATTGCCGACCTTAGGAAACTTCCTCTGAAAGCATAAATTGCGGAGTTGACCTCATCTATCCTTCTCGTCTCTGGGTCCGCGTCTCTGTGTTCCACAATTTTGACCCTGTTTCCATTCTTGACAACCCTTCCGTAGCCGGTTGGATTGGATGGTTTCATAGTTAAGAAGACAACATCGAGATCTCTTTCACCCCTATCGAAGACAAGCTTTCTAAGCGTCGACGGTCTTACCAAAGGTTCGTCTCCAGCAATAACTACTATCTCTTCATCGTCCAGATAATCGGCGGCGGTCATGACCGCGTGGCCCGTTCCAAGCTGAGGACTCTGCCTTAATGAGACAATATCGTCATCGAGAATATCTTCGACCATCGAGGCCTCGTATCCGGTTACAACCACTATTCGGTCGGCACCGGCCTTTCTAAGAGCCGATACAACCCAGTTGACCATAGGCATATCGAGGATTCTGTGAATTACTTTGGGATACTTCGAGTTCATCCTTGTACCCTGACCAGCGGCAAGAACTATTCCGGTCATCTATATTACCCCCCTCAGAGGTTATTCACTTTCCCAATTACGGCACAATTATATAGCACTATCAGAGAAAAAGGCAGCGCTGCCGTGAAAGACATTCTTCTCCGCCACGCCTCTCTTATTCGAAGAGCGCGGAGACTTCTTTGAGATTCTTGATTATCTCTATACTCTGTGGGCAGAGATCTTCGCAACGCCCGCACTCAACACAGCGGGACGCTCTGTTCTCTTCCTTGACAAATCTCAAGTAGACTTTCTTCTGATCCTCGATATTATCAAACATGAAGGCATCGTTATAGAAGTCGAAGGAAGTGGGAATCGCTACGCCACTCGGACAAGGCATACAATAACTGCAGCCGGTACAGTTGACCCTTATTCTCCTTATGTACTCCTCTTTTACCCTTTCGACCGTTGCCAGTTCTGAAGGAGTCAAGGAATCCGGATCGGCTTTTCTGGCCGTTTCAATGTTTTCCCTTACCTGATCCATAGTCGACATTCCGCTCAGAACTACGCCTACTCTCGGATCATTCCATACCCATCTAAGCGCCCAGGCAGCAGGAGTTCTCTGAATTTCTGCGGACTGCCAGATCTGTAGAATATCCTTTCGAACATTGTTGGCCAGCTTTCCCCCCCGTAGGGGTTCCATCACCGCTATTCCGATTCCCCTGTCTGACGCATATCCCAAACCCTCAACACCGGCTTGATTCTCTGTATCGAGGAAATTATACTGAATCTGGCAGAACTCCCAATCGTAGGAATCGATTATGTCTTTGAAGACATCAAGAGTATCGTGAAAGGAAAAGCCGATGTGTCGAATCCGGCCACTCGAGAGAGCAGAGTTCATGAACTCGAAGATATCATGTTCTTTGAGATTCTTCCAGAATCTTCGGTTTAGAGAATGGATCAGATAGAAGTCGATCACGTCGGTTCTCAATCGCTTGAGCTGCTCATTCAGATAATAATCCATATCTTCGCGACTTTTTATTAGCCAGCTGGGAAGCTTCGTAGCAAGTTTCACTTTCTCTCTATAACCGTCCTGAAGAGCAAGACCAACGAATGGTTCACTCTGGCCGTTATGATATCCCCAAGCAGTGTCAACGTAATCAACACCGTTGTCCACTGCAAACCTAAGCATTTTTTTGGCCTCGTCGACATCTATTGACTGATCATCTAGTGTGGGCAGCCTCATGCAGCCAAAACCCAGTGCAGATAATTTCTCTTTGGTCTTTCCCATTTCTCTGCGAATCATCGCGATACCTCCGAAAGGTTTTTTGAAGATTAAAGTGAGTACACTCTATTCTACAATATCTGCTCCTGGTTTTGAATTTGGCAGGACTCTCGCTAGTCCAGAGGGTCGTAAATCCTCTTTTCTCCCTCCAAAGCCCTGATTTTCGAAATCTCTTGAGTAACCTCGAGCGTACCGGCGTACTTTCCTTCTTCATCCCTAAGAGCGAAATACCTGATGTGAACCATCTTCTGCCCCAGACTCAGCCAGAATTCTGCAACGTCTCTCTTCGCTTCCTTGAAGTCGGAGAGAATCTTTTCAACAATGTGAGCGCTCTTCTGCGGATGACAGTTCTGCACTTTCCTGCCAATTATTGCTCTTGTTCTGACGAAGGCTCTTTCCTTTCCCTCGCTGAAATACCTGACGACGTCGTTCTCATCAACGAAGGTGATGTCAAAAGGCAGGTTGTTCATAACCAGCTTCATCTGTTCCAATTTGAGAAAACCGCTTCCGAGATTCACAACGTCTTTTGAAGTATCGGCTTCGGATTGACCTGCCGAAGAAGAGAACGGCATCGGTTCAAATGCGAAATATCCGATTTCGTCGAACTGAGTTCTTATTTCCTCCCACTCCTCGCGCGAAAGCAGTTTAAGCGCTGCAGGGAAGAGAATCTTGTGCTCCTTGTAAATGTGATTTGAGAGGATCTCGCTTATCGCTATTGCAAGCTCGTTTATTCTACCAAAACCGCCCTCTATACTCGTAGACTGTCTCTTCAGAGTCTTTCTCAACTCCCTAACATCATCGTGTTCTTTCCACATTATCGCTGGAGGCTGAATAAGACCATGTCTCTCGAGGTAAGGAAAGAGCACGTTTTCCTCTTTCAAGAAGTACAGATCCACTTGATCCAGGTAATCCGATAGAGATGAAAGCTCTCTAGCATCTTCTTCAATGTCGCTCTTGCTGCCTATCCTTCCGGCTAGATCTCTCAATTTCTTGCTCTTGTTCAGTATGTCTCGATGCTCTTCAATCAATATATGCAAAGGATGCCAGGGGTCTACGGTAATATCGTCCTCATCCAACGCTTCCTTGAATACATCGAGATGGATATTGCACATGAGCTGTATGCTCTCTGCGGGCATGCCTTCTTCCACAAGCTTCTGCTCAACTTGAGCGATCTCTACCGGTGTGAGCTCCCTTACAACTTGCATGAAATCTTCCCTAATGCTCTCGATACTGTCTGGTTCTTCATGAAGCCTTTTTATTAGCCCTTTCAAGAACTCCTCTTTGTTGAATAACTCACTCACTTCTTCACCTCCAAATCTTCCAAGAAAATCGTATCTCTTCGTCTGAATTTCTTCCGTAACAAATGTTACGCGCATACCATCTTCCAGCGTATCGTGAAGAGCGGACCTAAGAAATACTTATGGAAAGTGACGTTCATCAAAATAAAGAGAGTTATCACACCACTTGATGCATATCTGCAACATTTTTCACTTCATATATAGAAATAATCAAACCTCACAAGATTTATTTTGACTTTATGACTTGACATTTTCAATATTATTGAGTATAGTATAAACATAGACAAATACATTTGCGAAAAGGTGGGAATATTACTTGAATACTAAAGAAAAGATTGAAGTAAAAGCTAAGAACAGAAAACTTTTTGAAGAGAGTTGCACAAGATTGTACAGAGTAACTCTTGGTCTCTAGACAAACCGTCAGGACTAAAGCCTCATCCTCTGTCGCGGCCTCGTTACAATGAGCCGAGTCAGATACGAAACACCCGGAAGGAAATAGTGGTATCAGTTATTGAAGCATTGTTTCCGTGAAGGCACTAACAAACTGAAGAAATGCACTAGGCTGCATAGAAGTCACCCCGGAAGCTTCCAATGGAAGCACTTTCCTGCAACGGCCCCGAAAGGGGCCTTCTTTGTGCCTGGTTTCAAGGATTTCAGAATCCTTATTGAGCGATGACCGAGGATGATATGAGAGATCAGGCACTATTGGGCTTGTTTAGAGTTCTTTCTCCCTGAGGTGAATTATCCAACCCTAACTAAACTTCGCAAGAGATTTCGATTCTGTGAGATCGATCTTTTTCAAAGATCAGCATGATCTCACCACACATCACTTCCAGATTCTCTCTCACCGATTACTTTTGAGGCTGTCAACCAGGCAGTTCGTTCCAAGCCAATCGGAACCTTATTACGATAGTCGTGTTTTGACACGAACTCCTCGATTTCTTCCGAAAGTTGTCGATATTTCCTCTTCTGAATTTCAGTGAACCACTCTTGCGTTAATTGGTCGAGCTTTCTCAGAAGATATCTTGAATGATTGATGCAAAAAATTGACCCAGACTCTTCATAATTCTTCCTCACTTCAAGGCTATGGAAAAACCTGCTGAAGGCCGAGAGATAGATCTTTTCGGTCTGATTGGCAATTGAACATAGAACACAGCTTCCAGGTCCCGGTATCCTTTTCGTCCGAAAGACTGGTTTTCTCCTTACTCTCAGCCAGGCAAGCTGCTCTATGAGTAGCTCACGAAAGACTATCGATACAGCCAGTGATCCGACATCTGATCTCTCTTTGGCAAGTTCAGTTATTCTTTTCAGATGGTCTGCACAGAAACCATCTCTTTTCATCTCGAGACGCGCCTTCTCGTTGTGAAGAAGATTCGAGAAGGCGCCTATCACCCATCCATCTACAGATTTCTCCATTGAGCGACAAACGGGACACTCATTACTCTCCTTAAGAAGAGCGACGATTTCACTCTCAACAATGTTTTCGGCTTTCAATCAATCACCCATTCGGCACTCATCTTCCAAGCCTTAGCAGCCATGCGTCGGAGGGCCCCTGTATCTGACGTTTTATGTCGCGATCTGAGGAAGTGGTTGTTCCTATAACTATCAGCTCGCGCTTCTCAGTCTCTCTGACTCTCGCTGCCGTATCGTTTTTCGATCCGCCAAGAGTCGATTCCCATTCGAGATAACCATCAGGCCCCAGCTTAACAATCCAGAGATCTCGCATGCCTCTGTTCTCATGACTAATATCTCCGTCCGAGGACTCAGTGTAACCACAGATCGCAAATCCTCCATCTGCCGTCTGGATGATATCGAATCCTTCTTCATCCTCGCTCCCGCCGTATGTCCTGCTCCATTCGAGTTCACCGTCAAATGAGAACTTAAGTACCCAAAGATCCCTGCCTCCCTTGTTTTCATTGACGTCTCCTCCAGCGGATTCAGTGAAGCCGGCCGCTATGTACCCGTCACTCACTTCTCTTACCACGTTCGCTCTTTCATCGTTCTGGCCGCCTAGAAGATCCTGCCAGAGTATGTTGAGTTGCGGGTCGAGTTTCATTATCCACAGATCCTCTCCTGTCGACCTGTTGAGGGTGATCAGGTTTCCGTCAGACGACTTCGAATATCCACAGACTATATACCCACCCTCTTTGGTCTGCATTCCGTAAAGCAACTCATCGTCTCCAGATCCACCGTAAGCTCTTATAAGATCTGTAATTAGAGTGCCGTTAGAACTCATTATCGCCATCCAGCCGTCTTTCGATCCATGGTAGCCGCTGTCTACGAAATTGGAATCGGAAGAAGTCGTCATTCCAGCCACAACAAGTTTCTCACCAATAGTGGTATTCACCGAATATACTATATCGTCTCCACTGCCACCCAAATATGTCTGCCATCTGAGCGACCCATCGTTGCTTGTCATGATTACATATCCATCCGTACCGCCGTGATATGGATAACCGCCGCCAGAATAGACTATATCGCTGGAAGTTGTCCATCCGACAGAAACGTAACCCCCCGTTATTCTTACCGTATCGAGAAGACTCTCGTCTTTGCTGCCTCCAAAGGACAGCTGAGGTTCAGTAGTATAGTTGCTGGACGCATACTGAAGGTAAGGGGTCCAAAAATCGCTGCCGCCCTTGTTTTCAAGAATCAAGGAGCTGTCTGTTGAGTTTGAAGTAACACCAATGACTATCTCGGAAGAGTTTTCGACTACCAATCCTTTTCCAAGCTCTTCTCCCGAACCCCCATAAGTAATTTCGTGAACCAGTCTGGGACTGTATATTGCCTTGATTGTGGAGTTGTCTTCAATCGTGACGGAGATTTCAGCAGCCTCTCTCAATTCATTGTTTACCAACCAACCCTCGAAATCATAACCGGGAACTAACGGAGCCTTCACATTCACAGTCTGTCCCTTTCTAACTGAGAAGCTGTAAGGAAGATCCCTCTCTCTGTTTCCTACTTCAATCCTCTCGATCAAAGGAGTACAAGTTACCATTACGGAGAACCGCCTGAAAATGCACCCGGAAAGTGCAAGCACAAGGATCAAAGATATGACAAGGATCAGCATCCATCTCTTTTGCATTAGATCACCCCCGAAAATTGTTCCTTCATAATAAGTATTGTATAACGGATGCACAAAATATTACAAAAGCTGTGGCTTACAAATGATGGCTATTGCAATTTCCTCCCTTTGTGATAACATAATTAACGACTAGAACAAGGTGGTGATAAGGTGGAAGGAGAAAGTTGCATCAACTATTATGAATGCCCAGTCGTGAAAGCTTACGAACAGGGCAAGATCGATGGAGAATGGATTAGAATGTATTGTGAAGGTAACTGGAAAGAATGCGCAAGATTTCAACTTGATGAGATAATCAGCTACTCAGTTGACTTCGTTCTTCCCGACGGCAGTGTGGAAGAGAGATTGAGCAGATAATTGCCTGAACTCGCAAGTGCATTGTTTAAGTTCCCGCAAGAAGGGTTCCAAGAAGCAAGTATCGCCTCTGATTGAATTAAATCACTCCTTTTAACCAGGAATGCAGTAATTGACTGAAATAAGAGCAATCCATAGAAAGCGTTGCGGTTCTTCGACATGACTTTTCTCTGCCTGAAATTCCTCGTGCTTTGCCTGTTACAATCTTCCAGCAGACCAAGAAGGATGATTACGTATTGAAAAGAATCCTCGGGGCAATCGATCCGAAAAACCTTTTCTGCAAATGTCCTGGTACGAAGAGACTAGAGATCTCGCCATCTCCTGGGAAGAACCGCGCCAATCTTCTTATTTACTAACATATTGATACATGTTGAACAAACTTGTACCGATGAAAGTCAAATCTTCTGAAGGACTAAGTGTAAAGAAACTCTAGAGATTTGCGCGCCCAAAACTCCAATTTTTGTCGCGGCAATGAGGGAATTGACTACTGAAAACAGATTATCCATTGAAAAGGGGGTATTTTCGATGAAGAAGCTTTTGGTGGCAGTTCTAATTCTCATCTCTGCAGTGCTTTTCGCCGGTACAGTTTCTGTAATCGGTCCTTGGTCGGGTGGTGAAATGGATGCTTTTATTCCTGTTCTTGAAGCATTCAAAGCCGAGACTGGAATTGATTACACCTACCAGACATACAGAGCAGAGGATCTGGCCAACGTCTTACCCGCTCAGTTTTCCGCTAAGAAATCTCCTGCAGACGTCATATTCATGTGGTCAAGTTTCATAACCAGCAATACAAAAAACATTTTGGAACTGACCGACGTGATCGATACAGACGCATATATTCCAGGCGCACTCGACAATGTCACTGCTGCAGATGGCGCTGTTTACGGAATTGCATACACCGCGAAAGTAAAACCGGGATTCTGGTACAGAAAATCATTCTTCGAGGCCAATGGCTTGACGGCGCCAGAAACCTGGGATGAGTTTTTGACTTTGCTCGAAAAAATTAGAGCAACACAAGGAGTCAAAAACGCCATAGCAAGTGGAAACGGAGTTGGATGGCCACTTTCTGACGTAACCGAACACTTCTTGATTGCCTTTGGCGGACCCGAGCTCCAGAAGGATCTTATTGAAGGCAACACATCCTGGAACAGCTATGCTGTTCGTAACGCAATTGGCAAATTGGTCTATCTAATCGAAAAAGGATACTTCAGTGAGCCGACTGAGTGGACAACCATTCTTGAACAATGGTGGAACGGAGATTACGGACTCTATTTCATGGGACAGTGGATTACAGGTATGGTAGACGATCCAGATGATTTGGCCGTCTTCAGCCTCCCGGGGAATCGTGGAATGGTCTTCAGTATTGACTATGCTTTTATCCCCGAATTCGCAGCCAACAAGACAGAAGCTCTGGAACTGGTGAAGTTCCTTTCTGGAGAGAAGGGACAGAGCATCCAGGTTTCACAGGGCGGTCATATCGCAACGGTTGAAGTCGATATGTCCAACTACCCGACGGTAGACAAGGAAATCGCGAAACTGACAGAAGGCGTTGAGACCTTGAACGATCTTGATGATTCAATTGGCGGCCTCTGGCAGACAGCCTTCTGGGATCAGCTGAAGTTGCTGTGGGTTAGACCTGAGAGACTTGATGACGTTCTAATGGATCTTGAGCAAAAGATGCCCGAATAGCGGATTTCCTCTTGTGGGACCCGGAAGGGTCCCACTTTTTCTTCGGGGGTGAGATGATTGGCTTTAAGAAAGGCAAAGTTAAAGCATTTCGGTTACTTCATCCTGCCGGCCTTGTTTCTTCTGGTCGTTTTTGTTTTATACCCTACGATAAACACAATATTCTTGAGTTTCGTGGATGAAGAAGGAAGTCTCTCTCTTTCTAACTATAAAGAGGTTTTCTCCAGTAGAGATATTCTGGATACCCGGGGCCTCGATAGAGGCTTCCCTTTTGGTTCACTAATTCACAATATTATGTGGATCGCAATTCATCTTCCCCTCACAACTATTGTCGGATTGTCTCTTGCAGTTCTACTGCGAGGTGTTAGGGGAGGAGGAATCGTCAAATCCATAATATTCCTCGGCATGGTAATGCCGATGATAGTTGGTGGAATAATGATCAGATTCATGTTTGAGGAGAGTGTGGGGGTTGTGAATCTAGTTCTCCAAACGTTTGGGCTGGAAGCAAAGACCTGGACTGCATATCCAGAGACGGCGCTGTTTTCGCTAATCTTTGGTTCGGTATGGTTGTGGACTGGATTTTCAATGATTCTCTATTCAGCCGGACTTGAGACCATACCGAACACTTATTATGAGGCAGCTCAAATAGATGGCGCTTCGAAAGCGAAAATGCTCTTCAAGATCACGATCCCTTTGCTGAAACCCATAACCGTTGTTGTCCTGACAATGACGCTTCTCTGGGAATTGAAGGTCTTCGATATCGTCTATATCGCAACTATGGGAGGTCCTGGTGGTTCATCGAACGTTCTTGCACTGCAAATGTATCTATACGGTTTTCGAGAATGGGACTTTGGAAAGTCGGCGGTTGTTGCAGTGCTAATCACGGCTTCCACCCTGCTCGCTGCAATTCCCATGATGAAGTCCGCAGGGGATGAGGCAGAATGAAGAGATCCCGGAAAGATACTCTGGTGAAGACAATCGTTGCATGGACCATCGCTCTTGTCTGGATTCTCCCGCTGATGGGTGTTGTGATGACAGCTATACGACCCTTCAGTGAAGTTATAAATGGCTGGTGGAAACTCGAACCTTTCAACGCGACTCTTTCCAATTTTTCTGGAGCGCTGAACCACCAAACAGCACCTTTGTATAAGGGCATGATAAACTCCTTGATTATCGCAATTCCTGCAACAATCGCTCCGTTGTTGCTTGCTACACTTGCAGGCTATGGAGTCTCCAGATACGGCTTCCCTTTGAGGAAAACGTTCATTCTTACGGTTGTGCTAACTCTGGCTCTTCCTCAACAGATGATTGCCATACCGATTTTCAGAATAATGAGCGGGCTGGGCCTTGTGGACACTTATTTTGGACTGATTCTGGTTCACACTGCATGGGGAGTACCGTGGATAACCTTTTTCATGAGAAACTACTTCAAGACTCTTCCTGCAGACATGGAGGAGGCAGCGAGAATAGACGGAGCCGGGGATTTTGGAATCTTCTTTCGAGTTGTGCTTCCAAATGCATTTCCAGCCATCGCTTCGGCTTCCGCTCTTCAATTAACCTGGGTATGGAGCGATTTCTTCCTGGCACTAATACTTCTGTATTCACCCGGCAAATTACTGGCAACTCAGAGAATTCCGTTGATGCGCGGCGTTTACCACGTAGACTGGGGATTGCTTTCCGCAGCATCCTTAATGGTCATGATCGTTCCGATTCTAATCTATATCCTGTTGCAGAGGTATTATGTAAAAGGAATGGTAGGCTGGACAATCAAATAGCGATATGAAACCTCTGGGAGAAAGGAGTCTAGATAAGAGAGGAATCTCTTCCTTTGAACCAGATCATTATGGGTTAATCATTTGCAGAGGAGTACGATCAGATCGTTCACATTTGTGCCCGTAGGACCGGTTTTGACGAGATCCCCGGATTTCTCGAGAGCATGGTACGAATCGTTATCCAGCAGGAAGCGCTGAGGATCTATCCCCGCATCGATCATTCTCTGCATCGAGCTCCCGTCAACGATTGCCCCTGCGGCGTCGGTCGGCCCATCGGTGCCATCAGTTCCGACACAGGCAAGTAAAACATTCTGCATCCCATTGGCCGCGATTGAAAAGGCAAGAGCAAGTTCCTGACATCTACCACCTAGGCCTTCGCCTCTAACTTGTACTACGGTCTCACCACCGGCGATCAGAGCCGCCGGTCTCTTCAGAGGCCTGTCAATAAGCTCTTCCCTCGCGATTGCTGCAAAAAATAGACCTGCATCTCTTGCCTCACAGTCGAGGGAAGTTGTGAGAATAGAGCTATTGTAACCAAGCTCTCTTGCAAATGTGACCCCAGACTCACAGGCCCTCTTAATGCTTCCAATAACTTCATTCTGAACATTATGGAGTCGATCAGGAGTCTCGAGCCTGAGAGCTTCAAGTACCTCTCGTCTCGGCTTCAGCCCATACTTCTCTATAACGGCAATGGCCTCATCGCTTGTACTGCTGTCAGGATATGCGGGACCGGACGCTATTGAATCGAGTCGATCTCCCAACACATCTGAAAGCACCAGCGTGAATATCTGCGATGGAGCGACGAGCCTTGCAAATCGGCCTCCTTTAACAGCTGAAAGGTGCTTCCGGACTGCATTGACTTCAACAATACTCGCACCCGACCGGAACAGCTTACTGTTTATTTGAACCAGATCATCGAAAGTGACACCTTCAACCGGTTTTTCAAAAAGCGCCGATCCTCCGCCTGAAATTAGAAAGAGAAGCTTTTCGGGCCTTCTGGACTCTATGACTTTCAGCGCGTGCTCGGTGGCTTCAAGCGTCTTCATGTCGAGAATCGGATGGCCAGCCTCGAAAACCTCAATGCCTTCTATTTCACCCTGACTGTAGCCATACTTGGTGATGACTATTCCGCTTTCGATCTCCTGCCCGAGTTTCTCCTTCGCGGCCCTTGCCATTCTCCAGGCCGCCTTCCCGATAGCCAGCAGAAAGATCGGACCGGTAAGTCCCGCCTTCTCGAGAGCCTTTTTCACCGAGCTCTCTGGTTGAACCGCTTCTACAGACTTTTCGACTATATACCTCGCCTCTTCTCTGATTTCTCTCATATCGATCCTCCATACGGCACCGAGTCGGTTGAGTAACTACCGTTAACGAAAACACCGTTGCTTCCGTCCTTCTTTGGCAGACTGTCTATTTGAGTAATGAGCATATTCAGTGAAGAAAGTGACGTACTCATCACCTGGCTCACCAGGAAACCAATCGAAATTCGACCTTTCAACAGCGAGTAACTCACCTCCAAACAAAGAAAAAGACGGTGTATGAACACCGTCTTTTTCTCATCATCAAAGCAATTATAGAAGTATAGTCAGATTCAGATACGGTCCAGGAAGGAAGTTATAAAGCAAACTGAGTCCCGCAGTCAGAACTATGCTATCGACTGGTCTCAGAACGAATTCCCATCCTCTGCCAAACACCGGAATGAAGAAAAGGAACTTGCCGTCAAAAGTGTATGCGTTCAATTCATTTGGCGTCAGTGCCTTTTCATAGTATGTGCTTGCCTGGAACAGGTAGAAGTCCATTCCTTCGTAACCGGTTATGTTTCCCGCTAGATCATAAACAACGTCTCCGTATAGACCCTGGCCGAGAATGAAGTTCTTCGGTGCCGCAACGAAGACCGACGCAACCAGAAGTACTGCCACAAGAATTAAGACTTTTTTCATTAAATTACCCCCTTTTAAGTAATGTTGAGCTTATCCCTACCTAATGATTTTACACTTATTACCCGCATCAAGTCAACGTGTTTTCATTCTCCAAACGCATTTTTTGGCATACAGCGTGGCTGATAACAGTTAAGGCTCCAGCCACACCTCTCCGTCTAACGAGTATTTTGAAAGATCGATGCTGTCATTTCGAACTATGTAATCCCAGACAGTATATAGGCTTCTGACAGCTCCAGATGAGTAGTATTTCAAATGAGCTTCATAGGAGTATACTCCCCACTCGATCTCTCTGTAGTCTATAGAGACTATCTCCATACGTTCAATCTTGCCACCTTCCGGAAGGAGACTCTCACTTATGAAGAGAAAAGATGTCTCCTCGATCGTAGAAAACACACTCTCCGGATTGAACTCCTCTACCCTGCCTCTTGAAGAGAGAAGCATAATTATAACTGCAAGTACTAAGACTGCAGCAAACGTGTATTTACTGAAGACAGATCTGACTTCACTGTCCACTTCCTTCTCTGCCTGATCTCTTTCTTTTCTACTATACTCCGGTTCACTCAAGACAATGACCCCTTTCGGGGTCAATTATACATAGCTGACAATCAAAAAACTACAGCGACATTCAGTCTCACCGAACTCAAGACAGACGACAGAATCGCCGTAGGTGACTTAAAGAAAAAGCCCAGAACGGTTAATGGGGACGCCGAAACACCCGCTCCAACAAGCAGCGTCTGGTTATTCTGAAGAACTAGAGCATAATCGAAACCCGCCCCGATATAAGGCAATATCACAATATTAGTTCCGAGTTCGTAGTAGAAGTTGATCTTCTGAAGCTCCAGCGGGCTAAAGTATGTCTTCCAAGTCCATCCAAGTCCAAGATTCGGCCCGGTCCAGCCGGTAATATTTCCAAAGACGTCCAATTTCGCTTCCCCATAAACGGGAGCATGCAGACCGGCTACAAGTGGTTTTCCATGAGACTTATCTGGCCAGACGATCAGCGGCTCAGAGAACATTGCAACAGCCAGACCTAGGACAACTACAATCAACAAGAATTTCTTCACATCTATCCCTCCTCTTAAGTGCATGAACTCAACCGGAGTTCTATCCGATTATACAACAGGAGAAGGCGCAACAAATAGACTTCTATATGATCATCTATCTTCAGAAAGATACTCTTTTATATCGGATATTTCAATGCCGTATTTTGTTTTCAAGTCTTTCAACTGCGACGTCAGGGGCTCATCTCTTGGTATTCCGAAATGCTCGAGAAAAGCGTCGAAATCCTGAACAGCCGAACTGATTTCTGAAAGACTTGTTGAACCTTTGACATCAACCAAAGTAGATTTACCGTGATCCTCTGAAGACCCTTCAATGGCGAGTGTGTCATCTGCAAATGATTCAGATGGCCATCTTCCGCTGAAGAGGTATGTGAACAATCCGCGGGGCCCTTCACCCATTACCTTATCGACCGAATCCAATTCATTGAGACCCGAAGATTCTAAGAGCGAGAGAATTTCGACGAAATCTGCTTTACCGTGATCGGCCAGTGAAGTTATTGGTTCATGGTATTTCTCAACCAAGAGTGCAATGTGCTCTCTTGAAATGATTTCTTCTTCACCAGCAAAACCCAGGACACTAGTCAGATCCTTTATTTTCAACTCTACTGAAGCCGATTCGGGAATCCCAAGACTGTTGAAGAGCTGTTCTCTTGAAACTGAATAGTTGTCCATTATCTCAGCAAAAGACGTTGAACCCTTAATATCTTCGGGAACAACATAAACTCTGGCTTTTTCCGTTTCGAAAGCACCAGCAAAGACAGAAACCGCTATCGGTAGCAGAAAGGCAAGTGTTGCAACGAGAACAAAGATTCTCGCTGGAATCTCCTTTCTACGGGTATCGAATTTTCTACTGAAAAATGCCCTTGTAACAAGAGTTCCACTTTCGTTCGTAGGGCAGACGGCAACACACTTAAGACATTTGTTGCATGATGTACTTCTCACAACGCTCACTTTTGAAACGTCTATGCCGACCGGGCAGGCAAGATCACACAGCCCACAGTCAATGCAGGTGGAAGCTCTTCTTCGAATTTTCATCAGGCTGAATGAGTTGAATAAACCGGTAATCGCTCCCAAGGGACAGGCATAACGACAAAAGGGTCGCTCCACGAAGAAGGAAGCCCCGAGCGTGATAAAAACTGCAATATAGCCAGTGACAGCGATTTCGTCTGTCCATATGTTGAACAGATTGTAATAAGGATCAAAAGTGCTGAAAAGCAGAGTTGCCGTTCTGGCTGTCTGAATTATCACAAAAAGCAGCATCAAGTACTTGCCCAATCCCAGTACCCTGTCCAGAATAGCAGGGACTTTGTTGTAATGAGATTTAAGTACCCTCTTCCCCAGCTTCCCTACCCACTCTTGAACGCTCCCCAGTGGACAGATCCACCCGCAAAAAAATGCACCTGCTATAATGAGCGAGGCCAACAATCCTCCCATTACAAAGAGGTTCGAAGAGTGAATTTTCTGAATATAGCTGCCATCTGTGACTAAATTATATATAGTTACAACGCCACCAAATGGGCAGACCGCATGAAGACTTGCAGCCCCCGGCAGTTCAGCTATATGTTTTTCTGCAAGATAGTGACCAACGCTAATATACAATACAAAGACAAAAAAGATCACCTGGACTGCGAATCGTGCATTCTGATAGCGGTTTTTCACGGTCTCACTTCCTCGAATAGATAATATACTATTTGACTTGAGAAACCTTAGAGTTCCCTTAGAACTAATGCTAGAATTGTCCCATAGGCAGATTTACAGGAGTGATGAGAATTGGGCAAGATAATAGTTCTCGCCGGCAATGTCGGTGCAGGCAAATCTACAATAGCAGACGCAATAGCGGAAGGACTGGGTTACAAGATTCACTTCGAGTCGGTTTCCGACAATCCTTTCCTTGAAGATTTCTACTACGATCAGAAGCGATGGTCTTATCATCTCCAAACTTACTTTCTCTTTCACAGATACTGTTCCTTAAAGAGTGCCGAGGAGAATGAAAATACAGTCTTTGATCGTTCAATATACGAAGACAAAGAGATTTTCGCTCGAAACCTTTTCGAGACTGGAAAGATGTCCGACAGGGAATTCAAGGCATACGTAACGATGTTCGACTCGATGATCGAATATCTGAAAAAGCCTGATCTCCTGGTATATATAGATGCCGATGTCGACACAATTCTGACGAGAATAAGGCGAAGGGGAAGACAAATGGAAACTGCGGTCCCTATTGCCTACTGGGAACAACTCGACAGGCTTTACTCCTGCTGGATAAAAGATTACGATCTTTCGCCGGTTTACAAGATAGATGCGAGATCAGTTGACATTGTGATCAATCCGGAAAAGGCCCAGCAGATCACGAAAGAGATCATGAGAATTCTCTAGGACTACATACAGTCTCTTAACACCTTTGCTCAAAACGTTACTTGACATTTGACATCCAGTGCTGATACTATCGTTTATCAAAACACGACGAAGGTGATCTCTGTGAGAGTTAGTTGCATTCCATCGTTCAGAACAAATGAACTTCATCATCACAGACTGCGGCGCCCGGTTCCGGGAGGCGGCACTCTTTAGTCGTGCTCTCTCAGAATTCAACAGACCGGGCTTATAGCCCGGTCTTTTATTTTAGTGGAGGTGTACTATGAAGAAGTTACTGCTGGTTGTGGTTTTACTCTGTATGACCCTGGCATTTGGAAGTCTGATCGATGACGTCAAGCAGAGAGGTGTACTGAGAGTCGGACAGGACGCAGGTTACATGCCTCTTTACGGAACGAATCCCGACGGCGACCGTATAGGGCTGGAAGTCGATATTCTGAAGAAGATGGCAGAGATACTCGATGTCAAGCTTGAATTCGTTGTTGTGAACTGGGACGGAATAATTCCCGCTCTCGTGTCGAACAAGTTCGACATCATCTGGTCTGCGATGACTATTACTCCGGAAAGGGCACTGAGAGTCAACTTTACCGATCCGTACCTTACGGTGGGTCAGATAATTCTCTACAACACGAACAAGTATGAGCTTCCACCGACTGAGGAAGACTTGAATGATCCAGATGTGAAGATCGCCGTGCAGTTGGGATCGACTGGCGCAGAGGCGGCAAATAGACTTCTATCCGAAGCCCAGATCTTCATGTTTGAGACAATCGACGAGGCAGCTTTCCAGGTCGCTTCGGGGCGGGCAGACGCAATGATCTTCGACTCGATCTACGCGAGATTCATGGCCAAGAAATACGACCAGCTGGAAGTGACTGAAGACCTCCTCACCAGGGAGGACTTCGGAGTAGCAATCCCAAAGGGCGATTTTGAGACGCTCCAGTGGATGAACACTTTCATTCAGTGGATAAAGACAACGGGAACACTCGAAGAACTCCAAGATTACTGGTTCGTAGAATACCAGCCTGAGTTCTAAGGGCGGTTTTTATGTCAAGAGCGATGTCGAAGATTACTTTGGGGGTTATTGTCGCCGGACTACTCTGGTTCTCTTACACATCTGTATCGGCGGTCTACCCGTTCAATTGGGGCACATTGACGAAGTATTACAAGCTTTTCCTAGATGGCATGGTGACTACTCTTCAGCTAAGCGTCATCGCTCTTGCTCTTGCAGTGATTGTGGGGATAGCCGTAGCTCTCGCAAGAGACTCAAAGGTCAACCTGTTGCGAGATGCCGGTACACTTTATGTCTGGTTTTTTAGGAATATGCCATTACTGGTCGTGATCCTTCTTGTTTACTACGGCTTTGGATCTGCAGTCAATGTCGACAGATTCTGGGCAGGCGTGATCTCCCTCTCATTGTTTGAGGGAGCCTACGTTGGTGAGATCTTTCGTGCCGGCATTGACGCAGTTCCTTCTGGAGAGAAAGAGGCAGGAGAAGCGATGGGTCTCTACAAGAGCCAGATAATGTTTTCGATCGTATTTCCACAGGCATTCAGGATCTCCATACCGCCCCTTATTGGTCAGCTTGTCACTTTGATAAAGGATAGCTCTCTCGTATCCGTCATCGCACTGGGAGATCTTACAATGAAAGCGAGACAGGTCGGAACTCAGACGCTGGCGGTCTTTGAAGCGTATATAGTACTAGCAGCCTGTTATCTCGTAATGACCTCTCTTGTATCTCTCGCGGGAAGGATACTTGAAAGGAGGCTTGCTATTCCATGAATGAAAGGAAAGTAATACTGAAACTCTCGAAAATGACCAAGTCCTTCGATGCCCAGGCAGTTCTCAAGGCTGTTTCCTTTGAGGTCAAGGAGGGAGACGTGATTGCCGTACTCGGCGCTTCCGGCGCAGGAAAGACTACTCTTCTCCGCTGTATCAACAATCTAATCACTCCCGACGAGGGCGAGGTATTCTTTAAAGGTACTCAGGTTCAGAGAACGAAGCATTCGATAAGGGCCTTCAGGTCAAGAGTTGGATTCGTATTTCAGAGATTCAATTTGATAAGTCACCTCAAAATCATCGACAATGTTGCGCTGCCTCTCGTAAAAGTAAAAAATATGAGTTGGGCCGATGCCAGAAAGGCCGCCGAGATTCAGTTAGGTCAAGTCGGCCTCGCCGACAAACTGAACAATCACCCGTCGCAGCTTTCAGGAGGCCAACAGCAGAGAGTGGGCATAGCCAGGGCGCTAGTCATGAATCCTGATATCGTACTCCTGGACGAACCTACTTCAGCTCTCGACCCATCGCTCGTCGGCGAAGTCATGAGGGTAATCAGGCGGCTTTCTTCGGAAGGCAGAACCATGATTATTGTCACACACGAAGTTGAATTTGCAAAGCACATTGCAAATCGCGTGATCTTCTTGAAGAACGGTGAAGTCTTCGCGGATTGTAGTCCAGATGAGTTTTTCGACTCAATGTCGGAAGAAATAGCAGAGTTCTTGACAGACCTCTCTGCAATCGTGTAGCACCCTCCTGCAATGAGCGCTTCTTGAGTGATCTCTCCCGAGAACCGGGTCTAGGGTATGTGGTCTGGTGAGAGCATTAGGAACCGTCCAGCGTCCCGAAGCTTGGAAGAGCATTACGAGGAATATGGCTTAAAAGGTTAGACGCGTGAGGGTAGAGGTATGGAGATCAGGAGAGTATTAAGAGAACCTGACATTTCGTCTGAACTAGTTAAGAATCTCTCTCGGTTTTTCGGACCCGTGACTTACCTGCAACCTTGGCAGTTCAATCCAGATCCCGTACAAGAACACTCGGGATGACAGAATGAGGGGATTTGTGTGTGCACCAATCAGCGCAGGCTCTGCGGAATCCCAGTCTTTTCCTAACTTAACGTTATCTTTGCATGCTGGTGCAGGATCTTGGTCTTGAACCGAGAACGATGGAGCGAGAAGTTGCTTTGAGTTTGAGATGAAGCTTCGCTTCGAGAGAAACCCTTTTCGAGATTACGAAAGCAAGGAGAGAAAGCAGATCCTGTGCGGAGTCCCTTAACAAGAGACTCCAAAAAGGAGCCTTGGACAGGAACTTTTCAGGGCGGGCTCATTGGGGCAGGCCTCAAACAGCTGCATATTGGGACAAGCTTTTCAGGGCAGCTTATACGGTATTACAGTCCTTCATATCATTCTGGCATGGTTTAGGCCAGGATTACGATCCTTGGAGCTCTTAAGACCAGATCCCGATCAGTTGCATATCGGGATGACATCGGTTTTGTTTTCAGCCGACATGATACGGGTAGGAGTCTCGACTTCTCGTGAGCGCAGCGAACCTCTCGACAGTGCTCTTTCTCGATGCGCATTCTTAGGCGAAGCCTGACTGGCCCACCAAAGGTGACTGGCACTGTAGATCTTCCCCGCGAAGCGGGCATTGCGACCTGGCATGATCCTCGCCAGCCTTGCGTCCCGGCATGATCTTCGCCGGCATTGCGACCTGGGCCGTTCTTGCCCAGCCTTGCGTCGGATGTTTCATTCCAGCATCACTTCCGCCGGCGATATTTCGGCGCCGCCGAAGGTGACTGGCTTCTCTCTCGTTTTCTCGTGAGCAGTGAACGTCTCGACAGTGTTCTATATCGTATTAGTCACATCTTCGAGCAGAAGGTTTTTTCGGACATTGGGAGTTGTGTATTGATTTTAGCTCTCATGAATGGCAAACTATACTTAGCAGATCAAGTTGGAGGAACTCATGAGAAGGGTATGGTTGATACTTATGTTGTGTGTTGGCATATTTTTGTCTTCGTCCGTATTGATATCTAGAGAGATCAGAACGATTTTTGTTACGGCGCCGGCAAGCTTTCCAGAAAGGTCAAAGCTGGAAGCAGGCGTAAGTGCCTTGAGGAATATGGGCTACAGAGTCATAGTCGGCAGAAGCTGCGAAGTGTCTCTTTCTTCTAGAGAAAAGGCAAATGAGCTGAACGATGCTTTTGCGAACCCGGAGTACGATGCAATTATCGCGGCAAGAGGGGGATATGGTTCCTACAATCTTCTCGATTGGCTCGATTGGGAGTTAATTGCTTCTAATCCAAAGCCTCTGGTAGGTTACAGTGATATAACGGCCTTGCTCCTCTCCATTTATTTCAAGACCGGTCAAACTACATTTCACGGCCCAATGGTTGCCGTAGAGCTTGGATCGGATACTAAGTCCGTCCAAAATATCGCTGCAATATTCAATGGTGAAAGAACGATTCGCTTCAACTATCAGTCAATCCCGGTAATCGAAGGAAAGATGATCGGCAGGCTAATTCCGGCCAATCTCTCATTGTTCCAGGCGCTTCAGGGAACAGAGTATCTCGGTTCTCTCAAGGACGCGATTCTCGTGCTCGAAGATGTGAGTGAGACAAAAGAATCTCTTGAACGGATGATCTGGAATATTGCCCATCTCGATGACTTCGCATCTCTTAGGGGGGTCGTCTTTGCGGGATTCACGGAGATCAAAAACGGTGATCTGGATGATATCAAGAGAATGATTCACGACTACTTTTTGGATAAGGAAATACCAGTCTGGATTGGCTTGCCAAGTTATCATGGTGACTTTCCTAAAGTCGTTCTTCCAGTGGGCCGCTGGGTAGAGATTGACATGGAAAAGGGAACAATAGAGATAGTTCCGGTTCCCGAGGCGAAGATAAAATAGAGAAAAGAGCGCCAGGCGCTCTTTTCTTTTATACAGTGGGATCTACATCTGTTCAGTCATTGAAATAATTTCGCGCCGCGTGATAAATCGCTATTGCTCCATCGGCAGCCGCGGTTACGATCTGCCGAACTTCCTTCTCTCTGACATCTCCTATTGCATAGACGCCTTTCGTCCTTGTCTCCATAAAATCATCGGCTCTTATGTATCCAAACTCATTCATCTCGAGCTTTCCCTTCAAGAACGAAGTGTTCGGAATCAACCCTATGAACACGAAGATTCCATCCACCTCCAAAGAAGTTATCTCGCCGCTGTCGACATTCCTTATGTTTACCTTCCTGACTTGTGAATCACCTTCCACAGAATCCACAACAGAGCTGTAAATATACTCGACTTTCCCAGTTTCGTTGAGTTTCGTCTGCAGAAGTTTGTCGGCGGTTAGCTTTGGAAGATTTTGAATCACTGTTATTTTACTCACCATCTTACTCAAATAGAGCGACTCGTCAAGAGCGCTGTTCCCGCCGCCTATGACCGCAATGTGCTTATCGGAGAAGAAATGGCCGTCACAAGTGGCGCAGTAGCTGATCCCTCTGCCCTTGAACTCCTCTTCACCTTTCACACTGAGCTCCCTTGGATTCGATCCTGTGGCCACTATTATTACTCTGGACTTTATTCTCTTGCCGTTGTCAAGCACCACTGCTTTCTCCAGTCCGTTGGTTTCGATGTCCACAACCTCCGCATACGTAAAGGGAACATCAAAGGCTCTTGCGTGATCTGCCATCTTCTCGCTCAGTTCCATTCCGCTGATGCTTGTGAACCCCGTCCAATTCTCAACAGACTGGGTGTTGTTAATCTGACCGCCATCTAGAGCTTTCTCAACGATTATTGGCTTGAGACCGGCCTGGACAGCGTATATTCCCGCTGTAATTCCGCCTGGACCGCCTCCGATAATCGCGACATCGTAGTATTCTTTCAGTTCTGATTTCTTCGCGCTCCCAAGTTCGAAGAACGACATTTCACGCCTCCTCAAACGGCCTTCATTACTTGATCAACAAACTGTCCTTCGGGATAAGCTCCGACAAAGGTCACCTTGTCATTTATAACGATCTGCGGAACGGATGAGACACCGTACTTCTTTGAAAGTTCCTGGAACTCGTTTGCCTCGACCATGTAGGCCGTCACGTTCTTGTTGGCCATCGCGATATTATGCGCTGTAAGAACTGCCTTCGGACAGTAAGGGCATGTAGTTGTTACAAAGACCTTTATATCTACTGGAGAATCGATCGTCTCAATCCTCTTCATAGACTCTGCAGACAGCTCGGAAATCGCCCCCTTGGAAAATGAGACGATATTCTGCAAGAGCGAGCCAAATTCGTGACCCGCAGGTATTCCCAAGAACCTTACGCCCTTGTCTTCTCCGTCGGGAGTGAGAAGAATTATGCTGGGAGCCAATTTAACACTGTATTTGCCTGCCATTTCGGAATCCAGCTCATGAACCTCATAGCTGATCTTTGCTTCGAGTTCCGAGAGCTCCTTCAGCATTTGCTCGGCAGTCGAGCAGTAATCGCAGTTTTTCTCACTCTTGAAGAGCAAAGCTTTCACAGAACCTTCCATGTTGCTGAAAATCTCCTTCACTTGCTTTGTTATATTATCAGGCAATAACTTCGCCATGACTATCCCTCCTTAGAAATAAATAACTTATACCCTCTAGGGGTATCATAACACCTATATATTACTCTTCCTTTGACAACTTGTTTACAGAATTGTCTCCGAACCATCTGCTGATTCCCACAACCATGCAAATTACCATGAAAAGGAGCATAATCCGCAGCCATTCACCTGGATAGAAGTACCTGAAATGAACAGACATAAGTTTTATTGCAGTAGCGATAGCTGAAAAGGTGAAGACGCAGTCGACCAGCTTCCATTTTCCCTGCAAGATGAGATAGTTCTTGAAGAATTCCTGTCGAGTATATCCCATCGAAAGAAAAAGCATCCTGAAAGTGTCATCATATCTGGAAGTATGTTTTCCCAGTGATCCATACACATAAAGATACGCAATGAAGAAGAGAGCAACGTTCAGGAGTCTGTCGTGGCGCAAAAAGACAATATTGGCCAAGAATATTACGCCGCTGGCAAAAGCAACATTCATGAACAGAAGAAAGAAAGTCGGCTTCCTTATTTGACGCTGAAATGCAAAAACCGAGGCCACCGATAAGACGGTGGCCAACAGAGTAAGGATGATAACGCTAAAAAAGACGTGAAGAGTCTCACTAATCAGCAATCAGATCACTTCTTGCTGTCCTTCTCATTTACACTTGAACTCTCTTTTCCATCCTTGAAGATTTCCGCCATGGAACCTAATGAACTGAGCATCGCACTGCTCTCGTATGGTAAGAAGACCTTGTTTGCCTTGCCGTCGGCAATCTGCTTCAGTGCGTCAAGATACCTGATAGCAATTACGTCTTTTGTGGGATCTCCCTCATGAATTGCCTTGAAGACATTGATCGTTGCATTTGCCTGACCTTCGGCCTCCGCTATCAGTTTGAACTTATTGGCCTCCGCCACTCTCTTTATCGATTCGCTCTGGCCCTCGGCCTGAAGAATCGCTGACATCTTGTCGCCTTCGGCCTTGGTTATCTCTGACTGTTTGTAACCCTCTGCTTCAAGAATGACGGCCCTCTTGGTTCTTTCGGCCTTCATCTGCTTGGACATTGCATCCATAATATCTTGAGGCGGGTCGATCTTCTTGATCTCGACTCTGGTAACCTTGACACCCCATTTGTCCGTAGCCTCGTCCAGGACTTCTCTGAGAGTGACGTTGATCCTTTCTCTGGAAGTGAGCGTCTGGTCAAGTTCCATTTCTCCGATTACATTTCTGAGGTTTGTCTGAGCGAGTTTGATTGCGGCGATTTCGAAGTTTGAGACGTTATATACAACTCTAAATGCATCGGTTATCTGATAGTAGATAATCGCGTCGACAGTTACCACGACATTGTCCTTGGTAATGACCTCCTGAGGAGGCACATCTATTACGGTCTCTCTCAGGTCTACCTTGACCATTCTTTCGATAAAGGGAATAATAAACTGAAGACCGGGCTGAGCGTCTCTTCTGTACTTTCCAAGTCTCTCTACAAGTCCCTTTTCGAAAGGACGAATGATCTTTATTCCTGAAGCTGCAATAATGAAGATTACTGCTGCAAGTATCAACCAAAAAACCATTGTTAATCCCCCTTTCTATTGTTATTTACTTTCGTCGGCTATTCTCTCGACGTAAATCAGAGTGCCTTCAAGTCTCATCACCCTGACCAAAGAGTCAACCGGTATTGTTTCGCCATTTAACGAGGCCGCTCTCCAGTCCTCTCCGTCTATCCTGACTAATCCCTTTTCCAGCTGTGGATTTATCTCCACGGTCACGCGTCCTCTTGAACCTACAAGACCGTCAATGTACATCTTTTTTGGCGAATCGCCTTTGGAAAGCTTTCTGGCAATTGGTCTTGTGAGAAGCACTAGCAGGGTGCTGCTCAGTGCAAATACAAGTACCTGCCAGCCAAGGCTAAAAGAGAACATCGCCGCAAGACCTGCGAGAAAGGAACCGATCGAAAACCACAGAAAGAAGAACGTAGGAGTAATTATCTCTGCCACGAGTAAGACAACACCAAAAATCATCCAGCCTATGTAACCCATTCTTTACCTCCTCCCGGAGTACACAGAACAGCCTTACAATTCGAAAACATGTTCCGGGTGAACAAGAAAAACTTCAGTTCCCGTATCTTCCAGCTCCTTCTTGATTATATTATGCCATTTTTTTATCTTCGAAGTGTATCTTCCCGATATATGATACAATATCAATCTCTTTATCCCGGTGCTCTGCCTCACTGTATAGATGACTTCGTCTATACTTGAATGGTTTTGATTTCTTCTGTCTTTTCCGACGAGAAAGGTACATTCATGAAGGAGAGTCTCTGAATTGCTAATCGCTTCTGGGGGGAGAGCAAACGTGTCGCCGCTAATAGTCACGATTTTTTGAAGATAGGTGTCCGTAATCGCTTCTCTGCCTTTCGCCTTGACCACAGTGGCGATTTCCTTTGAAGAGAGACCGCCGTAGATCTCTTTCAACTTCCTTCTTTCTTCATAGATGTGATAACCGTAACTGATTTCGCCAATCGTGTGCTTCACTTTGAAGGGAGTGACATGTCTTCTGAAACTGCCCGCCGTTCTTAGATATACTTCGTCCCCAACGCTCAGTGGATTCAGTATCATGTTGTATCTCAGTCTGGGATTCATTCCAATAATGAAATCCAAATAGGCTTCTATGGCTCGATTTCCCGAAGGAAAATTGATTCTCAACTGCTTATTACGGTCACCCATGGCTGTATTTCTTGTATTTATAAGACCCCAGAGACCCGAGATATGATCGACGTGCCCGTGAGTAAGAAAGATGTCCTTTATTGCATATACACTGTTTCCAAGAACAGTGGATATGCCCTCTCCTACATCGAAGAGGACCCTTTCAGGTCTATATAGAATCCATGTAGAGTAGAGCGCCTTCGAGAATATCTGAAACTCCAAATTATTATTCCTCCAGGCCTTCCACTTTCAGAGCGATCTTTCCCTTCACATTGCCTGGAAGTTTGACATCCACTTTGTATTCGCCAGTTTGTTTGATATGATCCTCCAGATCGATTTCTCTCTTGTCAATATCAACGTTTATCACGGACTTTATATGGCTGGAAATATCTCCCGAGGTTACGGCTCCAAATAGCTTGCCACTCACGCCTGACTTTGCCTTTATTGTGAAGTGATGCTTTTGAAGCTCATGAAGCAACTCCTCGCTCGCTTTCCTTATCCTTTCTTCCTTTTCTTCCCTCTGTTTCTGCGTCTGCCTAAGTTTCGCCATCTCTTTGGCATTGGCTTCAACCGCAAAACCCTTAGGAATCAGGAAGTTTCTACCGTAGCCGTCCGACACATTCTTCACTTCACCGGCTTTTCCGACGTTGCTTAAGTCTTTGAGAAGAATCACCTTCATAGAAAACCTCCTTTAAAAAAAGGGAGGCTCTTCGCCTCCCGAATTGATTATTACTCTTTAGTGTAAGGAAGCAGCGCCATGAATCTCGCCCTCTGAATCGCTTCCTTCACCATCCTCTGGTGTTTGGCGCAGTTTCCGGTAATACGTTTTGGAATTATCTTACCTTTCTCTGTCACATAATCACGGAGCAAAGAGATATTCTTATAATCAATGTATGTCGTCTTTGTACCGCAGAGTCTACACTTTCTTCTGCTTCTTCCTCTTCTTCTGTTATCTCTTACCATAATCTTCCTCCTACATTAAAATGGGATATCGTCGCTCCCGGAGTCTTCTGTCTCACTTCCAAAGAAAGTAATGTCATCGTTTCCCGTGGCTTCAATCACACCGGTATCCTGCGACGGTCTGTCAAAACCTCCGGAAGACTGTTGGGCCTGGGCTTTGGTTTCCATGAACCGAATATTGGAAGCCGCGACTTCCGCGTTCGATCTTGGTTCCCCATCCTGGGTCTTCCACTTGTTGATTCTCAAAGAACCCTCAACAAGTATCAGTCTGCCTTTGGTTATGTAGTTTCCAACAAACTCAGCCGTCTTGCCAAAAGTTACAATCCTAATGAAATCAGTGTTGTCATTGTTAGACGATGGAATATTCCTATCTACCGCAAGAGTGAATGTAGTTATCTGGGTACCGCTTGCGGCAAACTTGATCTCAGGATCGCGAGTAAGCCTACCTATCAGGACAACATGATTGTAGCTAATAGACATTTTTTACTCCTCCGTCTGCTTTACTTCTTCAACCGTCTCGGTTTCCACACCGGCCGCTTCATCAGAGCTATCTTCTACAACGGTCTCGGTCACTGCTTCAACACTCTCCACTACCTCAACAGTCTCCGGTTCTTCAACTGTTTCAGCCGGTTTCAGCGAGGCCTTCTTTTCCGCCTTCTCAAGATCCTCTCTCCTGAAGGTCTGCCACCTGAAAACATCGGGTGTAATACCGAAGAATCTCTCAAGAATGTCTAGAGTTTCGGGTTCGGCCCTGAACTGAACTACCGTGTAGTCACCTTCACTGAAGCCCTTTGCAACTCTGTAAGCGAGCTTTCTAATACCCCATCTGTCGAACTTTTCGATGGTTCCTCCGACTCGTTCAACAATGTAGTCTCTTACCTTTTCAGCCATCGCATTACGCTCTTCTTCATCTAGCTTTGGCGAGACTATGAACATCGTTTCGTAAATCCTCTTCATTAACTTCCTCCTCCCTTGGACTGTGGCTTTGCCTTATGTGGCAAAGCGGGATTTCAACGCATAGAATTATAACACAATGCCAGAATTCTTCAAGAGCGGCCGCCTGAAAAATGCTTTCTCAAAGAGAATACGGAACACAGTTTTCATTTACATAACCACAATCACCAATATCTCATATAATGTAAACTGAAAAAGTTATATCATCGTGATGGGTGATAAAAGGAGGTGCAGCATGAAAACCGCAATCATCTACGCAACGAGAAGTGGAACAGCCGAAAAGTGCTCGGCAAAAATCTCTGAAATGCTCTCCGGCGAAAGTACCGTCGTCAACATCAAGAAGGTCTCTTCGCCAGATCTATCTGGATATGATTCAGTTATCGTTGGAGCTTCCATCAGAATCGGAAAAGTACAGAAAGAGATTTCCGAGTTCGTACAGAAAAACCTCGAAACACTTAAGGCAAAGCGCCTGGGCGTCTTCCTTTGTATGGGTGCTGGAGAAGAAAACTTCAACGAGTACTTGTCCCAAAACTTCCCGAAGGAATTTCTCGACAAATGCAAAGCTAAAGGTTTTTTTGGAGGTGAGTTTAATCTAGAGAGACTGGGATTCCTTTCAAAAATGATGTTGAAAGCCGCCTCAAAGGGTAAGCCACAGCCCCATATCATCCCGGGTAATATTGACAGATTTGTCAATGACTTTGAGAATTAGTCGGCCCATCTGTTTTCGGAAACACCCAGTAAGGACCACATTTCAGGAGGAAAGAGGATGAGGAGAAGTATCCTTATAAAAGTACTTGTCGCAATTGGAATCGCCGTAGCGGTCCTGTTAATAATTATGTTTGCATTTGTCGTTCCAAAACTCGAAGCCGGACTTAAAGAACTGGACACACTCGAATTTGCGCCGCTCAATCTCTCTGAGCTGGATGACGGGAATTACGAGGGCAGCTTCGGGGCCGGAATAGTCAGTGCAACTGTAAGAGTAGCAGTATCTGGGCATGAAATCAAATCAATTGAGATCGTCAAGCACAATAACGGCAGAGGAAAGCCCGCGGAAGCGATCACAGCATCGGTTATCGAAAACCAGTCTGTCGAGGTGGATGTAATCTCCGGGGCGACCTACAGCAGTAAGGTAATTCTAAAGGCGATCGAAAATGCCCTGAACAGATAGGAGAAGGTCGGTGTAGATCTACTTCTCTTCTTTCAGGCTGAATCCTTCCATAAAGGTTTTCTGGAACAATAACAGCATAATCAACGGAGGGACCATAGCGATTATTGCTCCCGCCATTATAATGTTCCACTCCGCTGCCTGAGCCTCACTGGCCAGAAGCATTTTTATTCCTATCTGAACAACCCTCATGTTGTTGCTGTTGGTAACAATCATCGGCCACAGATACTCGTTCCACATATATGTGAATTCAATCAGAAATAGTGCTCCGACATTAGTCTTCGAAAGAGGTATGAGAACATTGAACAAGAACCTCATCGGTCCTGCTCCGTCGATCCTCGCCGCATCTGAAAGAGAAGAGGGAACGGTCATGAACAGTTGCCGGAAGAGAAGCGTGCCTGTTGCGCTGGCAAAAAAGGGAATTGTAAGCGCTCGATAAGTGTTGACCCAGCCGAATGTTCTCATCAGTTCATAAGTCGGCACGATTCTGATCGGAAGCGGCAGCATGTGGGTTATCAGTATAACTGCAAAAAAGAAGTACTTTCCTTTGAAATTGCCGAAATAGGTGAAAGCAAAGGCAGCGAGCATCGAAAGAAATATCTTTGCGAGTGCCACGGTAATTGAAATGAATGCGCTGTTGAAGATCAGTCTTCCCATATTCACGGTCTTCCATGCCGTTGCAAAATTATCGACAGCGTGGATGCTTGGAATGAACTTAGGAGGGAATGAGTAGGCTTCCTTTTCGTCGAATGTGCTCATGGTGAAGGCGTAGTAAATCGGAAACATTATTGCTATGAGCGCCATTGTCAGAAAGAGATAGCTCAGAAAGATCGATGATTTTCTCTGCTTCATCTAGTTCACCCCACCGTCATCCATAGAAGACCTTTTGCTCGGCAAACCTGAACTGCACAACCGTCAAGATGGCAACAAAAATGAAGAGTACTATTGACTGCGCTGATGCGAAGCCGGTATCGAGGTTTATAAATCCGTCTCTGTACAACTTGTAAACCAGCACTTGCGTTGCGTCGCCAGGGCCGCCCTTCGTCATTATGTCGATCAGTCCGAAGACCTGAAAAAAGGCGTACAGCGTGTTCATAATCAGCAGAAAGAAAGTGGTCGGCGACAACAACGGAACAGTGATCTTGAAGAATCTGCGAAGGCTCGATGCGCCATCTATTGCAGAAGCCTCCATCAATTCTTGAGGAATTGTTTGGAGTCCTGACAGGAAAAAGATAATATTGTAACCGAGCATTTTCCACGAAGCTGCAATGATTACCGCAACGAGGGCAACTTTCCCATCCATCATCCAGTTAACGTTTGCTCCGAAGATCGCCTTTAGCAAAAACGTGATCGGCCCGCTCGAAGGGCTGAACATCAGTGCCCAGATCGTACCCGCAACGGCCGGTGAAATCGCATAAGTCCAGATGAAAAGAGTTCGATATACTTGCAGCCCCTTCAGCTTTTGATTGAGAAGTACCGAAAGCAACATTCCCAGAGTCAGACCGATCAGTACGACGAAAACCGCAAAAACAAGCGTGATTACGAGGCTGTCAATGTAATCTGAAGATTTGAAGAGCTTGGAGAAATTATACCAGCCCACGAATATCAGCCTGTCACCAAAAGGAGATACCCTGAAGAAACTCAAATACAGCGACTGAATAGTTGGAACAATCAAAAAGATGATGACCACGACCACCGAAGGTAGAAGTAGCAAGTAGGGTAAGAACCTGTTTGGAAAACGACTATGCATGCTTTATCACCGTCCGAAAAATACTAAAGATCCCCTGACATCTCTGTCAGGGGATCCAGAAGAAAATTACTTGCCGTAGATCAATGTGTATTCTTCAAGAGTAGTGTTCGTTTTTTCTGCCGCGTCATCGAGGATTCTCTTTGCCTCTCCCTCGTAATCACTTCCCGTGTACTGAATTGCGTTTTCGATAGCACCGTCGACAATATCCCTTATTGCAACGAAATTCCCTAGCCTTACTCCCTGTGCTTCGGGAATTCTCGTTCCCGAAAGAATCTGCAGGAAGGCCGTAAGGTGATTTGGATTTTCGGCAAACCAACCTTCATCCATGAGTTTCTTGACTGCGCTATTGGTTGCTGGGAAGTAGCCCGTCGACTTATGCCACTCGGCAGTAACTTCAGTCTTCATAAGGTACTGGAAGAATTTCCAGATCGCCTCATACTCTTCGTCTGTATGGCCCTTCATTACCCACAGGGTCGCTCCACCAATGACAGAGTTTCCCTTTGGATAGCCTGGCATAACCGGCAGGAAGGTTGTTCCCATTTCGAAATCGGCCTTCGACTCGATAGAACTTACCGACGATGTCGACTGAATCAACATGGCAACCTGTTTGGTCAGGAAAGCCTGGTTGGCATCGTACTCCCTGCCACCGTACATGAAGACTTTCGCCTGAGCCCACTTTATCCATTCCGCAAGGACCTTGACACCAAAAGCGTCGTTGAAATAAACCTCCGTTGCCTTGCCGACTCTACCGTTTTCATTGTTCGCGTAGAACTGGCCATGAACCGAATGTGTCTGCTCAAAGACCCAAGCCGGCCAACCAAAGGAAATTCCGCCCTGTGCGGCTCCCGATTCTACGATTATTCTTCCCATTTCGTAGAGTTCATCAAAAGTCGAAGGGGGCTTGTTGGGATCGAGTCCGGCTGCTCTGAAAATATCCTTGTTGTAATAGAGAATGGCGCTTGAAGAGTTGAAAGGCATTGAATAGAGCTGGTCGCCTACTGTGTAATAATCGAGGATAGGGCCAATTACGTCTCCCCAATCAAAATCGGGACCGGAAAGCTCAAAGACCGGTTTGATAGCGTTACTGTCCAACATGGTCTGAAGACCGACCTCGTAAACCTGAACGATGTGAGGCTGATCTCCCGCTCGATATGAAGCTATAGCCTTGGTAAGAGTCTCGGCATACGAGCCAGTGAACTGAGCAATTACCTCAATGCCGGGATTTTCGGCATTGAAACCCTCGATAATCGCATCGACTGCACCCAACCTGCTACCGCTCATAGCGTGCCAGAAATTGATAGTGGTCTTTCCAAAAGCAAAGACAGACAAACACAGAAGAACCAGTACAAGAAGCTTTTTCATACAGAACCCTCCCTTTTCAGAAATTGAAAACGGCAGAATACCGCAGTAATTATACACCGAGTGCTCCCGCTCAAGAAGCTCCCCGAGAAGCCAACAGAATCGGATATCGCTCGCCAGACCCCTGATATCGCTTCGTTCTCGTTCTTTGAAAAGATAGGATCACTCACGAATTCCTTCGAAAGACTGACCCGTTATTCAATCTTGAGATTGTTTCCATCTGTCATTAGAAGCAATGAATCGCTGTTCTGAGAGAAAGTCCAAAATACCCGGACCCAGAAGCTTCATCCAGAATTAGATCGTGATCTTCGAAACGATAAGTAAACGATCGTCATAATGATTGCTGATAAGAGCCCGACATATCCAAAGAACCTGAAGGCAAAGAAGACTGAGAATGCGTCGATAATTATTCCCCCTCCTATTGATCCTACGATGAAGGTCAGTCCCGACCTTACAATCCAGAAGACACTTTGAGCGAAAGTCTGCTGCCTGCCTGAAAGCCCGTAATGGATGAAGTGAAAAAGCGAGTAATACATTAGAATATACGTCAAACCGTGCAACGACTCCACCAAATAAAGCGCGTAAACGTTCGTCGCGAAGGAGACGAGGATCATCCTGACTCCAATTACCGCCATACCGAATAGCAGGATCTTCATACTGCCAATTCTTTCGATTATCCTGTCGGCGACCAGCAGGAAGGGAATCTCAGAAAGAGCGGTAATTGCGAAGACAATTCCAACGACCGAAGGGTCCATCCCGTTCTGCCTTGTGAAGACCGCAATGAAGGAATTATGGAAGGAGTTCAACGTAATACCAAAGAACATTCCGATAGTCATCATAGAAAACTGAAGAAGGGAACCTGCACCGGCAGAGCTTTCAGTGGCTTCTGTTCTCGATGCGTCCGACTTTTTCTTGAGAAATATCGGTGAGAAGGCCAGAACCACGGATGTGGCCGCAAATAACCAGAAGAAACTGATTCCGACGACAGTGCTCAGCAACAGAGAGGTAGCTGCAAACCCTATCGTGCCGAAAAGCCTCACGCGATCAAAACGGCCCCCGGTCTTCTTGATACTCGTCATTATTATCGAATCACCGAGTGGAACGACTGCCGAAAAGAAAAGAGAGAAGAGGATCATGAAGAGCAGGGACGTCAAAAAATCACTGGCTGCAAAGATCGGCCAGATGCATACGGCTGAAGAAAGAGATACGATATAATAGATTTTGTTCTGACCCAGTCCAGAGCTGATTTTGAACCACAAAGGACTGGAAACCAGCGAGACGACCGGTAGGACTGCCATCAGTATCCCGATTTCTGTTGAGGAAAAACCCGAGATATCGAAATATTGACTAAGCAGATTCTTAGTCGCCAGGCTCGCATAAATTAGAGCTTCAAAGAAGAGAATACTCAGATTCAACCCTATCTACCTCCGCGCAACTAGTGGAAATTATACAACCTGCAATTCGAAAAGACTGAATGGAGTGTGATTATGAGAGTTATCTTGAAATTCACGGCAATTATCGTTCTTCTTTCTATTTCAACGGCACTTTACGCGACGGCAGAGTTTGATGTGCAGGGGCACCGCGGCTGCAGGGGTCTCATGCCCGAGAATACTATCGCCGCCTTCACGCACGCTCTGGAACTGGGTGTTGACACCATAGAGCTTGACACGGTAGTCACCAAGGACGGTGTCGTCGTGATCAATCATGAAGCCTATCTCAATCCACAGCGGACAAGAATAGACGGGCAATTCATACGAGAAAAAATACTCATAAAGGACCTCACTTACGAAGAGCTTAGAGAGTTCGACATTGGAAGGCTTAGCGAACCGGAAGACTGGCCCGAGCAGACCCAGCTGGACGGCCAGCGCGTTCCATCACTGAAAGAAGTGCTTTCCCTGGTTGATGAATATAACGATTCACACGGAGAATCCGTTAGGGTAAACATTGAGATCAAACATTTTCCCGATAGGCCTTCAGACACAATCGACCTGAAAGAACATGTTCACAAAGTCCTGGAAATACTTTTGGAAAAAGGCTTTGAGGAGCTAGCGACAATACAGTCCTTCAACTGGGAGGCACTCAAGATTTCGAAGGAACTTGAACCCTCAGTTCAAACTGCCGCTCTTGTGTCGAAAACCAATCTGGACAAGTCAATCTGGACTGCAGGGCTTAGATTGAGGAACTTTGGATTCGACATCGGAAGAATGCTGGCCAGTATAGGATGCAGCGTAATTTCACCCAGTTACTCGTTGATGACCGACGGCTGGGTGGAGAGCGCTCATCAATCCGGTTTGAAGATTATTCCGTGGACCGTCAATGATCTCCAGGAGATGGAAAGATTGATAGATCTCGGCGTTGACGGAATCATTACCGACTATCCTGATAGGCTTATTGAGCTGGTTTCGAACCGATAGAAAAGCCTTTCTCGTTGAGAAAGGCCTCTCATAAAAACGTTTTACACATCACCATTACTAATTATACATCATTTTGCCGATAATTAGCTCAAACCTCACTTAACAAAGGCAAAGACGCGACGGTAGATTACAGATCGAAAAACCTGGTGATTCTAATAAAGATCGAGTCCATGTCCCTGCACTCAATTGGCAGCATTAACGTGACGTCTTCTCCTCCTAACTTCCCGTTGCAGATGATTCGCTTCGAATCGTAGGGTCCGCAATGCTCTGGAGTGAACTCCTCGCCCTGGTCGTCAAGTACGACGTCCTGAGGTCTGAATGCTCTCCCACCAACTCTGTTTATTCCCATGACAGAGAAAAGCTCCAGCACAAAGAGAGAATCCGGTTCATCATAGATCTCAGTCGGAGAACCTTGTCTCAATACGACTCCGCTATCCATAATATAGACTCTATCTGCTATGGCCATTGCATCTTCCGGGTCGTTCAGCACTATGAGAACGGACTCCCCAAGCGCCATCAGCATTCTCTTGATCATCGATCTCATATCTATTCTGATCTTCTTGTCGAGTCTCTCGAATGGTTCATCCAGCATTATTAAATTGAATTTCTTCACCGTTTCTCTCGCAAATGCTGTGAGCTTCTTCATTCCTGCCGGAAGTTCCTTAGGCCAGCGGTCAAGGTAGTCAGACAGGCCATCAAGCTCTCCTGCCCTTTTACTGACCTTGGCATCGGCCTCCCTGTCCTTCATCACCGAGAGAGGAAATGCAATGTTATCGTGAGTATCCATATGAGGAAACAAGGCGTTATCCTGAAACACAAATGCGAGTCCCCTTAGATGCGGTTCCAGAAAGGTCACATCTTCCTCATTAATTGTTACACTTCCAGAGAGCGGCTCTTGGAGTCCGGCAATAGTCCTTAACAATAGCGTTTTGCCGCAGCCGGAAGGTCCTATTAGACCAACAATCTCTCCTTTTTCCACAGAGAGGTCGATAGGGCCGAGATCGAAATTTCCGATTCTGCTACTGAGATCTCTCACTTCGAGAGTTTTCATCTAATCACCTCCCTCTAATGATAATTATATCTATTGTATGTGGCAAAGTTCGCCACCCATGAACTCCCCTCTCAAGAGTCTGCCCACTTCCATCGAAATGATCTGTTTGAGAACCACCGTTAGTCGAGCTATACTATTACTAGAGCTTTAGCCGGTTCTTATGTTGCTTTTCTTTACAATATGCAAGAAGTTATAATGAAGAAAATACTAATGTATGGGAGTGACAAAAGTGTCGAGAGATCTTCTTACCAAGGCTGAATCATACCACGAGGAACTTACCGAATTTCTTAGAGATCTTGTTAGTATCAAGAGCTTCTCCGCCGGCGAAAGAGAAGTGGTCCAGAGAATTCGAAAAGAGATGGAGAAAGTTGGATTCGATGAAGTTAGGATAGATGGACTGGGGAATATTCTTGGCAGAATAGGATCCGGCAAGAGAGTGATTGCAATGGACGCCCACATCGATACCGTCGAGGTAGGAAACGAGAAGCTCTGGAAAGTAGATCCCTTCGGTGGAGTGGTCACTGACGGAGTAATCTACGGAAGGGGAGCTTCAGATCAGAAGGCCGGAATGGCAGCAATGGTCTATGGAGCCAGGATAATGAAAGAAGAGGGGCTTCTGGGAGACTTCACCCTTTACGTTACAGGAACGGTAATGGAAGAGGATTGCGACGGTCTATGCTGGAGATACATAATCAAGGAAGACGGTATAATACCGAATTATGTCGTCATTACCGAACCGACGAACTTAAACATCTACAGGGGACACAGGGGAAGAATGGAGCTTCAAGTGAGAACCTCGGGACTCTCCTGTCACGCGAGCGCTCCCGAGCGAGGGATTAACGCAATATACAAGATGAGCCGAATCATTGCGGAAATCGAGAGACTAAATGAAAGGCTCACGGACGATCCCTTCCTGGGAAAGGGAACGATAGCGGTGACACAGATATTCTTCAAATCCCCTTCGCAGAACGCCGTTGCCGACGAGTGCACTATTCAGATCGACAGGAGGCTGACAGCCGGGGAGACAAAAGAGACGGTTATCAGAGAGCTGCAAGAGGCCGTTCAAATGGCCGGAGAAGAGGCTGAAATTGTCGAACTCTTCTATGAAAGACCTTCCTATACGGGAACCATTTATCCAGTCGAGAAGTATTTCCCGACATGGGTAATGGAAGAGGACAGCGAAATAGTGCGGAAGACGGTAAACACCTACAGAGAAGTTTTCGGAGAGGAGCCTTTCGTTGACAAATGGACATTCTCAACCAACGGAATCGCAACCGCCGGTGTTTTCTCGATCCCAACAATTGGATTTGGCCCTGCAAATGAGATCTTCGCACACAGTCCCGACGATCAATGCCCTGTCGATCATCTGGTAAGGGCGGCGGCTATGTATGCCCTTCTTCCGTTAAGGCTTTCACAATAGATTAGGAGGTAACAAGATGAGTAGTATTTTGAGAGGCAAAGACTTCATTACTACACAGGATTTCAGAAGAACGGAAATTGACCTTATGCTCGATCTATCTTCTGATCTGAAGAGAAGATTCGCAACGAATGATCCCACACCTTTGCTTCCATATCAGACGGTATTCTTGATGTTCTTCGATCAATCAACCAGAACGCGAAATTCGATGGAAGCGGGAATAACCCAGCTTGGCGGTCACGCTCACTATTTAGATCCTTCAACGATGCAAACGGCTCATGGAGAGGTTCCGCGTGATACGGCCATGATTTTATCGAGATACGGCCATGCTATTGCCGTCAGGCACTGCAAGTTCAAGGCGGGGAATCCTTACCTGAGATCTCTTGCCGAACATGCAGATGTTCCAATTCTCAATCTCCAGGATGACGTCTATCATCCTATGCAGGTTATGGCAGATATGATGACAATTCGAGAGAGATTCGGGACAAACTTGAGCGGACTTAAAGTCGCAATAACCTGGGCCTACGCCGAGAGCCATCTCAAACCACTTTCCGTTCCGCAGTCCCAGATTCTTCTCTTCACTAGATGCGGTATGGACGTGAAGTTAGCATATCCGAAAGGCTTCGATTTGATGCCCGACATAGTTGATCAGGCAAGGCTTAACGCAGAAGAGAGCGGCGCCAGGTTCGATATACTCCACGATATGGATGAGGCATTCAAAGATGCAGATATTGTTATTCCGAAGTCATGGGGAGGATTTTATGTATCGGAAGATCCCCAGGAGATCATGACGGAGGTCAGGAAGAACAAAGACTGGATTTGCACCCCCGAGAGAATGAAGCTCGCAGACAAGAGAGCTGTCTACATGCACGCACTTCCAGCAGATCGAGGACGCGAAGTCGTGGATGAAGTGATCGACGGTCCGCAATCGATCGTAATAGACGAGGCCGAAAACAGACTTCACACCTCCAAGGCGGTCATGGCTCTCACAATGGGTGGAAGACCGTGAGTTACGACCTCGCCCTTGAAAATGGAACTGTCTGTACCGGTGACAGGCTTTTTCCTGCAAATGTCTACGTGACGGGCGAGGAAGTCGCAGTAATATCTTCAATTAGAGAAAAGTTCCCTGCAAGGGAGACCCTGGACTGTTCAGGGTTGTTTTTGCTTCCAGGGTTTATCGATCCCCATGTGCATCTCAGTCTCAATCTGGGAAGATACACTTCCGTCGATGATTTCGATTCGGGATCGGCTCTTGCTCTAAGCGGGGGAGTGACCACTCTGATAGATTTTCTCGATCCCGTCTCCAGTCTTTCAGACTTTGAGAAAGCGAAGAAGAGTCGGATGCGGACGGCTGCAGACAGCAGAGTAGATTATGCTTTTCACGTCACGCTTGCCGGGAGTCCCGAATTCTCTGCCGAAGAGATCGCGGCTGCGGCGATAGAGGCCAGAATGCCATCAATAAAGATCTTCACAACTTATAGTTCCTCCAATCGCAGAACGGGCGACGGGATGATTTACAGATTGCTTTCGCTTTCAAGGAAACTGGGATTCGTGCTGCTGGCCCATTCGGAAAACGACGAGATAATCAACGAGATCTATTCCGATTGTAAAAGCCCGACCTTTAGAAATCTTTCCTCTCTCAGGCCCACCATTAGTGAGCTGTCCGAAGTCGCCAAGCTAGCACTGATTTCGCTCGATAGAAATGGTCAGCTTTATGTGGTTCATGTTTCGAGCGGAGAGACCACAAGAACTCTCTCTTCAATGGGTGGCGACTGGAGAGATTTCACAAAACTCGAGACCTGTCCACAATATCTTCTTCTGAACAACGAACCGCTTGAAGGAGAAGAAGGGTACCTCAACACTTACTGCCCCCCGCCCAGGAGCGAGAATGAGCGTCTATTATTAGTTTCTGCTGTGCAAAGGGGCGAGATATCCTCAATCGGAACGGACCACTGTCCCTTCCTAAGCCAGGAAAAATCTGAGAATCGAGCCGAATATTCGAAGATGCCGAACGGCTCGGGATCGCTGGGGCTTTCATTTGCCACTATAAATACCCTGCTCAGTGGGAATCTTGTGAAAGTCTCTGCCCTTCTTTCAGCTAATCCCGCCAGGATATTCGGTCTCTTTCCAAAAAGAGGACTCCTGGCTCCCGGTAGCGTGGCCAATATTGCAGTGGTTGACAGAGATGCGGAGATTACCGCATCGAAATCGCCTTTCACCAGGTCAGACCATTCGCTGTATGAGGGAATGAGGCTCAAGGGCTCCGTTGAAACGGTAATCCACAGAGGAAAGATCGCCTTCAGGGATGGGAATGTGCTGCTTCCAAAGGCTTCTGGATGCTTTATCCAACGGGGAAGAGTACGCTGGGGGGAAGGTTCATGCAGATAAACGGTGTTTCGATCTTCACAAATGACGGAGAGTTCATCGAAAGAGGGTACGTGAGAGTTGAAAATGGAGAGATCGTGAAAGTCTCTGCCGGCGATTGCAAGTATGACGGCGAGAATCTGTATTTCGAGGGCAGACTGCTGATGCCGTCACTGGTAAATGCGCATACCCATATCTACTCGACTTTCTCAAGGGGACTGAGAGTATCGCCCTTCAATCCCACGTCGTTCACCAAGCTGCTGGAGGACTTGTGGTGGCGACTGGATAGATCGTTGACTCATGAAGACCTGGAACTTTCCGCTTATGTCGCCGCCATAGAGTCTCTGAAAGGGGGAGTTACATCGCTCTTCGACCACAACTCCTCCCCAAATGCAATTGAGGGTTCTCTTGACAAGATAGCTTCTTCAGTAAATAATGTAGGCCTCAGATATTGCGGAGCCTATGAAGTCTCCGATCGAGACGGACTCGAACGACGAGACGGGGGAATTCGCGAGAACCTCGATTTCGCCAAAGTGAACACAGCCTATAAGAAAGGGATCTTCGGCTTTCACGCATCTTTCACTCTCTCGAAGGAGACTCTCTCCTTGGTTTCAAAGGAGATAGCTGGAAGGCTTCCGATACACGTTCATGTCGCCGAGGGCCCCGAGGATCAGGAACATACATTTAGCCTCTACGATCAAAGAATACTGGAGCGGTTTCACAGAGCCGGGCTCATGATTCAGAACTCGCTGTATGCGCATTGCATTCACACGACAGCATCTGAAAGAGCTCTCATAAAGGACACGAAAGGCTACATAGTGGTCAACTGTCAATCGAATATCAACAACGGTGTTGGCTTCCCGGAATGGAAGAAGTTCAACGATGAAGGCACTAACTTGCTTATGGGAAACGACGGTTACGGCTTCAATCTCTGCCATGACGCTAGATTCATGATTCTCTGCCCCCACTATGTTCATCGTGATCCGGCAGCGAGCTGTTCGGGCGATCTCACTCGTTCGCTTTTTGGCTCTAATTACGATCTCGCAACGAGCGCATTCGGTGTGAATCTCGGAACGATCCGGGAAGGAAGCTCTGCGGACTTCATAATCCTGAACTACCGCAGCCCAACGGAGATCACAGCAGAAAACTTTATGGATCACTTCTTCTTTGGAATCTGCGACAACATTTCGGTAAGCGACGCATTCGTCGCCGGAGAGAGAATACTCGCGGAAGGAAGACCCACAAGAATCGATGAAGATGTTATATACAAAGAGGCGCGAAGACTATTCAAAGCTTTTGAGAAGAGGTTCTAAGGAGGTGCTTGGATGAATCTTTCGACAGAAGTGGCCGGAATTTATCTGAAGAATCCGCTGATGCCTGCTTCCGGTCCGCTCACAGGAGATCACAGAAAGATGCGCGCCATCGAGATGATGGGGGTCGGGGCAATGGTGACGAAAACCATATCCACAGTAGCCGCGAAGGTTCCGAGACCCTGCATAATCGCAGAAAGAGATTTCGTAGTGAACACGGAATTATGGAGCGAGTTCTCTCCCAACAGATGGCTTGAGGAGTTCCTCCCCGAGTATAAGAAGCATTCCAGTCTTCCGCTGATAATTAGTCTCGGCTACTCCCCTGAAGATCTGAGAAAGCTCGTTCCATTGTTCTCGGAATTTGCAGATGGTTTTGAGTTGTCGACTCATTACGTTGCAGATGATCCCTCTCTTATGAAGGAATTGATCTCGGCCGTCAAAGAAGGAACTGACAAGCCGGTCTTCCTGAAGTTCGACCCTTCGGTGCCAGATCCCGCAGAGATGGCCGGAGCGGTCCAGGAATCCGGTGGCGACGGGATCGTTGCTATAAACTCACTCGGTCCAGTCTATCCCTTCGATCGGAAGGCCAATCGTTCCTTGATGGGGAGCGGGGATGGCTTCGGCTGGATAAGCGGTCCCGTGATCAAGAAGCTTTCCCTCTCATCCGTAAGGAGAATTCGCGAGGGCTGTTCTCTGCCGATAATTGGGGTGGGTGGCATTTCAAGCTCGGATGATGTTATTGACTTTCTCTCTTGCGGCGCGTCGGCGGTGCAGATGCTTTCTGGTGCCCTGATAAACGGTAAAGAACTTTTTAAAAGGATAGTAGACTCTCTTCCATCGGCTCTCGAAAAGAGAGGATTCAAAAGTGTGAAAGACGCGATCGACTCTGGCGAAAGACAGAAAGAGTCCTTTGAGGTGAGAAATCCGGCAATCGATCACGATAAATGTACGAGGTGCGGATTGTGTGTTGCGGTTTGCCCCTACTTCGCGCTGAGTCTGGATGAAAAGGTGGAAGTGGACACGGCTGAGTGCTTCGGTTGCGGGCTGTGCGAATCACGTTGCCCAGTTGGCGCGATAGGCGGTGTCCTGATTTGAGAAAATATATACTAAAGTGCATCAGTTGCGGCAAGGAGTTCACGGAAGATGAAGCAGATTACTTCTGCCCCGATTGCGGTGAGAGAAGGGGAACACTGGAAGTCATTTATGATTTCGAGCAGGTGAGAAAGCAATACAGATCCAGTTCATTACCGCTTAACAGAAAGGGAATCTGGGCTTTCGACTTTCTGCTGCCCTTTGAAGAAGAGGTCGATCCTCCGAAGCTTCTAGTTGGGAACACGCCGCTGTATAAAAGCGATTCTCTGGCGAGAAAGTACGGGGTGGCCGAGCTTTTTGTAAAGGACGACGGAAGAAACCCGACGGCCTCATTCAAAGACAGAGCTAGCGCAATCGCAGTGGCAAAGGCCAAAGCGAGGGGATTCGACACGATCTTCTGCGCCTCAACTGGAAATGCGGCGAGTTCGCTTTCCGGGCTTTCTGCCGTGGCAGGTATGAAGAGCGTGATATTTGTTCCCGCAACGGCACCGACAGCAAAGATTACTCAGCTCCAGGTTTACGGCTCGAAGATTCTGGCAATTGATGCGAGCTACGACAGAGTATTCGATCTCTCAATGGAGATTGGAATGTCAATGGGCTGGTATTGTAGAAACAGCGCAATAAATCCATATCTTCTCGAAGGGAAAAAGACTTGCGCGCTTGAACTTGCCTTTGAGATGCGGGATAATCTCCCAGATTTCGTTTTTGTTTCGGCTGGAGATGGAACTGTGCTTTCAAGTTTTTACAAGGGATTTGATGATCTCATCAAACTTGGAATCATAAGCAAAATGCCAACCATTGTAGGAGTGCAGGCAGAGGGCTCCGCGGCGATTATGAAAACCTATGAAGGCGGCTACCCGTTCGATCCGATCGATTTCGAGGCATCAACGGTTGCCGACAGTATTTGTGTTGGAAAACCGAGAGATGTCGTTAAGGCCTGTCGCTACACCAAAGCACATGACGGTCTCTTTTTATCTGTTTCAGACAGCCGAATTCTTCGGGGTATAATTGAACTTGCTAGGGAGACAGGCGTATTCGCCGAGCCGGCCGGAGCGACGGCATTTGCCGGCTTCAGAAAGGCGAGAGAAATCGGGATTGTCGATGAACGAAGCAGGATTCTGGTCGTCGTTACGGGCAATGGCCTGAAGGATCTCAAGAATGTATCGACTGTTCTTCCCGAAGTAAAGACCCTCGCGCCGGAGAAAGCTGTTATTGAGGAGGCACTTAGATGAAGATCACCTTCACACTTAACGATGAGACTTTAACAATGGATGTTAAGGAAGATATCAGGTTGCTGGATTTCTTACGTGACGAACTGGGACTCACCGGGACAAAGGAAGGTTGTGGCGAAGGAGAGTGCGGAGCCTGCACCGTAATAATCGACGGCAAAGCTGTCAATTCCTGTCTCGTCCTTCTTCCTGAAATAGACGGCTCAGAGATTACAACGATCGAAGGGCTCTCCAAAAATGGAGAGCTTGACCCCATTCAGAAGGCCTTCATTGACGAAGGAGCAGTTCAGTGCGGATTCTGCACGCCGGGAATGATTATGTCAACGAAGGCGCTCCTCGACCGGAAGGTCAATCCAAGCGATGAAGAGATAATGGAAGCGATAGAGGGCAACCTCTGCAGATGTACCGGCTACTACAAGATACTACAGGCAATACGAACGGCAGCTGAGAACCTAAGGAAAGCAAATGAATAGTGAATCGGTTGCACTGATACTTCTCGCGGCCGGAGAATCCAGTCGTTTTCGCGGCGAGAAGCTTCTTACGGATTTCAGGGGGAAACCTCTTCTGCAATGGTCGCTCGATAATCTTGAAAGTGTCGTTGCTCTAAAGAAGATTCTGGTACTGAAGCCGGATTTCGAAATCAAAAAATTCAGGACCGGTAGGTTCAGAACGGTTGTCAACGAGAACTATTCAGACGGTATATCGACAAGCATAGTCAGGGGCATGGAAGAGTGCCCCAAAAGCTGTGAAGGAATCGTCTTGTCGCTCGCAGATATGCCTTTGATTACAGGAGAAGACGTAAAATGTCTTCTCGATTCCGTAAGGCCAGATGATGAAATGGTCTCCTTCGTTTTTCGGGGTGAGAAAGGCTTTCCGACATTCATATCGAAGAAGCTATTCCCAGAACTCTCCAGAATTTCCGGTGACAAGGGCGCCTATCAGCTGGTGAAAAGAAACTTGGCATCGATTCGCGAAATTGAAGGCGGAAGACACAATGTCTTTGACATCGATGTCCCGGGCAAGATAGTTCATTCTGACCACGATTATTCTTTTTAAATAGCGAGAGAGGATTTTGGAGGTGAAGTGAGATGTCGTTTAGGGTTTTTATGCCGACCAGTGAGGAGGAGCTCCAAACACTCCTTTCTGAGAGAAGCTGTATTCTTGCCGGCGGCACCGACCTGCTGGTGAAGATACGATTGAAGAGAGTACTCCCAGACAAGGTGATAAGCCTGAGGCATCTCGAGGGGTTTGATACTGTAGAAGACCTGGGCGATTCGCTTAGAGTAGGCTGTAACGTCACAATGTCCGAACTTCTGAACAGCGATGCAATTATCAAGCACAGCAAAATACTGGAGATGGCTTTGAGAGAGATTGGAAGTCCACAGATCAGAAACCGGGCCACGCTGGTTGGAAACGTTGTGAACGCTTCTCCCGCGGGCGATTCGATAGTCCCTATGTTGCTTTCCAATGCAAGGCTATCTATAGGTGGGCCGACAGGAGAGAGAGTCGAAAGAATCGCCGACTTCATAAAGGGACCTGGATCGACCTCTCTTGCGAGTGGGGAATTCGTCAAGTCCATAACCTTCGAAAAGACTGGAGATTTCTTTCCTCAGTTCCACAAAGTTGGCCAGAGGAACGCAATGGCCATTGCAGTGGCTTCCGTAGGATCTCTAATCTCAGAATCGGAGATCAGGATGGCCTTCGGATCGGTCGCTCCCGTAGTTGTCGTTCCAGCCGAAGCCTGCGAGTACTATTCAAGATCTGGAGAGTCCTTTGACGAAGCGAGGTTCATCGAGCTCGCGATGAAATCCGTCACACCGATCGATGATGTTCGTGCAAGCTCGTGGTATAGAAGTACCGTGATAAAGAATCTCATTTCGAGAACCTTAAAAGTCTGGAGAAAGAGGGGATATGATGCTGACTAACGTAAGTGAGTACTTCAGACCGCAGACAGTTGAAGAGGCATACGAACTTATGCAGAGCGACAAAGAACATTCAATATTCCTTTCCGGAGGAACTATCGTGGCTTTGATGGAGTCATCGCGCATCGAAAAAGTCATCGATCTGAAATCGCTCAGACTTGACACGGTCTCTGTGACCGAAGACGAAATTGTCGTTGGCGCGACGACAACCGTTGAGTCCTTCAGGAAGGACCAGCTGATAAGAAAGGAGTTCGGAGAGTTCTTCTATGAGGCCTTCTCTCTCGTCGGTTCATGGCAAATCAGGAATATGGCGACTATCGGAGGCTCTATAGCGCCGAAACTAGGATGGTCCGACGTAAGCACCTGCCTCCTGGTCACGGGCTCCAGCCTTATGGTCTACGGAGTAGACGGTTATCAGAGAATGCTGATATCCGATTACTTTTCCCTCCCTGCAGGCGAAAAACCTTTGATAACACACATAATGCTGAAGAGAGACGGCTGGTACTCGGCCTTTGAAAAATTCTCTAAAACTACTTTCGACATTGCGACCGTCAATGTCGGTCTTTCAATCAGGCCGGAACAGGGAAGAATAAAGGCCGCCCGAGTTGTATGCGGATCGAGGCCGCAGTATCCGGCGAGGTTTGAAAGCGTCGAGAGCGCCATGGCTGATTTGGAGATAAATGATGTCATGCCTTCGATCGTAAGGAGCCTGCTTTACGAGAGTTTTGTCGGAGGATCGAATATGACCGCTTCCTTCGAATACAGAAAGCACCTCGCGTCGGTCCTTGCTCAGAGAGCAGCCGAAAAGCTGAAGGGGATGATTCGATGAGAATAGCATTAACCGTTAACGGAAGGCTTCATGAACTCGACATCGAGCCCGGGGAATATCTTCTCGAAGTTCTCAGAAGAATCGGCTACAAGAGCGTGAGAAGGAGCTGCGGTTCAGCGAGCTGCGGCACCTGCACGGTTCTGCTGAACGGAAAACCGATACTATCTTGTTCTACTTTCGCCGCTTCGATAGACGGGCAAAACATAGAGACGGTAGAAGGGATGGCAGATGGCGATAAGCTCCATCCAATTCAAGAAGCGATTCTCGAGGAGGGTGCCGCCCAGTGCGGATACTGTATTCCCGGGGTTGTTATGACCGGTGAAGCTCTGCTGAGAGAAAATCCCGATCCGACCGATGAACATATCCGGCTCGCTTTGAACGGCAACTTGTGCAGATGCACGGGATATGAGCCTCAGAATAGAGCGATAAAGAAGGCGGCCGAAGTAAGGAGAGGTGAAACCGATGAGTGAACACTTCAAAACGGTAGGAAGGCCAGAAAAGAAAGTCGACGGCCTGGCACTCGTTAGGGGAAAACCCGTATACACTCCAGACTACGACGCGCCTGACGCTCTTGTGGTGAAGCTTTTGCGCTCGCCACATGCCCACGCTCAAATCAAGGGCATTGATACCGGACAGGCCGAGGCGATTAACGATGTAGTCGGCATCTTCACATTCAAAGATATCGATAGAATACCTTTCACAAGGGCCGGTCAGGGATATCCAGAGCCTTCTCCCTACGATACTTATCTTCTGGATAGCAAGGTAAGGTACGTTGGAGACGTGGTGGCTGTTGTGGCTGCAAAAAACGAAAAGGCCGCAAGAGAGGCCATGAAGAACATCAAGGTCGAATATGAAATTCTCGATCCGGTCTTCGATATGAGAGAGGCGTCGAATGAGGGAGCTCCAGTAATTCATGACGAGGACGATTGTTCCGGTGTCTTCGATAAATCAAGAAACATAGCCGCTCACTTTGTGATGGATATTGGCGATGTTGAGAAGACTCTTGAAAACTGCGATTTTGTCTTGAGGAAAACCTATCACGTAGATACACAGCTTCATGCCGCGCTAGAGCCACACAATGCTCTGACTTATTTCGACTCTGTTGGAAGACTTATCGTCGTTTCTTCAACTCAGGTACCGTTCCATTGCAGGAGAATTCTTTCCCACATATTGAAAAAGCCAATTGCGGATATTCGTGTGATAAAACCGAGAATCGGCGGAGGTTTTGGTGGCAAGCAGTCTATTATCGTTGAACCTTATGCGGCTCTCGTAACTATCAAGACAGGAATGCCTGCAAGAATCGTTTACGGCAGGGAAGAAGTCTCAATGGGAACCAATATTCGCCACGAGATGAGTTTCGATGTCGCCGTCGGCGCAACGAAAGATGGAAAGATCAGAGCCATATCGCTGCAAGGCATATCGAACACGGGTGCATATGGAGAACACTGTCTCACAACGTTCATGGTCGCCGGTTCAAAGACACTGCCTCTTTACAACAAGGTGGACGCCGTTCATTTCGGCGGCGACATAGTCTACACAAACCTTCCTCCCGCGGGGGCATATAGAGGGTATGGAGCTCCCCAGGGACTTTTCCCGCTTGATTGCGCGATCGACGAACTGGCCCACGAGATGAAAATGGATCCGCTAAAGCTCAAAGAGATGAACTCCATAAGGGAGGGCGAGACCTCTCCAATATTCGAAATCATGGGAGAAGGAAGAGAAGGGGTCCCGCAGATCATGAGGAGCTGTAAGCTTCAGGAGTGCATCGATCTCGGAAAAAAGGCAATCGACTGGGATAGCAAACGGGGAAAGAAGACGAAAAACGGAACGAAGGTTCGTGGCGTGGGCTGTGCGCTTGCAATGCAGGGCTCGGGAATCCCGAAGATCGACATGGGGGCGGCGACCATCAAAATGAATGAAGACGGTTCATTCAATCTTCTCGTGGGAGCTACGGACCTCGGTACTGGAAGCGACACTATTCTCGGTCAGATAGCCGCCGAGGTGTTAACCGTTCCTCTCGATAAGATCGTCGTATATTCCTCGGATACGGACCTTACTCCTTTTGACGTCGGTGCATACGCCTCCAGCACCACATATGTCTCTGGAAACGCCGTCAGGCTCGCTGCAGAGAAGGTGAAGGAAAAGGTACTTGATCTTGCGGCCGAGTATCTGGAAAGGGATCGATCGGAACTTACGCTCGAATCCGGAGTGATCCGAGGAAAAGACGGTTCTTCCGTATCGCTATCGGAACTCTGTACTATGCACATGTACACGTTCAACCAGCAGCAGATTTCCGAGTCGGCATCCTATGTCGGCGAAGAGTCTCCCCCGCCATTCGCGGCAAGTTTCGCAGAGGTTGAAGTCGACACAGACACCGGCAAGATCACCCTGATCAATTACGTCTCCTACGCCGATTGTGGTCTTGCGTTGAATCCAATTCAGGCGATGGGTCAGCTCGAAGGAGCCTCGATGCAGGGTATTGGGTGGGCATTATACGAAGACATAATATACGCAAAGAACGGAAGAATGCTGACAAATGATTTCTTCACCTATAAAGTTCCTTCGAGGATGGATTACGGAAAGCTTACCTGCGGACTCGTAGACAGCTACGAACCGACGGGTCCCTTTGGGGCGAAGAGCATTGGCGAAATCGGAATAGACACGCCGATTCCTGCAATAGCCAACGCGATTTTCGACGCTACCGGCATCCGCCTGCGACACGCTCCTTTCAAGAGTGAACGGGTTCTTTTCGAAATACTGAGTATGGAGGTATGAAATGAAGAAGTTACTTGCATCTGCTCTTGCTGTATTGCTCTGTTCGGCAGCCTTAAGCATAACTTTCTGGGTGAGCTGGGAAGGCGAGGCCTTCTACAGACAGGCTGCGGACGATTTCTATAACCAGACAGGCATACCTGTAGAGATCGTTTACTTCCCCAAGATCGAGGAAAAGCTGAATATCAGTCTGAAGACAGGTGATCTGCCCGACGCCGCTTTGATAAAAGATACATATATAGGGGATGTAGCCTCTTCAGACAGGAGCCTCCCTATTTCGGAAGACGCGCTTAAAGACTACCCGGAAAGATATCTCAGTCCATATATCTGGAACGGTGTTGTCGGAGCAGTTCCCTACTATGCAGACAGTCAGGTTGCCTTTGTCAATATCGACGCGTTTGAGCAAGCCGGATTGAATCTCGAAGAAGGACTTGACTTTTCTCAATTCGAACTGATAAAAGAAAGGCTCGCCGGCGTTGTCGATTACCCGATAGCATTCGATTTCACATCCCCGTACGTAATGTTTCCATACGTTTCGGCCCTGCATTCCGAGGAAGAGACGGAAAATCTTCTTGTAGGATCTCAAGGAAGTATAGAAGCCGTATCGAAGGTTAAGAAATACTTTGACGAAGGGACTATCTCGAGGCTAGAGAGAGCTGCAATGAATGGTCTCTTCAGACAGGGAAAAATCGGGATAATGCTCCAGGGAAGCTATATGGCAGAGAAATTCAGAGAGAAGGGGCCGAGATTCGCAATGCTGCCTTTTCCCGATCTCGAGGGCGTAGAGATCAAAGGTGTAATAGACTCGAAGGGCTTTGCTCTTTTCAACGGAGAAACCCGCGACCAGTGTCTCAGTTTCATAAACTTCCTCAACGAGCATAGCAGGGAGTTTTTCGTTCAGTGCGACAAATATCCCCTATTCCGTTCCGACTGGCTTCCCGAACTGGAAGAAATCATAGACGAAGGAAGATTTATGCCCAATCGTCCCGGGTACCAATCCCTTTTGTTTGAAGCCCTGGAACCAGCTTTGCAGGCTATATATAGTGGCGCTATGACAGTCGATCAGGCCCTAAAAGGCGCGCAGTCGTATATTGAATCTGTTTGGTGATATGTCGGTTGTAATACCGATTTTCTTTGCCCTGGGCCTGCTTCCCTTCATCTTGAGAAGAAAGTGGCCCATGGCGCTCCCGGTAGCTTTTATTCTGTCAATCGCTACCATTGCGCCGATAGCGTGGGCTCTCTATGTCTCCTTCACAGAATACGGAGTCTTCCAAACGGCTCCGGTTTTTGCTGGTCTGAAGAACTACGAAGCAGTGATTCGAGATTCCGGCTTCAAGCTTTCCTTAAGACTGACGGCTTTGTGGTCAACTCTCAAGACGACACTGGAGATCGCGATATCCTTCTTTATTGCACTCAGGCTGAGAAGGGCAACAAGACGTAGTAAGGCGGCTCTTCTTCTGCTGGGGGTCGGCTGGTTCATACCTTCCTTCATAACCGTTTCCGGGTGGAGGGCCTTCGTCCAGGGATACGGCGGATATTCTTTATTGAACACTCTTTTGGGAACGGAGATAGACGTGACACTGAATGCCTTCCATGCATTCGCTTCCTCCCTTCTGGTGAGCGTGTGGCTTTCGATACCGCTTTCGACAATGATCATTCTGGGCATGCTTGGAAGAGTCTCCAGAGAACTGGACGATGTAATGAAGATCGATGGAACGGGAGACGTGGCTACTTCAAACATACTGTTTGGAGAGATAAGGTATCTGCTGATTCCCTATTTCCTGTTCCAGCTGGCGAGATCGATGAAGGAATTCACTTCGGTCTTCCTTATGACAGGAAATGGTCCTCTGCTACCCGAAGGGTTTACCCCACAAACTCTTACCGGTTCAACAACCTTTTTGGGAATAGTGCTGTTCAGAAAGTTCAACACTGCAAAGGATTACGGACTTCTCTCTACCTACGCAGTGTTCGTGGGCATCTTTGCGATCATCTGGATCCTGGGCGCTCTCTTCTCGAGAAGCGAGGTTCCCAGGAGGCACAGGCAGGTTCTCTTTCTTAGCAGCGCCGCCCATGTCTTTCTCGGGCTTCTGACCGGCTGGAACTGGTACATAATTCCCATAGTTACAGGCTACGCGATTCTCCCTCTGATAATACCCCGCTTCAAGAAGAGCTTCCGGAGACTTGTAGGCATTCTCCTGATGTACGAAGTTATGTTGAGTATCTTCAGTGTGGCACAGAGTGGTATAAGCGGAATCATCCCTGCGTCGCTGCTGAGCGTGCCGTTGATCCTTTTCTCTTTGAGATACAGACTCCCGCAATTTGATTTTTCGGTGCCCGAATGGCTGAAGAGAGTTCTAATAACGGTCTGTCTGCTTCCCACAGCCGTTGTGGTACTGTATATCCTCTTTCTCTCTTTTGCTTCCGACTCCAGTATACTGCCTTCTTTAACCATACCGACCCTCTCGAACTATTCGAGAGTCCTCTCGGACGGACTTCTGTCAAATGTCTTCAATACGATCGGAGTCTCTTTCTGGGCTTTTGTCATGGTGCTTCTGGCGGGAATTCCCTTTTCATATCTCCTCGCAACAAAGAGAACTCCCTTTGTGAACGGAATAGCCGCGGTGATACTTTTCGGAAGCCTGTACACTGGAATGCATACATTGCTTCCAATGTATTTCGTCTTCGAAAGACTGGGAATTACGGACAGTCTCTTTGGTGTAGGAATGGTCGTCTGTATCCAGTCGCTCCCGCTCACAATACTGCTTCTCGGCTCTTTTTTTTCCTCGATTCCAAAGGAGCTTCGGGAAGTCTCTCTTATTGAAGGACTGTCGGAAACAGGCTATTTCTTGAGAATTGTGATTCCTCTTTCATTACCCGTAATTGGCGGTCTGCTGACATACGTGGTAGTTTCGTCATTCAACTCATTCAGTATGCCTTTGATTCTGCTGAACAGCCAGGAGCTTATGCCTTTCTCGCTGAAAATCTACGGCTATGTGGGAGAAGTCAGAAGCTTCTACACCTCCTGGAATCTCTTTGGAGCCGCCTCAATAATCGGGATAATACCACTGCTGCTATTCTTCAAAAGCTCATTAAAACTTATCTACAGCTCGAATCTCCGGGATCAGGGAATAGAGTACGATTGAATCTTCATAACCGTGATCGGGAAAGAATCCGAAATCTACGTTACAATATGAATGGTGGTGAATTGTTTTGAAAATACTTTTGACTAACGATGATGGAATCCAGGCGACTGGAATAAGGTCTCTTGCAAAGAGACTCTCAAAGTCTCACGAAGTAACGATATTTGCGCCCGAGAGCAATCGAAGCGGGGTAAGTCACTCGATAACCTGGTTGACTCCAGTGAGGATACGGGAAACAAATACTATAGAGAATGTTTCCTCGTTCTGTACTAGCGGGACACCGGCCGACTGCGTTATTGCAGCGACTACAATCAAGGGCATCAACAGCTTCGACCTCGTTGTAAGCGGAATCAATCACGGCCAGAATCTTGGCGTGGACATAAGGTATTCCGGTACGCTCTCTGCAGCGCTTGAAGCGAGAACTCAGGGTATCCCGGCGATGGCGATCTCCATTGTAAGTGAGGAGAATGCAGACTTTATCGCAGCAGTAGACTTTTCTGAGAACTTCGTGAGGGAGTACAACTGGAACAAGCTCCCGAGACATACCGTTCTTAACGTTAACGTGCCTGCGATACCAAGAGACAAGATCCGGGGAATCAGTTGCACGAGACCGGGCGGTCTCATAAAAAGGCGCTGGTTCGAGAAGAAAGTAAACGAGTGGGGTGAAGAGGAGTACTGGATGCAGAAAGAGATCCTTCACGATTCCCATGAGGAGGATCTCGACTACGTGAACGTGAACAAAGGCTTCATTTCTGTGAGCCCGATCGACTTCTTCGGATCCTGCGAAGAGAGTTTCAGGTTATCCCTGGAAGAAGATCTGAAGATATTTGAAGCGCGCTGGTTAAACAAAGGCAACGAGAAATTCTCGATGGCTTCGTTCGAAAAATAGACTTTACAGGCAAGAGGCTCAGAACTCCAGGAAGTTGAAGAGTCTCCCGTAACCTATTTTTAGACTGAATTCCGATTTTCCGCCCAATGCCATGGAAGCAGAGAGGGTGACCTCCTGCTTTTCGTCGGGGCTGTAATAGAAGTTCAGAGAGAGCCTGGTTTTTCTGGTGATCGGTTGTGCGAGTCTGTACCAGTCAAATTCAAACGGTTCGCCGTAGAAATCTTCTATCCTGTAGGAACCCTGCCTTATATATTCAATGCGCAATTCCGTGAAAATCTTACGTGTTTCATAAGAAAGGGCGAGAAGGTCAAGCGAGATATCGGGACCGTACGGAAACCCGTAGAAGCCGTTTATTACGAGGTACGCGCCCCCCTCTATGTCGTCTGCGTTGAAGCGGATCGGGTTTATGTACTTCCCTTCCTCAAACTCTCGATTATAGAGATACGGGGTGCTGTGATAGTGCTCATACTTCAGCTTCAACCCCCCCGATTCTTTGAAAAGAGTCTTCTCCCTTAGACCGAACTGTTCGTCCCACAAC